>RCNG010001890.1_pt1 | contig 10465 bp, 9 predicted proteins | sample 2041371 | NCBI WGS metagenome assembly RCNG01 (sample SAMN09708227, study PRJNA481090) | Marine sediment metagenome, whole genome shotgun sequencing project. | biome: marine sediment; feature: ocean; material: sediment; isolation source: Sewage treatment plant 1 marine sediment (STP1) ... | reverse complement strand
GACGCAGTCGTAGTCGAACTACTTCAAGGAGACGCAACGCCGCCAGGGGCCGCGATGGCCCGCGAAGAGTGCATCGGGACTTTCCAAACAGGACACTAGATGGATCACGGCTCGAGCGAGACCTTTGACGGGGCTCCCCTGATTTCGCGCACCAGCTTCGGAACCAAGTAGCCCGGTAGTCGCGACCTGAGATCGCTCACAATTGCTCGTGCCCGATCTTCATCCACTTCGAAGTGGGCGGCGCCGGCGACACGGTCGAGGTGGTGGAGGTAGTACGGCAGGACACCGCCATCGAAGAGCCGCGTCGCGAGCTCGCCGAGCGCGTCGGCCGAATCGTTGACCCCGCACAGCAGGACCGTCTGGTTGAGCAGGGTGGCGCCGGTAGCCCTGAGCGCGCCGAGGGCACGAATGACCGAGTCGTCGATCTCGTTCGAGTGGTTGGCGTGGATGACCACCACCACGGCAATCGGACATTTCGCAATCCAGCCGACGAGCGCCTCGTCAACCCTCTCCGGGAGCACCACAGGCATCCGTGTGTGAATCCTCAAACGCCGGACGTGGGGGATCTCGGCGATGCGGCCGACCAAAATCGCCAACCGATGGTCGGGGAGGATCAGAGGATCGCCGCCCGACAAGATCACCTCCTCGATGGTGGAGTCGCTGGAGATCGCCTCGAGAGCAGACGCGAACGTCCCGTCATCCAGATGCTCGTCCTCGTACGGGAAGTCTCGTCGGAAGCAATAGCGGCAATGGATCGCACAGGCGCCGGTCGCCACCAGAAGCGCTCGACCACGATATTTCCGCAGGAGGCCATCGCTCCCCAGAAGACCCGCCTCCCCCACCGGGTCGGTGGAGAATCCCGCAACTTCCACGTCCTCGACCGCCAAGGGGAGCACCTGCCTTAACAACGGGTCATTCGGATCGCCTCTGCGCATTCGGGAAAGGAACCCTCGTGGTACCCTGAGCGGGAATCGGCGGGTCGCCGGAGAGGTTGCATCAACACCGAGGGCCTCGGCATCGAGTTCGAGCAACTCGAGCAGCCCGTCGAGGTCGCGGACCGCAGCCGCGAGGTGCTGACGCCACTCGCCTGCCGGCCAGGGATCGCAAGTGATCTTCACCGGCGCAGTCTCGCAGCTTCGGTATGATCGGCGCAAGCAAGAAAGAGAGAAAACAAGATGGCTTCCTACAACCTGAACCAGGTCAGAGGCGGGCTCAAAATTCTGATGGACGGTTACCCCTGCATCGTCGTCGACACCGATGTGGTCAAACCCGGCAAGGGCCAGGCCTTCACCCGCGTACGTTACAAGAACTTTGTGACCGGGCGAGTCAACGAGATCACCATGAAGTCCTCGGACTCGGTGGAGGGCGCCGATGTCCACGAAACCGATATGCAGTACCTCTACTCCGACGGCGACATGTGGACCTTCATGGACCAGGAAACCTTCGAGCAGATCGCGGCCAGTTCCGAGACCGTCGGCGAAGCCAGCCAATGGCTCAAGGAAGAAGACATCTGCACGGTGACCCTCTTCGAGGGCAACCCCATCGTCATCGCCCCTCCGACCTTTGTCTTCCTCGAAATCGTCGAGACCGATCCCGGGCTCAAGGGCGACACGTCGTCCGGTGGCAACAAACCGGCCACCATGGACACCGGCGCCGTCGTTCGGGTCCCGCTCTTCGTCCAGATCGGCGAGAAGATCAAGGTGGACACCAGAACGGGCGAGTACGTCAGCCGCGCCTGAGATATCGGAAGCGGCAGGCGCAGAAACCACAGAAGCACAGAGGGGGCGTCGTCCGTCGGGGCGCTCAGGGCCTTCGGCTCATCGATCGTGGGTTCTCGTACGCTTTCTGATTGAAACGCAAAGATCGCAAAGACCGCCAAGTCCATCACAAAGAACATCGCATCAGATTGAGTCGGCAACGCGGGACTTTGGTGTTGGCTGCGTCTCTGCGTTAAGATCCGCCGCCGACGCGATTCACTCCACAGCCACGACCACCATCGTGAGATCGTCCTGCAATGATCCGTCGGCGTGGGCGAGGACAGTGTCCGAGACCGCCGCCTCGAGTTCATCCGCGTTCTTTTCGCGATGAGCCACAACCAGCTCGACGATGCTGTCCTCTCCGAACTGCTCGCCTTCGCCGTTCTCGGCCTCGCTGACGCCATCGGTGAAGAGCACCAGACGATCGCCCGGTTCCAGCGCAATCTCGCCGGTTGTGTAGTCGAGATCGCGCATGAGGCGAGCAAACGCCGGCCCTCCCTCGCTCAATCGATGTGAATCGCCGTTGCGACGCACGAGCACCGGCTGGTTGTGGCCGCAGTTTGCATAGGCCAGACGCCTGCCGTCGCCATCGATGATGGCGAAGAAGAAGGTGACGAACTTGCCGCCTTGAAGATTCGAGGTCACGACCGACCGGACCTGGGTGCACACACCCGCCGGATCCGCATCGGCGGTGGCGACCGCCTTGACCGCCGCCTGGAGATTCGACATCAGCAGCGCCGCCGGCATCCCCTTCCCCACCACGTCGCCGATACACACGGCCAAACGCTTCTCGTCGAGTCGGAGAACGTCGTAGTAGTCGCCGCTGACCTCGCGCGCCGGCTGCCAGCGAGCGGCCACCTCGACACCTTCGATCTGGGGGATTTCGGCAGGGAGCAGGCTCCTCTGGATCTGGAGCGCCTGGGTGAATTCGAGCTCGGCGCGACGTCCGCGGAGTCGGCCGACGCCGATGGCGTACTGACCCGCCACCGCATCGAGAAAGACCTCGTCCTCGTCGTCGAAGGGCTCTCGCGAGAGCTTTCGCCCCACCGTAATGAGACCAACCGGCTCATCGCCGCGGCGGCAAATCACCGCCCGATCGGCCGCCGTCTTTCGCGCGATGTCTCGCTCGGCTTCCGACAGCTCACCACGATCGACCACGACGTGCACCGACGCCGTCTTGAGCACGGGGCTGGAAGACGGCAGAGCGATGGCCGGGGCCACCCTATCGGGCAGACCCACCGTGGCTTCGGCGATCAGTTGATCACTCCCGGCCCGACGCGCCAGAATCGCCACCGTTCGGCAGCCGAGCGCTTTCTGGACCTCCTCCGCCACTCCGAGGCTCATGGCTTCGAGGGAGGCGGATTGCATCACCGTTTCGGTGACGCGGGCGATGGAAGCCTGGGTATCCCGCTCGCGCCGGGAGAAGAAGCGGTCGACCAGGTGTTGGATCCAGTTCCGCACCGGAACGAACAGGGCCACCACCAGCAAGGTCGCCACCACCGTGGCGGCCTGGCTCTCGAGCCCCGCCGATCGCACGATGGCGAGCCCTGACACCCCCGCGAGGAGCAGATAGATCACCAGAACGAAGCCGGTGACTACGGAGTAGATCACCGTCTTTCGGATGATGAGATCGATCTCCATCAGCCGGTACTTGACGATACCGAAGGCGAGCGATATCGGGATGAGCAGGTACACCAGCTTGCTGGCCGTACTGAGGACGACATTGGTCGTGAAATCGACACGACCGACATCACCGAAGAAGATCGAGAGCGCCAACGATATCAGCATGAGAATGACCGAGGACCCAACGGCAGTGGCGGTCCCCCACAAGGGCCATCGCACCTGGCGCTGTTCGTCGATCCCGCTCTCTTGATAGCTCCGGTAGAGGGCAACGACCGTCAAGACCGAATAGACCAGGATCGCGACCATACAGGCGAAGAATGCCACGACAAAAACGGCACCCAGCACCCAACCCCTCACCATGGGATCGAAGAACCTGATGACCAGACCGAAGATCCCACCGATCAGCACGATCAATCCGACCGCGATCCACGGGTGGGATCGGAACCGCCCCGGCCCGATGTCGTTCACCGCCAATCGGCGAAGACGGAGAATCAATGCCGACCCTCCCAAGGCGAGAACCACTCCGACGATCGCGGTCCCCGTGACAGTCCGACCGCTGAAGCCCGAGGCCATGGTCGACAACACAACGAGGATCAGAAGAAATGGGAGGATGTGGACCCAGACCAGAACCTGAGGCCAGTTCCGGACGATGGGACGCGTCCGTGGAAAGACCAGGGCCAGGTGGAGAAGGGTGTTGACCAGGGCCACCGCAAAGAAACCGACGAGCATCAGTCCGGCGAACATCAACGGCTCGACGATGGTCGGGACGACCCCCCTCATGTTCGGGAAGTCGAACTCGATCACCGCCCACACGAGATACTCTGCCGCCCCGAAGAGGCACATCAGGAAGAAGACGAGCGCGACCTGGGATCGCGGCCGGCTCCAGTAAACGAGCATGCTGATCAGCAGGAAGACCGCACCGGCCGCCACCGATGTCGCGGTGCCGAATACGACCAGAGGATTCCGGTAGGGTGCTTCGAGCTGCACATCCACTTCTCGCAGCCAGTCCGCGTGGTCGAGTTGATAGATCAGCGTGTCCCCGGTTCGAGAGCTGCGGGCAAGCCCCTGCAGCCCATCCAGATCAGCCACCGCGAGACCGTTGACCGAAACAACCTGATCATCGACTTCGATCCCGGCGCGATCGGCCGGCCCACCCGGAACCAGCAGCTCGATCTGTCGCGACTCCGCACCCAGGAAAAATGCGGGCAACCGCCCGTCACCCTCGACCTCCGTGTCGATGTTGTAGGACATCCCGGTCCAGCCGATGCTGTTCCAGTCCATCACACGCCAGACGATCAAGCTGCCGAAGACCACCACTTGGAGCAGGGTGATCGCGAGCACGAGAATCTTGCGGAGCATGGACGGAAGATCACCAGAATGTGCCGACCGTCGGTTTGCAAAGATCGGTTGAACTACCGATTCCACGCCTCCTGCGCCATAATCGCCCGATGACCAACGGTTGGCGCCCAACAGCCTCCACGACAGCGCTTCGAATACGCGCCGGGGTTCTGGCGAGGATTCGCGAGTTCTTCGCTGATCGCGAAGTGCTCGAAGTGGAAACCCCCCTGCTCGCTTCGGCGCCGGGCACCGATCTCCACCTCGACGCCATGAGCACGCGCTACCGAGGCCCCGGCCACGACGGCGGCCGCCGGCTCTGGCTCCAGACCTCGCCCGAGTTCGCCATGAAGCGACTGCTCGCAGCAGGCAGCGGGCCCATCTACCAGATCTGCAAGGCCTTCCGCAACGGTGAGGCGGGCAGCCGCCACAACCCCGAATTCACCATGCTCGAGTGGTACCGCCCCGGTTGGGATCACCACCGGCTGATGGACGAGGTTGATGAGCTCTTGGGAGCCGTGCTCATCGGTGTAGTACTTGGGAGCGATAGCGATAGCGATAGCGATAGCGAACAGATTCGGCAGGGTCACGCGATTCTCAAGACCTCAAGACCTCAAGACCTCACGCCCTCACACCCTCAAGACCCCAAGCCCGGCACCAGCCGCGGCGAGCGAATCACCTACTCCGAGGCATTCCAATGCCACGTTGGAATCGATCCACACACAGCATCCTCCGACGAGCTCGCCGCATGCGCCGCGAAGTTGCTCGACGGTCCGCCACCGGACCTCGGCGACGACCGCGACGGCTGGCTTGACCTGCTCATGAGCCACGTCATCGAACCCGAGCTCGGCCGGAACGGCCTGAGCTTCGTCTACGACTACCCGGCATCGCAGGCCGCGCTGGCGCGGATCCGACCCGGCAACCCACCCGTCGCCGAACGATTCGAGGCATGGGTCGAGGGCGTTGAGCTCGCCAACGGCTACCACGAGCTCACCGATCCGGTCGAACAACGAAGACGGTTCGAGGCCGACCTCGCGGCCCGGCGCGAACGCGGGCTCCCCGAATTTCCGGTGGATGACCGCTTCCTCGCGGGCCTCGAATCCGGAATGCCGGAGAGCGCCGGGGTCGCCCTGGGCGTCGATCGTCTCGTCATGCTCGCCGCAGGAGCCGACCGGATCGAGGATGTCATCGCCTTTCCGATCGATCGGGCGTAAATCCGTTCCCGTGACCGAGACCGAGACCGAGACCGAGACCGTAGCCGTGTCCGTAGCCGTGCCCGTGCCCGTGCCCGGAGACGCAAGAAACCTCTACACCGGGACGTGCCGGGTACGCAATTGTGCAGGAACGACCAACCGGCACCGCGAAACGCTCCGCACAATTGCGCTACCGGGCACTCCACGGAGACGGCGCTGAAAGCACCGTTTCCCGTTCGGCAAGAGGCCGCCGCTCGCGAAATCAGCGTGGTCACATATCTTCCAATCTATCCCCTATGACCACGCTGATTGCGCGACGCTGGGACGCCTCGGTCGTCCCAGAAGGCCGGGGCTGATGGACTTCCGTGACCGTCACTGCGACCGCTGCGCCAGCATCCGTCTCCACAACGCTCTTCCGACGAGATCCTCTCTTCGTTGTTGCCCGCGAGTGCCCCCTCAAACGATGTTTGGGCCCGAAACGCTGGGCTCGCCGGGTGGAGAGTGGTTCCCAAAATCGTTTGGGACGGCACGTCCGTTCAAGGCTGTTGATTCGTTCTCTCCAGGCCTTCGCTTTCGTTCCGGATCGGAAAGAGGCCGCCGCTCCACCAATCCGATATATCCTACGGAAGCCCGCAGAGCTAAGGAGATCAAAGATGAAACCAGCACCAAAACTCGGAATAATCATCGCCCTGGCGATGCTCCTCACCTCGTCAATTGCCGCCGCCGATTCCCCGGGCCGCGAGTTCACCGGCACCGCGGTGGTCAACACCACCGAGGGGACCCGAAGCATGCCCCTGACCCTCGTGGCGAACCGCTACGCATCCGAAGAAGAGGTGCAGCAGCTCGCCGATACCCTTGCCACCGGGGGCCAGAGCGCGCTGCTCGGTGCCATCCGCTATCGTAATGACGGTCAGCTCCGCCTCGGCGCCGAAGTCCGACCCATCTCTCTGGTATTCGCCGAGGAGACTCGGGACGGATTCCGAATCGTCTTCCTCACCGCCCGCAGGATCGATGTCAGCGAAAAACAGCTCGGCGAGGAGTCTCTCGAGTACCCATTCGGTGTTGCAGAGATCGAGATCGACAGCTTCTCCGGCCGCGGTGAAGGGTCACTCCACGTCGCCGCTGCCCTCGAGATCGATTCGAGCGGCCATGTCGAGATCATCGACTACGACGGTCAGGATGGTCACTTCCGAGATCTTCGCCGGCTCCGGTGATCCATCGAATCCATGAGGTGATTCGGGCCGAACTCGATGACCCGGTCGACCCGATTTCGGGAATCGCCATCACGACCTAAAAAAAAAGGGATGAAACACGCGACAATCGTACTGTTCATCCTGATGCTGGTCACACCCGCGATCGCGGACGAGAGCGTCCTCTCCATCTCGGTGGCCACGGCCGAGATCGTGGTATATAGACATTTCTTCGCAACCACTTGAATTGAAGACGTGCTCGAAAGCCTCTTCGACCATGAAGGCAGTGCTGCACTACACCTCGAGATCTGCGGCGGCGCCCTGCATGTTTCGAGCCGAACCTTCAACACCGGTGAAGATGGAACTTTCGGCCAGGTCGTCCCTGCCGTTCCGGCGAGCGACGCCGCACGGAATCTGATCCTCCCGAACCTCAGACACGCACCCGGAAAATGGCGGACAAACATCGGTTTGATCAACCCCCGCGGATATCCCAAGGTTGTTTCGGTTGTGCTTCTCGGGGGCCCGATGTGGGTGAACGAGGTCAGGCTCGGCCCGTTCGAGTACCGACAGATCAACGATGCCTTCGCCGGCAAGAACACCAACGAGAACGCCACAGCTCACCTCTACAGCGATGTGGGGCCCATCCTCGCCTACGGCTCGGTGATCGACAACCGGACCGGAGATGCGGTCTTCGTTCAGGGCGAACCCGCACGCGGCGAGGAAAACCTCTACTGACCTGTATCACCGTTTGCGTTCCCCACGGCGCCCGCACATCGTGTTCGCGAGCCCTCTGAGACGAGGTATCATGCTTCAAGGAGGCGCCATGACTGACTCAAAGAAAACCGACTCGAAGATCGAACGCCGCGATGTCATCAAACTCGGCACGGCGGCGGCCGCGGGCTTTGTCGCCAAGAGCGTGATGGGCGGCGAGGCCAAGCAAATACCCGACCTGCCCGACAATCCTCTGACGCCCAAAGCCATGCCCACCCGCAACCTCGGCAAAACCGGGTTCCAGGTCGGGATTTTCTCACTCGGTGGTCAGTCAGCCCTCGAGAAGGCAGACAACTTCGACATCGCGGTTCCTCTGATCGAGAAGGCTCTCGATCTCGGGATCAACTATGTCGACACCTCGGCGCGCTACGGCGGAACTGAGCACCGCTGGTCCGAGCAGTACTTCGGCAAGGTGATGAAGACCCGCCGGTCGGAAGCCTATCTCGCCACCAAGAGCCACGACCGCACCCGGGACGGCTCGTGGAAACTCCTCGAACGATCCCTCAAACTGCTCAATACCGACCACATCGATCTCTGGCAGATGCACGCCCTGTCGAGGATGGAACAGGTCGATGAGTCCTTTGCCAAGGGCGGCGCCATTGAGGCCTTCGTCGAGGCGCGCGACCAGGGCATCGTCCGCCACCTCGGAATCTCCGGCCATGCCGATCCCGACGTCCTCATCGCGGCCATCGAGCGCTTTGACTTCGACACGGTCCTGCTCGCCCTCAACGCCGCCGACCCGCACCACCTCAGCTTCAAGGAGAAGCTGCTGCCGCTCGCGGTCGAGAAGGAGATGGGGATCATCGGGATGAAAATCCCGGCGCGCGGTCTGATCCTCGAGTCGTGGAAGACTCCCGACGATCCCGACTCCCGCTTTGGCGACAGCGTCCCCGGCACCCTCAACATGACCGAGGCCATGCGCTATGTGCTGACCTTGCCGGTGAGCACCGTGATCGTCGGTTGTGACGACATCCCGCAGCTCGAAGAGAACGTCGAGATCGCCCGTTCGTTCAACCCCATGAACGAGGAGCAGCTCGCCGAGCTCGAGCAGAGAGCCGAAGCGGTTCACAAGCAATCGCTCTTCTTCCGAACCTGGAAGGCCTGAGCGACCGGAGATCGGCCGCGCCGGAAGACCACTGAAACACGGAGACTCAGAATCGATCGTTCGGGGAGGCTCCGCTTACGGACAATCGTCTCGCGGGACTCGGGCGGTTTAATTGAAACACGAAGACCGCAAAGATCACAAAGGCGACCATCGCAAAGCCATCACATTCTTGAGTGAGTACCGCGAACGTGAATGGTGGTGGAAACCCGAACCGGCACGAGTTCGACGGTAGCACTGAAGGGCTGGCAAGATGTCTCCCCCCACAATGAGCCACGCGAGTCGGACGACCTCGAAACGACCATTCACTCCGACCCGAATTCCAGTTGCGATGCTTCGCGATGGTCTTTGCGATCTTCGCGGTCTTTGCGTTTCATTCCAATTCGTCGAGCTACCAGCGTCGACAAGACCCGCGGGGTTTCACCAGCACATCGGCGATGCTATCCGTACTGATCCGTGCTTGTTCCGACCGGGTATACTTTGCCGACCATGATCCTAATTCTCATCGTTGTGTTCTCGGCGCTCTTTGTCGTGACTCACCTGCTGTTGTCGCACGGCGCCATTCGCGAAAACCTGGTGGCCAAGCTCGGGCAGTGGCCCTTCCGTGGGCTCTATTCGGTGGTCTCCTTCCTCACCCTCGGGCCGGCGGCGGTGCTGTGGTGGCAGAATCGACACCTCGGCCCCGTCCTCTGGGAGTTCAACCCCTGGGTGGAGCGCGGCATCGCGCTGGTACTCATGCTCTTCGCCATCGAGCTCATCGCGCTTTCCCTCGCCAACCCGAGCCCGGCGAGCATGCTCCCCGGCAGCAACAAGCCCTACGGCATCCTCCGCATCACCCGCCATCCCATGAACATCGGCCTCGCCCTCTTCGGGCTCGCCCACCTTCTGAGCAACGGCACCGTCGGTGATGTCGCATTCTTCGGTTCGTTCTTCATCCTCGGCGTCGCGGGTCCGTTCCACATGGATGCCCGGCTCAAGAAACAACGTGGCGATGATTTCGCCGAGTTCTGCCGTCAGACCTCGGTCATTCCATTCGTCGCCATCGCTCGCGGCAGAACGAAGTTCCGTGCCGACGAGATCGCGTTCCCACTCTTCCTGATCGGCGTGGTTGTTTTTGTCGCGCTCGTCATCTTCCACGGCAAGTTCTTCGGCGCGGATATCTTCTGACGGTTTTTTGGTTGTTGCCGAGATCTGAGCGAGCGCCTATCCTGAACCGGTGACTACAGCAGCCGCTCTCATCATCGGTGACGAAATTCTCTCCGGCAAAGTCCGCGATGCCAATACCGAGTGCATCATCGAGTTGATGCGCGATCTCGGGGTCGAACTCCGACGCATCGTCACCATGGGTGACGAAGAAGATGAGATCGCCGCCGAGGTCCGCTTCTGTTCGGAGCATTTTGACGCCGTCATCACCTCGGGCGGGGTCGGACCGACCCACGACGACCGCACCGTTGCCGCGGTGGCTCGCGCCTTCGGCCTCGGCATCGAACGCAA
>RCNG010001889.1_pt1 | contig 10465 bp, 8 predicted proteins | sample 2041371 | NCBI WGS metagenome assembly RCNG01 (sample SAMN09708227, study PRJNA481090) | Marine sediment metagenome, whole genome shotgun sequencing project. | biome: marine sediment; feature: ocean; material: sediment; isolation source: Sewage treatment plant 1 marine sediment (STP1) ... | reverse complement strand
CATTGAGAGATCTCTATGTCCCGGTCTACGCGGGAGAATACGTTGCAGCCGAATGCGCGGGCAGAGGCTCCTACACGATCGACGGCAAGGAGTACGACGAGTGCGCCTTCTGCAGGGCCTCCTGCCCGTCACGGGATCTCTTCAAAGAACCCGACTCCGGCTTGCCCTTGAAGTGCGACATGTGCGAGTCCGATCCGAGGTTGTCGGAACCGATGTGTGTTCAGTGGTGCCTGGCTGATGCCCTGATCTACGAGGAGAGGGAAGAGGAAGTGGAAGAAGGAGAAACGCTGGAGGAGATCGAGATCGGGTTGGAAGCGATGGCCCACAAATTCGGCTGGCAGAAACTCCTCGATACCGCCGCGCGTATGTCGAAAAAAGACTAGACGTGGAAACCGTAGCACCCTTCGCCGAAGCGATCGAGGAGATCAGGAAGGCCGGTGCAAACTCGGTCAGATTGTGCTTTCAGTGCGGCAAATGTGATGTCTACTGCCCGTGGAACCAGGTCAGGGACTTCAGCATCCGCAAGATCATCCGCGAGGCCAGCCTTGGTCTGACCGAGATCGAAGGCGATGACATCTGGCGTTGTACGACCTGTGGATCCTGCCCTTCGATCTGCCCCAGGGGGGTCGGCCAGATCGAGATCGGGGTGGCGATACGGAGGGTTGCTGCGGAATACGGAATGTTCCCCGAGTCTGTTTCCGCGGTGCGCAACGCCAGCGCAAGCCTCGTTGCCGAAGGCAATCCCCTGAATGCACAGCGGGCAACCCGGGCTGACTGGGTCGACGGTGCGACGGTGAGCCCGTTTTCCGAAGAGATGGACTATCTCTATTTCGTCGGCTGCTACTTCGCCTACGACCCGAGAATGAAGAAGGTCGCCGTTGCCACCGCCAGCATCCTCAACAAGGCGGGGGTCAGTTTCGGAATTCTGGGCAGCAAGGAGAGCTGCTGTGGCGAGAGCATTCGCAAGACGGGTGGAGAGCAGGAATTCAGGGATCTGGCCAAGGAGAACATCAAAACCTTCATCGATCACGGGGTGAAGAAGATCATCGTTTCTTCCCCGCACTGCTATCACACCTTCGTCAACGAGTATCCCGAGTTCATGGTGAGCTTCGAGGTCGTTCACATCTCCCAGCTCCTGGCCGAGTTGATCGAGGAGGGACGGCTGGAGTTCGTCGGCGAGTATCCCAAGAAAGTCACCTATCACGACCCGTGCTACCTGGGTCGGCACAATGGTGTGTATGACGAACCGAGACAGGTGCTGCGGGAGGCTCCCGGTCTCGAGCTGATCGAAATGCCCGCTTCACGCCAGGACAGCCTGTGTTGCGGAGGCGGCGGCGGCAGGATCTGGATGGAGACACCAAAGGAGGAGAGATTCGCCGACCTCCGAGTGCAGCAAGCCGTCCAGACCGGGGCCGAGGTGCTGGTGACATCCTGCCCCTACTGCATAACCAACTTCGAGGAGAGCCGGCTGGGCCTCGAAGGAGAGGACGTTTTAGAGGTCAAGGACCTCACGGAGATTGTCGACGAGGTGGCCTCGGGGAAGGATGACGACCATTGAGCACTGAACCCGCCACCCATCTCACTGACGGCAATTTTGGAGATGTCATGGTCGTCGGTGGCGGGATCTCCGGCATTCAAGCCGCGCTCGATCTCGCCACCTCGGGTTTCAAGGTCTTTTTGGTTGAGAGAGCGCCGACCATCGGCGGCAAAATGGCGCAGCTCGACAAGACCTTTCCGACCAATGACTGCTCCATGTGCATCGAGTCTCCCAAGTTCATCGAATGTGACCGACATCCCAACATCGAGATCCTGACCTATACCGAGGTGGATGGTGTCGAGGGGGAGGCCGGCGACTTCACGGTCAGCCTGATCAAGAAGGCCAGATACATTTCAGAGGAAAAATGCACGGGTTGCACGACCTGTGTCGAGTACTGTCCGGTCGAATTTCCAGATCCGTTCAACCAGGAGCTGTCCCCGAACAAAGCCGTCCACATCTACTTCTCTCAAGCGGTGCCGCTGGTTCCGTACATCGACGAGAGCTGCATCTACCTCAAGGAACAGAAGTGTTCAATCTGCGAAGGGGTGTGCAAGACCAACGCCCTCGATCTGCATCAACAGCCGGAGAAGCTGACGATCAAAGTGGGGGCGGTGGTCCTGTCACCGGGCTACGAGGTCTTTGATCCGAAGGTGCGGGGCGACTACGGCTACGGGACCATCCAAAACGTGGTCACCAGCCTCGATTTCGAACGGCTCCTGTGTGCCACCGGGCCACACGAGGGCGAGATCCTGCGTCCTTCAGACAAGAAGCACCCACACAAGATCGCCTGGATTCACTGTGTCGGTTCCAGACAGGTCCTTGAGGGTGCCAACAGCTATTGCTCCTCGGTGTGCTGCACCTATATCCAGAAGCAGGTGATTCTGGCCAAAGACCATGACGCCGACACCGAGGCGACCATCTTCCACAATGACATTCGGTCCTACGGCAAGGACTTCGAACGCTTCTACCAACGAACGGAAAATCTCCCTGGGGTCACGTTCATCAGGAGCTATGTTTCGATCGGGAGAGAGATCCCCGAAACAGGCAACGTGACCATCAGATACGCGACGGACTCGGAGGGCGTGAAGGAGGACGAGTTCGACCTGGTGGTCCTGGGCGTCGGCCTGGCCCCTCCCGCCAAGGTGCACCGCCTGGCAGAACAGTTCGGCATCGAGCTCAATGCTCACGGATTCTGCAAGACCAATCCCATCAATCCGATAGAGACCACTCGCCCGGGGGTGTTTATCAGCGGTGCCTTCGGAGGGCCGATCGACATCCCCGAATCGGTGATGTCCGCCAGCGGAACCAATGCCCTGGTCGGGGCGCTCTTGAAGTCCCGGAGAGGCCGATTGGCCAGGGAAAGGGTCTATCCACCGGAACGGGATGTCTCGGAAGAAGATGTCAGGGTGGGGGTCTTTGCCTGTCATTGCGGCGCAAACATCGGAAGAGTGGTCGATGTCCCCTCCCTGGTTGAGTACTCGCGGGGTCTGGACAATGTCGCGCACGCGGAGGAAGGCCTCTTCATCTGCTCCACGGATGCTGCGCAACAGATCGCCGACACGATCCGGGAGAAGGGGCTCAATCGCGTTGTTGTCGCCGCCTGTACCCCGAGAACTCACGAGCCGCTCTTCAGGGACACCCTCCGTGAAGGGGGCATCAACCAGTATTTCTTCGACATGGCCAATATCCGCGAGCATTGCTCCTGGGTCCACTCCAAACAGAAGGAAGATGCCACTCAGAAGGCCAAGGACATCGTCCGCATGTCGGTTGCTCGCACGATCAAACTGGAACCCCTGGAGGAGTTTGATCTGCCGGTCAACAAGGCCTGTCTTGTGGTCGGCGGAGGCGTGGCTGGAATGACCTCGGCCCTGAGCCTTGCCGAACAGGAATTCGAGGTCCACCTGGTGGAAAGGAACTCGGAGCTGGGTGGCGTGGCGCGGAGGATTCAGTCCACTCTGGAAGGGCTCGATGTTCAGACCTTCCTGGGTGATCTGATTCGCAAGGTCTATCAGCATCCCTTGATCCATGTCTCCCATGAGGCGACCATCACCGATGTCTCCGGCTATGTGGGCAATTTTGTTACCACCGTGGAAACCGAAGGTCAGATCAAGACCATCGATCATGGTGCCGCCATCCTCGCCACCGGCGCCGCGGAGCACAAACCTACCGAGTACCTCTACGGGGAAGACGAGCGGGTATTGACTCAGCTCGAGCTGGAAGAGCGATTGGCCGAAGGCGAAGAGAGCCTGACCGATACCCAGAGCTTGGTGATGATCCAATGTGTCGGGTGCAGGGAGGAAAACAACAACTACTGCGCCAGGGTTTGCTGCAGCCAGGCGATCAAGAACGCGCTCAAACTCAAAAAGATCAAGCCCGAGATGGAGATCTACATCCTGTTTCGCGACATGAGGACCTATGGATTCAAAGAGGATTACTACCTCGAGGCGGCCGAGAAAGACGTCAAGTTCATCCGCTGGGAGGCGGCTGAGAAGCCCCAGGTGGAACCTGCCGTCGAGGAGGGCCGGCCTGTCTTGCGGGTCACCGTACCCGACCCCATTCTTGGCCAGAGGTTGGCCGTGGACGGCGATCTGGTAGTCCTGTCGGCCGCCGTCATTCCCTCGGCAGGTAGTGTGGAAATCGCCCGAAAGTTCAAAGTGGCCATGAACCCGGACGGGTTCTTCCAGGAAGCGCACGTGAAACTGCGGCCGGTCGACTTTGCCGCGGACGGTGTCTTTATGTGCGGGACGAGTCACTATCCCAAGCATCTCACCGAGACCATCAGCCAGGCGCATGGCGCTGCCGGCCGGGCCGTCACTCTTCTCTCACAGGAAACGGTGACGGCCTCCGGTTCGGTCTGTGAGGTCGAAGAGGACGAGTGTGTCTCGTGTGGGGCCTGTATTACGGCTTGTACGTATGGCGCTATCGAGTTCCGTGAAACGCCAAAAGGCAAGAAGGCCGTGGTGAACCCTGTCCTCTGCAAAGGGGATGGTCTTTGCTGCGCGAAGTGCCCGACGAACGCCGTGAGGCTCAAGCACTTCACCGATGAGGAGGTGTTCGACCAGATTGACGCGGCATTGTCAGCCACACATTAGCGCGTGAAGAACGCGGGAGTGAAGAAGGAGTGTGAATGATGGCAGCACTTGAGCACACGCCGAGGATTGTCGCCTTCCTATGCAATTGGTGAGCGTACTCCGCTGCGGACATGTCTGGAGTTACCAGACAAAGTTACTCACCGGAGATCAGAATCATCCGCCTCATGTGTACCGGCAGGGTGGACCTGATTTTTGTCCTCAGAGCGCTCCTGAAAGGAGCAGACGGGGTGATCATCGGCGGTTGCTGGCCGGGTGAGTGCCACTATGTGACCGAAGGAAACTACGACGCACTGGGCAACATGCACCTGAGCAAGAAGCTCCTGCAACTGATCGGGCTGAGTCCCGACAGGTTGAGACTCGAGTGGATCGGCGCGTCCGAGGGGAGTCGATTCGCAGAGGTCATGAGTGATTTTGCCGACAGGCTGAGGGATCTGGGACCTCTCGGCCGCGAGGAGGGAATCGACGAGGCGGATGTGGAGCTCAGGCTCAGAGCCGTCAACCAGCTTGTGCCCTACCTCAAGCTGGTGGAAAGGGAGAAGTTGAGAGTACCGACCAAGTCGGAGGAAGCCTACAACGAGTTCTACAACAGTGACGAGGTGAACAAGCTCTTCAATGGCTTGATTGCAGATAAGTTGGCCATCAGTCAGATCTTGTTGGCTCTGGCGGAGAAACCGCTTTCAACCGGAGAGATCTCAGAGGTATTGGGCCTGAACCCCTCTGAGGTTTCGAAGCACATGAACAGCTCATCGAGGCAGGGATTCGTCAGATACGACTTCGAGCGGAAGTGCTACGCGCTCGCATGAGCACAGCGAGCAATCGTGGAGACTGGGACTGAATAGGGTTGGGAAAAGAATGATGAATAGGGACAGAATCGACCAGATTATTCAAAACCACCAGAGCGAGGCCAGCTCATTGATTCAGGTGCTCCTGGACATTCAGAGAGAGGATCGCTGGCTTTCCAAGGAAGCACTTTCGAGGGTCAGCGAGAAATTGGAAGTCCCTCCGCGACGGATTCAGCACATCGCCACCTTTTACAAGGCATTCAGCCTGTCTCCCAAAGGCCGCCATGAAGTTCACATCTGCATGGGCACTGCCTGTCATGTTCGTGGTGCGGGACGTGTCCTCGAGAAGGTCGAGGACGTGACCGGTATCAGGCCTGGAGAAACGGACCTGGATCTGAAGTTCAGCCTGGAGACCGTCAACTGTCTCGGTTGCTGCGCATTGGGACCGGTCATGGAAATCGATGGAACGACTCACGGTAGGCTCTCGGCAGCCGACACAACAGATGTGCTGCAGAGCTATGAGTAGGCATCTGCGATGATCCGGATCAACTCCCCTGATGAGCTCGACGAGCTAAGACAACGAATCGTATCCGAGAGAAACCCCAACACACCCTGCATCACAGTCTGTGCCGGCACCGGCTGCCTTGCCTCCGGCTCGAGGGACGTCGTCGAAGCGTTCAGCCACGAGATCGAAACGCAGGATTTGGATGTCGAGGTCGGCTTCAGAGCAACAGGGTGTCACGGCTTCTGTGAGAAGGGGCCCATCGTTGTCATCGACCCTGAGGAGATCTGCTATCTCCAGGTGACGCCCGAAGACGTACCCGACATCATTGCCAAGACGATCAAGGGCAACGAGGTCATTGAGCGCCTTCTCTATGTTGACCAGACCACAGGCAAAAAGGCCGTCCACGAGTCGGATATTCCCTTCTACAAGTACCAGGAACGGATGGTCTTCGGCGCCAACAGGAGGATCGATCCCAAAGACTTCGATGATTACCTCGCCATCGGCGGCTGTCAGGCATTGACCAAAGCACTCTTTGAAATGACCCCGGATGAGGTTATTTCGGAGGTAAAAGACGCGAATCTGCGGGGTCGGGGGGGCGGGGGGTTTCCTGCCGGGAAAAAGTGGGAGATCGCTCGCAACGCCCCCGGCGATTCCAAGTATGTGATCGTCAACTGCGATGAGGGAGACCCCGGCGCCTACATGGATCGATCACTGATGGAGGGCAACCCGTACGGCGTGCTCGAGGGCTTGACGATCGGAGCCTATGCCGTCGGCTCCAACGAGGGTTATGTCTACATTCGCCAGGAATATCCCCTGGCGTTGGAGAACCTGAGTCTTGCCATCGAGGATGCCGAGAAACGTGGACTCCTCGGCACAGACATCCTTGGTTCTGGATTTGATTTTCAGATCAAGGTACACCGGGGAGCCGGCGCCTTTGTCTGCGGTGAAGAGACGGCTCTCATCATCTCTTTGGAGGGCGAGGTCGGCGAACCAAGGCCGAGACCGCCCTACCCTGCCGTCCAAGGGCTCTGGGGCAAGCCGACGACCATCAACAATGTGGAAACATGGGCCAACATTCCTCTGATTATCAACAAGGGAGCTGCTGCCTTTTCCTCGATAGGCACCGAGGGAAGCAAGGGCACGAAGATCTTCTCCCTGGTCGGCAAGATCGCCAATACCGGCCTTGTGGAAGTGCCAATGGGCATCAGCCTGAGAGATGTCATCTACAAGATCGGCGGTGGCATCCCCGGCGGCAAGAAGTTCAAGGCGGTGCAGACCGGCGGGCCGTCCGGAGGGTGCATCCCCGAGGAGCGGCTGGATTTGGAAGTCGATTTTGATGAGCTCACCAAGGCCGGCTCGATGATGGGGTCGGGTGGGATGATCGTCATGGATGAAGAGACCTGCATGGTTGACGTGGCCAGGTACTTCATCGACTTCCTCACGGACGAATCGTGCGGCAAGTGTGTTCCCTGCCGTGAGGGTCTGAGGCAGATGCACAGGATTCTCACGAATATCACCGAGGGAAAGGGGAAAGAGAGCGATATCGAGGTCCTGGAGGAGCTCGCCGAGACGGCGCAAGAGGCATCACTGTGTGCCTTGGGGAAGACCGCTCCGAACCCTTTTCTGAGCACCTTTCGCTACTTCAGAGATGAGTACGAGGCACACATCAACGAGAAGCGGTGTCCGGCGCTGTCCTGCAAGAAGTTGGTTTCGTACTATATCGAACCGGAGAAGTGCAAGGCATGTTTGATCTGTCTCAAGGAATGCCCCGCCGGGGCGATCGATGGTGCAAAGAAAACGATCCACATCATCGACCAGGAGAAGTGCGACGCATGCGGCATCTGCTTTGAGGTGTGCCCCTCTCGCTTTGAAGCGGTGAGGAGGATTTCAGGCGAGCCTGTTCCGCCTCCCATTCCGGAAGAACAAAGGATGGTCATCAGAAAGAGCAAACGGCAATGAGTGAAATCCGCATGCAGATTGACGGAAAAGAGTTACGGGCAGCACAGGGGACGACCGTCCTCGAAGCGGCTCGAAGTGCGGGGATTTCGATCCCCACCCTCTGTCATCACGAGCAGCTGGCGCCTTTCGGAGGGTGTCGGCTGTGCATCGTGGAAGCAGAAGCTCACGGCGGGAAAAACATCGTTGCTTCCTGCGTTTTTCAGGCAGAAAACGATCTGATCATCAATACCAGATCCGAAAAAATTGACAGAATCCGCAAGAGCATCCTGGAACTCTTGCTGGCACATGCTCCGGAATCTCCGCAGCTGCAGGAACTGGCTGTGGACTATGGAGCAGACAGAGACAAGTTTCCGCAAGAGGCTTCATTCTGCATTCATTGCGGTCTCTGTGTTCGCTACTGTGCCGAGGTCAAACAGGAGAACGCTGTCGGCTTCATTGACCGGGGAATCAGAAAAGAGATCGCGTTCCTGCCGGAAATCGCCTCCAGGGTGTGCAACGACTGCAAGGAGTGCTTCCCACTGTGCCCGACCTCGTATCTCCAGGCAGCCTTCGTTTTCGTCGAATCCCTATCTTTCCCCCGCGAGAATCGATAAGGCTTGGAGCGGAGCAATAGGAGTCGGGAGTAGCCTTGAAGCACATCGAAGCCACCATCGAAGACGCCCTGAAAGACCTCGTGCGCCGTGAGGAAGGCGAAGCCGGTCAGGGCGACCGACTCGCCGACAGCCTGTGGGATCATCTGTGCAGAACCGCCAGGATCGACGAGCAGCTTGGCCGCGCCGAAGGCATCGACCCCTCCACCTGCCGTCTCGCCGCACTGTTTCACGATGCCGGCAAGTTCCACCAAGGCAAGCTCCATGGGGACTCGGAACCCGAGGAGAAACACTCCGTCCACGTCCTGGGACAAACCCCGAATCGTCGCAAACTACGCTGCTCGAGAGCATCGTGGTCGAAGATGAACCGATGATCCGCATCTCGCCACCGCACTTCGGGTACACCAGCGGGTCCACCTCGCAAATGCGCTTGATCAGCTGTGCCCAACTTCGTCGGAGAGCGCGGGCGTCGAGGCTGTGATCCTGGTCAGCTTGAACTAAGGTGGCTTGTTCGCCATCACGAGGCACAGTATCGATGGCGGCCTCGGTCTGGCGCCGGCGCTTGACTCCCCTGAAGTACGGTAAGGGTACGCCTGCGGTTGCCAAGCGCCGGCAGGGTCGCGCATCGGCGCCCTCGATACCTAACCCGGTGAGAATTACGGGCTAAGGTAGCGCTACAATCTCAGGTGAACCCCACGGGGAGGGCTTATGAGCCAGGAGAAGAGCGCCATCAAGAAGATTCGCGCCACGGGTGCGATGCGCGGGGTCATGGCCGAGTACTTCGCCGAGCTCGACGAGGCTGCGAGGACGGGCTCCGAGAAGATCGCGTGGTGCACCAGCGTCGGGCCGGCAGAGCTGCTGCGCTCGTTCGGCTTTCTGGTCTATTTCCCGGAGAATCACGGCGCGTTGCTCGGCGCCACGCGGATGGCTGCCGATCTGATCCCGGCGGCCACCGCGGCCGGCTACTCACCGGAGATCTGCTCGTACCTGACGAGCGACGTCGGGTCGTACCTGAGCAAAACCACCCCGCTGACCCGCGCCTTCGGCATGGAGTCGGTGCCGAAGGCGGACGTCCTGGTCTACAACACCAATCAGTGTCGCGATGTCCAGGACTGGCTCGGATTCTACGAGCGCGAGTGGGGGGTGCCGATGCTCGGGATCCAAACACCGCGCTCCGTCGGCAACCTTTCGGACGCTATCGTCGACGGACTCATCGAGCAGCACAAGGCCCTGATCCCACACCTCGAGGAGATCTCCGGCCGAAAGTTCGACATCGACCGGCTGCGCGAGGTCATGGCTTCGTCTCACCGCTGCACCCAGCTGTGGCGCGAGGTCCTCCGTTTGGCCGCACACCGGCCGTCGCCGATCACCTTCTTTGACAGCACGATCCACATGGGTCCCGCGGTGGTGCTGCGCGGCGAAGAGCGCGCCGAGCGGTACTACGAGATCCTGGTAGCAGAGCTCGAAGGTAGGATCGCCGACGGGGTCGGCGCGGTCGACGACGAGAGGTTCCGTTTCTACTGGGAGGGCATGCCGGTGTGGGGCAAGCTCCGCGACCACGCGGAGCAGTTCGCCGGCCACAAGGCGTGCGTGGTGGCCTCCACCTACTGCAACAGCTGGATCTTCGACGCCCTGGCGTGTGCGGATCCATTCGAGGGCATGGCCCGCGCCTACACCGAGATCTTCATCGTCCGCTCGGAGGAGTTCAAGCAGGGGTACATGGAGTCGATGGTGCGCGACTACGCCATCGACGGGATCATTTTCCATGACGCCAAGACCTGCCCAAACAACTCAAACAACCGCTACGGCCTGCCGTTGCGGCTCCGCGGGCAGATCGGAACCCCGTTCGTGGTGATCGACGGCGATCTCAACGATCTTCGCCTGTACTCCGAGGAGCAGGCGCGGACCCAGTTCGAGGCATTGGTGGAGCAGCTTCAGGAGCAACCAATCTGATGCCAGGTCGTTTCGATGATCCGCTCTACTGTGGCGTTGACGTGGGT
>RCNG010001885.1_pt1 | contig 10479 bp, 8 predicted proteins | sample 2041371 | NCBI WGS metagenome assembly RCNG01 (sample SAMN09708227, study PRJNA481090) | Marine sediment metagenome, whole genome shotgun sequencing project. | biome: marine sediment; feature: ocean; material: sediment; isolation source: Sewage treatment plant 1 marine sediment (STP1) ... | reverse complement strand
GCCAAGGGGCGCATACTCGTTGTATGTAACCCTTGGCGCAACACCGAAGACGGAGCCATAGACAAGCAAGGCGCGTAATTTAATCTTTTTTCCAAGTCCCTCAGGGCGGGTCAGGACGAAACCACCGCGCTGCCCATTGTAAGAGCCGAGCTCGGGGGCTAACATTCCGCTTTTTGCCGTAACCGGAACCAAGCCCATGCGCACCTCCCGATTCCCCCTGCAGACACTCAAGGAAACCCCCGCCGACGCCGAGGTGGTGAGCCACCAGCTGATGCTGCGCGCCGGTATGATCCGCAAGCTGGCTGCCGGGCTTTACACCTGGCTGCCACTAGGGCTGCGGGTACTGAGAAAGGTGGAGGCCATCGTCCGCGAGGAGATGGATCGCGCCGGCGCCCTGGAGTTGCTGATGCCGGCGGTACAGCCGGCGGAGCTATGGCAGGAGTCCGGGCGCTGGGAACAGTATGGGCCGGAGCTGCTACGACTCAAGGACCGTCATCAGCGGGACTTTTGCTTCGGCCCCACCCACGAGGAGATTATCACCGAACTGGCACGCAACGAGCTGCGCAGCTACAAGCAGCTGCCGACGAATTTCTACCAGATCCAGACCAAGTTCCGGGACGAGATCCGCCCCCGCTTCGGCGTCATGCGCGCCCGCGAGTTCCTGATGAAGGACGCCTACTCTTTCCACATGGGGCCGGACTCCCTGGAGCAGACCTATCGGGTCATGTACGACACTTATTCGCACATTTTCTCCCGTTGCGGCCTGGAGTTCCGCGCCGTGGCGGCAGACACCGGCGCCATCGGCGGCAGCGCCTCCCACGAGTTCCACGTGCTGGCGGACTCCGGCGAGGATGCCATCGTCTTCTCCGACACCGGCGGTTACGCCGCCAACCTGGAACTGGCCGAGGCGTTGGCTCCGGAGGACGAACGTGCCGCCCCCGGCGAGACGCTGCGCCTGGTGGACACTCCCGACGCCCGCACTATCCAGGAACTGGTGGAGCAGTTCGACCAGCCCATCGTAAAGACGGTCAAGACCCTGGTGGTAGCCGCAGCCGAGGGCGCCGATGTGCCACTGGTGGCCCTGCTGGTGCGGGGTGACCACGAATTGAACGCCCTCAAGGCAGAGAAACTGCCCCAGGTGGCCACTCCCCTGCGTATGGCCACTGACGCTGAGATCCGCGCCGCCATCGGCGCCGGCGCGGGCTCGCTAGGTCCGATCGACCTGCCTATCCCCTGCGTCGCCGACCGCACGGTCGCCGCCACAGCCGATTTCAGCGCCGGCGCCAACATCGACGGCAAGCACCACTTCGGCATCAACTGGGGACGCGACCTGCCGTTGCCAGAGGTAGCCGACCTGCGCAATGTGCAGGAGGGCGACCCCAGCCCCGACGGTCAGGGCCTGCTCAAGATCCTGCGCGGCATCGAAGTGGGCCACATATTCCAGCTCGGCCGAAAATACAGTGAGGCGATGAACTGCACCGTCCTGGACGAGCAAGGCAGGGCCCGCACCCTGAGCATGGGGTGCTACGGCATCGGTGTCTCCCGAGTGGTAGCCGCGGCCATCGAGCAGAACCACGACGCCAAGGGCATCGTCTGGCCCGCCTCCATCGCCCCGTTCCAGGTGGCCCTGCTGCCGATGAAGCTGAACAAGTCCTATCGGGTGCGCGAGGCGGTGGACAAACTCTACGCCGAGTTGCAGGCCGCTGGCATCGACGTGCTGCTGGACGACCGGGACGTGCGTCCCGGCTTCATGTTCGCCGACATAGAGTTGGTCGGCGTCCCCCACCGGGTGGTGGTGGGCGAGAAGAGCCTCGACCGGGGCCAGGTGGAATACAAGGGACGGCGCGACAGCGAAAACCAGTTCATCGAACTGGAGCGGATCGTACCGTTTCTGCTTGGGGAGTTGAAAATATAGCGATTCCTGCGACCTGGATAGGAGCGGGGCTGGCAGCGGGTCGGCTAGGCCGACGCAATCCTGGATTTCGCTCCGCGGGATCCAACCTACGGGTTTAGTAAAATCAAGCCGATGAAGCGCACCGGAATCGGGATGGGTTGATCCAGGTCGATTCGTCCGGCGGCACATTCCGGTAGAATTACGCTACTTTCGTGACCGACTAGTTTGAGGTAGCCCCCGATGGAGCAAGTAAAATCCCGTCCCCGTCTCCCTTGGCCCCTGGCCAAACCCCTGCGTCTCATACCGGAGAGGCTGCAGGGCATGGTGGCGGCGCAGGTGTTGGACCGCGCCTTCGCCCGCGAGCACATGCAGGGGGAGTTGGAGTTCCTGCTGGAAAAAAGCGTGCGCGTCCAGGTGGAAGACGCTGGCACGGCCTTCTGCGTCGGCCTCACCCCCGACGGCTTCAAGGCGGTACCGGCAGGCCGTGCCCCAGACCTGAGCATCAACGGCACCCTCTATGACTACCTGCTGCTGATCACCGGGCGCGAAGACCCCGACACGCTGTTCTTCCAACGCCGCCTGCGCATGCAGGGCGACACCGAGCTGGGTGTTTATCTAAAGAACTTCCTGGCCTCGGTGGACCCGGCGACGCTGCCCCTGGGCACACTTATCCAGCCGGCGCTGCAGCGGGGCCTCACCGTCTATGAGCGGTTGGCCTGAGACTATCCTCTCTTTTTCTGCAGCGATCCTCCCCCGTTAGGGAGGACCGGGAGGGATATACACGCCCGTAGTCACTTGCGGGCCCCTCTCCCTGACCGCCCCTTTTGGCCACCCCGCCTCTCGCCGTGGCCGCCGCCTTTGTGTCTCGATCCCCCGCCTTTGTGGTGCCGGTCCCGGTCTCGCGGTTTCCGTTCGACCCGCACCCGGCTTCTGGGATCCACCTCCGCCAGCAACTCGCTGCCGATGGTTCCGACCTCGATGTGGTGACCGATGTAGGCCTCGATGTCGGGCAGGCAGAAGGCATAGGTCTCGCAGGCGAAGCTGATGGCGTCGCCGCTGGCCCCGGCACGAGCGGTACGGCCGATGCGGTGGACATAGTCTTCGGCGTCGTCCGGCAGGTCGAAGTTGACCACATGGGAGACGTCCGGGATGTGCAGACCACGGGCCGCCACGTCGGTAGCCACCAGCACCGGCAGCCCCCCCTCCTGGAAGTCCTTAAGCAGCTTCAGCCGCTTGCGTTGGGGCACGTCACCGGTGAGCAGCGCCGCCGACATGCCGTTGCCTTCGAGATAACTCCACACTTGCTCCGCCTGGCGCTTGGTGTTGACAAACACCATGGTGCGCCGCGCCTCCAGCTCGCGCAGCAGGCCGATCAGCAGGGGGATCTTCTCCTCGTTGGCGGTCATGTAGCAGACCTGCCGCACCTTGTCCGCTGTGATCTTGTCCGGTTCCACCGCCACCGAGACCGGGTTGTTCATGTGCTCGTAGGCCAGCTCGGTGACCCGGTAGGAAAGAGTGGCGGAGAACAGCATGCCCTGGCGCCGCTCCGGTTTCGGCATACGCCGCAACAGGTAGCGGATATCCTTGATGAAGCCAAGGTCGAACATGCGGTCCGCCTCATCCACCACCACCACCTCCACCGCCTTGAGGTCGTAGACGCCCTGCTTGTAGTAGTCGATGAGCCGACCCGGGGTGCCGATCAGTATGTCGACCCCTTCGGCCAGGGCATCGCGCTGCTGCTGGTAGCCGGTACCACCGAATACCACCAGGGTACGGAAATCGGTGTGGCGGGCCAGCAGCGCGACATCCTTGTGCACCTGTATGGCCAGTTCCCGGGTCGGCGCCAGCATCAGCACCCGCGGGTGGGTGGGCTTGCGCTCGGCAGCGGGCTGGTGGGTCAATAGCCGCTGCAGGATGGCCAAGGCGAAGACCAGGGTCTTGCCGGTGCCGGTTTGAGCCTGTCCGGCCACATCCTTGCCCGCCAGCGCCAGGGGCAGGGCCTCGGCCTGGATCGGTGTACAGTGGACAAAGCCGGCATCCACCAGGCCTTTGCGCAGCCGGGGGTCCAGATCGAAGCTGTCGAAACGTATGTCAGTCAGGTGGTTTGTGGTCATAACCGGGTAGAATACAGCAAATCGAAGGCGAAGGGCTTGCAAACCGCCTGATTTTCCGCTGAAATAGGCGCTCATGCCTTATACAGGCATGCCTTCTACCCAAGAAAAACCGAAACGCAGACCATCTCCGCTCACCGCCCCACCTTCCGTCCGCGGCGATGGGCCTTAGGCGCCTTGTTTCCCGAAAGCGAACTGGAGAACCTCTAGTGAGTGACCTTATTGCTCATGTAACGGACGATTCGTTCGAGAGCGACGTACTGAAATCCAATGAACCGGTATTGGTGGATTACTGGGCCGAGTGGTGCGGCCCCTGCAAAATGATTGCACCGGTGCTCGACGAGATCGCCGACGAATATGCCGGCAAGATCAAAGTGGCGAAGCTGAACATCGATGATAACCCAAATACGCCACCGCGTTACGGCATACGCGGCATTCCCACACTGATGCTGTTCAAGGGTGGTGAAGTGGAAGCCACCAAGGTGGGTGCGGTATCCAAGTCCCAGCTGATGAGCTTCATCGACGGCAATCTGTAGGCCGCGTCCCTATGTAGCACCAGCCAGACCCGCTGCGAAAGACCCTGAAGAACTCTGAACCTTCGGCGCCCACCCGGGCGCCGGGCATCCACCACATAGCCCCGAGCCCACGACTCTTTTCAAGGCGCCCGGCCCCGGGTCCCTTATCCCATGCAATCCGATACCCGAACCAAAAACCCTAATGAATCTCACAGAACTCAAAAAAATGCCGGTCCACGAGCTGGTGAAGCTGTCCCAGTCGATGAAGCTCGAAGGCATTGCGCGCTCCCGCAAGCAGGACTTGATCTTCGCCATTCTCAAGGCCCAGGCCAAAAAGGGTGAAGACATCTATGGGGATGGATTGCTCGAGATACTCCAAGACGGTTTCGGATTCCTGCGCGCGGCCGACAGCTCCTACCTGGCCGGGCCGGACGACATCTACGTCTCACCAAGCCAGATCCGCCGCTTCAGCCTGCGCACCGGCGACACCATTGCCGGCAAGATCCGGCCGCCCAAGGACGGCGAGCGTTATTTCGCCCTGCTGAAAGTCAACGAGATCAACTTCGACCGGCCGGAGAACGCTAAGAACAAGATCCTGTTCGAGAACTTCACGCCGCTTTTCGCCAACAAGCGGTTGAATCTGGAGATCGGCAACGGCAGCACCGAGGACCTCACCGCCCGCACCATCGACCTGGTTTCGCCCGTCGGCAAGGGCCAGCGCGGCCTCATCGTCTCTCCGCCCAAGGCGGGCAAGACCATGATGCTGCAGAACATCGCCCACTCCATCGAGCACAACCACCCCGAGTGCCACCTGATGGTCCTGCTGATCGACGAGCGGCCCGAGGAGGTGACCGAGATGGACCGCTCGGTGCGCGGCGAAGTGATCTCCTCCACCTTCGACGAGCCGGCCACCCGCCATGTGCAGGTGGCCGAGATGGTGATCGAGAAGGCCAAGCGCCTGGTGGAGCATAAAAAGGACGTGGTCATCTTGCTGGATTCCATCACCCGCCTGGCCCGGGCCTACAACACCGTGGTGCCCTCCTCCGGCAAGGTGCTCACCGGCGGCGTGGATGCCAATGCCCTGCAAAAGCCCAAGCGTTTCTTCGGCGCGGCACGCAATGTGGAAGAGGGCGGCAGCCTCACTATCCTGGCCACGGCGTTGGTGGAGACCGGCTCGCGCATGGACGATGTTATCTATGAGGAATTCAAAGGCACCGGCAATATGGAAATTCACCTTGACCGGCGCATCGCCGAAAAACGCGTCTTTCCCTCAATCAACATCAATCGCTCCGGCACCCGCCGCGAAGAGCGCCTGATGAAACCAGCCGATCTGCAGAAGATGTGGATCCTGCGCAAAATCCTCCACCCGATGGACGAGCTGGCAGCCATGGAATTCCTCAGCGACAAGCTCAAAGAAAGCAAGACCAACAACGAGTTCTTTGACTCCATGAGGGGGTGAACAAAAAAATTGTGACTTAACGTCACGTTTTTTTTGGTGAACGACTCGCCATGGATGGCGAGGCCGGGGCCAATTTATAACGCCAAAGCCGCGCCAAGGATGGCCACCTATATTTGGCATAGCTTAGCCGTTCCGAGACTTAGGATTCTTTTGGTGAAAAACTCACCAAGAATAACGAGCCCGGGGTTTCCTTCTTCCTTGCGCCCCACGAAAAAAACGGCGACACTCTTTCCATGACCCTCCTGACCGCCATGTTCGACAACCTGCGACTGCACCGCGTACCACGCTGGCGCAGACCCCGTTGCGTGCCTGGATAAGCGATTCGATCCACCCGTCCCGAATCCCGACGAAAAAGGCCGCAACGGAAACGCTGCGGCCTTTTTCGTTTTCCGCAACCGGTAAATTTCGAGGAGAACAAGCATGTCCGTACCGGCGGCATTTCTCGGCGTGGTGGTGATATGGGCCACTACACCGTTGGCGATCAAGTGGAGCAGCGAAGGACCCGGCTTCTTGTTCGGGGTGGCCTCGCGCATGGTCCTGGGGGTGTTTCTCTGTCTCGTATTGATCGCCGTCCTGAGCCGCCGCATGCGCTGGCACCGGGATGCCCTGCTAACCTATTTGGCTGGAGGTGCCGGCCTGTGGGGCGCCATGACCTGCGTCTACTGGGGAGCCCGCTTCATCCCCTCCGGCCTGGTTTCGGTGCTGTTCGGGCTCACCCCGTTGGTGACCGGTGTTATGGCCGCCCTGTGGTTGGGTGAACGCGCCTTGACCCCGTTTCGCCTCTTGGGCATGACCCTCGGCCTGCTCGGGCTGGGGATCATCTTCCAAGACAGTCTGGAGGCCGCTCCCGGGACGCTCTGGGGCATGGGCGCGGTGCTCCTGTCAGTGCACATCCACTCGGCCAGCTCGGTCTGGGTCAAGCGCATTGACGCTCACCTCCAGGCACTGGAGACAACGACCGGCGCCCTGTTGGTAGCCACGCCGCTGTTCACCCTCAACTGGGTGCTTTTCGACGGTGCCTGGCCTGTTGCGCTGCCATCCCGGGCCGCCTGGTCCATCCTCTATCTGGCGCTGTTCGGCTCCGCCTTGGGCTTCATCCTCTATTACTATTTGCTGCGCCAGGTCCAGGCCAGCCGGGTGGCGCTCATCACTCTGATCACGCCGATCATCGCCCTGTTGCTGGGACAGGGGATCAACGGTGAGGCGGTGGGTCCCCGTGGCTGGCTGGGCACGGTGGTGATCCTGACGGGACTGGTCTGCTTCCAATGGGGCGGGGAGCGGAGCCGGGTGTCATCAACACGGGACAGGAATAAAAACTCTGTGGAGGTCTGAATACCGGGGCAAGGAAGCCCATCTGGCTCGACTTGGGGCAATGGCGCTCTTGACCGCTGGAGGATTCGGTGACATCGTCAAAGCAATGGTACAGAAGCCGTGAAAGATCCGGCTGAGCGCAGCCTTTGCGGGTAGAAGGGGTATGGGTGAGAAAAAGACGAAACGTCAACTTATGAACGAGTTGTCTTCTCTGCAGTTGCGGGTTGCCGAGTTGGAACAGCGCAGTGCGCGTCTGGCGGAAAAAGAGGCGCAGCACCGCGCGTTTATCGAGACGTCCCAGGACTGGATCTGGGAAATCGATATCCAGGGCCTGATCGTCTACAGCAACCCGGCGGTCGAGAAAATCCTCGGCTACCAGCCCCACGAACTGATGGGCAGGCTCTGTTACGATCTCATGCGGAAAGCGGAGCGCAAGCGAGTCCAAGAGATATTGGCGCAACACATCTCCCAGAGGACAGGCTGGCGCAATCTCCTGCTTTGCTGGCACAAAAAAGGGGGCGGCCGGCGTTGCCTGGAGAGCAACTCCGTCCCGGTTATCGATGACCAGGGCGCCCTGTCCGGCTTCCGCGGTGTGGACCGGGACATCACCGAGCGCATACGGGTCGAACAGAAGCTGTCCGCCAGCGAGCGCTTCAACCGCAGCATTATCGAGAGCAGCAACGACTGCATAAAAATCCTCGATCTGGAGGGACAGCTGCTCTACCTCAATGAAGCCGGACAACGGCAGATGCATATCAAGGACTTGGACGCCTTTCTGAACATACCTTATACCCAGTTCTGGAACGGCAGCGACCAGGACGAAAGCCTGAGAGCGATTTCCGCCGCGCGCGCAGGAGGAAAGGGGCGGTTCACCGGTTATGCCGCCACCGTCGACGGCGAGCCCAGGTGGTGGGATGTCGTCATCTCACCGGTACTGGGAGCAGACGGAAAGGTGAAGCGTCTCCTGGCCGTATCGCGCGACATCACTGAGCCCCGGCAGGCGGAAGATGCCTTGCGAACACTGGTGGAAACCATGGTCGGGATCACCGGTCAGGCATATTTCGACAAGGTCACAACGGAGTTGTGCCGCTGGTTCGGCGCGGACGGTGCCACTATCGGAGTGTTGGACCAGGGCGAGCGTATCCGAGCCATATCCATGGAGTTGGACGGGCAGAAAGTTCCGGAGTATGCATACCCGCTGAAGGGGACCCCGTGCCGGCAGGTGGTCACCGAAGGCCCCTGTGTGTTTCCTCAGGATATCAAACATTTATTTCCTAAAGACAAAGACTTGGTTGAACTATCGATTCAAGGCTATGCCGGGGCGCCGATCCGGGATCAAGCCGGGCGGGTCATCGGTATCGTGTGGGTGATGTCGCGCAAGCCGCTGAAACCGCCTGCACAGTGGAAGGCGGTGTTGAACATCGTCGCCGCCAAGACCAGTGCGGAAATCGAGCGCAAGCGCGCCGAAGCGGCCTTGTCCCGACGTCTGGAAACGGAAAAACTCGTGACCTCCGTCTCTGCAAGGTTCATCAATGTTCGTCCCGACAAGTTGGACGAGGAGATCAGCATCTGCCTGCGACGCATCGGTGAATTCTCCGGCGCCGACCGCTGTTATCTCTTCCAGTTCTCGGCAGACGGTACGACCATGGACAATACCCACGAATGGTGTGCTACGGGGATTGAGCCCCACATCGACCGGCTGCAAAGGCTTTCGGTTGAGCACTTCGGCTACTCCATGACAAAAATGCGAGCGGGTGAGGTGCTTCATGTGCCGCTCGTAGCCGACCTACCTCCAGAGGCACAGGCGGAAGTGCAGGAATTCGAAAGCGAAGGCATTCTGTCCCTGATCAACGTGCCGGTTCAAATCGGGGGCATCACCGCAGGGTTTCTCGGTTTCGACATGGTGCGGAAGGCCAAGGCGTGGCCGGAACAGGACCGGCGAATGATCCGTCTGGTGGGCGAAACCTTCGCCATGGCTCTGAAGAGGAAGCGTTTCGAGGAGGATACCCAGAGGTCCCTTCGGGAGAAGGAAGTCCTGCTGCGGGAGATCCATCATAGGGTAAAAAATAATATGCAGATCGTCTCCAGCCTGCTGGTGCTCCAATCGAGCCGTACCCGAAACCGGGAGGCCATCGGCATTCTGGAAGACGGACGGCAGCGGGTGCAGGCCATGGCGCTGGCCCACGAAAAAATATACAGCACCGCGGATCTCGCTCATATCGACCTGCGGGAATACCTCACCAGCCTGCTCTCCAGCATCCGCAGCACCTATCTCGAGGCGACACCCGGGGTCAGTGTGCAGGCGCATATCGAAAAAGTTACCTCCAACATGGACCAGGCCATTCCGATCGGATTGCTCGTCAATGAGCTGGTGTCCAATGCCCTGAAGCACGCCTTTCCAGAGGGTGGCTCCGGTGCCATCTCCGTGGATCTCGCGTTGGAGGCCGGGGAGATGATGATCGAATTGACGGTCACCGACGATGGCGTGGGCCTCCCCCGCGGTCTGGAGTGGAGGAACGTCTCCACCTTGGGTCTGACTCTGGTCCGGGAGTTATCCTCCCAGCTGGGAGGTCGAATCGAGCTGCTGGAACAATCCCATGGCACGGCCTTCCGCATCAGGTTCAAGCAGGCAACGGTATGAGCGGTGAGCGTATCCTGCTGGTGGAAGACGAGCGGATTACCGCTATGGCTGAGCGCGAACTGCTGCAGGGTCTGGGCTACAGGGTCACCGCCACGGCTGCCACGGGTGAAGAAGCAATCCTCAAGGCCGCCAAGGAGCGCCCGGACCTGATTTTGATGGACATCTCTCTGCAAGGGAAAATGGATGGGATCGAAGCGGCCGCGACCATCCGCAAGCAGAATAATATCCCGGTGATATTCGTCACAGCCTATGCGCAAACGGACTTCAGCGACCGAATCAAGGATTCGGTGTCTTTCCGTTACATCTACAAGCCGATCTCAGCCGAATTGCTAAAGAGTTGCATAGATGCCGTGTTTAGTCATTAGTCTCTGAAATCGTCGAGAGAAAGTCAAAAAAGTTATGGGTCTAGCAAGGCACAACGACAAGTAAGGGACTTGGAAAATATTAAATTACGTGATCTGCGCCGGATAGGGCTTCGTGTTCAAGGCGCGCCAAGGGGCGCATACTCGTTGTATGTAACCCTTGGCGCAACACCGAAGACGGAGCCA
>RCNG010001882.1_pt1 | contig 10487 bp, 8 predicted proteins | sample 2041371 | NCBI WGS metagenome assembly RCNG01 (sample SAMN09708227, study PRJNA481090) | Marine sediment metagenome, whole genome shotgun sequencing project. | biome: marine sediment; feature: ocean; material: sediment; isolation source: Sewage treatment plant 1 marine sediment (STP1) ... | reverse complement strand
ATTGCAAAAAAGTCCGTTGGATTCTTTGCAAATGGAAGCTAATCTTACAAAGGGCAAGGAACTTTATACTATATACTGTGGTATTTGCCATGGCAATCAGGGTAAAGGACAGGGAACTCTTGTAAAAAGAGAAAAAATACTAGGCGTACCCAGTTATGATGATGCGGCAAGGAATATTACTGTTGGAAGCACCTATCATACGATTTATTACGGGTTAAATTCCATGGGATCCTATGCAGGACAACTTGATTATGAAGAACGTTGGCAGGTATCGGAGTACGTAATGCAATTAAAACAAGACTTAACAAAATAATACATAGACCTTTAATATGTACACGTTTTCAAACAGATTAAAAATAGCTTCCTTTATTCTCATGGCCGTTGGGGTATTGGGAATTGGCATTGGCTTTGTATCCGCACCTGGAACGGTAGAGGAAGCCAAAGCCATGGTAGCCGCGCATGATGACGGCAGCGGAGATTCACATGGGGAGGAAGCATCCCATACAACGGCCTCCGATCTTGGAGAGTCTGCTGATCACAGCAGTGCACATGATGAGCACTTGTTACATCAACTTCAAAACAGACCTTGGTCTGCCTTATATGTGGCAGCTTTCTTTTTCTTTATGATTGCCTTAGGGGTTCTCGCTTTTTATGGAATTCAAAGGGCTTCACAAGCTGGATGGTCACCTATGTTATTCAGAGTAATGGAAGGAATTACGGCCTACCTAGTTCCCGGAGGGATAATAGTATTTGTTATTCTGGTACTTTCCGTATTGCATTTTAATCATATGTTTACATGGATGGATGCCGAAGTAGTGGCTCATGATAAATTGCTGCAAAATAAAGCGGGGTATCTTAATCCTACTTTCTTTCTCATAAGAGCCGCAATTTTCCTTGGAGGATGGATTGGTTATCGTGAAATATCGCGAAAGCTTTCTATTGCACAGGATAATTCTGATGATAATTCCAATTTTAAAAAGAACTTCAGATTGTCTGCTGCGTTCATGGTATTTTATCTGATAACGGAATCCATAATGTCCTGGGATTGGATAATGAGTGTTGATCCTCATTGGTTCAGTACCTTATTTGGATGGTATATTTTTGCGAGTATGATCGTTTCCGGCATAACAGTAATTGCTATGGTAACCATCTACCTTAAATCTAAAGGATATTTACCAGATGTTAACGATAGTCATATTCATGATTTGGCTAAATACATGTTTGGCTTTAGTATATTCTGGACCTACCTCTGGTTTAGTCAGTTTATGTTAATATGGTATGCAAATATTCCTGAAGAGGTCACCTATTTTGTTACGAGGATTGAAGACTATAATCTGCCGTTTTTTGGTATGGTAGTAATGAATTTCGTATTTCCGGTGTTACTGCTAATGAACAGTGATTATAAAAGAGTGAATTGGTTTGTAATTATGACAGGTATCGTGTTACTGGCAGGGCATTATTTAGATATATTTAATATGATAATGCCGGGAACGGTGGGAGACCAATGGTATATTGGGATTCCGGAATTGGGTGCTATACTCTTTTTCGCAGGAGCCTTTATTTTCTGGGTGTTCCGGGCATTAACCCATGCTCCCTTACAACCTAGCCGAAATCCTTTTATAGAGGAAAGCAGGAATTTTCATTATTAGTAATTTTAAAGTATAATTTCAATACATACGATGACTACATTATTGATCTTAATTGTTTTAGTACTAGTGGCAATTGCAATTTGGCAAATGACCAAAATCTTTGAATTGTCCAAGCTAAAGACAGTAGATTCACAAGTGGCGACCGATAAGGATAACAAGTATAATGGTTACTTGTTATTTGCTTTTTTGATATTTATTTATGGGATAACCATCTTTAGTTTTTATAAATACACTAAAGTCTTATTGCCTGAAGCAGCTTCGGCTCATGGAGCTGAATATGATTACCTGTTGCTTGTTTCATTTATTATTATCTTTTTTGTACAAACCATTACTCAGGCTTTATTGCATTATTTTGGGTATAAATATCGCGGCGAAAAAGGGAAAAAGGCCTTATTCTTTGCAGATAATGACAGGTTGGAATTCATATGGACCATAATACCAGTGATCGTGTTAGCCGGATTAATTTTGTGGGGTTTATATACCTGGACCAACATTATGGATATCAATGACAAGGATGACCCTCTGATGGTGGAACTTTATGCTCAACAATTCAATTGGACCGCAAGATATGGTGGGAAAGACAATGTATTAGGATTAGCCAATGTTAGAATGATTGATATTGATAAGGCAAATGTTTTAGGATTGGATGAATCGGACCCTAATGCCGCTGATGACGTTATTGTAAAAGAATTACATCTGCCTGTTGGTAGAAAAGTAAATTTCAAAATGCGATCACAAGATGTATTGCACTCGGCCTATATGCCTCATTTTAGAGCTCAGATGAATTGCGTACCTGGAATGACCACTGAGTTTTCTTTTACGCCAACCATAACTACTGCGGAGATGAGGATGAATCCGGATGTAGTAGACAAGGTAGAAAGAACTAACATAATTAGAGCAGAACGAGCAGCTAATGGAGAAGACAACTCCGATCCATGGGAATTTGATTATATCCTGCTGTGTAATAAAATTTGTGGTAAATCGCACTATAATATGCAGATGAAGATTATAGTAGAAAGCGAAGAAGATTATAATACATGGATGGAAAGTCAGCAGCCTTTTAGTATGACTATGGCATCAATGCAATAAAAAAAGAAAATTAATATATAAAAAATATTCGATTATGTCTGTTACTGCACATGCCCATATTGATGATCACGCAGATGATCATGTACATCATCATAAAGAGACATTTGTAACAAAGTATATTTTTAGTCAGGATCATAAGATGATTTCAAAACAGTACCTTATTACTGGTTTGATTATGGGTTTTATTGGTATTGCTATGTCTCTTTTATTCAGAATGCAATTAGCATGGCCTGGAGAATCATTTCCTATTTTCGAGGCATTATTAGGAGATTGGGCACCCGGTGGAGTTTTGGATGCAGATATGTACCTTGCACTGGTTACCATACATGGTACTATAATGGTATTCTTTGTCCTAACAGCCGGCTTAAGTGGTACTTTTAGTAATCTTCTAATACCGTTGCAGATTGGTGCAAGGGATATGGCCTCAGGTTTTTTGAATATGTTATCATATTGGATGTTCTTTGTGTCCAGTGTAATCATGCTTATGTCCCTTTTTGTGGAAGCAGGTCCTGCAGCGGCAGGATGGACTATCTACCCTCCCCTTAGTGCGCTACCAATGGCACAGCCGGGATCTGGTATGGGAATGACATTATGGTTGGTTTCTATGGCAATCTTTATTGCCTCTTCTTTATTAGGGTCATTGAACTACATTGTTACAGTAATCAATCTAAGAACCAAGGGGATGTCTATGACAAGACTTCCTTTAACCATTTGGGCGTTTTTCGTAACCGCTATTATTGGAGTAGTTTCTTTCCCTGTATTATTATCCGCAGCTTTGCTGTTGATAATGGACAGAAGTTTTGGAACATCTTTCTTTTTATCTGATATTTTTATTCAGGGTGAAGTCTTGCATTATCAGGGAGGCTCTCCCGTATTATTTGAGCACTTGTTTTGGTTTTTGGGGCACCCTGAAGTATACATAGTAATATTGCCTGCACTTGGAATTACTTCTGAAGTTATGTCCACAAATGCGCGTAAACCAATATTTGGTTATAGAGCAATGGTGGCATCAATTTTAGCAATTGCATTTTTATCTACAATTGTATGGGGACATCATATGTTTATTTCGGGAATGAACCCATTCCTTGGATCCGTATTTACCTTCACAACCCTCTTAATAGCAATCCCATCTGCGGTTAAAGCATTTAATTATATAACCACATTATGGAAGGGTAATTTACAATTAAATCCCGGGATGCTTTTCTCAATAGGATTGGTGTCAACGTTCATTTCCGGAGGATTAACCGGTATTATTCTTGGTGATAGCACATTGGATATCAATGTTCACGACACGTATTTTGTTGTGGCTCACTTTCACCTGGTAATGGGTATTTCAGCTTTGTATGGATTATTTGCCGGAGTTTATCACTGGTTCCCCAAAATGTTCAAAAGAATGATGAATAAGAATTTGGGCTATGTACACTTTTGGATAACGGCAATCTGTGCATATGGAGTATTCTTTCCCATGCATTTTGTTGGAATGGCAGGTGTCCCGAGGCGTTATTATGAAAACACTGCCTTCCCAATGTTCGATGAATTGGCAGATGTAAATGTTCTTATTACTGTTTTTGCACTGATAGCCGGTCTGGCTCAATTAGTCTTCTTATATAATTTCATCAGTAGTATTTTTTATGGGAAACCTACTGAACAGAATCCATGGAAATCTAATACGCTGGAATGGACCGCACCAATTGAGCACTTCCACGGAAACTGGGAAGGTAAGATTCCAGAGGTACATAGATGGGCATATGATTACAGCAAAACTCAGGATAATGGGGAATATGTAATCCCGGGTCAGGATTTTGTCCCTCAAAACATACCACTTCAACAGGATGAAGAGGAATTGAATCATTAAAGAATAAATTGTTTAGCCATATTTATATAGCCCATCTTTTGATGGGCTTTTTTATACCGGTAATGGAGGATTATGTATAAGGCTTTTATAAAATAATAAGCCAGACTTATTTTTAGCGGGAATAATTATTAAATTCGTTATCGTGAAAAACATCATTATATTTTTTATAGCATTCTGCACACTAGCGGTAAGTGCCCAGAGAAAGCCTAAAATTAAAGGCAATAAATCCATTGTGGAGGTAAATGAAGATTTGCCCTTCTTTAATGCCATAGAAGTTAAGGATGATCTTGAAATCTATTTGAAAGAGACCAGTATTCCGGGATATTCAGTTTCTGCTGATGATAATTTGATAGACATTTTAAGATTTGATGTGGTAGACAGCACACTTGTAATAAGGTCGTTTTACAAGATTATAACCAAAAAACAACTCGATATAACAGTAAACTACAATGAGCTGGAAAGTATAGTTTTAACGCAAGGGAAGGTTGTTACAAAAGATATGATTAATGCTGATAGGCTAAATATCAGCACATTTGGATCTTCCAAACTTGAATTAAATGCCAAGGCTTCAATTATTCATATAAAGATGGAAGGAAACAGTTCCGGAGATCTTAACCTGCAGGCAGATTCTTTAAATCTGAAATTAAAAGATAAAATTAACCTCAATATATACACTACAACAGCTAAAGGCAGTATCGAAATGCATAATAATGCTTCGGCAGTAGTTGAAGGAACTGCGGATACTCTGAATATAAAGTTATCTGGAAGCAGTGATATCAAGGCCGAAAAAATGGAAGCGGGAGTAATTAGCGCTGCTTTAGAAGAAACTACCAAAGCAAGATTAAACGCCTATAAAAGTATTGAACTCTCCTCCAGTGGTACTGCTAAGACTTATTTGTGGGGTAACCCCAAGATAATTTTGAATGAATTTCTGAATACTTCTGAATTATATAAGAGGGAAGAATAATAATTAGTGTAAACTTTAAACAAAAAAACCCCCATCGACATAGACGATGGGGGTTTTTAACTAAACTCAACTAGGTCAGGACTGTACGGCATCATGGGCTGCTTTTGGCCCTGCCTCCACAATCTTGGCGTTTACGTTAGCTGCAAACTTTTTAAAATTTTCATTAAAAAGCCCTACAAGCTTTTTCTTAACTTCCTGATATTGCTCCTTATCTTCCCAGGTATTTTTTGGTATGAGAATTTCAGAAGGTACATTAGGGCAGCTTAGTGGAATTTGGAAACCAAATTCCTCATCTGTTGTAAATTCAACATTGTCAAAATCATGATGGTGTATTGCATCAATCATTGCACGGGTATACTTCAGGCTCATTCTTGAGCCCACACCATGCGCTCCACCAGTCCATCCGGTATTAACCAACCAGGCGGTAGCTTTATGTTCTTTTATTTTTTCTGCCAGTAATTCAGCATATTTATTTGGGTGCCACATCATAAACGCGGCTCCAAAACAAGCACTGAACGTTGCCTGTGGTTCCGTTACACCCATTTCCGTACCGGCTACCTTGGCTGTATATCCCGAAATAAAGTGATAACTAGCCTGTTCAGGAGTTAGTTTGCTTACTGGAGGCAATACACCGAAAGCATCACAGGTAAGGAAAATAATATTTTCCGGATGGCCTGCAACACAAGGTATTTGAACATTGTCTATATACTGAATTGGATATGAAGCTCTTGTATTTTGAGTAATACTGGTATCAGTATAATCTACATCCCTGCTAAACTTATCATATACCACATTTTCCAGAACAGTACCAAATTTAATGGCGTTAAATATATCAGGCTCTTTTTCTGCTGAAAGGTTTATAGCTTTAGCATAACATCCTCCTTCAATATTAAAAGTACCATGGTCTGTCCAGCAGTGTTCGTCGTCTCCAATTAATTTACGTTTAGGATCAGCACTTAATGTGGTCTTTCCTGTTCCGGATAAACCAAACAAAATAGTTACGTCATCTTTCTCACCCACATTTGCAGAACAATGCATTGGTAATACATTTTCCAACGGCATTAAATAATTCATAACAGAGAAAATACCTTTCTTCATTTCCCCTGCATATTGTGTTCCAAGAATTACGATCTCTTTGCGTTCCAAATTAAGATCTACACTGGTTTTAGAAGTCATTTCTGAAGTATACCTGTTAGCCGGGAATCCACCTGCATTAAGGACAACATAATCCGGTTCTCCAAAATTTTCCAGTTCTTCTGCTGTTGGCATGATTAACATATTCTGCATAAACAGAGCATGGTAAGCTCTGGTACAGATAATCCTAACTTTAATTCTGTATTTAGGATCCCAACCGGCATAAGCATCAACTACGAATAAGTGATCGCAAATATTTAAGAAATCTAATGCGCGTTCATGATTTACCATAAACGTATGTTCATCCAAACCAATATTGATAGGACCCCAGTCAATATTATTTTCTGAATCTGGGTGTCTCACGATTCTTTTATCCTTTGGACTACGACCAGTTTTTTCACCAGAGTAGGTCATTAGTGCGCCTACACTGGATATAGCTGTTCCCTTTTCTAATCGCAATCCCAATTCATAAAGTACAGGAACACTACTATTCCTATATACCTGCTCCGTTTCGATCCCGTATTTTTGAAGATTAAAAGCTGTTTTCATTGTTTTTTTGTTTTTAAAGATTGTACTTTCCTAACCATTGATAATTTAGTGATAATTCACAAATTCTATGCAAAGAAGCCAATAAATCTTTGTAAAAAAGATGATAAATATCATGTGGTTCCAGGGATTTGTCAAATTATAAAGAAGTAGGAACATTTTGTGATATTTACCCCTTTTGTTTTTTACTATCTTTGAAAATATGAACGATAATCTTGATCCTACGGGCTCCACATTTTCACAAGAGGAATTGGATGTTGAACGGGCATTAAGGCCCATTACTTTTGATGATTTTACGGGTCAGGAACGGATATTAGAGAATCTTAAGGTGTTTGTACAGGCAGCCAACCAACGTAATGAAGCCCTGGATCATACTTTATTTCATGGCCCGCCGGGATTAGGAAAAACTACACTGGCGCATATTCTGGCCAATGAATTGGGAGTTGGAATAAAAATTACTTCGGGACCAGTTTTGGATAAACCCGGAGATCTTGCAGGACTTCTAACAAATCTGGATGAACGCGATGTCTTGTTTATTGATGAAATTCATAGACTAAGCCCAATAGTTGAAGAGTATTTGTACTCAGCTATGGAAGATTACAAAATTGATATCATGATTGAGACCGGCCCAAATGCCAGGTCGGTACAAATAAATTTGAATCCTTTTACATTAATTGGTGCTACCACACGCTCAGGTTTGTTAACTGCTCCTATGAGGGCAAGATTTGGAATAACAAGCAGACTTGAGTATTACAGAACTGAATTACTATCCACTATTGTATTGAGGAGTTCAGAAATTCTAAAAGTTCCTATTACAGATGATGCGGCAATCGAAATTGCAGGAAGAAGCAGGGGAACACCAAGAATAAGCAATGCCTTATTAAGAAGGGTAAGGGATTTTGCTCAGATAAAGGGTGATGGTAATATTGATATGAACATATCCAGGTATGGATTAAAAGCACTTAATGTAGATACCCACGGATTGGATGAAATGGATAATAAAATTTTGACTACAATTATCGATAAATTCAAAGGAGGCCCGGTAGGCATTACCACATTGGCTACAGCGGTATCAGAAAGTGCAGAAACAATTGAAGAGGTCTACGAACCTTTTTTAATCCAGCAGGGATTTATTATGCGCACACCAAGGGGTAGAGAAGTAACAGAACTGGCCTACACCCATTTGGGCCGAATAAAAGGAGGTTCACAACCCGGCTTGTTTTAGTATTATTATTAAATGTCAGACTGCCCCTTCACTGGCTTTTTATCAGACATTGGAAAACCATAAGTTAAATCTAAAATCCTGAAATATGTCGCTATTTTCAAAAAAAGAAGTAAAAGCGCAACACATAAATGTTAAAGGGAAGAAATTGAAATGCACCATATGTGCGCATGATAGATTTTATTACAGAAAAGCACAATTGAACACCAAAATTGCCTCTTTATTGGATGTAGACTGGGCGAATAAAAGTGCCCATTGCTATGTATGTGAGAATTGCACCCACATTGAATGGTTTTTGGAACAAAAATGAAAGACCTTCCAACCATCTCTCAATTCCAGGTTTTTAAAAACAGAAAAACAATTCTTAAAAACCCTTTACCTTTCCATCGGGCGAATTTTGAAAAATATGGCGATATCTTCAGAGTAAGAGTGGGTTTTCGGAAAGCTGTAATTTTTACTCGTAATGCCACCATAATTAAACACATACTTCAAAAGCAGCACAGGAAGTATCAGAAATCGGAACTTCAAACGGTCGATCTGGCAAAATATATTGGACACGGAATTCTTACTTCAAATGGAGAACACTGGCGAGTACACCGCCGCATGGTACAACCCGCATTTCACAAAAAGAAGCTTCAGGGTTTATTGGGCATTATGAAGCGGGCCATTGATTCTGAATTAATAAAAATAGAACCCGACACCACTCAGGATGTATTTCCCTTAATGGGCGATTTGGCATTCCAGGTCGTGGCACAAGCTCTTTTTAGCCGCTCAGACATTCAAAGAAACATGAAACAACTTCAGGAAATTACGGAGCGTAACCAGAAGATGTTGATTAAAGAAATGAGGCAGCCTTACCTAAAATGGTGGTTTAAAATAAGCGGAGAAATTAAAAAGCATTTGGACCTCGCCGAACGGGGAAGGGATATCTTAAATCAGATTGTCGAAGAGCGTATTGCCTCCGGGGAAAATAAGGATGATTTGCTGGATATGCTTTTAAATGCAACTTATGAAGACGGTACTCATATGCCCAGGCGCCAGCTTATAGATGAAGTCCTTATTTTATTTACGGCAGGTCATGAGACCACAGCGAACGCGCTTAGTTTTACTCTTTTTCTGTTGGCAAAAAACCCAAACATTCAGAATAAAGTTTTACAGGAAGTTGAAAATATAGACCTGGAAGCTGATGACCTGATGCCGTGCCTGCCTCAATTAATCTACACGAAACAGTGCATTGAAGAAGCCTTAAGACTATATCCGCCAGCATATGTCATTGATAGAACTGCTATTGCGGATGATATTGTTCAGGGACAAAGCTTTCCCAAGGACACCTTGATTTTAATGTCTATATACGAATTACACAGGTCATCTGCTTTTTGGGATTCTCCTGAAGAATTTAATCCGGACCGTTTCAATGTTGCTTTAAAAAGGGACAATTCTAACTATTACTACCCCTTTGGAGCAGGGCCCAGAATGTGTGTAGGGAATAACTTTGCCATGTATGAGATGATCATCGCCATCGCACTTATCATTAAGAAATTTAAAATTAGCACTGACCTCAAAACTGTTGAAGTTAACCCCCTTATCTCATTGAAACCTGTAGCGGTTCCTCTCTTTTTTGAACAACGATGAATTGTATGATAATCAAGATCATATCTAGTTGTATAAAGAAGAGATTTTGAAACACATAAATAAAGGAGGGTTTCCGGCAAATTCAGTGAGTGAAGTAGCAACAAAGATAAGTCCAGCTACCGCCAATTAATTTCCAACTGTATAAATCATATCCTGGCTTGAGGGTATTAATAAAACCTATTTCCATAAAGTTTAGGTACTCTTGTTCAATACAAAAAGCAAAAATTCGCATTTAATAAAAAACCGAAGCTAAGTGCCTCGGTTTTTTGTCTTGTTGTAAACTTAGAAGGAGTTTTTAGAAGAATGATATTCTTCGACCTAAGGCCCAGATGAAAATTTCAACTTCTTTTTTTTGCAATGGGCGAAAATGTTTAGTCAAAGGATAAACCAGTA
>RCNG010001881.1_pt1 | contig 10488 bp, 5 predicted proteins | sample 2041371 | NCBI WGS metagenome assembly RCNG01 (sample SAMN09708227, study PRJNA481090) | Marine sediment metagenome, whole genome shotgun sequencing project. | biome: marine sediment; feature: ocean; material: sediment; isolation source: Sewage treatment plant 1 marine sediment (STP1) ... | reverse complement strand
CCCGACGTGGCCACCTCGTCGCGCGCCACCCTCGGCGGGATGATTGCGAGCAACTCGTCCGGCGCCCACGCACCGGTGTACGGCACCACCGCCGACCATGTCGCGGCGCTCGAGCTGGTACTGAGCGATGGCACTGTGGCCATCGTCGGGATCGACGACGATGGTCTTCCGGAAATCCGCGATGCAAGCGATCACATCGTGGCCGACCACGCCGAGGCCATTTCCGAGCGCCTTCCCGAGGACATGATCAAACGCTGGCCGGGTTACGGCCTTGACCGCGCACTGCGCGCCCCCGGAGACCTGACACAGCTCGTGGCCGGCAGCGAGGGGACGCTGGCCGGGATTGCATCGGCCCTCCTGCGGGTGGTGCCGCGGCCGGCCAGGCGCAGCCTCGGCGTGCTCTTCTTTGCGTCGGTGGTGGAGGCGCTGCAGGCGACGGTCGAGCTTGCCGATCTCGATACGGCCGCCATAGAACACCTCGACCGGTCCGTGCTCGACCAGACAGTGGGACAGCGGGCGTTCGCGGAGGCCCGAGATCTGATGCGGCTTGACGATGAGCCGTGCGAGGCGCTCTTGTTGGTGGAGTTCTTTGACGACGACGGTGCGCACATCGCCGAGCTTGACAGGCGGGCTCTCGGGCTGCGGCGCCTTCTCACCAGCGACCCCGCCGAACAGGAGCTGGTGTGGAATATGCGGCGGGCCGGTCTATCGCTCCTCACGAGTCGCAAGGGTCCAGCCAAACCGGTTGGCTTTGTCGAGGACGTGTGTGTGCGGCCCGAGCGGCTCCCCGAGTACGTGGCCGGGCTCTCCGAGATCCTCAAGCCCCTCGGTCTGGAGGCATCGTTCTACGGTCACGCCGCCTCGGGTGAGCTTCACGTGCGCCCGATCCTCGACCTCCACCGGGTGGAGGATGTCGCCAGGCTACGGCGTGTAGCAGATCAGGTGTCGGATCTGTGCCGTCGTTTTTCAGGCTCCCTCGCCGCCGAGCATGGTGTGGGCATCGCCCGCACCGAGTTCCTCGAGGCGCACCTCGGGGCGGATCTGGTTGAGGCCAGCCGCCGCCTCAAGGGCGTTTTCGACCCACACGGGGTGATGAACCCCGGCAAGATCGTCGGCGACGGGCGGTACCACGTCGATCGTGACCTCCGTCTCGGCGACGGTTCGGTTCTCGATCTCCCCTTCGGCGAGATGTTCGTCTGGCCTGGTCGCGATGACGGATTTGTCGCCAATCTCGAACAGTGCAACGGCTGCGGCGGCTGCCGCAAAGATGCCCCGACGATGTGTCCGACCTTTGCGGCAACCGGCAACGAGGCGCTCTCCACCAGAGGTCGGGCCAACATCATCCGCGCCGCCCTGGAGGGGCGATTTGCCGGCCCGTCGCCGGTGGCGGCCATCGAGCTCGAGGAGGTTCTCGACACCTGTCTTGCGTGCAAGGCGTGTGTCACCGAGTGCCCGTCGAACGTGGACATGACGCTCCTCAAAGCCGAGCTGCGCCACGCACGACACAGTGAGAATGGGATCCCGCTGACCGATCGGGTGATCGCCGCCGCCGACCTCCTCGGCCGTCTCGGCACGGCGGTCCCGAGCATCGCCAATGCTCTGTTGGGCTGGCGAGGATTGCGCCGGATCGCGGAGCGGGCCCTTGGACTCGACGCCGGGGCGCCGATTCCCCAATTCAGTGACGATCGGTTCGACCGCTGGTTCCACCGCCGCCAAGCGGAAGTCTCGCCACGGCGGGGACGGGTGATTCTGTGGGACGACACCTGGGTGCGCTACCACGAGTCCGGCGTCGGCCGCGCGGCAGTGGCCGTTCTCGAAGCGGCGGGCTTCGAGGTTCTCCTCGCCGCTGGAAGGGTGTGCTGCGGCCGGCCGGCGGCCAGCCGCGGGTTGCTCGACACGGTGCGGCGCTCGGCCGAGCACAACCTGCGCCTGCTGGTCGCGAGCAGTGAGCCGATCGTTTTTCTCGAGCCGTCATGCTGGTCGATGTTCGTCGACGAGTATCGGCAGCTCGGGGTCGCGGACGCCGACGAGGTCGCGGAGCGCTGCATTCTTTTCGAAGACTTTGTCGCCGACCTCCTGGAGGCTGATCCGGAGGCGTTGCCGTTCGCCGACCGGGCAGGGGAGGTTGCGGTGCACGGCCACTGCCACGCCAAGGCGCTGGCCGATGCGCGCCGGGTTGTCGAGCTGATCAACCGCCTCCCGGGCGCGTCCGCGCGTTGGCTTGAGACCGGCTGCTGCGGGATGGCGGGCGCCTTCGGCATGCTCAAAGCCCACCGCGAGCTGTCGCACCAGGTTGCGGTCCCCCTGGTCGAGGCCGTCAACGCTCTGCCGCCGGACACCACGCTGGTGGCCTCCGGAACCAGCTGTCGCCACCAGATCGCCAATCTCACCGATGCCCATCCCATGCACCTCGCCGAGCTCCTCGCAGATTGCCTACGCGATCCGGCATAAGCCTGACTGCAAGAATTCCCGTCTCCGTGCCCGTCTCCGTCTCCGTGCCCGCGTCCGTGCTTGTGTTCCGGGGAGGAGCTGCCGCGAGAGGATGCTCCGACAAGGCTGTCGGGGCCCTTTGCGGTGCACGCGAGACGCGTGCAGGGGGTGGGCGGGTGGACCGAATCCAGCATCCAGCATCGATGATCGAGTATCGAGTATCGAGTATCGAGCATCGACCGACGTGATGGCAGTTTTCACTTGTCGTTGACAGAGCACGCGATCCATTCGCGAACCCAAACTGGTTCTTCCACGTTTGATGGGGTGGAAGTTGCCCCTCGGGACGCTTCCGATGTGCCGATGGGTCCCCGCCGACGAGCCGCTCCGGCTACAATCATCGGGGACGCCGACTGGAGGACTGATGAACATCGCCTTTTTTGAGCCGCTGAACCGCGCCTGGGAGAGGATGAAGCACATCCTGTGGCAGCCCTTCGATCTTGCCAAGTGGCTGGTTCTGGGCTTTTCGGCGTGGCTCGCGGGTCTTGCCGACGGTGCCGGCGGCGGCGGTTGGAAGTGGATGGCGGATGACAATGACTTTCCCGGCCGTTATGACCTCCACTCCAACGGTGAGGCTTTCCGGCATGCCGGCGAAGCGTTGATTTGGCTGCCGATCATCGCCGTCGTCGTTATGGCCGTGGCGGCTATCTTGCTTCTGATAGTGTGGTTGTCGTCGCGGGCGAAGTTCATCTATCTCGACAATGTGATCCACAACCGGGCCCAAATCGTCGAGCCGTGGCACCGCTTCCGCGATCTCGGCAACTCCCTCTTCCTGTGGCGGGTCGGATTTTTTGTAGCATGCGGACTGATCATACTGCTGCTGCTCCTCCTCTTCTTCGCACCGGCGGCGACTCTGTCGTTTTCGGATGCGCTCGCCGGCTTGTCATACGCCGCCATGGCCCTCGGCATACTGGTAATGATCGTCGTCGGTATCCTCGCCGCATTTGTAGGGCTGTTCCTCGAGGGCTTCGTGATTCCGATCATGTACAAGTTCGACATCAAGGCGACCGAGGCATGGCGCTACTTTCTGCCGTGGCTCAAGACGCGACCGCTGCCTTTCTTCCTTTACGGGCTCTTCGTGCTCGCGCTGGGCTTCTGCGTTGTCGTGATCTTCGGTTTGGCGTGCATGCTCACTTGCTGCATCGTCGCCCTGCCCTACGTGGGGACGGTCATCCTGCTCCCAATCTGGGTCACCTACCGGCTATTCAGCGTCGAGTTCCTGGCCCAGTTCGATCCGGGTTTCGATCTCTTCATTCCGGCCGAGATCGAGATTGAGGTCGACGCCTGAGCAGCAGATCACAGATCACGAGGGCGACGAGGATGGCGACCATTAAGGACCTCGTCTCGGTTTCGCTCACCGCCGTGATCACATGCGCACCGACCTTGCTGACAAAGACCGAGTGTTCGTCCTGAGCAGCCATGATTTTGGAGCGTCGATGCGGCGGCCAGAGGAAGGACGAATGAGCGAGGGTCGTGCCGAAGACCCGTTCGAGGATCAGGTTCTCGCGAAAGGCTGTCGTCATGAGCTCGCGATAGGCTGGTGAGCCCGGAGGGAGCTTGCGAGCCTGTGCGGCGCTCCTGTCGCGGGCGAAGAGGCGGACCCGGGCCTCGTAGGCGAACGGGTCGATGGCCGGCGAGGTGCGGCGGAGAAAATCACCATAGCTGTTTCGCGTGGTGTCGAGGACGGCCGCGACCTCGGCGGCGCGCGAACCGTCTTCGCGCGCCAGGTCACCGAGGGAAAGCCGAGACCGGAATGAGGTCAGCCCGTCGAACCGGTGGAGATAGCCGTACTCGCACATGGGGTCGTCACCGGATCCGAGTTCTTCGAGGGCGGGGATGAGCTCTGTAAGGCGGTTGACGCGTTTCGGGGTGGCGGCGAGGCACAGGGTGAGCAGCATGACCACGGCGCCGACGAGACGGCACAGCCGCCGCAGTGACCTGCGGCTGATCGGCAACGAAGGCGCCGGCGTGAGGCGCGAAATGGCGATCTGAATGAGAATCGAGGCGCCGCCGTTGAGGACAGTGTCGCGATAATCCCAGTAGCGGCCCGGCACGAACCACTGAATGATCTCATCGAAGATGCCGACGAGGATTCCGATCAGCGCGCCAGCGGCGAAGACCGAGCCGTCGTGGATATGGGTGCTGAGGGCTCGATAGAGCAGTACGCCGAGAACCCCGTACTCGAGGAAGTGGACCGTCTCCTCGGGTTGTCCCATCAGACGCCAGATCCAGATCACCAGAACGGCGGTGATCGCAATCAGCAGCGCAGCATCGGTGACCGGGAGCCGCGGTCGCCGACGCCACAGAAGGACGAGCCCGGCCGCGCCCACCGCAACCACAACGAGAATCACGCCGATACCAATGAGCTCGGCGGGCCATCGCGCCACGAAGTACTCTCTGAGGTTGCGCACGAACGGGATCGTGGAGTAGATCACCGCGATCCATGCGACGACGGCAAGCCAACGAAGGACGGAACTCCGGGTCATCGACGACATCGTACCTGAGGCAGGTTGGCGACCGCGTCTCAATCCCTCTCCTGCTATGATGAGTCGCGAATTGCACGGAGGCATCCATGACCGAGGAAAAGGAAAAGGGTTCGGGGCTCGGCATCATCGGCTACGACAGTTACGAGTTCGTGGTCGCCGACGCCGAACGCAGCCGCAGGTTCTACACCGAGATGATGGACGTGCCCGAGGTGGCGCGGCTGGATGAGCCTACGGCGGCAGATCGGGGCGAGGACGCGCTGCTCTTTACCGCCGGCAAGGCGCGTTGTGTGTGCGTTACACCCCGCGATCGCGGATCGTCGGCGGACCGCTGGCTCAAAAGGCATCCCGACGGTGTCCGGATGGTGGGCTTCCGGGTGCGCGATCTCGCGATGACCCGGAGGGTGCTGGAAGAACGCGGCGCCGCGTTTTGCACGGACGTGGAAAATGGGGTCGATGACCAGGGGAGGCCTCACCGCCACTTCGATATCGCCACGCCGCTGGGCGAGGTGCGCTTCCGCTTCGTCGAACGGGCGGCTGATGCCCTGCCGCCCGGCTTCTCACCCCTCGAGGAAGGCCCACAGAGGAACTCGAACGGCTTCCGGATCATCGATCACATCACCTCGAACTTCCTCACAGTCGAACCCCACGTCACTTGGCTGCGCGATGTCATGGGTTTTTCCGAATACTGGCGGGTTCACTTTCACACCGCCGACCTCAACCCGGGATCGGGTGGCTCTGGCCTGGCCTCGATCGTCATGTGGGACTCCGAGTCGGGGATCAAGTTCGCCAACAATGAGCCGGTGACTCCCAACTACGAGGCGAGCCAGATCTACACCTTCATCGAGGCCAACAACGGACCCGGGGTGCAGCATGTTGCCTTTCACGTACCGGTGATCTCGCCTGCCGTCGAGAACCTGCGGCGCTGTGGAATCGAGTTTCTCGACACCCCGGCGACCTACTACGACATGCTGCCGGAACGACTGGCCCGGCAAAAGGTAACGAACTTCGACGAAAAGGTTGAAGAGATGAAGCGTCTCGGCATCCTGGTCGATGGTGACGACGACCGCTACCTGCTGCAGATCTTCATGGTCGAGGGCGGGCTGATGTATGACGATGAGGCGGGGGGGCCTTTCTTTTACGAGGTCATTCAGCGCAAGGGTGCGCGTGGCTTTGGCGAGGGGAACTTCCGCGCCCTCTTTGAATCCATAGAGCGCGACCAGATTCAGCGGGCAGCCGCCGAGGGGCAGCTGAAAGCGGGAGCAGGCTCATAGAATGAATTTGGAATTAGGAATTAGGAATGCGGACAACCCTACAACTGCTCGGGGCACTCTCGGGGGAGGACCAGACGGCATTCCTAATTCCTAACTCCTCATTCCTAATTGCGTTTGCTCATTCTATCGTGGCGAGGTGAATAGATGATCCATCGTTTGATGCGTGGCGAGATTCCGGACAAGCCGCATTCCGTCTTCGAGGTCGATGGGAAGCTGATGTTCGAGCACTGCTTCACCCGCATGGGGTTCGAGTCGATCTATACGATCATGTGGCATCGTGAACCGCCGCACTGGGTCGAGTCGGGGGAGGATCTCGGCCGCCACCCGGGATGGGCGGAGGCGGACACGGCCGAGCCGCTACGCCGCTCCCACTACCTGAGTGATCGGCAGGGCGCGGGCGGGAGCCCGTTTCACACGCGGCGGCTGCTGTTTTTAAACTCGGATATCGGTGTCTGGCTGGGCCGCGCCACCGAGAGCGAACCGACCCTGGTCGCCAATGCCGACGGCGATGAGCTGGTTTTTGTACACGAGGGCGCGGGGCGCGTCGAGACCGCACTTGGTGTGGTGCCATTTACGGCACAGGACTACGTTTACGTACCCCGGAGCCTGCCGCACCGATGGATGCTCGATGGCCCGGCGCTGCTGTTGACCGTGGAGGGGCGTTCGCCGGTCCGGGTCCCGAAGCAGTACCGGGTGCCCGAGGGCCAGCTCTCGATGTACGCCCCTTACACCCACCACGACTTTGTCGAACCACAGTGGCCGGAAGGAGGCCCCGAGAGTCTTGACGCGCCGCGCCGGTTGATCGTCCAGAACGGCGGCATGCTGTCCGCCTTCGATCTCTCGCACGACCCCTTCGACGTCGTCGGGTGGGACGGCCAGGTATGGCCCTTCGCCTTCCCAATCCTCGCTTTCCAGCCGAAGACCGGGGCGATCCACCTGCCCCCCACCATCCACACCACCTTTGCCGGCGACGGCTACGTGGTGTGTTCATTCGTGCCGCGGGTGGTGGACTTTGCCGAGGGCGCCATTCCCTGCCCCTATCCACACTCGTCGCCGGACTGCGACGAGATTCTGTTCTACGTTGAAGGCAACTTCACCTCGCGAAAAGGCGTCGGGTCCGGGTCGCTGACCCTCCACCCGCGAGGGCTGCCGCATGGCCCGCACCCCGGCACCTATGAGGCCTCTATCGGCACCGTGCGCACCGACGAACTGGCGGTGATGATCGATACCTTCAAGCCGCTGTTACCGACCCCGTTTGCCGCGGAGATCGAGGAACTGAACTACAACACGAGCTGGGTGCGGTAGAGAATTCAGAATTCCGAATTCATGTTTGCGACGTCATCGCGAACAAGAACCCTCGCGCGCGCGTATGATGTGGTGATGCAGCGTTCGCAGAGGCGACTGACGTTGGCGTTAGCGCCTGGGATCCTCGCGTTTCTGATTGCCGCCTTATCGGTCGCGGACATGTTTCTGCCGCGCCCGTATGACGGAGTCATCTTGGAGGCGGATGTTCCAGGGGCGCGGATCGTGCGTGCGGTGGTCCCGGGCTCGGGGGCTGATCGTGCCGGAATCCGCCCGGCCGACGTGATCGTCGGGATCGACCGCGCATTCCTCGACTCCCACACCCACGCCCAGGAGCTATTGAACCGTCACCGCATCGGCGAGTTGGTTCCATATTTGGTGCGGTCGGGCGGCAGCATCTTCGAGGTCGAGGTGGAGCTTGGTCGCCGGCAGATCGGCGGCACCACCTACCTCTACGCCGCCCTCCTCGGTTTTCTCTTCTTCGGTGTCGGTTTCTTTGTCGTTCTGCGACAACCGCGCTTGCCGGCGGCTCGGGTCTTCTTCACCATGTGCAGCCTCTTCATGCTCTTCCTGGTCTGCCGGCTGCGTCCAGCATCCTACTCCTGGGTCGACACCTTCGTCCTCACCACCGGAACCATGGCATTGCTCTTCCTGCCGGCTGCGTTTCTCCATTTCTTTCTGATCTTCCCACGCCCCATCTGGGAGTGGCGCCGCGACCCCGTTGCCGACGTTCTCGGCTGGATCGCGCGCATCAGCTCCAGGATGCTGCCCATCTATCTCCTGCCGCCGCTCGTGTATTTGGGCACGGTGCTGTGGGCGCGGCGCACCGGGAACCCGCTTGCCTTGATCAGCGGCGCGCCGATGACCAACTGGTGGGTGATGGTCGGCTACATGTTGCTCGGTCTCGGCGCCCTCGGTCTCAGCGCCCTCTATCTGCCGGACAGGCTTCAGCGGCGTGGCGCCGGGCTGGTCTTCCTCGGCACCCTCTTCGGGGTTGTTCCCTTCATCGTTCTGGCGGTCGCGTTCCCATCGTTCCTCAACACTGAACGGTTTCTCTTCTACGGGGTGGTGCCGCTGATTCTGGTGCCTATCACCTTTGCCTACGCCATCATCCGGTTCGGGTTCCTGGACATCAAGGTCATTCTGCGCAAGAGCCTGCTCTACACCATCACCACTGCCATGGTGACCGCGGTCTACGCCCTCGGAATCGCCTCATTCCAACTCCTATTCCGTGGTACCCAGATCGTTGACTCGCCGTACTTCCCGGTGATTTTCGCGCTCGCTATCGTGCTCCTCTTCGAGCCTCTCAGACAGCGGCTGCAAGGCCCGGTTGATCGGTTCTTCTTTGCCGATCGCCTTCGTCTGCAGCGAGCCATGGTCGAGATGGGCGAGGCCATCACCCGGGAGGTGGAGATCGGTCCTCTGGTGACACAATTGGTGGAACGGCTCCCCGAGCTTCTCGGTCTGCGGTTTTCGGCCCTGTACCTTTTGTCCGACGAAAAATTGTTGCGGCAGGCCGGTCCGGAGGATCTTCCCGAGGAGCTCCCGGTCATCGGCATTCTCCACGACCAGCTCAAGCGCCAGGGGTCGCTGGTGAGGTTGGAGGAGCTTGCGCCGTTGCGCCTGCTGTCCCCCGATGTGGAGGACCTGAGCTCGAAATTGACGAAGGCGGGGGTGGAGTTGGTAGGTCTCGCGGCGACCACCCGGAGGGCGGTGGGTGTGATCCTGCTGTCTGGAAAAGCGGGTCAGACCGCGTTCGAAAAGGAGGAGCTGCAGCTCCTGCGCGGCCTCCTCAATCAAGCCTCCATCGCGCTCGAAACCAGCGTCCTCCTCGACGAGCGCACGCGCCAAGCGGAGCTCGAGCGAGAACTCAAGATCGCCGCATCGATCCAATCGTCACTGTTGCCGGAAAAGCTGGCGGCGGCCGAGGGCTGGCGGCTGGCGGCGGTCTGCCGACCGGCCCGGGAGGTCGGTGGAGATTTCTTCACGGAGCTCCCCGGACGGGTGGATGGAGAGCACGTTGTGGTCTATGGAGACGTCTCCGGCAAGTCGATATCCGGCGCCCTGATGATGATGGCGGCCCATGAGGTGCTCAACTCGGTGGCGCTCGCCAACCCGGAACCCGAAGAGCTCCTCCGCCTCGCCAACGAACGGCTTTACAGCCTCCGTGGCGGGCGAAATCGGGAGGAGTTCCAAGCGGGCAGCTTCGTCGCTCTCGGCTACCTCGGTTTCCGGGCCGGTGAAGGGGTGCTGTCATACACCCTGGCGGGCCAACCGCCTCCCATGTTGCGGCGTGCGTCCGGTGTCATCGAGTGCCTCGACATGCCTGAACATCGGGTCCCCCTGGGAGCGTTGAGGATTGGCGGCTATCGAATCCTCGAAGCCAAGTTTGGGGTGGGGGATTTGGTCGTCGCGTACTCTGACGGCGTTGTGGAAGCACAGTCTCCGGACGGTGAGTTCTTTGGCGAGGACCGCCTGGAACAGAGCCTGGGATCTGCGCCCGCCAATCCGCAGGACGTGGTGGACTATCTTCTCGAGGAGATCGAGGCATTTACCGGCGGCCAAACTCCATACGACGACGTGACCCTGCTCGCCGCATCGTGGTCTCCTGACGTTTGAACGTTAGAAAGTTAGAACGTTTAACGTTCCAACGTTCAACGTTTCAACGTCAGTTCTGCATCGAGGCCATGAAATCGAAAGGCTTTTCGGTGTAATTCGCGGGCGGGTCATAGATGCCCGCCGGCGGGTCGAGTTCGTCGATCGAGACCGTGGCGTCCGAGGATTTCACCGTGGTGTTGCCCATCATGGTCATCACGGTTTCCTGTTCGATCACGATCCCTTTGATCTCGCGCATCTCCCTGGCCGCGGCGGCCATTCCAGGTTGGAGACTGACCATCTCCTCATGCAAGTGATGGAATGCATCCTGGTCGAGGTCGACGTCG
>RCNG010001992.1_pt1 | contig 10490 bp, 9 predicted proteins | sample 2041371 | NCBI WGS metagenome assembly RCNG01 (sample SAMN09708227, study PRJNA481090) | Marine sediment metagenome, whole genome shotgun sequencing project. | biome: marine sediment; feature: ocean; material: sediment; isolation source: Sewage treatment plant 1 marine sediment (STP1) ... | reverse complement strand
TGCACGACTGGCGTCAGTACGGAGGCGCCTACAGCTCATCTCCTGGAAGAGGTCGAGCCCCAGTACGATTCGACAGCAGAAAACCGCAAACACGAAGGCACAAAGACACAAAGCACAACACGAAGGGATATCTTTGTGGTTGTGATGAAAGGCGCTGGCTCCCAGCTACTCGTCGAATGCAAATCCTCTGTAGGCGGTCCTTTAGGGTCCGTCAACGGGTCGATCCGGAACCCTCGGTGGCGGGCCGTGTCCCCGCCCGCACGGCAGCTGAGACGTTTCATGGCGGTCGGTTTCGGTTCCACCTATCCGTCTATCCGAAGAGCAGCCACCAACCAACCCCGAAAACGGCGATGTCGGCGAGGACGTGACTCAACCAACACGGCCAGATTGAGCGGTAGCGTATGTAAAGCCAGGACCAGATCACACCACCGGCGAATACCCCTGCGGAAGCAAGGCAAGCGAGGAGGGGATCGAGGTACTGGGTTACCGCAACGACGTGATGGGCGGTGAAAATGGCCGCCGAGGCGATCACCGCTGCCGGACCCTTCATCAGAGCCTCGCACTGGCGGACGATAAACCAGCGGTAGACATACTCCTCCATCAGGGAGTTGACAAAGGTCCAGCCGGCGGCTCCTGCGAGATAAGGGAGTGCCGTATTGAGGCCCATCTTCTGCACCTCGGTGCGGAGCGGTACCAGGTCCATATTCTGGACACCGACCAACCACGCCCCGACAACGATGATTCCCGCCAGCGCGGCGCCGCTGGCAGCGCCGACGGCGAGCCCTCCTTGGTGTGGTGGCGACCAGCTGGGTCTGCCCTTTTCCACCAGCAGGTACCAGGCTGCCGGGAAGACCAGCAGCCAGATCTTCGCGGCCGTGAAAATGGTCTTGCCGATCGGGCCCGGGGCCACCACCATGGCGATGACCACACCAAGGCTGGGGATGGGTGCGATGAGGAGGAGCGCGATCAGGGCGCGACGGCGATTCGACATCTGTTCGGTCACGGTCCCATTGTAGATGCCTTCGCTATCGCTATCGATCTCGGGCTTTCACTGGCTTTCTTCGATACCGACTCGGATAGCGATTGCGACTCTGAGCACGCGACGCGAGCGAGTGTCCGATTGGCGATTAGACCCCTGGTATTCCAAGGATTAGATTCGGGTCGGGGCACAGCTCGAGGAAGCGTTCGCGCTCCGACGGCGCCGCTACTCCTGGGTAATCGACCTCCTCGTCCAGTGCTTCGGTGATGATCTGGAAATGGAGGTGCGGTGGCCAGCTGCCGTTCTCCTGCAAGTCGCCGACCTCACCGACCGGATCCCCGGCGGCGAGGGTGTCTCCTGGTTGGAGTTTACCGATCGAGGCGCGGCTGAGGTGGCCGTACAGGGTGTGGAATTCGATGCCATCGAGTTGGTGGCGAAGGATCACGGTCGGACCGTAGTTGCCAAGCCCGGCGTTGTTTGCAGCTGAGTGGACGGTCGCCGGCAGCGGGGTCTGGATCTCGGTCCCTTCTACGACGAAAAGGTCGATGCCGATGTGGATGCTGCGCCGTTCGGCTGTACCGTCAAAAAGGGGAGAGTGGCGGTAAAGGACCCGGTCCTCGTCATAGCGGCCTATTCCGACCGGAGTCTCGGCCTCGGCGATGGACGCGAAGAGGTATTCGGTGAACCCCGAAACGTCGTTGATATCAAGGTGGGTGAGCTCGCGGTTGTCCTCAGTGAAGTCGAAGACCAACACTTTCCCGCTGGTCAGATCGAAGGGTACGACCGGTACCGTCTCACCGCGATGGGCTTCGAGGGCGGCAATGATCGAGTTTGATTTCACGGGGCGATTGTAACTGTAAATCCGCGGTTTTCGAATTTCCGGGTCTATTGGACCTCGACTTCATTGCGGTCAAGGACGAGAGTCGGGGATTGGAGAGCCGTATCCCTCGTGATTTCATCGGCAAAGGTCACTGTCACCGATCGGAAGCGGTCATCGCGCCAGTGGTCCTCGAGCAGCAGCCAGGATCGAACGAATTCGGCGACCTCCAGGCGACAGCGTTCACGAACCATCTCGAGATGACGGGGATCCGCGGCACGCTCCGAAAGCACCGCGGTGATGCTGTGTTCCAGCTCTTCCATCTGCTCCTCTTCGTTAAATCGAAGCCAACCGCGATCGCTGAACTTCTCCATACGACCGGTGTCGATGGCCGCCGGCAGGGTCGGCCGGATTTCGGGCGCGTTCACGACGCAGGACTGGCCATCCACCTCGAGCAGCCACGGCTCGTCGAAGCGGAGATGATAACGATAGGTCACGGGGACCCGAATCTCGGTCACCGTCGTCCCAAGGGGGATGAGGTCCCAGCCGATGCGTAGCTCGTCGGTACTGCGGAGGATCTCGACCGCCTCGAACGCCGCCAGTTCGAGGCGCGCGCCGCTGTCAGGAGAAAAGGATGGGATGGCCGAGATGAAGGTATTTGTGATCGTGCCACTTTTGAATGCGGCGGCGATGTCGACAGCATTCTCGCCGAGCTCGCGCATCACCTCTGTGGCTGCCCGGCCGCCCTCGCGAGCGGTACGGCCGATTTGGTGGAAGACGAGATAGGCGAGCAGAGCGAGGACCAGGATGACCACCGGCCAGCGCAGCGCTCGAACGATATCGAGCCAGCTTTGCGGTTGTGCATCGGAATGAGGAGATCTCTCGTCGGTCATGGTGCGTCCTTCGGTGTGTCGGGTCGAGGGCGCCGCCAGTATGCCTGGGAGGCAATCCGACTCAGGGTTTCGGACTCGTAGCGTCCGGAGTTCCAATTGTGGCGTAGACGCAGAATGCGCCCCAGCATGGGCAGCGAATGGAATCTGAGCCTAACGGTCGACGGCGAGGCGCGCTGAAGGCGAACCGGAATCCTGCGGATCGAAAGATTGTGTTTGAGCGCGATGTAGAGGAGCTCAACGTCTCCCGAAAAGCTGTTGTCCGTGACGAGGGGGAAGAGGGCATCGGCCACCTCGCTGCGGAAACCCTTGATTCCGCACTGGCTGTCAAAAAGGCCGCCGGTGACCAGCATACGGACGCAGTAGCTGAAAATGCGGCTACTGAGTTTGCGCGCGACACGGGAGTCCGAAAAAGACACCGATTCCGGGAGGGCGCGGTCGCCGACCACAATGTCGTAGCCGGGCTCGTTGACCAAATCGACGATATACGGTATTGCCTCGAGGTCATAAGGGAGATCGGCGTCGGTAAAGACCCGGCACTCGCCGTTGGCCACAGCCATGCCGGCCTTGAGCGCCGCAAACTTGCCGAGGTTTTTCTGCAGGCTGATCAACCGTATCCGGTCGTCCAGCAAAGGATTGAGTGCCGCCACTGTGTCATCGGTCGATCCGTCGTCAACGATGACGATCTCGTACCCCGGGCATTTTTGATCGAGGAAACGCCGTGCCTCGGCGACCGACTCGGTGACGAAATCTACGCCGTTGTGGACAGGAATAACCAGCGATACCGTGGGTGTCGTCATTGTGCCTCCAGACTGATGGCCATTTCTTGTCACCCTCTCACGCTAGCGTTTTCGGTAAATCGCCGCAAGCCATGCAACCCTTTCGGGTGCATCGGCATCTCATGAATGTGGCGAGAATAATAGTCCTCGAAGGAGCATGACGATGCGAATGAAAACGAATTGTGCCGTGATGATGAGCCTCGTATTGGTGACCGCCGTGTGGGTGGCGGCCGACGGGGGGTATGAAGAGATCGTCGACCAGAGCTACCCGCTGGCTGCCGACGGAAGCGTGGCGCTGGAAAACGTCAATGGCGATGTCAGCATCGAGGTTTGGGAGCGGAATGAGGTGCGGGTGAATGCGGTCAAGAGCGCGAGCTCGCCCGAACTCCTTGATGAACTCGAGGTCAAAATTGATGCCGACAACAACCAGGTGCGGATCGACACCCGATATCCGTCGATGCGTGGGTCTGACCACGAGCATCGCTTCACAAGGGTGGAATACACTCTGACCGTCCCGCGGACGGCAATGCTCGATGAAATCGAGCTGGTCAACGGCAACCTGACGGTGGTTGGTGTCGAGGGTGGGATCGATGCCGCAACCGTTAATGGCAACATCATGGTCCGGGACTGTGCCGGCAGCGCGAGTCTCGGCACCGTCAACGGCGGCATCGAGGCGCACGTCGATCGTCTATCCTTCGATAACAAACTGGATTTGGAAGCGGTCAACGGTCGGTTGGACCTCTACCTGGCCTCGTCGCTCGGTGCCGACCTCAGAGCGGATACAGTTAATGGCTCGCTCAAGAATGACTTTGGAATCGAGGTTCGCAAGGGCAAATATGTTGGCTCGGATTTCCACGGGAGCGTTGGTGGGGGTGGAGCCAAAGTGTCACTGGAAACGGTCAACGGGTCGATCAACGTACACAGCTGGTAGACCGAATCAAGGTCAAGAATGAACAGGGGAATCCTATTTGGGTTCCCCTGTTTTTGATGACTTGACCAGCCAATGGGCGAGTGTACAATGAGCCCAAGTGAGCAAGAAAAACGATGAAATGATCACCGATCGCGTGAGTTCCGCGTCTGCGTACGAGAGCCTGGTCGGGTTTTCGCGCGCCGTGAGGCGTGGTTCACGCATCGTTGTCTCCGGGACGGCGCCGCTCGGCCCGGATGGCGAGACGGTGATCGGCGACGCATATGATCAGGCGAAACGATGCTACGAAATCATCCTCGAGGCGATTGAATCGCTGGGCGGAACCGTCGAGGATGTCGTTCGGACCAGAATGTACGTCATCGACGCCGCCGACTGGGAGGGCGTCGGTCGGGCTCACGGCGAGTTCTTCCGAGACGTATACCCGGCCTCCACGCTGGTCGTAGTGAAGGGACTCCTCGACCCGCGCTGGAAGGTGGAAATCGAAGCCGAAGCGGAGCTTGTGTCCGGTTCCTAGATCGGATTTCGAAGAATCGGTCATTGTCGAGCCGTGGCGATGGATTTCGGACCGCTGTGGAACTGGAGCCGTGAGAACGACAGACTTTCTAAGTCAATTACCAGGAATAACTTACAATGTCTTCTTTGTGGATTCTTCGCGGCCGTTGAGGCTGCGTCGGGCGGGGACTGGGCAGCTCGAGCCGGCCGTCCGCCCAAACATCGAATATTGTTCATTAGTTCGACAGTCTTACCCGTGCTATACTCCCCGCGTTACGGTGAACGTCCTTATCTTTTTGAGCGCAGAACTCGCGTCGAAACCTGCGACGATAAGTGATCCTGACGGTACGAAGGCGTTTTCCCTAGCATTCAATATACAATTGGGGGGATCATGAACAACCTCCCACGTGTACTGATTATCGACGAAAATGCCAGTGATCGGGAGCTCGCATCACTGGTTCTGACGGGAGAGTTCGGCAACCTCGAAATTGACGCGGTCGGTACGGCTGCGGAGTTTGCCGGGGCGCTTGCCGCGGGACGATTCGGGATCGTCATCTCCGAGGCCGTTTTTTCGTGGAGCACCGGCATCGAGCTGATCCGACTTGTGCGGGATGTGCGCCCCGATTGCCCGGTGATCCTGTTCACGGCCGAGGTTGGTGAGGAGCTGTGGGGCGAGACTCTCCGGTTGGATGTTGACGGCTATGTTTCGAAATCCTCGGATGGCTTTGTGCGGTTACCTGAGGCGGTCCGTTCAGTCTTCTTCCGCACCCGACGGCAAGCTGTCGCGACGTCACGTGACGCGCCTTATCGTCGGCTGGTTGAGGGGTTGCCGGTCGGAGTGTTCGTGGCGACGCTCGAAGGCGAAATTCTCGAGGCCAACCCGGCTTTCGCGTCGATGCTCGGCCTTTTCGATCCGGAGGAGGCCGCCTGGAAGACCTTCCCAAGCCTGTTCGCCGAACCGGAGGCGGCCGACGAGTGGCGAGACCGCATGACGGCCACCCGGTCGGTGCGGAACCTCGACGTCGAGCTGAGACGGGCTGATGACAGCCTTGTCTGGACCCGCGTCTCATCGTGGATGGTGGAGGACGCAGGATCAGGGATGCGGCACATCCAGGGCATCGTCGAGGAAACGGGCGATTACCATGCCGCTCAGAAGAACTTGGCAAACAGGACGGAGGCCTTGGCTCGCTCCAACGACGAGCTCGAACATTTCGCATATGTGGTATCTCATGATCTGCAGCAGCCGTTGAGCGTGGTCTCGAGCTACCTCGAGATGCTCGGCGACAGCGTCCGTGACCGTCTCGAGGAGGAGGAGGAGTCTTACCTTGACCGGGCGGCATCCTCAACCGGACGCGTACAGGAAATGGTTGATGCCGTTCTCGGGTTCGCGAGGGTGGATTCGCGTGGAGGCGATTTCGGGCCTGTTGATCTCGGAGCGGTTTTGGAGCAGGTCAAGACAGAACTGTGGAAAGAGATTACGGTTGCCAAAGCGGAGATCATCAACGAAGGCTTGCCAACGATCGTCGCCGACGAATCGCAAATGGAGTTGTTGCTCCAGAATCTGGTGTCCAACGCCCTCAAGTTTTCGGGCAGTCCGCCGGCTGAGATTCGCCTGTCGAGTGAGGAAAGTGAGGATGATTGGACGATTTCGGTCCGAGACAACGGTATCGGCGTTGATCCCGAAGCATTCGACCGTATCTTTTTGATGTTCCAAAGGTTGCACACGGAGAAGGAAATTCCGGGCACCGGAATCGGACTTGCCATCTGCAAGAGAATTGTTGATCGACACGGTGGTAAGATATGGGTAGAATCCGAACAGTTGTTGGGAGCTACTTTTTTCTTTTCGATACCGAAGCGGACAGCCGGTCAGGGCGGAATGTGACTGCGCGCATCGGCATCGCTTCGAGGAGTTGGTGAATGGGCCTGAGTCGCGTGTCCACCGGAATGCAACGAGACGAGCTGGTTCGCGTGTTGCTGGTGGAGGATTGCCCTGACCATGCCGAGCTGATCTTCACAAAGCTCCGGAGGTCGAAGAGGATTCGGGCCGAAATCGATCATGCGGATCGTTTGGAGAAAGGTCTCCGAAAGCTCGAAAAGGAAAAATATGATGTAGTGCTGCTGGATTTTTCCCTGCCGGACAGCTTTGGCATCGAGACCTTCCGCCGAGCCCACCAGGCATCGCCGAGAACGCCGATCATCGTCCTCACCAGCCTCGACGACAACGAGCTTGCCGTGCAGGCGGTCCGCCTGGGAGCCCAGGACTATTTGGTCAAGCGCGAGGCCGATACGAGGCTCCTGGTGCGCTCGATCCTCTACGCGATCGAGCGTGCGACCGCTGAGGAGGCGCTTCTCGAATCGGAAGAGCGGTATGCGCTCGCGGTGCGTGGGGCCAACGACGGGTTGTGGGACTGGAACCTCGAAAACGACCGCGTCTTCTATTCGCCGCGCTGGAAATCCATGCTCGGCTTCTCGGTTGACGACGTCGGCGATAGCCCGCGCGAGTGGTTGGACCGTATTCATCCCGACGATCGGCCGCCATTTCGCCGGCATCTCGACGCACACCTTACGGGCTCCACCGAGCAGCTCGAGTTCGAGCAACGGATGCGCAATTTCGATGGCGAGTACATCTGGGTCCTGGCGCGTGGAGTTGCTGTTCGGGACGAAAACGGCAAGCCGTATCGAATGGCCGGCTCGCAGACCGACATCACTGCCCGAAAAAGGGCCGAGCACCAGCTCCAGCACGACGCCCTGCATGACAGTCTAACGGGTCTCGCGAACAGGGTCCTTTTCGTGGATCGACTGGCCTGTGCCCTGGCCGACCTGCAGCGGCAGGCGTCACCCCACTTCGCGGTCCTGTTCTTCGACCTCGACCGATTCAAGAACGTCAACGATAGCCTGGGTCACAGTATGGGTGACAAGCTGCTGGTGGGGATCGCTCGACGCCTCGAGCACTTCTTACGTCCCGGTGATACCGTCGCCCGGCTCGGCGGTGACGAGTTCGCGGTCCTCATCCATCGAGTCGATGACGCCAGTGGTGCGATCCACGTAGCCGACCGGATCCAGGACGTCCTCAGCATGAACTTCTCCATCGATGGTCACGATGTGATGGTGACCGCCTCGATCGGCATCGCCCACAGCTCGACAGGGTATTCGAGCCCCGAGGAAATCCTGCGCGATTCCGACATTGCCATGTACCGCGCCAAGGCCGAAGGCAAGGCGCGGTATGAGATCTTCGACCGCGACATGCACCAGAGCGCGGTCGCGTTGCTCAAGCTCGAGACCGAGTTGCGTCGGAGCGTCCACCGCGGCGACTTCTTGATGAACTATCAGCCGATCGTCTCCCTCGGCCACATCAGCCGCATCGTCGGTTTCGAGGCACTCGTGCGATGGAAGCATCCCGAACGGGGCATCGTGACGCCGGCAAATTTCATCGCCATTGCCGAGGAAACGGGGCTCATCGTGCCCCTCGGCTGGTGGGTGCTGCGTGAAGCCTGCCAACAGACCCGCCTTTGGCAGGAGCAATTCCCCGGCGATCCGCCGTTGTGGATCAGCGTCAATATGTCGGGAAAACTGTTCATGAAGAGCAACATGGTTGATGAACTGCTCGGGATCCTCGAGGAGACCGGACTCGAACCACGTGACCTGCGCCTCGAGGTGACCGAAAACGTGGTCATGGACCATGCCGATCTCGCGATCCGCAATTTGATGGAACTGAGGGCGCTCGGGATCCAGCTTTCGATCGACGACTTCGGCACCGGCTATTCGTCGTTGAGCTATTTACAGCGTTTCCATTACGACCAGCTCAAAATAGACCGCTCATTTGTGAGCCAACTCAGTTCGCGTGGTGACTCAAGGGCAATCGTCGAGACCATTCTCAACCTCGCCAACAGTCTCGGTATCGGCGTGGTGGCTGAGGGAATCGAAACCGCCGATCAGGTCGACCACCTGAAGAAGATGCAATGCCCGCACGGGCAGGGATTCTGGTTCTCGCGGCCTTTGGCCGTGCCCGCCGCCGAAGAGCTGATGGCGACGTCACCGACCTGGTAACGCCCACCCATAGAATAGTTTTGAGTGTTGAGTTTTTAGTTAAGAGTTATCCCCCGCCCGCCCAGATTATAGGGAGGGTGGCTGGCAACTTAAAACTCAAAACTAAGAACTCAAAACTCGAGAGACGGCTTTTCAAATCTCAGGGTCGTTATTGATGCGGACGGGCATCCGTCGTGATCCCCAGGTGCCCGGAGGGCCGTCGAAGCGGCCGGCGCACTGCGTGCCACAGGCGAGACAACACCCCGTGTGGTCCAGCTTCCAGGTTCCGAGCTGGTACCAGTCACGGGCGATGAGCAACTGGCCGCATCCGTAGCAATAGGTTGAGCCGCCGACCACATCAACGACGTTGCCGGTGTAAGCATGATGGACGCCGTTGGCGCGTGCGATCTCACGCGCCCGGCTCAGCGTCTTTGGGGGAGTGGGTGGCAGCTTGGTCAATTTGAAATCAGGATGGAAGGCCGTGAAGTGCATCGGCACGTCCGGACCGAGGGCCTCCACGACCCAGCCGCTCATTTTGTCGATCTCGGCCTCGGAGTCGTTCTCACCGGGTATGAGTAGGGTGGTGAGTTCAACCCACACGTCAGTTTCCCTCGCCAGATATTCGAGAGTCTCGAGCACCGGCTGCAGGCTGCCGCCGCAGAGTTTTTTGTAGAATCCCTCGGTGAACGCCTTGAGGTCGACATTGGCGGCGTCCATCGCCGCAAAGAACTCCTGCCGTGGCTCGGTGCAGATCTCTCCCGCGGTGACCGCGACATTGGCGACACCAAGCTCGCGGCAGGCAGAGGCAACATCAACCGCGTACTCGAGAAAGATGACCGGGTCGTTGTAGGTATAGGCGACGCTGCGGCACCCCGCCGAGGCGGCGGCGCGGGCGATCGCCTCCGGTGAGGCGGCGTCAGCGAGGGTATCTGCCTGGCGTGACTTCGAGATCGACCAGTTCTGACAGAATTTGCAGGCCAGATTGCAGCCCGCGGTGCCGAAAGAAAGCACCGCTGTCCCGGGAAAGAAGTGGTTCAGCGGCTTCTTCTCGATCGGATCGACGCAGAACCCCGACGAACGGCCGTAGGTCGTCAGGACCATGCCACCGTTCGAGTTCTGGCGCACGAAGCAGAAACCACGCTGGCCTTCCTTGGCCGCGGGCAGAGTTCACACACCACACGCCCGTCATCGAGCGCGCTCCAATAGCGACCGGGAACCACGGAATCCATATCTCCATTGATGGTGCGTCATGGATTCGAAGTCAAGCTGAAGGAGGCGGTTCGTGCCGTTGTGGAGGAGCGTTCCATCGCTATCGCAATCGCTATCGGGATCGGTATCGAAAAAATTACGCGTGAATTTCGTCGACGGCGATAGCGATCCCGATAGCGATAGCGAACCGGCATCTCTCCATCGGCCAATATGTTATTTCCTGAGATACCATGGTTGCAGCACATCTCTTGCTGAAGCTGACGTTTGCTGAGTTATGGAACGCGAAGGGAGAGGCTGATGGACGAGGAGATGCTGGACCACGTCGAGGTTCCAGACGAAAACGATCCCGAGCTCGATCCGGCGATGATCG
>RCNG010001880.1_pt1 | contig 10492 bp, 15 predicted proteins | sample 2041371 | NCBI WGS metagenome assembly RCNG01 (sample SAMN09708227, study PRJNA481090) | Marine sediment metagenome, whole genome shotgun sequencing project. | biome: marine sediment; feature: ocean; material: sediment; isolation source: Sewage treatment plant 1 marine sediment (STP1) ... | reverse complement strand
GATTCAGCCGCTATCGTCGATGCCAGGAGGTGCCTATGGACCTGTGGAGCAACGATCTCGCTCAAGGCGAATCAATTCCGGGAGATTTCGCTTTCGGTCTTCCCGATAGTGCCCAGCACATGGTGTTCGGGCCAAACCGCAACCCGCACCTAGCGTGGTCGGGGGTTCCGGACGAAGCGAGGAGCCTGGCGATCGTCGTCCACGATCGCGACGTCCCGACCCGCCCGGATGACGTGAACCAGGAAGGCCGTGAGGTGCCGCCCGACTTGCCGCGTGCCGATTTCTTCCATTGGGTGCTCGTTGATCTGAGCCCCGAGCTCACTGAGATCGCTGCCGGTTCATTCTCTGATGGCGTGGTGCCGCACGGCAAGAACGTGACAGACCGTCCCGACGGCATCCGCCAGGGCCTCAACGACTACACCGGGTGGTTCGGCAGCGACCCGGACATGGGCGGCGAGTACATCGGCTACGACGGACCCTGCCCGCCATGGAACGACAGCCTCATCCATCACTACGAGTTCTCGCTGTTCGCCCTCGACATTGAACGCATCGAGGTGGAAGCGCCGTTCACCGGAGCGCAGGCGCGCGAGGCCATGGCCGGTCACGTCCTCGCGTCCGCAGTGCTGGTCGGCACCTACACGCTGAACCAGAGGCTCCTTTAGCGATTGCGGCCGGCGGTGCCTCTTCGTGGGCCCGGAGGTTGCCCGCGGCCGGTGATTGGTGGTGTATGTTCGGTCGCATGGACGTACGTCTGGCGCAATATGAAGACCTCGGCGCCATCTCAGACGTCGCAGAGTGGGCATGTGCCGAGGCGATCGGCGAAATGGTCCCGGCCGGCGTCGTCGCCCTCGAGCAGCGCCGCTTGTTCCGCAAAGCGGTGCTCTCCGAACATCTACTCTCCCGCCGGTTGCTCATCGGCGTCGCCCCCGGCGGTCATGTGGAGATGGCAGCGCTCGTCGATGACCGTCGCGACCACACCGAACTGGCGACCGTCATTGCACCGGTACATCCGTCTCAGCAGGCCGACGGCAGCGCCCTGGTCGAAGCCGTGCGAGCAATGGGGTGGACCGGAGCGCTGTCTTCGAGCGTTGCGCTGGGCAACACCGCTCATGAGGAGTTCCACGAGGCGGCCGGCTTCGCCCCCGGTGATGTGGTCGTCGACAACGTCGCAGGTCACGAGGTCTTCCGACGCGAGTGGTGGCTCGAACCTGCGCTCTCGGCGGCGGGGTAGTCTCAGCCGCATGGACTATCAAGCACTGCCGAAGGCTGTCCTGCACGATCACCTCGATGGGGGTTTGCGCGTCGCCACGATCCTCGAGTTGGCAGACGAGTACGGATACGAAGGGCTGCCCGCCTCGGATGTCGAATCCCTCGCCGCCTGGTTCCACCAGGGCCGTTCCGGATCGCTCGAGCGCTACCTGGAGGCGTTCGAGCACACCGTCGCCGTGATGTGCAGCGAGGATGCAATCCGTCGCGTCGCCTACGAAACGGGCGTCGATCTCGCTGCGGAGGGTGTCGCTTACGCCGAGGTCCGCTTCGGACCGAGTCTCCACATGTACCACGGCCTCACTCGAGAGGCGACAATCGAGGCCGTCCTCGACGGCTTCGCGTCTGCACAAACTGACACCGGCATCGTCTTGTATGCCATCGTGGCAGCGCTGCGCCACGATACGGACTCCGAAGCCGTGGTCCGGGCGGCGGTCCCCTACCTCGATCAGGGACTCGTTGCGTTCGACCTCGCCGGTCCTGAGGCAGGATTCCCAGCAGACGACCATCTCGCGGCGTGTCGACTCGCACGTGAGGCCGGTCTGGGGTTGACGATTCATGCCGGTGAGGCGGAATCGGCCGCGTCGATCTGGCGAGCGGTGGCGAAGTGCGGCGCTACCCGCGTGGGCCACGGTGTTCGTATTGCCGACGAGACCGACTTCGACGGGTCGACGATCACCAAACTTGGGCCTCTTGCGCGGCGTATCCGCGACCATCGCATTCCGCTCGAGGTTGCGCCGACGTCGAACCTTCACACCTCGGCATTCCCGAGTGCGGCAGAGCACCCGTTTGGTGCGCTGTACCGCAGCGGGTTCAACGTTTCGATCAACACGGACAACCGTCTCATGAGCGGCATTACGCTCACCGACGAGTACACGCTCGCTGCCGAAACGTTCGACCTCGGAGCAGATGATCTCTCGGAGATCACGGTGAACGCTATCGAATCCGGCTTCGGCGATTGGCCGACGCGGCGTCGCCTCATCGATGAGGTTGTTCGGCCTGGCTACGCGAGGGTCGCGTCGAGCCAGGCTGCCACTTCGGAGAGCACCTGAATCTGTTCCGGTTCGTTGTGAAGCTCGTGGCGAAGGCCCGGGTACACCTTGCGGTCGACACAGTCCAGCGTCGCTAGGGGTGCCGACGCGGACGGCGGCACCAACGTGTCTTCCGCCCCGTGGATCACGAGCATCGGCGTGTCGATCTGCTCGATCTGGTCGGCGATGCGATCCTGGGCATCGAACGACTCCCGAGCAAACCGGGTGGTGCCCTTCTGGTAGACCAGCGGGTCGTTGTCGTAGGCCTCACCGACGGTTTCGTCCCTGGATAGGTGATCGAGGTCCACCGGGTTCGGGAGCGCGAGCTTTGGAAAAACACGGCTGAGGGTCTGCGCCGCGAGTTTTGTCGTCACCGGAATGTCCGCCGAGAGCGCAGGCGCAGACACGACGGCGGCCGCAGGATGTGGCCGCGGGTCCGCCAGGTAGCAGGTGGTGATCAAGCCGCCGAGCGAGTGCCCGTACATCGCCCAGGGAAGGTCGGTGCGGACGAGTCCAGAGTTCACGATTCCTTCGATGTCGTCGAGGAAGTCGCTGAAGTGATCGACGTGGCCCTTCGTGCCCCCAGATTGGCCGTGCCCGCGTAGGTCGAAACTTGCGACCGCATAGCCGTGATCGACGAAGAAGCGGGCCACGTGGTCCCATCGTCCCGAATGCTCGGCGAGTCCGTGGACAAGCAGCATCGCGCGATGCGCCTCTCCGTCCGGTGTCCATGAGCGCGTGAAGATCTCGAGATCGTCTTCTGTTGCGAACGTCGACGTGGATTCAGGCATGTTCGACTCCTCGTGCTGCTGCGATCGCTGCGCCAACGATTCCGGCCTGGTTTCTGAGCTTGGCCGGAACGATCCGCGCTCGGGTGTCGAGCAGATGGGAGTAGGCCTCGAATCGCTTCGAGATGCCACCGCCGAACACAAACAGATCTGGCCAGAAGAGGTCGTCGAGGTAGTCCAGCAACTCGTCGACCCGGCGCGCCCACCACTCGATCTCGAGATCGCCGCGTTTGACGAGCCTCCCGGCAGCGTATGCCTCGGCCTCGCCGCCCTTGAAGATCAGATGCCCAAGCTCGGTGTTCGGGATGAGCCTGCCTTCGAAGAGATAGGCGCTGCCGATGCCGGTGCCGAAAGTGAGCAAGAGTACGACGCCGGTTTCGCCCTTCGCCGCCCCGTAGGTCACCTCGGCGAGACCGGCGGCGTCAGCGTCGTTCAATACCGTGACCGGCATTCCGAGGCGATGTTCGAGTGCGGTGGCGGCATCGTACCCCACCCAACCCGAGCCGATGTTCGCGGCAGTGTGAACCACACCATTGAGCACCACGCCGGGAACCGTGACGCCAACCGGGCCGGACCAGCCGTGGCCCGTGACTATCTCTGCGATGGCATCCGTGACCGCTTCCGGAGTAGCCGGCTTCGGCGTGGGGATGCGAATCCGATCTGCGGCGAGTTGTCCGGTCGCCAAGTCGACCGGCGCGCCTTTGACGCCGGAACCGCCAACATCGACACCGAAAACTTGCACGGTCAGGCCTCCTGGATGATGGCTCGTTCGAGGGTCGCAGCATATCGGGTGATGTCGGCCGTCGAGACGTCGCCGGTGACCTCGATCCGGACGCCGCCGGGGAGTTCGGGATAGTCGAGGACGGAGGTCACGATCGCGTCGACTCCGGTGATCGGACCGACATCCCTCGGCAGGAGCATGGTGAGAACGGGGCTCTGCGGCTTCCATGCCGGCTGGACACCGCGGATCTGGCGCAGTCGCTTCAGGAGTGCGCGTGCGCCGTCCAGCAACCGCTCCGCCGAAACGCGATCTACGGCTTCGTCGGCAACGACGAGCGTGGCCGAGGGTGCGGCAGGTCGGAGCAGATTCCACCGCCCGACGACGAGGATGGTCTCCGCATCGTTCTGTGGCTCGAACATGCCGAGGTAGTTGGGATGGCCGAGCACAACCGGGCGTGTCTCACCTTCGACGACAACGGTCTGACCACGCACGAAAGGCAGTTCCTCTGCGTTTGGCCGGTTCTTCAGATCACTCCTGATCGCCGGATCAAGGGCTCGCGAGTAGCAGAACGGCCCGTCGATGAGAGCCGCTACACGCTCGCCGATCACCGCTCGACGAACGGGAGAGACGTGATGCGGGCAGGGTGCCACGTCCCCCGTATCTCGATCTCGGCCTCGCAGTCGGCTACCACCTCAACCGACGGCGAGAGGTATGCGAGCGCGATGCCATGGCCGAGTGTGGGGCTGAAGTTGCCGCTGGTCACACTTCCAGTTGAGTTGGCACAGCGCACCCGATAGCCATGACGCGGGATGGCACGGCCCTCGGTCGTCAGAGCGACCAGCGACCGCTCGAGGCCCGCTTCCTTCTGATCGGCAAGCGCTGAGCGTCCAACGAACTCGTGGTCCCAGGCGACCACCCATCCCAGTCCTGCCTCGAGCGGGGTGGTCTCCTCGTCGAGATCCTGGCCCCACAGCGGATAGCCCATCTCGAGGCGCAGCGTGTCACGAGCGCCCAGGCCACAGGGTGCGGCGCCGGCATCGACGAGGTCACGCATCAAGTCCGGACCGTTCGCCGCCGGCACTGCGATTTCTGCGCCCCGCTCCCCGGTGTATCCGGTCCCCGCGGCGATGCACCAGTCTTCGCGATAGCGACCCTCCACGACACGGAATCTGCCCGGCATCGATCCGATCACCCGCTCGGCCACGTCCGCCGATCCGGGACCCTGCACGGCGATCAGCGCCGTCTCCAAGCGCACGGGACGAACGGTGGTGTCTTTCGCGCTGTCCGAATGGAACCGATCCAAGATGTCGTCGAAGTTCGTGCCGTTTGGCATCACCCAGAACCGGTCTTCGCCGATTCGCCAGACGATCACGTCGTCAACGACACCGCCGTTGTGGTTGAGCGCCATGCTGTACTGCGCACGCCCGGCAGCGGCTTTCTCGATGTCGTTGCAGAGTTGACGCCGGATGAGTTCCTCGGAACCCGGCCCGTCGACGAGGAATCGTCCAAGATGGGAGACATCAAACACACCGACGCTGTCGCGCACCGCCTGATGCTCGGCGATGACACCGGAATACTGGACGGGCATCTCCCATCCGCCGAAGTCCGTGAACCGCGCTCCAAGCTCGGTGTGGACGTCGTGGACGGGTGATTGGGGCACGATTTGCTCCGAGTTCGGCAACCCCATCAGGCTAGCGCCCACCCACATCCGCGTACCCAGGGTTCACAACGCCGTATTCGCCGTCCCCAGCCCGCGGAATGAACCAGCGTGATCGGTCATTCCATTCTGTGGGTTCACAACGTCGCATTCGATGTTGTGAACCCTGGGCACGCGGGATCAGAGTGCGGCGGCCGAGAGGTTGGTGACCGCCGGTGGGCCCGGGATTCTGGTCGGCGCCGCGGGCAGCCTCACATCGGTCGGCTGCTCGAGATCGTATTTCACGATCAGATGATGGAAGTCGCGCTGGTAGAAGATCTTGCATCGGACATCCGGATAGAGCGCACGCAGCCGGCGGATCTTCCCGTTCTTCTTCGTGACGAGCTTCTGATTCATGGTCGTGATCTCGATGTAGAGATCGTCGGCCGGGAGATAGAAGTCCGGACGGAACTCCCTGGTCACCGTCCCCGCTTCAGACCACCCGATAGCAAACGCTCGCGGCTCGTACTCCCAAACGACGTTGTAGAAGTCGAGGAGACGGGCGAACTCGCGCTCGCTGGAATGGGCAAAACCCACGTCATCGGCCGGTCCTGCGAGGAGATCGTCGTTCAGTGGGACGCTGCCGTGGATGCGGCCACCTCGTGCTCTGCGGCGATCGCCCGGTCCGGGAACAGGCGATGGATCTCTCCGACGAGCTCCTCCTGTACCGGCCCAACGGCAATCCCGAATACTCCCTGGCCCCCTCGGAACACGTCGACAACCTCCGACGGACTGTGGGCGGCGTAGATCGTCTTCCCGTCCGACAGGAGCGTGACATTCGACAGCGGCGCCTCGGACGCCAACTCGACTCGCAGAATTTCCATTGCTCGCCGGATCTTCTTCAACGACATTCCAGCGTCGAGCAGACGCTTCACGACCTTGAGTTGAACGATGTCGGGGAATGCGTAGAGCCGCTGGCTCCCCGACCCAGTCGCTCGCTGGAGCGACGGCGTGATGAGCCCGGTCCGAGCCCAGTAGTCGAGCTGACGATATGTAATGCCGACCAGGCTGCATACCTGCGGGGCTCGATACCCCTCGGCGACTTGGTCCAGCTTGCTGTCCACCATCTTGCGTGTGCCTCCAACGTCGCCCAGCTTACATTGATGTAATTTCGCCAGCTGAAACTACGGACGTGAAACTAGGATCGAAGCGACCGCGTTGTCAACAACCCTTGTGGATAAGTCGGCGCGTTGTCAGGACGTCGGGCCGTGCTCGAAGTCTTCGGCCGTCACGTCATCGAGGAATTCGCGGAAGCGCTCGATCTCCTCTTCCTCGGAATCGTCGTGGATCTCGACGCCTGCTTCGTCGAGAAGCTCCTTTGACGCAAAAACCGGTGCTCCCGTTCGCGTCGCGAGAGCGATCGCGTCGGACGGGCGGGACGAGATCGTCAGCTGCTCGCCCTCGCTCTCGATAACGAGGTCCGCATAGAACGTTCCCTGATCCAGGGACACCACATCTACACGTTCGATGTCCGCTCCGAGAGCATCGAGGAGAGCCTTCATGAGGTCGTGCGTGAGCGGCCGGGCGGTCTCCACACCCTCGAGCGCAAGGGCGATCGCCGTGGCTTCCGGCGTCCCAATCCAGATCGGGAGATACCGGCGACCGTCGCGCTCTCGCAGCAGAAGAATGGGGGTATTGGTGGGCAACTCGATGCGCACACCGACGACCTCCATGGGAACCCGCTCACTCATAGGGTCAGCCTATCACCGGGGGATGCGTCAACCCGCAGGCGGCGAGTTCTGCCGGAAGGCATGGCGCCGGAACGAATCCGGGTCGGCCGTCAACACCGACAGGTCCATGACCGCCCAGATCGACGGCACGTTTCGGTATTGGCCCTGCCAATCCATTCCGTAGCCGAGAAGGAACTCATCGCCGACCTCGAACCCGCGATGCTCGACGGGGACGTCGACAATCCGCCGCGTCGACTTGTCGAGCAGCGCCACCGTGGACACGCTCGAAGCCCCTCTCGCGAGCAGCATCTTGCGCAACGTCGCGAGCGTCAGGCCGGTGTCGACAATGTCTTCGACAATCAACACCGAACGTCCCTCGATCGGGACCGACAGGTCCATCGCCACCGACACTCTCCCCTCCCGGCCGAAGCGGGTCAGGTTGAGAAAATCGATCTCGACGGTGAGCGGGAGGTGGCGGCTCAAATCGGTGAGGAACGGCACCGAGCCCTTCAGCACGCCAATGACGACCGGGTCTTCCTCTTCCATCTCAGCAGTGATCTCTTGGCCGAGTTCGCGAACTCTCCCCTGGAGGGTGTCCTCGTCGATCACCTCGATGTAGGGGGCGCTCATTGGTCGCCTCCGACAATGCTCGGAAGTGCACCCTTGAGCCACTCGGTGATCAGGGCGGCCTTCGGCAGATCAGTGAGCGCCGACATTCTCCACCTTCCATCGTCGATTCTGGGCATGGCACCGAGCCGGCGCTCCTCCGAATCGCTCAGGCCGAGGTCGGCAGCGACGACACCTCCCCCACCCTGCTCGGAGAAGAACGGCCGCAGCCAGCGGTCACGAAGCCCATACGTCGAGTACGACCAGTCGATGAGCTCGCGGCTGTCGTCGAAATGATCATCGGATCCCATCACCACCGTCACCACTCGTCGCTCTCCCAGCTCGGTGACTCCGAGCAAGACCTTGTTGGCGAACGGAGTATCGCCGGTCTTCAAACCGACGACTCCGGGATACGTTCCGAGGAGCCGGTTGGTGTTGTTGACCTGGCGGCTCTTCCCCGTCGGATCCGCCGGCATCTTGATGGTCTTGATTCGGGCGATCTGTTGGATCACCGGATAGTCCAACGACGCCACGGTCAGGGTGACGAGATCGTTGGCCGTCGAGTAGTGGTCGGCGTGGTCGAGACCGTTCGGATTGGCGAAGCTGCTGTCGTCCATGCCCAACTCAGCCGCACGAGTATTCATCTTCGCCACGAACGCATCGACATCTCCGTCACCCACATGCCACGCCAGCGTGAGTGCGGCGTCGTTGCCGGAGCGCACCAGCATGGCGACCAGCAAGTCATAGATCGTCCACTGTTCCCCGGCGACCAGCCCGGCGCTTGACCCCCGGCTCGACGTCGCGAACGAAGGAACGGTGACGACATCGTCGAGGCTTGCTTCGTCGAGCACGATCATTGCGGTGAGGACTTTGGTGACCGAAGCCATCGGGCGGCGCTCGTTGAGGTTCCACGTAGCGAGCATGACGTCCGCCGTCTCGTCGTACGCCGCCCACGACTGTGCGCTCAGCTTCGGAGGTGCTTCCGGCGCGACCGGCTGAACCGGTGCCGTGACGTGCGAACCGATTGGCGCGAGAAGCGCGAGGACGAGGGAGGTGGCGACTGCTGAGATCATCGTTCGAGGAGGTTCCGAAGCCTACCCCGAGTGATACTTTCTTGAAGGACTGCCGCGGCCTGAGAGCAGTCGGCGAGGGTTTCGGCCGCTCGGTGGCGATTCTCCGGATTGCGGTGGCGGAGTAGCGGAGCGACGAGTTGTCCGAGGAGATCGGTCTGCCGGTCGGCCGACAGCCGGATCGAGCGCAGATGCCGCACCTCGAGTCCATGACTGAGCAGACGGTGCGCCGCCCGCGCGATCGAGAGGTCGTGATCCCGAAAGACGTCGCTTCCGTCGGGGAGCTTCATCGGGTCGAGGATTCCGGCCTCCATGAGCGCCGTGAGCTGATGAGCCGACAACCCGGACGATCGCATCAATTCGGCCGGGGTCAGAGACACGCCGGAGGTGGCGAAATAGGCCTCCGGCGGCGGCCCAGCGTCGGGCACCACCGGTGACTCGTCACCTTGCTCCCATGCGGCGAGCTTCGACTTGATGACCTTGAGCGGCAGGTAGTGATCGCGCTGTTCCTTGAGCACGTACTCGATACGCCGGACATCCTCTTCGGTGAAGATCCGGTAGCCCGAGGCGGATCGACTCGGCTCCACCAGCCCTTGGCTTTCAAGGAAACGCAGCTTCGAGACGGTGACGTCGGGATACTCGGGCTTCAGGAGGTTGATGACCTCCCCGATGCTCCGTGTACGAGCCGCTCGCAGCGGCGGTGAGCTCATCAGATGTTCCCGCGAGCTACGACGAGATGGAACTTCCCGATCATGATCTCGTCACCCGGGGACAGTGCAAACGCGTCGACCCACGACCCGTTGACGTAGGTTCCATTTGTGGAACCCAGGTCCCGTAGAAGGAGGGCATCGCCGTCGGCACCGATCATTGCGTGGTGCCGCGACACGGTGACGTCTCCGAGGAAGATGTCGCAGTCTGAACCGCGTCCGATGAGCGTGTCCCCTTCTGCGAGCACGTAGGTCAATCCTGCCTGCGGCCCGGTCTCGACGATGAGAGCCCAGCCGAACGCTCCCGCCACGCTGCTGCCCGATGCGCCGCTGGCGGTGGCGTCGCGTTCGGGAGTGAAGGTGACCGTCGGATCACGTTCGACATCGGGTGTTCGCTGTTCATCGTGGCGTGCCATGGCGTCATGCTACCCCAACCCTCGACTGATCCTTGAGGGTTTCCGTGGTGCGCACACTTCGGCGGGCGCACGGAACGGTTCGGCGCAGCCTCGTCGGTAGACCAGCGTAACCGGGAGGCTCGATCAGTCCTCGGTGAATGCGCGGTAGGCGTCGGGGTCCATGAGTGAGTCGAGGGCGACTTCACCCGACGGCGCAATCTGGACGAACCAGCCGGCGCCGAACGGATCGGAATTGACGGCTTCCGGTGCGTCGAGCAGCGGCTCGTTGAGCGCCGCGACGACTCCCGACAGCGGCGCATAGACGTCGTTGACCGACTTCGTCGACTCCACTTCGGCGAAGACCTCTCCTGCTTCAACCGCGCGCCCGACATCGGGCAGATCCACGAAAACAACGTCTCCGAGGGCGTCCTGCGCATAGTCGGTGATGCCGATTGTGACCGTACCGTCAGGCTCCACCCGGACCCACTCGTGGTTCTCCGTATATCGAAGGCCCTCTGGAATCTGCACGGTTGCGCTCCTGT
>RCNG010001879.1_pt1 | contig 10496 bp, 11 predicted proteins | sample 2041371 | NCBI WGS metagenome assembly RCNG01 (sample SAMN09708227, study PRJNA481090) | Marine sediment metagenome, whole genome shotgun sequencing project. | biome: marine sediment; feature: ocean; material: sediment; isolation source: Sewage treatment plant 1 marine sediment (STP1) ... | reverse complement strand
ATTAGTTTTGCCGCACGAAATTTATACGATAATGAAGAAGATTATATTTATTCTTATTGCTAGTTTAGGATACATTCACGGCGGTTACTCACAAACCAACTCAGAGCTTCAAAAGCATTTTGAGGCATATTATTATGAAATGAGAATGCAGTCCGATATTAACGGTGTAATCAATGCATTGACTCATTTAAACGTACTATCTCCTTCTGTTGAAAGGAGAGATACCCTGGCCTATGTATATTCTAATAATAATCAGCATTTACAGGCTTTAAATACAATAGGCATTGAGAAGAACGCTACAGATTCTGATCTTGCAGTCCAGGTAAAGGCCATATCATTAAAAGCTTTGAACCAGCCCAAAAGAGCCCTTGAGCAGTTTGAGGTTTTATATTCCAGGCAACCCAACGCCTATTTGGCATATGAATTGGCAGATCTCAAGATTCAGACAGGAGATAACACCGGTGCCAATATCAATATTGAATATGGTATTCTTAACGCCAAAGATGATATGAAGTACGCTTTTTATGAAAGACAGCAACCATATGAAGTACCTCTAAAAGCAGCCTTTTATCATTTAAAAGGTCTTGTTCAATACAACATGAATAAGGATGATATAGATTTGGCTATTGCTACCATTAATGAAGCACTAATAATTGATCCCAATTTTAATCTGGCAAGTCTAAGTAAGCAGGCCCTGGAATCCAGGAAAGTTGAACCTGCCGAAAAACAAAATTAAAGTATTCTGGCAAGTATTATATTAAGGCGGGCTTGTTGCCCGCTTTTTTTATTGCTATGACTTAAGGGATATTAAAAGGCAGTTCGTTAAGACGAGGGCATAGCCCGCCTTTCTTCAGTTAATTTAAATAGTAAATCTAAGCCATTTTTCGTGTTCTTCACCAACACCTTTTTGGCAATAAAGGTCATTAGTAGTTTCTTGAATAAAGATTTTGTTTCCCAATATAATTCTATTTTCAAATTGCATGAATTTTCTGAAATTGGACTAATGGTATAAAATTGATATACTGTATCTGCGACGGGAATACTCTTGGTCATTTCACCATAGATATATTTTCCCGGTTTAACTTTTTTCTTTACAGCCACAAAATTCAAATGTTTATTATTTATTACACAGACGTGTTCTGAACCTAGTCTGGTAACTTCATTTTCATTATACTCAAATTTATCCACCCCATGAACCCAAAGATGTCTATATGAAAGGTTGGTAATATACTCCATAAGAGATTCAGCAGCTATTGCAAAATCTCTGTCAAAAACAATGCCGGGCGGTTTATCAAATACGACCTCTTTGGCCGTGGAATACTCAATTATATTTAGTTTGTTACTATCAATTAAAGAATATATGTATTCCACTTCTTTTTGGTCATAAGTGTCTTTCCCTTGTTTAAATCTAAAAACTTTGCTGTAATAATAAATGGGAAGTTCAATATCAGAAGAGAGTTCTTTGCTTATTAGCACGTAATTATCACTTTCAACAGAATTCTTAAGTAACCTATGTGCTTCTATTACTTGTTTCCCAAAAGGTTTTCTATTGCCCTGTACCTCCAGAAATTCTATGTCGCCACAATGTGCTACAATTTTTAATTCCAGTTTTGGAGCTGTTGCACAGGCATTACATGGGCATATTCTATTCTTTTCTAAAAGTTTGAGATGCCCCGTAAATGCTGTAAACATGGTTTCAATCTGGGCAAGTAATTTTTCCTGTGAAAGCAGTTTTCCTTCGCGATAGAAAAAAAGGGCGTCTCCTTCTACCTCAGCCAGCTGCAACTCTTGAGTATTCGCCTCTATAAGTACTTCCAACAATTCAGCAATAACATGCTGGCTATGTGCAACTTCAGTGGTCTGTACGAATTTGGTAAAACCCGAAATGTCCGGTATAAAAAGTAACGACTTGGCCATAATAAAAATAATTGTCTTCTAAAGTTATTATCTAATAAGTCTTAAAATTACTCCAACCTTTCAAAGTATTCCAAAATTATAATAAGAAGAAGAAAACTTTATTGCTCTTCCATCTGTTCCACCAAAGCCTTAAATCCTAAGGCCACCCCATTGGTCCAGCCAAATCCATCCTGCGTCTCATATTCCCCTCCTCCGGAGAGTAAGCTGGTATCCTCCACATTATACTTCTCCATCATCTTTCCGGTATTCTTATAAACTCTTTCATTTATAGCCAGCCACCTCTTCATAATATCCAAAGCTTCCTCCTTATACCCATAGTTAAGCAACCCTTGCACAGCCATCCAATGCAATGGTGCCCATCCGTTTGGCGCATCCCATTGTTGCCCTGTATTTTTTAAAGTAGTAAGAAGTCCGCCATCTTTTAAAAACTCAGTAATTAATTTTTCTTTTACCGCTTCTGCCTGTTCTTTTGTTGCAATATTAAAGAACAAAGGATAAGTAGCAGCTAATGTGAATTCATCTGTGTTACTTTTAGTTTTAAAATCAAAATCCATAAAGAACTGTACATCTTCAACCCAAAAAATTTCCTGAATCAAATTCTTTCGCTTTAATGCCTTTTCCCGATACAGTGATTCAGCTTGCTTATCCCCTTTTAAATTATATCCCTTAGCTATTTGATTCTCCATAAAATAGAGCAGGCAGTTCAGATCTACAGCTAATATATTTGCGGTATTTGTTGACTCAAAGGAATCTTCCTCGGCATACCAACGGCTGCTAAAATCCCAGCCGGAAGTAGCTCCTGCCCTTAGATTGACATATAGATCCGCTTTCTCTTTTTCCGTTGCAAGGTCATCCGCTAAATGATAATCTTCTTTATAGCTTTCCGGACGTGGTGTAACACTACTGTCCCAATACCTGTTAAGGAATGAATCATCTCCTACCTTAACTACATACTTGTTAGCCTCATATGGCTCTTCAATAACATCTTTCCCAGCCATCCAAAAATCATACTCCTTCTCAATCATTGGTAAATATTCTGTTAAAACCATACTGTCTTTTCGGGCAAGTGCGGTTGCCATAAGTGTAAAGAAAGGCGGTTGTGAACGGCTTAAATAATAGTTTCTGGTACCATTGGGTATAAAACCCAGGGTATCTATTAAATATGCGAAATTATCAACCATGTTCCTGGCAATGTCTTCCTGATTATCTACTAACAAACCTTCTATAGTAAAATAACTGTCCCAATAATAAATTTCCTTAAATCTCCCTCCAGGCACAACGTATTCATTGGGCAAGGATATTCTTGAGGAATAAGGAATTACAGAATCCGGACCTCTGGTTAATTTACCCCAGATACTGCTAATATGCTCATACATGGTATGGGTTGTATCCGTTGTGAAGCTAAGTGTAGCTGTAGATTTATCACTAAAATTTTCCGTAACAAACGCTTTCAAATCAAAATTCTCATCTTGTCTCTCCTTTTCATATTTCTTGTTAAGTATGTAATAAGATTCCTTTGGAACCAGATCTACAAAAGTTTTGGAGTCTTCAAATAAAGCTTGCATTTGCACATCCTTAAATAAAGGCGATGCATAATAATCTATTTGCTGCTCCCTGGGTTCCGTTCTGCAACCCACAAATACTACAAATAGAAAAATAAAAGGGAGAAAGTTTCTGTACATTTTCATAATATAATAATTAAACGCCTAATCACACTATACATCGAAGTACTAGCGGAGTTTCTTATTTAACAAGAATAAGCTGTCTTTTTCTTTCTTCAGTTCACTAACGTGATCTACATCTTCATTGGGGATAGTAATGGAAAGCACATAGTGTTTTATCCTCCATTTCCCATCTTCTTTGGAAAGCACCCCAGATCCTCTGCAAATTTCCATACGGGTATCCAACAATTCATCAAACCAGGCAAAATTTCTTGCTTTATTAATGTAAATATTCCGTTCAATGGTAGTAAAACTCCAGGCCTTTCCACGATCAAAATAAGGTTTTGAAAATGCCCTGAAATCATCAATTTGCCAATTTTCTGATGCATCGGTTCCAATAAAAACTCCATCATCAGCAAGGATCGCAAAATAAGTTTCAAAATCGGCTTCGGATGCCGCCTTATGCCATTTATTAATCAGATCATTTATTTCTTTCCTATTGTCTTCCTGGGCTATCATTTGCCCGGCGCATAACATTATGATAATCACTAATAGCTTATTCATCTAAAATCATTTTTGTGTCAAAATTATAATTTACCATCACATTGAATTGGTTGCGCAGGTCATTATAGGCAGTGACCATCTCTATGGTTGGTTCTAATGGATTCTTGCGGTATTCAAGGGTTGCCTTTACTTTTAAAATATAGGTTTTGAACACTTTTTGCCGACTTTTTACCTGTGGTATATCAAAAGTTTCAGGGTATTCGGAAACCGCAAGGGCATTTTGTTTTTCTATAAACTCATCAATAAGCAGAATAAGTTCTTCATAATTTTCAACAGAGTAAAGTCCATCAAACGCGATATCCAAATCATTAAATTCCGCCCATGTCTCCAGTATTGCTTTGGCGCCGTTATTTAATATTGATTTTTTTGGTAGTTTCTGAACATCAAATTCCAGCTCGACTGTTTTAATACTCTGCTCAGTCCTTTGATTGTTGCCACAGGAAAACAAGAGTAAGAATGTTAACCCAAAAACAAACAATTTTCTCATAGGACGAATGTACAAATTTTAATAAAAGCTATCTTTACCAAGGAATTATATTTACTCCATATATATGCAAAAATCCATCCTTATTTTAGGGGCCTGTGGGCAGATTGGTACAGAACTGACAATGGCCTTACGAGAATTGTACGGTAATGAACAAGTGGTTGCCAGTGATATTCGTGAAGGCAGTGATAGTTTGATGAGCTCCGGGCCGTTTGAGTTACTCGATGCTACCAATTATGAAGCCATAGAGGATGTCATATTGTATCATGAAATTGAGGAAGTATACTTAATGGCCGCTATGTTGAGTGCAACAGCTGAGAAATTTCCTGAAAGGGCATGGAATTTAAATATGAATTCACTTTTCAATGTACTAAACCTGGCCAAAGAAAGAAAAATTGAAAAAATATTCTGGCCTTCCAGTATAGCAGTATTTGGCCCAAACACGCCGAAAGACAATACTCCTCAAAGTACCGTAATGGAACCCAGCACAGTTTACGGCATAAGCAAGCAATCCGGTGAAAGATGGTGTTCCTATTACTACCATAAATTTGGGGTGGACGTCAGAAGTATAAGGTACCCGGGATTAATTAGTTGGAAAACCCTGCCCGGAGGAGGTACTACTGATTATGCTATTGAAATTTATCACGAGGCCCTCAAAAAGGCAAGCTATACTTGTTTTGTGAATGAGGATGTAAAACTTCCCATGATGTTTATGGATGATGCAATCAGGGCTACAATTAAACTTATGGATTGCAATCCTGAAAAAATAACTGTGAGATCCTCTTACAATCTGGCGGCCATGAGTTTTTCACCAGCCGATATCAGCGCTAGTATAAAAAAACATATTCCAAATTTCAAAGTTTCTTATAATCCGGATTTCAGGCAAAATATCGCAGAAACATGGCCTAGCAGTATTGATGATTCTAAAGCAAAAGAAGATTGGGGCTGGGAACCGCAGTTTAACCTTGAAAATACTACGGTAGAAATGTTGAAACACCTGCCTTCTTAAAGTTTTTAAACACTTACTAGCTATTTGAGACAAATGGCTCATAACAAAGGAATTATCCGTATTTTTAAACCTATAAAAGCACTAATTATGAAATGGATTATTCTATTATTTTCGGTAATTTCTTTGGGTAGTATACAGGCTCAGATCTCTCCAGGGGTATATCATGCAAAGGACAGTGTTGACGGGCTCAACCTTACTCATGAACTAAAAATTGACAATACATATTTTATTCATACAATTTATACTGAATCACCCCCGGGATTTGTTAAAACCGTTGGTGGATTTTATAATTTAGAGAATGATGTCTTAACCGTGAAACTTGAATTTAATTCTAATTATGAGGAAGATACCACTACATCTGTTGAATTGCCTGTAGAAATTGTTGAAGAAGGTTTGGTATTAATTGGGGATAGTAATCTAAACTTTAAGAAAGACCCGAATTTAAAGCAACCATTAGATGGTAAGTGGCTTTTTGCAACACGCGGCCCCGATGAAGGGCAGGAACGACGGGAAGAAAGTAACTCGCGAAAAACAATGAAGTTTTTATCGGATGGATATTTTCAATGGATTGCCTATGATACGGAAACTTTTAAGTTTTCCGGTACAGGAGGTGGAACTTACACTTCAAAGGATGGGGTTTATTCTGAAAACATTCAATTTTTTTCCCGTGATAACGCCAGGGTAGGCGCACAACTTAATTTCACCTATGAAATAAAAGATGATGACTGGCATCACAAAGGGAAAAACAGCAAGGGAAGACCAATGTATGAGATCTGGGCTGTAAGAAAATAATCCTTTTCTAAGTATTATTAATATCGGATTTACCCCCTGTTTTTTGCAGTAGTTTTATAGAACTTATTTCCACTCCTTTATCTATCGGTTTAAGCATATCATACATATTCAAAGCCACTATACTGGCCCCGTGCATTGCTTCAACCTCAACACCTGTTTTATAATTAGTTTTTACGGTAATTAATATTTTAATCTGATGGCCTTCTACTTCATAAACAATGTCTGTATACTCAATAGGCAAGGGATGACAGTCGGGTAACAGGTCAGAGGTTTTCTTAACGCCTAATAATCCGGCTGCCTTGCTCATGGCAAATACATCGCCTTTGGGTACTGAATTGTTCAGAATGGCCTCTATGGTATCTTTAGAACTTACATGCACTATTGCCTGGGCAACAGCAGTTCTTAGTGTATTTTTTTTATTTGTAATATCTACCATCTTTAGCTGTTTACTTTCCATTGGTAAGAATCGTCCTCAAATAATTCTTTTCCAAAAACAGGAACCTGCTTTTTAATTTCCTCAACTACATCATGTAAAGCTTCAAACACCTCTTTTCGGTGAGGTGATGAAACAAATACAAACAAGCATATTTCGCCTGTCTTAACAATACCAGCGCTATGGTAAATATGCATGCAACTTAAGTTAAAGCGTTTAAAGGCAGCCTCCCTGATCTCATGAAATTTTAGGTTAGCCATTTCTTCATAAGCAGAATACTCAATGGCCTCAACCTTTTTTCCTTCAATTTCGTCAGCCCGTACCTGCCCCAAAAAAATGTCATGAGCACCGATCTGAGTTTTGGTTTGGTGTTTAGCAATGGACTTGGCTATAAATTCAGGAGTTATTGCCCCCTGTATAAATACGTTTTTGACCTTTGGTTTTTCCATAAGGCATTTTACTTTGATGCTAAGGTAAAGAAGATTTAGGAAATTGAAATCATCCGCAATATGAGCTAATTAAACCGGCAGTATAAATTTTATATGTTACTCCAGAACTTCATACGCTGTAACGGGGACAGACTTGTTTTTCATGCTAATACTACCAACTTTTTTGCAATGAAAAGATTCCTTAACCTTCTCATAACAGCCTTCAGAAATAATGATTTGGTTTTCTTTGGCCGCATCCTGTAAGCGGGCTGCAGTGTTTACTGTATCGCCTATTACCGTATAATCTAACCTTTTTAAACTTGATGAACCAATGTTTCCGGATACCATCTCACCGCTTTTGATGCCGATAGATACTTTCGGAGTATAATTTGAAATTCCCTTGGGTTCAGGAAGGATACCGATTTTTTGACGTACGGCTAAAGCGGCATCAATGGCCCGATCTAAATGATATTCCCCTCTAAACACAGCCATAATGCCATCGCCAATAAACTTGTCTACATGGCCTTCCTGGGCAATAATTTCCTTCACCATCATGTCAAAATAGGTGTTGAGCATAGGTACCACCACATCGGCCGGGGTGCTCTCACTAATAGCCGTAAAACCGCAAACATCTATGAACATTACTGTGGCCTCAATATTTTCATTGGCCATAATCGCAGATTCATATTCCTTGCTGCCCATAAAGCTCAGGACGTTTTCATCCACATACATTTTTAGAATATTGTTTTCCTTAATGGCTTTTAGGGTCTCTTTAATTTGCCTGGTATGTTTTAAGGTCTTTTCCACCGTGATGGTGAGGTCTTCAAAATTAATTGGCTTTGTAATAAAATCAAAAGCGCCGCGGTTCATGGCTGTACGGATGTTTTCCATATCTCCATAGGCCGATACCATCACCGATTTTAATAAAGGGTTTAATTCGTTGAGTTTGGTAAGCAAAGTAAGGCCGTCCATTTCCGGCATATTAATGTCACTCAGCACCAGGTCCATATTGGGATGGGCGTCCAGTTTCTCCAGGGCGTCTATCCCATTGATGGCAAAGACAAACTCGTATTCATTTTGCCGTATCTGCTTCCGGAATTTTTGTTTGATGAGGACTTCCAGATCGGTCTCGTCATCAACTACCAATATTTTAGCCATCATATAAGGGTTATTAGTTTATTTTTTAAAAGATTAAAATCCAAAGGTTTGGTCAAAAAATCGTCCGCTCCCAATTTTTTAGACGATTCATAGTTTTCACTATCCCCATAGGCAGTGATCATCATTACTATTGGGGGTGGTTTAATATAGTTTGTCTTGATATATTCAAGTAATTCCAAGCCACTCATTCCCGGCATATTTATATCCGATAAGATCAGAACTGCTTCATGCTCCATTGTTCCCAGAATTTTTACTGCTTCTTCTCCAGAAAAAGCAAATACAAAAGACATTTTTCCATTGCGAATTTCTTTTCGGAATCGCTGCTGAAATAGCAATTGTACGTCCCGTTCGTCGTCTACTACTAATATTTTCATAGTGTATTGGATTAGGTATGTTTGTTTTCGTTTATGGTGTTCATGATTTTAACTGTGCTATGATTTTGGCAATGAAATAGTAAAAGTTGTTCCTTTGCCTGCTTCGGATTCCACGTCTAACTTGCCACCATGCCCTTTGGTCACAATGTCATAGCTCATACTCAAGCCTAAGCCCGTACCGAGCCCTGAAGGTTTTGTGGTAAAGAAAGGCTCAAAGATCTTTTCCTTTACTGAATCGGGGATGCCATTGCCATTGTCCGCCACTCTTATCTCTATCTGGTTCCCTGTTTTCTTTGTACTGATGGAAACTGTGGGTTCATATCCCTCCACTTGCTGTTGCTTTCTCTCTGATACTGCATAAAAGGCATTGGTGATTAAATTCAAAATTACCCTTCCTATATCCTGAGGAACGATATTGATTTTCCCGATGCTTTCATCAAACTTTGTATTTAAAGTGGCGTTGAAAGTTTTGTCCTTGGCTCGTAAACCATGATAAGCCAGGCGCAAATATTCATCTGACAGCACATTGATATCCGTAGGTTCTTTTTCCCCACTGCTGCTACGGCTATGTTGCAGCATGCCTTTTACGATTCCATCGGCACGCTGGCCGTGGTGGTGTATTTTCTCGAGGTTTTGTATGATGTCTCCAGCGAGGGTTTTTACCTCTTCTACATTGCCCTTTTGCATTTCTTCCATCATTTCTTCCAGGAGTTCCTTATTTACCTCTGAGAAATTATTTACAAAATTCAGGGGATTCTGTATTTCGTGGGCAATCCCAGCGGTAAGTTCTCCCAAGCTTGCCATCTTTTCGGCTTGTATCAGTTGGGTTTGAGTATTTTTTAATTCAGTGAAAGCATGCATTAATTCATCTTTTTGTTTTGTTATTTCTGCCGTTCTTTCCTCAACAATCAATTCCAGTTTTTCTTTTTGTGCCGATATGAATTTGTTTCGCTCTTCTTCTGCCAGTGTTTTTTGTTTTTCTTTTTTAAGGGCTCTATTCTGTTTGTTTGATCGTATCAGCATGGCAATCATCCAGGCCAGGGAAAAGACAATGGCAAAGTCCAGGTAATTATCTAATTTTTCGTAAAGGGGTAAATAAATAATTTCAAGCAGATCTTTTATAGTATTTATGATTATTAAAGGAAGAACGGCTATTATTATAGTTCGCATTCGTACAAGTACCGGAAGTCTAAAAATTAGATATCCAATTCCCAGTATCAATAAGTGCCATATCCAATTTGTAACAATCGTTATGGGAAGTGTTCTTTCTAATATAAAAAGAATTGCTATGCCAATCATGGCCCATAAGAGGGTTTTATTCCAATGGGTATTTGGCGAAAGCAAACGTAAATTTTTACGGATGTGCCAAACTATAAAAATTAATACAAAGGGTTCTAAAATCATAACTATTTGAAATACTGACTAAATATCGCCAGTTAAATTTAATTCTTTAAAATAAAAGATATTCCCTTTGTTGAAAATTATATGTACTTAGGAATTTTCAACAAAAATTAAAGCGTTGGTAATTGAATAATAAAAGTGGTTCCCTTACCCTCTTTGGTTTTCACCTTCAACTCTCCCCCATGCGCTTTAACGATATCGTAAGATAGGGATAATCCCAAGCCCGTTCCCTGCCCCGTAGGTTTTGTGGTAAAGAAAGGTTGAAAGATTTTGTC
>RCNG010001878.1_pt1 | contig 10497 bp, 8 predicted proteins | sample 2041371 | NCBI WGS metagenome assembly RCNG01 (sample SAMN09708227, study PRJNA481090) | Marine sediment metagenome, whole genome shotgun sequencing project. | biome: marine sediment; feature: ocean; material: sediment; isolation source: Sewage treatment plant 1 marine sediment (STP1) ... | reverse complement strand
CGCTGCTCATGCGACGCTGGGATGACCGTCCTACGGCATCCCAGAAGGCTGGTGCTGGGGAGAACACCAGGTGCGTAGCCGCCCCCCCGGCCCTCACCCGATCTCGTACTGCTCCTGGTGGAATATCTGCTGCTCGCGGAGGATGATCTCGACGTTGTGAACCTCCTCGAGCTCCCGCAGGAGATCGCGAAAGGGTCCCTGGAGGTAGTGCGAAACCTCCGGGTGCACGACCAGCGATATCTGGTCGGGCGGCGAGTCGATCACCATATCCAGAATGTGCCGCCGGATCTCGAGGCAGATCGTCGCCAGGGACTTGATGCGTCCCGAGCCGTGGCAGTGGGGGCACGCACGGCTCAGGGTGCGGTCGAGGCTCGGCCGCGTTCTCTTGCGGGTCAGCTGCACGAGGCCGATGTCTGATATCGGCAGCAGCTGCGTACGCGCCGGATCGAGTCGAAGCTCCTCTTCGAGCTCGGCGTACAACGCCTCCCGGTGCTCGAGATCCTCCATGTCGATGAAGTCGATGACCACGATACCCCCGAGGTCACGCAGACGAAGTTGGCGCGCGATCTCCTTGACCGCTTCGAGGTTGATCCGAAAGACCGTATCTTCCAAGGACGTCGAGCCGACAAACTTGCCGGTGTTGACGTCGATGGCTACGAGCGCCTCGGTCTGGTTGACGACGAGGTATCCGCCCGACTTTAGCCAGATCTTCGGTCGAAGCGCCTTTTCGAGCTCGCGGTCGATGCCGTGTGCCGCCATCAGATCGTGTGCCCTGCGGAAGAGCTTGACCCTCGGTACCAACTGGGGATCCGTTTGCTCGAGGAAATCGAGCACCTCCTGAAACCCCTCCTCATCATCGATCCAGCACTCGTCGATCACCCCCGTGAACAGATCCCTGACAGCGCGCAGGATCGGACTGAGCTCACGGTGGATGAGAGCCGGTGGATGGCTTCGCTCCGATGTTTCCTGAATCCTCTGCCACAGGGCGACGAGGTGGTCGCGGTCGGATGCAAGATCGTCGCTGTTCTGCCCCTCGCCCGCCGTGCGTACAATCCAACCTCCGGGATCCGACAGGTCGGTCACGAAGGTGCGCAGGCGCTCCCGTTCTTCACCATCAGTGATCCGACGGGAAACACCCTGCTGGGTTGTCGTCGGTAGATAGACGAGGTAGCGGCCCGGGAGAGAGATGTAGGTGGTGAGCCGGGCTCCCTTCGAACCCAAAGGGTCCTTGACGATTTGAACCAGGACCTCCTGACCCTCACGAAGCAGGTCGCCGATGGACGAGTCCGACAGGTCAGGCGTCGATCCTTCACCCCCGTCACCAGGAAAGAGGTCATTGAAATCATCGAAGATTCCCCCAGCCTCACGCACGTACAGAAAAGCGTCACGGTTGAGGCCAACATCAACAAAGGCTGCCTGCATCCCGGGAAGGACTCGAGTCACGTGCCCGCGGTACAGGTTGCCCACGACCGACGACGTTCGGTGCCGCTCGGCTCGGTAAGAAACGAGGCGCGAGTTCTCACGCAACGCGACCCTGGTTTCAAAAGGGTTCATGGAGAGGTAGAGAACAGATTGCATCACGACGTCAATTCACGAGCCGGAAACGCCATACGGAGTGCACGATTCCCAGGGCTGCAACGGTCGAAAGCAGCGACGAACCTCCATAGGAGAACAGTGGCAGGGTAACGCCTACCGTCGGGAGCCAACCCATGACCATGCCGAGGTTGACCACCACCTGAAAAGCAAACCACGCGCCCACAGTCATCGCGAGGACCAGACCGAAACGGGTTTCGGCGCCCAAAGCGATCACCCCCAAACGCCAGATGAGCAACGCGAATGCTATGAGCAGCCCCGTCGCACCGACAAAGCCGGTCGCCTCGGCCCATGCTGCGAATGCAAAATCGGTGTGTTGCGCCGGGAGGAAGTTCAGCACCGATTGCGAGCCCTTGCCGAGCCCCTGGCCGACGGCGCCTCCCGAGCCAACCGCGATCCGGCTCTGGCGGGCCTGATACCCGGCGCCATACGGGTCGCGGTCGGGCTCGAGAACCGTCAAGACTCGTTCCTTCTGGTACGGCTTGAGAACCGTTGTCCAGCCGACTCCCGTTACAACGATGGCCAACAAGATCAGAATCATCCACGCCCTTGCCGAAATACCACCGAGCCAAAGCCCAGCAGCAAAGATGGGAGTGTAGGTCAAGGCAACGCCGAGGTCGGGCTCGACCAAGATCAAGGCGATCGGCGCGAGGAGGATCAGCAACAAGCCGATCGTGCCCGATCTGCCCAGTCGGGGTTCTTCACGACCTCCGATCTGTGCCGCGACGAGGAGCATTGTTGCCACTCGCGCAAACTCCGAGGGCTGGAGTGAGAGCGGACCGACAACGAACCAACCCCGTGTTCCGCTGCGAACTTCTCCCACGAGAAGAACCGCTAACAGCAGAGCAAGACCAACGCCGTAGAGCATGGGGGCAGCCTGCTGCCAGGCCGTCACCCTGATGGACGAGCAGACCCAGAAAAGAACCAGCGCCACGCACCCGAACACCGCTTGGCGTAGAAACAGTCCTCGCCCGACCGCCGGTGAGACCGCGTAGAGATTCGCGAGCGATGCCCCGAAAATACTCACTGCCGCAAGGATCAACCAACCGTCGATTCGCCCACTCATCAGGGCGATTCTACCCTGGATATCTCACCAGGCTCGCCCGGCCGCGATGCGCCCGGCAGACGCCCGGATATTTCCAGAGCGGTCCGAAATACCGACGTTGCGGCCGGAGCGGCGACGCTACCGCCCCCTCCACCGTGTTCAACGAGGACCGCAACGGTGATTTCTGGATTATCGATCGGCGCCCAACCGACGAACCACGCATGGTGGCGCAGGTGTAAAGGGAGGTCGTCAGACGATCCTTCTTCAGGCAGTCTGACGACCTGGACGGTGCCGGTCTTGCCGGCCACCGGCAGATCCCTGAGCCGCCTCGCCGTGCCTTCGCTCCCGTGAACAACCCTGCGCAGCCCCTGCACGATCTCGGCCAGAGTCGAGGGAGAAACTGGGATTCGCGGATCGCTGTTCACACCTTGGGGGGCCACCAGATGCGGGCGAACAAGGCGGCCGCCATTGGCGAGCGCGGCGTAGGCACGCGCCAGCTGCAATGCGGTCGTCAGGACCGGACCCTGGCCGATGGAAACTGATACCGACTCGCCGGCATACCAGGGGGTTCCCCGCACTCGCCGACTCCATTCCGGGGTTCCAACCAGCCCTCTCGACTCGTTGCTCATCCCGATCCCGGTCGTGGCGCCGAACCCGAACTGGCGCATCGTACTCGCCAAACCGTCGATCCCATGCTTCTGCCCGAGGAGGTAGTAATAGACGTCGCACGAAACTTCGAGAGACCGTTGCAGGTTCACCCTGCCGTGGCCGCCTCGCTGCCAGCACCGAAAACGATGGCCGAACAGGATGATATATCCAGGGCAATACACAGACCAACCCGGTGTGATCAGTGAGTTCTCCAGACCGGCTAGGGCAAAGAACGGTTTGATCGTCGAGCCCGGCGGATAGGTTCCTTGCAGACACCGATTTTGCAGCGGGTGCAGAGGATCGTTGGAGAGCTCGTGCCAGGTCTCCCGACTGAGGGGAGAGGTGAAGATGTTGGGGTCGAAGCTCGGCGCTGAGTAAAGGGTTCGCACCGCACCCGTCTGCGCATCGAGCACAACAACGGCGCCGGCATGCTCCCCGAGCGCCCCGACTGCGGCGTGCTGAAGACGAATATCGAGCGTCACCGCCAGATCTCGCCCGCTGATGGCCTCGGTTTCTCGAACGACCCCGAGTTGCTTCCCAACAGCCGAGGCCACGACGAATCTTTCGCCGTCGGTACCACCGAGGAACGACTCCGACAGGCTCTCGATCCCGGTGGCGCCGACGAGGTGATCCGGTCTGGCCGCCGGTCGCTCTCTGGCCTCCGTCGGTGTCAAACGTCGCAAGTAGCCAACGACATGGGCGGCAGCTGGGCCCGCGGGATAATTGCGGCTGAAACCGTTGATGATCGAAAGCTCGGGAAAATCGATCTGGTGGGACCGGATTCGAGCCACCTGCTCCCAGCTCAGGTCCTCGCCGACCAACATCGGAGCCATTGTCCCGATGGTGCGGGAATCGAGCTGGCCCCTGAACACGTCTTCGGCCATCACCCCCTGGGCTGAGAGAAAAGCAGCGGTCTCCTTCAGATCCTCCGCCTCGTCGGGAAAGACCAGCAGCTGCCATGCCGGCCTGTTGTCCGCCAGAATCTGGCCGGTACGATCAAAAATGCGGCCCCTCGATGCCGGGACGGGGATTCTCCGCAACCGGTTGTTCTCGGCGAGGCGCGCGAACCGAGCCCCTTCGACGATCTGCAGTTGAGCCAGGCGAAGGTGGAGTAGCCCGAAGGTCAACAGGATGACCACCGTCATCCAGCGTGCTCGCGAACGCAGCAGACCAAGATCTGCTCGAAAACCCATGGTCACCGTAAGGTCCGCGAACGGTAAACTCGCCAACGGCGAGGAATGTCCATCGAGATGACCCATCCCACAACCCCGCACCACAGGGCGGTGAGTGCAATCGAAGCCACTAGCCACGGCCAGCTCGCAAAAGCGTCGATGCCGAGCGGGATCAGACTGATCCCCCGAAGCCAGACCACAGTCAGAGACCCTGCGGCGCCGAGAACAAACCACGATCGTGGAGATCGATCGGTAACGAAGCCGGCATATGACCAGGACAGAAGGGCGGCGGCACTCCATGCAATGGCTCCGGGACCGATGACGGGCTCAAAAAGGGCGTCCCAGACAAGGCCTACGAAGAACGAGGCCACATACCACCGACGATCCGTTGTCAGCAATGGCGGGCCGACCACCCAGGGCATTGGAAGGAGCAGGGCCGCGGCCATGGACCAGGCGCCGGGCAAACCGAGGGCCGCCTGAGCGGCAAAGGCTACCGCAAGCAACATCACGATCTTCGTGCCGAGCCTCACGGGCCCTCCGGATGCATTCCATCCGTTCCGAGATCGACCAGCCACACCGACTGTAGGGTGCCGAGATCGACGAATGGTCTGGCAAGGATGTCTAGGAACGGATCGGGACTCTCTCGTACCCTCGACACCTCGGCTACCGGCAACCCGGGGGGATAGATACCGTCCGCCCCACTGGTGAACAAGGCGTCTTTGACCATGATCGAGGTCCGGCGCGATACGAAACGCACGGCGAGATGGGACCCACCCATACCTTCCGCTAGACCACGAACCTGACCGTCGGCCGAAGCTACGGCGATCGCAGCGGCCGGGTTCGTCACAGCCTGGACCCAGCAGGAGTTTGCACCGTCGATGCGAAAAACCCGCCCTACGACACCCCCCGGTCCAACAACCGGCATGTCGAGGCGGACAGCGCCCTGCGCCCCAGGCAGAGTCACGACCTGCATCAGACCCGTGCCGAGATCCCTGAATACACATCGCGCCGGAAAGCCGGAGAACCGAGGAAGGTCCACCACACCGGCGCTGGCCTGAAGAGCCGCATCGAGATCGGCCCGCAAAATTACGTTGCGAGCCGCGAGGCTTTCTGCTTCGTCCCGAAGCCTGCGATTCTCCGATGCGAGCCGTCTGGAGTCGGTGAATCCTATTCGAAGGTCGTTGCTGACAACCGCCAAACCCCTGCCCACCTCCGCAACGGGTCGAAACGCACCCCGAATCCACGAGAAGACTACCGTCGCCCCATCAGGACCACGAACCTGAGTCGCCGCCAGGATCTCGAGGAGGATCCACACCGCGGCTGTGCGCCTCAAAAGGCGCCGCTCAGTCACGACAACTCCAGCCAACCCCGAGGAGAACAATCGGTAGCCCTGTTCACGGCAGGGATCTGGTGAGGCAGCCGGGCTCGGAAAAAGGGCGAAGGAACTGACGTCGCCCAGTCCCGCATCGTCAAGCGATAGCGATCTTGCGCAGGAGCTCGATATTGGTGAGCATCATCCCGGTTCCCCGCACCACCGCCGAGGACGGTTCATCGCAATGTGAAACGGGCAGACCCGTCTCCTCGCGCAACCGCTTGTCGAGGTTTTTCAACAGCGAGCCGCCACCTGCGAGGATAATTCCCTTCTCCATGATATCCGCCGAGAGTTCCGGCGGCGTTCTCTCAAGCGCATTGCGAACAGCATCGACGATCGTCGACACAATCTCCGTGAGCGCCTCGCGAATCTCCTCGTCGTTGATGATCAGGCTCTTGGGAACACCCTCGACCAGATCTCTCCCCTTGATCTCCATGGTCAGCGGTTCTTCGAGGGTGTAGGCAGACCCAATCTCCATCTTGATTCGTTCCGCCGTCCGTTCACCGAGGAGAAGATTGTACTTCTTTTTGAGGTAAAGAATAATGGCCTCGTCCATCTCATTTCCCGCCACCCGTACGGACCGGGAATGCACGACACCAGCGAGTGAGATCACGGCAACGTCTGATGTGCCGCCGCCGATATCGACGATCATATTCCCCGAGGGCTCGGTGATGGGTAACCCGGCGCCAATGGCTGCAGCCATCGCCTGCTCGATGAGATACACCTCCGACGCCCCAGCTTTGAGGGCGGTATCCTTGACGGCGCGTTTCTCGACCTGGGTGATTTCCGAAGGAACCGAGATCACGATTCGTGGCCGAACCAGGAAGGAGCGTCCATGGGCCATTCGAATGAAGTGTTCGAGCATACGCTCGGTGACGTCGAAGTCGGCAATGACACCGTCCTTCATCGGCCGAATCGCCTGGATGTTCCCCGGCGTCTTGCCGAGCATCTCTTTGGCCCTGGCGCCGACCGCCTCGACCCGATTCGTGACCCGATTGACCGCAACAATTGATGGTTCCACGACAGTGATCCCGCGGCCCCGCACGTATACCAGTGTGTTCGCCGTGCCCAGATCGATCGCGAGGTCGGATGAAAACAGCCCAAGTAGGCTGGGTAGCCGCATCTAGAAATCCTCCAAGTAGACCCTCTCGTGCCGTTCGGTATGGTTGCCGGACGGGTCTGTGGACCGAATAATCAAGTCGTTCCAGCCGAAGCTTCGCACCTCGACCGTCCTCTGGAAATGCCCGTGCAGGTCGGTTTCGACCGTTTCGTCGTTGATCGTGATCGTGGCGCCCGCTTCGGTCTGACCCTCGACAATGAAGAGATGGCCGAGCTGCCTGATGGGCACGAGGCGCAGGTCCGGCGGATCGAGATCGCGGATCACCCGAGGGTGGTCGGGGGAGTAGATGCGAAACCGTTGCACGGTGCTCCACTCCGAGATCAAACCATTGTCACTCACGCTCGCTAATCGCCAAAAAAACGTCCCGGGGTGAATCGCCTGCAATCGTGCTCTGGTGCCTTTGATGACGTCCGAGTCGACATCCATGGCGCCATCCTGGAATGACTTGTTTCTGCTCACCTGAAGCCGGGCGCCGGAGGTGCCCCTGATCTTCGACCACCGCAGGGGAATGATGCCGTCAGTGCGAAGGTCAAATCCTGCATTGTTCATCGGCTCGAGAGGCACCGGTGCTCTGGGAATCCGACGCTTTGTCGAGAACTCACCCTCGCCTGATGCCTCCACCTGCTCGCGGTTGCTGACCCGCAGCGTGCTCCCGCTCGAGCTCTCCAACGTGGCCCCGCCTGCAAACGCGGACACCACGGTCTTGTTGTGATCCTCCGGCACATCGACTGCAATCCGGCTGTCTCTTTCAATCTGCGTTTCTACTGAATCTGTCGCGACCACGGACCGGGATCGCCCGGTAATGACGTTGATTCGTCCTACCACCATCTTGGCGGCGGCGCTGTCGCGGGCGACCGAGTCGGTTTGGTGAATTTCGAGAAGGGAGTTCGAGGTGACGCGGAACAACGTTCCATCGACGAAGAGGATCTCCGCCGACCCATCCCGACCCGTCTTGACGAAGTCGTTGTTGAATACCGGCATCTGCAGCTCGGCCTGATCCCAACTCGAGCGGCCGGCACGCTGGATCGTCACCCGTCCACGCACACCGTGGAACTGTCCTGCGCCAATCATATTGTTGCGCCCTACACCCGCCAGAGCGTCGAAACGCAGCCGTGCGGAGTCGGCCATCTCCAAGGCCTGGGGGAAGTCCTCGTCAGTGTAGGCCGTGCGGGCCGATTCAAGCTGATGCGTAGCCTGGTTGAACTCTCCACGCCAGGCTTCCGGCAGCTCTTCAGCAAGGGCTCGGCCACGGGCCCGCTCAGCTCGAACCAAAGAACGTTTCGCCGCCACGTCGGGGGTCGGGTTCATGCGGTAGTGCAGGACTGCGAGCAGAAATGCGGCCAGGACCACGGTGATGCCAACCGTAGCCACCTTTCTGATCGTGATGATACGGACGACAACCCAATCCAGCACGATACCGCGAGCCACTGAAAATACCCTCCCAGGAAACCGTAACACGCCGGTATTTGAGGAGCAAGGATGGGCATTGACGAGGTGATTCTTTTCAGCGGAGCCAGAAGCATTCCGGCTGCATCGAACCCTATCCACAATGAGCCAACCTTGCGTGTCACAAGGCCTTCGGCTAAACTGCGCCCCCTGGAACTGGCGCCCCCCTCGAGGACAACTCTGGTCGGGGCTGTCCGACGACCGTGACCGAGCCGTTCGGGGCCGGTTTCTGGTGTTTACCGGTCGTCGTCCAGGGAAGCCGAGGAGGAGCGCATGGCTCTAAAGTGGTTACGAGACAATCTCAGACATCTCAAGTTTATTTTGTGGGGCGTTGTGGCGGTATTCGTACTGCTCGTCTTCGTGGATTGGGGTTCGGGCCGGGCCGGGGGGGGCAGCACGGCTGCTGCCGTCAAAGTCGGTCGCACCGAGGTTAGCGAACGCGACTTCGTCGATCAGGTCCGTCGCCTTCAGGAGCTCTACCAGAGACAGCTCGGCGATAACTGGGAGCAGTTCAAGGACCAGGTCGACCTGGGTCAGCAAGCGGTCCAGCAGATCGTTGAGCGGCAAATTCTCCTCAAAGAGGCCGACAGGGTAGGTCTGGTGGTCTCCGCCGCCGAACTGCAGGACGAGATTCTCTCGCTGCCCGTTTTTTCTAACGAGCGCGGGGAGTTTGTCGGTCAGGAACAGTACCGCCGTATCCTGCGCACCAACAGGACGTCCCCTCAGGAGTTCGAGGCCCAGCTCCGCGACGACCTCCTTCTGAGTAAGCTGCGGACCATGATGCAGGACGGAATCTGGGTCAGCGAAACCGAGGTCGACGAAACGATCCGGCGAGACCGCGAAGAGGCGTCGATCAGCGCCGTCCAGCTCCGGTATGAGCGGTTGCTTGCCGACGTTTCTATCGACGAGGCAGCGGCACAAGAGTACTTCGCGGCTCATCAGGACGATTTCTTCAGGTCTGAGGAACGTGTCATTCGCTACCTCGTGGTCGAGACCAACAAATTGCGACGATTGCTCGAGGTCGAACAGACCGAGCTGGAGGTCTACTACAACGAGCGCCTGGATGATTTCCGCGAGGGCGAACAAGTTCACGCGCGCCACATTCTGTTTCGGGTCGATCCCGGTGCATCGGAGGTAGAAGGCGCAGAGGCAGAGCTAAGGGCCAACCGGGTCGCCGGGCTGGCACGAGGTGAAGCCGATTTTGCTCAACTTGCAGAGCAACACTCTGACGACCCGGGCTCCAAGGCCAACGGTGGCGACCTCGGGTGGTTCGGCCGGGGAAGAATGGTGGCTGAGTTCGAAGAGGCCGTTTTCGGCGCCAAACCTGGAGACATCGTCGGCCCCGTCAAAAGCCAGTTCGGCTTTCACGTGATCAAGGTCGAGGGCTATAGGCCGGACCGGATCCGACCCTTTGAAGAAGTGCGCGAGGACGTGCAGTTCCAATATCTCGAAAGCCAAGCAGCCGCCGAGGCCGAGTCCGTTGCGAGCCGTCTGGCCCAGCGTCTCACTGCAGAGCAACTGACCGATGACGCGGCCTGGCAAGCGGTTGCCGACGAAGACGAATCCGTGGTGCTCAACGAGAGCCCACCATTCACCGCCGAGGGTCCAATTCCCGGGGCCGGTTCTGACCCTGGGCTCGCGACACAGGCATTCGAAGCGAGCCAGGGCGCCGTCGGTGGCCCTCACCCCGTGCCGCGCGGATGGATTGTCTGGCAGCTGAAGGAAATCCGACCCGAAGGTGTTCCACCTTTCGAGGATGTCCAGGCAGAGGTCGAACAGCTCCTGCGGCGCGAGGGCGCGATGGAGCTGGCCCACGAGAACGCGCTGGGCGTCGCCGAATCCCTGCGAGCCGGCGCCGACCTGGATCTCTTGGCAACCGAGAACGACACCACCGTCGTCGAGGTGCAGAATCACAAGCGCGGCGCCGCGTTTGCCTCACTGGGAATGCTGCCGGGGCTCGACACCGCAGTATTTGACGCCCAGGTTGGTGAGGTGGTCGGACCGGTGACGATACCGGATCGAGGTGCCGTGATCGCGCGCGTCAACAACCTACGGCTGGTTGGCACAGAGGAGCTCGAGGACGAGAGAAACCCAACTCGAC
>RCNG010001876.1_pt1 | contig 10503 bp, 8 predicted proteins | sample 2041371 | NCBI WGS metagenome assembly RCNG01 (sample SAMN09708227, study PRJNA481090) | Marine sediment metagenome, whole genome shotgun sequencing project. | biome: marine sediment; feature: ocean; material: sediment; isolation source: Sewage treatment plant 1 marine sediment (STP1) ... | reverse complement strand
GCCATTGTTTTTCTCGGACGAGCAGATCCGTCATGCAATCTGGAGTAGCGGTGTCGACGCCATCATCAGTGATCGCGAACTCGATGCCACCGCTGCTGATGCAAAACTTGTCCCCGAATTTGAACAAGTTTCGACGGGTGCTGCCCGGATTTACCGGCTGCAACCCAATCACTCGGCCTCGCTGCCACCAGGTACGCAAAAGATTACATTTACCTCCGGCACGACAGGAACCCCCAAAGGGGTGTGCCTCTCAGCCGAACAACAATTCATACTTGCGAACTCACTCGCGTCTGTTATCAACATCGAGAAACCCAAGCATCTTTGCGTCCTGCCATTAAGCACTTTGCTGGAAAATCTGGCCGGCCTGTACGCGCCGGTGATAGCAGGCGGAAAGATCATTGCAGCGCCACTGGCAGAAGTCGGGCTGACAGGCTCCTCGGAGCTGGAGCTTGGAAAACTGCTGGCCTGCATAGAGCAGCATCAACCAAACACGCTCATCCTGGTACCGGAAATGCTTAACGCGCTAACGCTCGCAGCCGGTGCGGGCTGGACACCGCCAGCTTCTTTGAAATTCGTCGCCGTCGGAGGCGGCAAAGTCTCACCGGACCTGCTTCGCGGCGCCCGCGAAGTCGGAATACCGGCCTTCGAGGGATACGGACTCTCCGAATGCTCGTCGGTCGTCTGCCTGAACGTTCCCGACGCGGACAAAGTCGGCGCTGTCGGTCGCGCACTGCCGCACGTCGATGTAACCGTCGTATACGGGGAAATCGTCGTTACCGGAAGCGCCTTCCTCGGCTACGCCAACCAGCCCGATAGTTGGGGCTCGGACAGCGTCCGTACGGGAGACCTCGGGAGCATAGATTCCGATGGCTTTATTCATGTTGATGGGCGCCTGAAAAACCAACTCATCACCAGCTATGGCCGCAACTTGTCCCCCGAATGGGTGGAAAGTGAATTGCTGGCAGGGCCGATGCTGCAACAGGCGATCGTTATTGGCGATGACCGACCCTATTGCATTGCGCTCGTCTATCCACGCGATGCATCAACCACCGATCAGGCGATAGCGACCTGGATCAGCCATGCAAATGAAGGGCTACCCGACTACGCGCGCGTATCTCGTTGGTATCGCTTGCCAAAACCACTGAGCAGTAGTGACGGCTTGCTGACAGAAAACGGACGGCCGAAGCGAGCAAGCATTGAACAGAAATATCAACTCGCTATTGGCGACTTGTACGAAATGAACCAAGAGGTATCCAACTTATGAACTTTTACGAAAAACTGCAGCACGAAACGCAGGAAGAACGAAATTTCCTGCTTTCGTCTCCGATCATCGGGCGCTGCATGACCGGCGACATCACACTCGAGGACTACGTCGAGTTCCTTACGCAGGCCTATCATCACGTGAAGCACACCGTGCCCTTGTTGATGGCAGCGGGTGCCCGTCTGCCGGAAGACAAAGAGTGGCTTCGCGAAGCCGTCGCCGAGTACATTGAAGAAGAGCTTGGTCATCAGGAATGGATTCTTAACGACATCGCCGCCTGCGGCTATGACAAGGAGGCTGTTCGTAGCTCACGGCCCGCGCCCGCTACCGAATTGATGGTTGCGTACGCCTACGACACGATACAGCGCGTAGATCCCGTCGGCTTCTTTGGCATGGTGCTGGTACTTGAAGGCACCAGCGTGACGACGGCCGATAAAGCAGCCAGCGCCATCAAGAGCGCGCTCAACCTTCCGGGTAAAGCCTTCTCCTATCTTCGATCTCATGGCGCACTTGACCAGGACCACATCAAGTTTTTTGAGTCGCTGATGAACAAAATCTCGAGTGAAGATGATCAGGAGCAAATTACTCACAGCGCGAAAATGTTCTATCGACTCTATGCCGACATTTTCCGCACCTTGCCGACTAACGTCGCGCTGGCCGCATAGTTCGACTATGGATGTTCGAAATAAGAACGTTGTCTTGACCGGCGCCAGTGGTGGAATCGGCCGAGCCATCGCCGAGAAACTCAGTGCGGAAGGTGCGCGCCTGATTCTGGTTGCCAGAAACGAGCGAAAGCTCGCGGCGCTGCTGAAAGATCTGGGCGGTCATCCACACTCGACAATTGCGGCGGACCTCGGAACTGACGAAGGTCGCCGCCGATTACTTGAGTTCTGCAAAGACATCGGAGCAGGTGGTATCAGTCTCCTGATCAATAATGCCGGCATCAATGAGTTCGGCCTTTTTGAAGATCAATCACAGGCGGCCATGACAAACCTCATCAACGTCAACCTGCTCAGCCCGATACTGATTTGTCAGGACCTGCTGCCGCTGCTCAAGCAACAGGACGGCGCGCAAATCGTCAATATCGGCTCGACCTTCGGCAGCATCGGCTACCCGGGCTTCAGTGCCTACTGCGCCAGCAAGTTCGGGCTACGCGGTTTCACCGAATCACTGCGGCGAGAGCTCGCCGATTCGGGCATGCAGGTCTCCTATATTGCACCGCGAGCGACCAAAACCGATCTCAACGACGACAACATAGTCGCCATGAACGACGCACTCGGCACCGCAATGGACAAACCTTCGCTCGTCGCCGATGAAGTGATGCAAATCATCAGCACGCCGACAGGAACCGATAAATTCCTCGGCTGGCCGGAGAAAATCTTTGTGCGCATCAATTCCCTGCTCCCATCGCTCGTGGACAGCAGCTTGCGCAAGCAGCTGCCGATCATTCGGCGCTACGCAAAACATGAAATATAGACTGAGGACGCAACAATGAACGCTAAACTTACGATAGGACTTTTCTTTTGGACATTGCTTCTGCCGACGACGTTATTTGCGCAAACAAGCGCGGACGTCTTGGCCGGGCTCCAGACCGACTGGGCAACGGCGAATTACGAGCTCACCGGTGACAAGCAGATCAAGGCGTACGAGGCGCTGATAGATCGAGCCAATGCGGCGGTAGCGAACGATCCGAAATCGGCGGAGCTGCTTGTCTGGAACGGCATCATCAAGTCCGCATTCGCCGGGGTCAGAGGCGGCTTGGGCGCCCTGTCCTACGCGAAGCAGGCACGAAAGAGTCTGGAAGCCTCGATGGATATCGACGACAAAGTGCTGGATGGCTCTGCCTACGCAAGCCTCGGAACTTTGTACTCAAATGTCCCCGGCTGGCCGGTGGGTTTTGGGAGCGACAAGAAAGCCGTAAAATTACTGCAGAAAGCGCTTGAGATTAACCCTGACGGTATCGACCCGAATTTTTTCTACGCTGATCACCTTCTGAGAAACAAAGAGTTTGCGGCGGCGGAGAAATACCTGCTCAAAGCGCAAAAGGCGGCACCACGCAGCGATCAGCTAGTTGCTGATGCTGGCCGCCAGAAGATGATACTTGTGGCGCTGGACGAGGTCCGGGACAATCTGCCAAGCACCGGATCTTGATGCCTGAACTCGCTAAATTGGAGGCGATTAGCTCGAATGCAGATTCTCCTGGTCGAGGACGACCAATCGCTTGCCGATGGACTGTGCAAAGCCCTCCGAGGGGAAGGCTTTGTCATTAATCATGTGGCCGAGGGCCGTGCCGCCCTGCATGCTGTAAGTGTTCAGCCACCCGATATTGTCGTTCTTGATCTCGGACTCCCCGATATGGACGGACTCGATGTCCTGAGAAGCATACGTGGCTCCGGCTCCACCATCCCGATCCTGATTCTGACGGCAAGGTCCAGCATCGATGCTCGCGTGTCCGGCCTTGATGGTGGTGCCGATGACTATTTGCCCAAACCGTTCGAAATACCCGAACTGATTGCGCGACTGCGCGTTATCGAACGACGGCTGAGCACGACTCCGGAAACCACGATTGAAGTTGGCGATGTGCGGCTCGACACGCTCAGCCTGCAAGTCTTTTTCAAGAACGAACCGATCGAGCTCGCGCGGCGTGAATACACTGTTCTCAAATCTCTCGTAGAAAATTGCGGAAAAGTTCGCACCCGTGAACAGCTTGAGTCCGGCCTCTACGCCTGGGGAGAGGAGATCTCCAGCAACGCTATCGAAGTCCACGTGCATCATCTGAGAAAAAAACTCGGCAGCGATTTCATCAAGACGGTTCGTGGCGTCGGCTACACCGTCCAAAAACCGTGAAATCAATACGCCTTTATCTGATCATCGCGTTACTCGCAGCCGTTACGCTGGGCAACTTTATTGCGGCCACGTATGGATATGGAAAGAGTAGCGAGGAAGCTGAGGCCTTACTCGACACCCAGCTCTCCGATACCGCAGCACTCATACACACGATGCGGCCGGCTCGTGAATCCGTATCTCTGCCTCCATCGGACCGACTGGCCTTCCAGATCTGGACCGCTGATGGTGTCCTGGTGCAGCGCTCCGCCAATAGCGGTCTGGAGCCTATTAGCCGATTCGAAGAAGGTTATCGCGACGAAAATTTCGAGGAATACCGCTGGCGCGTACTCAGCCGATTTGACCAAAGCTCCGGCCTCTGGCTTCAGGTTGCTGAACGCATCGACATTCGCATCGAACTCACCGACAACATTATTCTTCGGGCCCTGTTGCCCATCGTTCTCAGCCTGCCGCTGATCGCAGCCATCGTTTGGCTGGTCGTTGGTAATGGCCTGTCCCTCATTGGCAAGCTTGCCAAGGAACTGAGCACCAAGCGGGCAGACGACCTGACACGTCTCGCAACATCTGATCCGCCGGTCGAGTTGGTTCCTGTGGTCGATGCAATCAATGGTTTGTTGCAACGTCTGGACAATTCGATTCAACGTGAGCGGCGCTTTTCTTCTGACGCCGCGCACGAGCTGCGAACCCCACTCAGTGCGATCAAGGTCCATGTGCATAACCTGAAAAAGCAGTTTCCTGAAAACGATGAGGCGTTGCAGACCCTCGACGATGATCTCGCCAGGCTTGGCCATTTAATCGAACAAATCATGCTGCTTTACCGTACGGCGCCCGAGCAATATCAGGCGGACATGCAAGAAATCAGCCTGAGTTCGTTGGCCCAGTCGGTCATTGGTGATCTTTTTCCTGAAATTGATCGCAGGAACCAGACGATTTCGCTGCACGGAACCGCCCAGTCTATTGTCGGTGACGAGGCATCGTTGATTATTCTGATGAGAAACCTGATCCAAAACGCCAGCAAGTACTCTCCGGAGGGCGCTACGATTACGGTGAACGTCGATCGCGAGGAACTCGGAATCTGGCTGGGCATATCGGATACCGGCCCCGGAATTCCCCTGACTGAAATCAACACGGTATTCGATCGATTTCGGCGGGTCGGGGGCGACCGGAACGACAGTGCTGTGGATGGTTGTGGACTTGGTTTGTCGATCGTCAAACACATTGCGAATCTGCACCACGCCAACATCAGTCTGCAGAATAATGAGAGTGGACCGGGACTAACGGTGAGTGTTTTTTTTCCGGCCGACATAAAGGCCACGATGGCTGCCTGGATAAATACCTGATGAAGAACATTGCTGGCTTCGATGGCCTGAAGATTTTGACTATTGCCGTTCTGGCATTTTTCAGTACGTCGTCTTTTGCTGCAACACCTGAGTTCGAGCTTGAAATACGCAATCACCTGTTTCAGCCTGACGTGCTCGTCGTTCCTGCCAACACCAAGGTAAAACTCATCATCTACAACCGGGACCCGACACCCGAAGAATTTGAAAGCTACGAGCTCAACAGGGAAAAAGTCATCCTTGGAGGCCGTAAGGGCATCGTCTTTATTGGGCCTTTGCCACCTGGCGAGTATCCATTTTTTGGCGAATTCAATCCTCAAACTGCGCTTGGAACCATCATCGTAAAGGATGAAGACGATGCTGCTGAATAGTGTCGTCATCGTCTTGCGTGAGGTGCTGGAAGCGGTTCTATTGCTAAGTGTTTTTCTGGCCTGCGCGCGGTTTCTCAGGATTAGCAACCGTTGGGTCGTGCTCGCGCTGATTGCCGGGGCTCTTGGCGCCTTGTTCTACGGATACATGCTGGAGCCTGTGTCAGATTTGTTCGACGGCGTGGGCCAGGAAGTCTGCAACGCTTTTCTTCAAGTCGCGGTGTTCGCACTTATACTGCTAATAGCCTTCTATTTTGCCCGCCGAGCCAGAGATCAAAGCCGTTATGGGCGGGTCTTGCAGATCACGATGGCTACCGCGGTTGCCCTCTCGATAACGCGGGAAGGTTCAGAGATCCTCGTTTACGTGTCGGGATTCTGGTCCGTCAGCGATATTTTTTCTGCGGTGGCCATCGGCTCGATCATCGGCGCGTGTATAGGATTTAGTGTCGGCGTATTGATTTTCTTCCTTCTGCTTGCACAGCCTTCGCAGCGAGTGATGCCTGTTTCGGTAGTGCTTCTTCTCCTGATCGCGGCCGGCATGTCATCGCAAGCGACGAGGCTACTGATGCAGGCGGACTGGATATCGGCGGGTGCCCCACTTTGGAACACATCCGCCATCCTCGCGGAGGACTCGCTCATAGGACAGTTGTTTTATGCGCTTATTGGTTATGAAGCGACGCCGTCGGCAACGGAAGTGATTGTTTACGTCGGAACCATCGTGTTGGTAGCCGCGTCATTCTACGCAGGCCGATTTGTGGGCCTACCCTCCATGGACGAACAGCGATGATGCTACGAATCCATGCCGTCGCAGCCGCACTCCTGGTCCCTGGGTTTGCTATTGCCGACGGCATTGTTATCAGCAAGATTTATGATCCATACGTGCAGCCCTTGGAAACCGAGCTGGAGTGGCGCTTGGTAAACCAGACGGATGACGCGCTCCCTGATCTGCAGAGACATTCGCTCGGCTTCGGCCGGTCGTTATCGGATCGGTGGGCCGTGGAAGTGTATGCCATCGGGCAGAAAGGCTCTGGAGAAAGCCTGTCGGTCGACACCTACGAATTCGAAGCGAAGTGGCAAATCACAGAGCAAGGTGAATACGCCTTTGACTGGGGGATGTTATTCGAACTGGAACGAGAGGTGGACGACAACGCATGGGAGTTCGCGACGAGCCTCCTGGCGTCACGCGATTTCAGGAAGATCACCGCGACAGTCAACCTCGGCATCATTTACGAGTGGGGTCAGGGCCGCAAAGAAGAGATCGAAACCGCACTGCATGTGCAGACGCGTTATCGATTCAAGGAGGCGTTCGAGCCTGCTATTGAACTGCATCTTGGACAGGACACGATTGCCATTGGCCCCGCTATAACCGGATTGGTTCGTATCTCTCACGGCAAGAAGCTGCGATGGGAGCTCGGCGCTTTCGCCGGAATTGACAGTGACAGTCCGGATCAGACGATCAAAGCGAGCATCGAATTTGAATTCTAGCGCCTGGCGCGGGCATCGTATAATGGTATTACCCTTGCTTCCCAAGCAAGAGACGAGGGTTCGATTCCCTTCGCCCGCTCCAGCTTTCCCAAGATGGGTTCAGGTCATACGACAAGCGGTGCGCCGCTTGCTAGTTGACGGTTGCTCGGAAGTGCACGACGACAACATTGTTCGGTGCGGTAATGCCAACAGTGAGGCCGGTTGGATAAGTTCCGCTGACCGGAATTGTGACGGTCAGGTCATCGCCCGCGGCATTCAGGAAGCAGCCGTCAGTGTTCGTGTCGCCGCCGACTTCAGCAATGCAATAGACCGGCGCTGCGGTGCCGACGATGATTTCGATATCCGCCGCGCCGCCGTCGAATTCACCGGCCAGGAATGTGAGATTGCTGTTCAGCGTGTCGGTGATGATGGCTTCGGTCGCCGCACCACCGCCCGAGTTACTCACCGATACCTCGTACTGGACGACCGCACCCGGGATCGCGAGCGCGGCTGGTGCCGTGGCACCCAGTGGATCGCGCACGGTGCTGACACTCTTGAGAACCAACAGGTTAGCCGGCAACGCAATCGGAACGATGTCGGCCGATGCAACATCATTGCCCGCATTCGGGTCGTTCTGCGAAAGGAAAGTGACACTGGCCGTGTTGGTGATAGTCGAGCCTGAGCTGCCTATGTCGACACTCGCCTGGAGATTCAGCGTCGCGTTGCTCCCGGCGTTGAGAGTGCCGACGAACCACGCGCCCGTGATGCTGTTATACGTACCCTGACTGACGATGGCCGAAGCAATAGACACGCCCGCAGGTAGAACATCGCTGAGTTGAACCACGGTGGCTATGCCCGGACCTGTGTTGGTCGCGGTCACGGTGTAGGTGGCGTTAGCGCCTTCCGCCGGAGCGGCATCGTCGACTATTTTGGTGACGGCAAGATCGGCGATCACGCTCGGCGAAAAGGCGTAGCAATCGACGGATTCGTAATCGCTGCCGTTGTCAATCGTCCGGCCGTTGGAACCGATGCCGGTAGCCTTGTCGAGCTCGTAGAGTATCCCCTGCGTGCCGCTGGTGCCCCAGAGCTGGCCCGTTGGGTCCGTGCCGAGGCCCTCGATATCGGGCACGGTGATCAGAGCCACGTCCGTGGTCGCACCCGTCGTCTTATCGATTCTAATTAGCCGGTCGGTCGAGCCGCCACTGTTGACCGCGGCATACATGATGCCCGTCGTCGGGTCCACGGCTATGTCGTCGGTGATGCTGTTGCTCCCAATCGGCGGCAACGGCACGTAGTCGTCGCCAGCGCCAAAGGCGTTCGCCACGCGCTCGCCCGTGGCCATGTCGATCTGGATCAGCACGTCCGTGCCGGATTGGCGTTCCACACCGTACAAGACACCAAACATGGCATCGTAAGCGAGGCCGTCGACGTCGTTGAACGAGATGTTACCGAAGTCACCGTCGCCGTCGCCGATGTCCAGTGGCAACGGTGTGAACACACCGGTGGTGGTACTCAGAGTCCCGAGTTGGCCGTAGTTGGCGCCGTACAAGACACCCGTCGCAGAGTTCCATGCGATCGCCTCGATCGAGTTGGTGCCGGTGCCGATTCCGATGTTGGTTTCGTTGGTCAGTGGATCAAAATCTGCGGTATCGATTCGCGTCAGCAAATCGTTGCCACCGCCACCGCCGCCGGCATCGGCCACCAGGTAACAGAGTTGGTTAACATTTAGATTCTGCACGGTCGTATTTTCGCTCGAGTTGTCATCGGCAGGATCCGAATCATTCGCGCTGGTCGAAACACTGGCGTTGTTGGTAATCGATCCCGCGCTGGGCGGCGCGGTTACGATGATATCGATGGTCGCGTCGGCGCCACCGACAATCAGTCCGAGGGTACAGGTGACGGTACCGCCGGCCTCGCCGCAACTTCCCTGGCTGCTGATCGCCGATTGGAACGTCACGGTGGCAGGCAGCGTGTCGACCAGAACGACATCGGTCGCGTCATCCGGACCCAGGTTGTCAACGACCAGGCTGTAGGAAAGCGTCTGATTCACGAGCACCGGATCGGGCGAATCGGACTGGCTCAGCGAGAGATCGGCATCGCCGATGATCGTGACTTCTGTGTCGACGCTGGCGGTGTCATTGCCCGGGATCGGGTCTATCCTAACGGTGGACACGCTCGCGTTGTTGGTGATCGGTCCGGCTATGGCCGGCGCCGTCACGACGATGACCACGTTCTTGCTCAATCCCTGGCTAATCGTATTCAAGGAACAGTCGACGACACCAGCGGCCTCGCTGCAACTTCCACTGCTCGGCGTTGCCGACACGAAAATGACGCCGGCCGGCAGCGTGTCCGTAAGCTGAACTTGCGTGGCCGGGCCCAATCCGATGTTGTTGATTGTGAGCGTATAGGTCAGCGGGCTTCCGCCAAGCACCGGATCCGGAGCATCGGTCATTACCAACTGGAGATCAACCGGCGGCGGATTAATGACATCGGTATCCTCCAGAGAGGTGTTATCGCTGAGGTCGCTATCAGGTTCGGCAGCAGATACGACGGCGGTGTTAGTCACGGTCTGCGGTGTGGCGGGGGCAGTGACGGTGATGTCGATCGTGGCGATACTGCCATTATTCAGGTCGCCGAGGTCGCAAGTGACGATGCCACCGGCCTCGGCACAAAGCCCTTGGCTCGGCACCGCAGTCTGGAACGTCACCGCTCCGTCCAACGTATCGACCAGCGTAACCAACGTGGCATCGGCGGGGCCGGGATTGGTCACGGTGACGGTGTAAACAAACGGCAGGTTGACACCGGCCGGGTCAAAATCCTCGACCTGCGTTACGCTTAAGTTCGCCGATGGATCGACGATGGTCGTTTCTTCCGTTGCCGTGTTGTCACTCGAGTCAGGGTCCGCCTCGTCGGCCGAAACGGTGGCCGTGTTGTTGATGACACCGGTGGTTCCCGGTGCGACGACGTCGATATCGATGGTGGCCCCTGCGCCGTTCGCGATCGTGCCGAGTGTGCAGGTGACAGTGCCGCCCAGCGGTTCGCCACTGTGCACACAACTGCCCTGGCTCGGTGTCGCCAACTGCCAGTCGACGTCGGCCGGGAGCGTGTCAACCAGTGTGACATTAGTGGCGTCAACCGGACCATTGTTGGTGACCGTCAGGTTGTAGGAAAATGCGCTGCCCACGCTGACCGGATCCACCGAGTCAGTCTTGGTCAGCGCCAGGTTCGC
>RCNG010001875.1_pt1 | contig 10504 bp, 10 predicted proteins | sample 2041371 | NCBI WGS metagenome assembly RCNG01 (sample SAMN09708227, study PRJNA481090) | Marine sediment metagenome, whole genome shotgun sequencing project. | biome: marine sediment; feature: ocean; material: sediment; isolation source: Sewage treatment plant 1 marine sediment (STP1) ... | reverse complement strand
AAGCCCGAAGCGAACCGCCACGGGTGCCTGGTTCTGCGCGTACTGCCGCGCGCGCAACTGGCGCAGCATGCGGGGCAAGGAGATACGCATCGGGCACACGCTTTCGCAACGGCCGCAAAACGTCGACGCGTTGGGGAGGTGGCCTGCTTCCTCGATGCCGATCAGGTTTGGGGTCAACACCGCCCCGATCGGCCCCGAATACACCCAGCCGTAGGCGTGACCGCCGATAGCGGCATAGACCGGGCAATGATTGATGCACGCACCGCAACGAATACAACGCAACAGCTCCCGAAACTCGGAGCCGAGCATTTCCGTGCGGCCATTGTCGAGCAACACCACGTGATACTGCTCGGGACCGTCGGCGTCGCCGGGACGTTTCGTCCCCGTGGTGAAGGTGGTGTAGACTGATTGCTCCTGGCCGGTCGCCGAACGGGCGAGAACGCGAAGGACCGTGGTGGCGTCCTCCAGCGTCGGCACCACCTTCTCGATGCTGGCGACCACGATCTGCACACGGGGCAGGGTTTGGGTGAGATCGGCGTTTCCCTCATTGGTGACCAGGACGATCGAACCCGTCTCGGCGACCAGCATGTTGGCGCCGGTGATCCCGACATCGGCGGCGAGGAACTCGCCGCGCAGAACCGCGCGGGCCTCTGCGAGCATCACCTCGGGATCGTCGAGCACACGCGTGGACGGGTATTCGGTGTGATGCTCGCGGAATGCATCGGCGACCTGGTCCTTGGAGAGATGCACGGCCGGCGCGATGATGTGGCTCGGCGGTTCGTGGCGGAGCTGAATGATATATTCGCCGAGATCGGTTTCGACCGGACGAATGCCGTCCTTTTCGAGAAACTCGTTGATCGCGATTTCCTCGCTGATCATCGATTTGGACTTGGTGACGGTTCGGGCGCCGGCATCCCGACAAATCCCGAGGATTTTCTGCCGCGCTTCCTCGGCATCCTTGCACCAATGAACCTGCCCACCGGTTTCGACGACTTTCGATTCGAACCGCTCCAGGTATAGATCCAGGTTTTCGAGGACATGGTTCTTGATGTCCCGCGCCGCGTCACGCAGGGCTTCGAATTCCGGCAGGCGTTCCACGGCCATGAGACGCTTGGTCGAAAAGCCTTCGCTGAAGCGTATCATCGCCGCCTGCAGATTGACATCGGCGATGGCCTTGTGGACGTTTGCCTTGAACGCGCGGGCTGTCGACTCCACTCTTCCTCCCTTCGGCCTTCCCGGCGCTTCTGCTTTTCTTAGTCTGCTTCGCCGATTGGCGGCACTTCGTCGGTCATTCCGGTCAGCACCTCGGCGACGTGGCGGACCTTGATCTTCGAGCCGCGGCGATGCAGGCGTCCGGCGATGTTCAACAAGCAGCCGAGATCGCCGCCGAGGAGCGTGTCCGCCCCGGTGGCGATGATATCGTCCGCCTTGGCGTCGACCATCTTCTCGGAAATCTCCGGATACTTGACGCAGAACAGTCCACCGAACCCGCAACAGGTCTCCGTCGTCGACATCTCCTGGAGCTCAAGGCCGGAGATGCCGGATAGCAATGCACGCGGCTGCGTCTTGATTCCGAGTTCGCGTAGTCCCGAGCAGGAATCGTGGTAGGTGACAACCCCGCGATACTGTTGGCGAATGTTTCCGCCCTTGAGGATCTCGTGAAGAAAAGTCGTCAGCTCGTAAGTGCGGGCGGCAAGATGATCGGCCCGCGCCAGCATATCCGGCTCACCGGCGAACATTTCGCGATAGTGAACCTTGATCGTCCCGGCGCACGACCCGGACGGCACGACTACGTAGTCGAAATCTTCAAACGCATCGATGACTTGGCGGGCGATGATGGCCGCGTCTTCGCTGTCGCCTGAATTGTAGGCAGGCTGTCCGCAACAGGTCTGAGCCGCCGGCACCGTGACCTCACATCCGGCATCCTCGAGAAGCTTCACGGCCGCAAAACCGACCGCCGGGCGCATCAAATCGACCAGGCAGGTGACGAAAAGACCAATTTTCGGACATGGTACAGACATAGCCAAAGAATGGCCGGTTCAAACGAGGATGACAAGCCGTCGCTCCGCTGCCGACAAGGCTTGCTCTAAGGTGCGGTCGCCTTCCTTGGCAGCAGCATGAAATAGCGGCCTCGCTGTTTCATCTCTCCGGCTTTGGTCGCGGCCTCCTCGCCGAAGCCCCAGAAGAGGTCGCCGCGCACGCGCCCCTTGATCGCGGAACCGGTATCCTGGGCGACAACCAGCCGGCGCAGTGGTTGTTCCGGGTTCAGCGGATCGGTGGTATCCAGCCAGATCGGCAAACCCAGCGGAACGAATGCCCGATCGACGGCGAGGCTGCGCCCCGGGGTCAGTGGGACTCCACCGGCGCCGACGGGTCCTTCGCCATCGACAATGTCAAAGAAAATGAACGATGGATTCAGCGCCATCACCTCGGCGGCCTGGCCGGGATTGGCTTGGAGCCATTCCCTTATCGCCTGCATCGACATCCGTTCCCGGGGGATTGCACCTCGTTTGATCAGCTCCCGACCTATGGCGACGTACGAATGGCCGTTTCGCCCGGCAAAACCAAGCCGAACCACTTGGCCGCTATCCATGACGACCCGCCCGGATCCCTGGACGTGGAGGAAGAAGGCGTCAACGGCATCGTCGACCCACAGCAACTCCAAACCCTTTCCGGCCAGAACGCCGGCATCAATCTGGGAGCGGGTCGGATATGGAACGAATCGTCCGTTGACCTGGCGGCCGGTGAGCCGTTGACCTTTCCATTCTTCGCGAAACAACCCCAAATCAGCGGCAATCAAATCGTCGGGAGGGCGATAGACCGGCACTCGGTATCGCCCCTTCCGCTTCCAGGCGCCGCGAAGCTCGGCTTCATAGTAGCCCGTGAACAGCCCGTCGGAATCGCCGTTATCGATTACCAGATAGGGTTTGAACCAGGTTTCGAAGTAGCGGCGCGCGGCTCCATGGTCGGCAGAAGCTTCGATTGCGGCAGCGCACAGCTCGCGCCAGTCGGCAGCGGATCCGGTGGAGTTGTCGGCGCCAAGGGATCGTCCAGCCGGCATCGATTTCAATCGGCCGCACGATTTGGCGAGTGCCGGCAATGCGTCGGCGTGGGTATCGGCGGTCCAGCCAGGGAGATCGGAGAAAGTTACCGGCTGCAGGATCTGTTTCTGGGGCGGAGATGGGGCGCAGGCCGCAACAACCATTGCCAAAAGACCAAGCAGGACAAACCGGAACACTTTTCCGGCTTTATCGACTTTGGTCTCGGCAGCGGCAAAACAGAATTCAGTCAAGGCTGCCGGTAGCGACGAGTATCCAGTTGGGATCGCTGGCGCGCGTGTCGCGTGCGAACGTCCAAAAATCGGTGACCTCGATGACTTCTTTCGGATCACCTTCAATGACCTCGCTGTTTTGGTCACTGACGGCGGTAATCTGCTGACTAACGAACTTGATTGTCAGATGCGCAGTACGGCCCGCCATATACGCTTCTACGATGTCCACCGATTTGAAGCCCACCAGGGTCATTTCCATGGTTTCGCCTGCCTGCTGGCGGTCTCCGATCGACTGGGAGAAGTTGCCGAATACCTCGGGGCTCAGAAGGGGTTTCAGGGCGTCGGTATCGTCGCCCGCATAGGAAGTCAGGACCATCTCGAAGGCAATTCGAGCGCCGGAAAGGAATTCCCGCGGATCGAACTTCGGGTCGGCAACCTGAATCTGCGTCAACCCGGCTTCCAGCGGCGTTTCCGCTTCGCTTTCCGATGCCTCGACCGGCGACTCGTCCATTTCGAGGTTCTGATCGCTGCGATCCGGCAACCGAACGACCTTGTCATCGGACTGTTCCGGGGTTTGTTTCGGCTTGGACGATGTCTCGAAAGGATCGCTGGAGCCGCCCTTGTGACCGTCACGCCGACCCAGGACGTTGCGCAGCCGCAAGATCAGGAATGCCGCCACGAGGGCAAACAAGATAATGTCGAGATACTGATAACCACCACTCATAATGTTATCTCAGTGGTTCCGGCGCGGCTGGACGACCGATCGTCGGGAGTTTAGATACGATAACAGACGTTACCGGCTTGCCGCCGGTAGGTCCAGCCAACTGAACGTTGCGAACCGCAAAGTCGCCTGTCAGTTATGTAGATAATCCTTAGCTGGATGCAGCGCAACCATGGGACTGATACTCCTACTCGCCATGATCGGCGTACCGATCCTCGAAATCGGGGTTTTCATCGAGGCCGGCGAACGAATTGGCCTTTGGCCGACCATCGGCGCCGTCATCCTGACGGCTGTCGTCGGCACTGCGCTACTACGCCTGCAAGGTCTCTCCACCATTGCCCGCGCCCGGGAAAGTCTTGACGCCGGCCAACTGCCGGTCGTTGAAGTTTTTGACGGTTTTTGCCTGCTGATTGGTGGCGCCCTGCTTCTTACACCTGGTTTCGTCACCGATACCGTGGGTTTCCTCCTGTTGATACCGCCGGTTCGTCTGCTGCTGCGACGATGGTGCCGGAAATACATGGTGGATGCAGGGCGGGTGCATATGCGGTCCGCTGTTCCTCCAACTGGTTCCGGACCTGCTGGTGGCCGGTCCAGCCCGATCATCGACGGCGAGTACGAAGAAATCGTCGACGCCGATGGACGATCCGACGGCGGCAAGAGCCCGTCTCGCAGAATCGAGAAGGGTGTTCCGGCAGAGGATTCAGACAAACGCCGGTAGGCACGGGTTGTTGTCGTTAGCGACGATCCGTGGTAGCTGGGCATCATAAAACCGCAAAGGAAACAAGCATGACGGAAGATCCCAAAACACCCGAGAAGAGCGAAAACCAGGAGACGCCCGCTGGCGGCAACGGCAGTGAACAGCCGGCTGAGAGCGAAGGGGCCGGTACAGCTGAGGCAAAGCCGCCGATTACCATCAACGCTCAGTACGTCAAGGACCTGTCATTCGAAGCCCCGGCCACGCCAGGGATTTTCAGGCTAATGCAGAGTCAGTCGCCGGACATCACCGTCAATGTTGACGTCGAGGCGAAACCCCTCAATATCGACGCCGAGGCGAAAACCCAGGAACCGTCGATCTTCGAGATCTCCCTCAAAATAAACGCCACTTGTAAGTTCGGAGATACGACGGCCTTTCTGGTGGAATTGTCCTACGGTGGTGTTTTTACCCTCAACGTCGATGCGCAATTCGTCCGTCCGGTTTTGTTGATCGAGTGTCCTCGTCTGCTGTTTCCGTTTGCCCGACAGATCGTCGCCAACGCCACATCAAACGGCGGTTTTCTGCCATTGATGCTGGCACCGGTGGATTTCGCCGGTCTCTACCAAAAGGAAGTTCAGCAGAGGAGCGCCCAAGCGGCCGCTGAGTCGCAGGAATCTTCCGCCACGCCGAACTGATCGCGTTCTTCTGTGCCCGGCACCTCCAAGGAGCCGGGCACCGTGGTTATCAGATCTGCTTCCAAATGGAATCGGTCAGACGATCGACGAATTCAGTGTGTGCCCGCTCTTCTTCAGGTGTCGGGTTCACAAGTCGTGGCTTGTGAGTTCGCGTCGGTGCCGCCGCCGCTCGGCCTGCCGCAGAGATCAGTTCCAAACCGGGTTGGCGACCGCCGAGCAGTTCCAGATAAACCTCCGACAGCAGGCGCGCGTCCTTGAGGGCGCCGTGCAAACTGCGGTCGGAAATATCCACCTGAAATCGCCTGCACAACGCGTCGAGGTTCGCCGGCGAGCCTGGAAACTTCCGTCTCGCCATGTGCACGGTGTCGATTGCCCGATCCGTTGGCAGCGGCGGAAATCCGAGACGTCCGAATTCGGCGTTGATAAAACCGAGGTCGAAGCTGGCATTGTGAATCACCAGGGGTGAATCGCCGAGAAAAGTCGCGAACTCTTCGGCGATAGCGGCGAACAGTGGCTGATCCGCAAGGAACGTGTCCGAGAGTCCGTGCACGTTGAATGCCTCGACTGGCATTGGTCGTTGCGGATTGATGTACGCCTGATAGGTGCGGCCGGTCGGGGCATGATTGAGCAGTTCGACACAGCCGACTTCGACGATCCGATGACCCCCGGAGGGATCAAGACCGGTGGTCTCGGTATCGAGAACAATCTCACGCATAATATTTTCCTTAGCGACGCAGGGGCGTCGCGTCAATGCGACGCCGGGCTCTCTTCGGTGGCCACTTCGCTCCCTGCCAATGCCTGACCCGTTCGACGATGCTTTTGATTCGGCACATGGTCACGGCACGTCCCAATCCGGTGGGAATGATGAAATCCGCGAGTCGACGCTTTTGCACGTCCGACATCTGCCGGCCGAGAATCGCTGCGATGCGCTCGCGGTTCATGCCGGGGCGCTGGAGCAGACGCTGTTCCTGCACGAAGGCGGGGGCCGTGACAACCGCGACGGCGTCGCACACCACCTGACCACCCGTTTCGAACAGTAACGGTACATCGAGGATCACCATCGGCGATCGATGACGGGCAGCACCGCGAAGAAAATGCGTTTTTCGTTGGCCGACCAGGGGATGGAGAATGGCTTCGAGACGCCGCAGGCCTTCCTCGTCACCGAAGACACGATGGGCCAATGCCTCGCGATCGACGGCACCATCGCGGGTAACGCCGGGAAATAAGGCTTCAACCGGATCGACCGCCGCGCCGCCTCTTGCCAGCAAACGGTGAACGGCTTGGTCGGCATCGTATACCGGCATCCCCAGGCGCGAAAACATCCCGGCTGCGGTGGATTTGCCCATGGCGATGGAGCCGGTAAGACCGAGGATCACCATCAGCCAGGTAATCCGCTCAGGACGAACGCCCGTAGCTCCGCAGTCACCTCCGGTTCCACGTCAAACCACGCCGCAAATCCGGGGCGCGCCTGGTGCAGCAGCATACCAAGGCCATCGACCACCGGATTGCCCCTCCGGCTCGCTTGCCTGAGCAAATTGGTTTCCAAGGGATTGTAGACAATATCGGTAACCACCGCGTCCGTGGGCAGTGTTGCCAGATCCAAATCCAAAGGAGGTTTGCCGGTCATGCCGAGAGTTGTCGTATTGACCAGCAACGCCGCGCCGTCGAGAGCTTCGGTGCGCAATTCCCAAGGAATTGTCTCGAACGGCCCGTCGAGATCGGACGCCAGGATTTCAGCCCTCGATCGGGTTCGGTTGAGCAAGCGAATCTCCGGCACCCCGCCGTCGATCAACGCCGCGCAGACCGCCCGCGCGGCACCACCCGCCCCCAAGACTACCGCCAGTCCATGACTCGCGGTCCATCCCCGATATCCGGCCTTGAGATTTTCGACAAAACCGAAACCATCGGTGTTGCTGCCATGGAGTTCACCGTCCCGACCGACGACCACCGTGTTCACCGCTCCGATGCGGCGCGCTTCTTTCGACACAATGTCCACGGCAGCGAGGGCAGCCTCCTTGTGCGGAACGGTCACGTTGACGCCAGAAAAGCCGAGAGCTGAAATCGTCGTCAACGCCTTCGCGAAATCCCCCGGTTGGACAGGCAACGGTATATAGGCACCGTCAACTCCGTAACGGCAAAGCCAGTATCCATGCAGCCGTGGGGACAACGAGTGGGTCACGGGACAGCCCATGACTCCCGCCACTCTGGTTACACCGGTCGAAGTTCTCATCGGTAAAGCGTCAATCAGTGGGCCACGACACCCTCACGGCGAAGAAACTCAAGCAATGGCAAGAGTGGCAGGCCGAGAATGGTGAAAAAGCTTCCGTCGATTCGTGAAAACAGTTGAACCCCGACGCCCTCCAGCCGATAGGCACCGACGGTTTCCAAAATATCGGATCCGATCTCATCCATATAACTTCGGAGAAACCTGTCAGTGAAGGGTCGCATGGTCAAGCTTGCCGTCTCCACGTCCTGCCATACTTGAACGCCGTCGAGCACCACCACTACGGCCGAAATCAGTCGATGGGTTCGATTGCGTAACGCCTTGAGTGTTTTCACAGCGTCGTCGTAGTCGACGGCTTTGTCGAACCACTCGCCATCGCATTCGAGAATCTGATCGGCGCCGACAACAAAAGCACCGGGGTGACGTTGCGAAACAACCAAGGCCTTCGCCTCGGCAAGGGTTGCCGCCGTCGCGGTCACCGGTGAATCCTCCTCTTTTGCCGCCACCTTAACAGCGTTTTCATCAACGGAAGCAGGATCACAAACAAAGCGAACGCCTGCGCCCGTGAGCAGTTGAGCGCGAGCGGTGCTTGCCGAGGCCAACACCAAAGTCCGCTTGGCACTCAACGCCGATTCCCCATAGCGCTTTCATAAAATTTGAGAATCGTCGCGGCCGTCTCTTCTATTGGCTTGTGAGTAACGTCGACAATCGGCCATCCGTTCTGGGTGAACAATCGGCGCGCATCCTTCAGTTCCTCGGATACCGACTTTATATCGGCGTAGTCCGTCCGATAGGTTTGCCCGAGCATATCCAGACGCTCACGACGAATCCGCACCAGCTTCATCGGTTCCATGGTCAGACCGACAAAGAAGGGGTTTCGAACCTTGGTTAATGAAATCGGCAACGGACAGCCGGGTACGAATGGAATATTGGCGGTCTTGAACCCCTGATTGGCGAGGTAAACGCAGGTTGGCGTCTTCGATGTTCGGGAAACACCGACCAGGACGATTTCAGCATTGTCGAGATCGTCGGCCGCCTGCCCGTCGTCGTGTTGAAGGATGAAGCGTACCGCCTCTATCTTTTTGAAATAGTCGGCGTCCCTGACGTGGCGAGCGGCGGGCCGGTAGCGAACTTTCGCTTCGAGATGTCCAGCCAACGCCAAAACAAAGGGCTCGAGGATAGCGAGATGGGGCACACCAAGATCGCGGCAGCCATTTTCAAGAGCGCTGCGCACCGTCGGTTCGATCACGCTATGAAACACGAAACCCGGTTTTGCCGCCACTCCGGCAAGAACGTCGTCGACTTGCGCCTGCTCGCGAACCATGTTCCACATGTGCCGCTCCGCCTTCACATCCTCCAACTGGGCTACCACGGCACGAGCAAGCAACTCAGAAATTTCGCCCGAGGCATCGGAAACCAGATGGAGGTGAAATGTCTTGGTCATGGCCTTGCATCAAACTCTAGCGGGGACAACATGGGGATAACTGGTGAATGCGTCCTACGCTCCGAATTTCCTCCCCACTACCCGAGCAAGCTTGCACAACTCTGTGGCCTGTTTAAAACATGGTTGCTGCCCGGTGTGTTGCCGGGACAGTCTTCCGGCGGATCGTAGTTGCCCCCGTTTTTCACGGTTTCGAGATTGCGAAGGATTTTCAAACAGTGCGCCTCGTTTGGGCAATTCGTAAACCATTTTTCCACAGGTTGTGGCTCGATGACATCAATCTTTCGCGTCAGCCTGAATAAGCTGTGAACAAGAGATAATCCCCATGATTCACCGCACTACTACAACAACTATATTTTATTACTATTTTTTATATAGTAGTAGTGAGATGTGGAAAGTTCGTTGCGAACGCCACCAGGAAGCGGATCGAGCCACGTGACTAAGCTTCTCCTCAAAGCGTTCGAAGGTCATTCGACCGATAGAACTCCATTCTGGTACATGCGTCAGGCAGGACGCTATCTGCCGGAATACAGAAAGATCCGAAGCGAAGCACCCGACTTCCTCGCGTTCTGCTATTCACCCGAACTCTGTGTCGAGGCGGCGTTGCAGCCTTTGCGCCGCTATCACATGGACGCGGCGATCCTGTTTAGCGATATCCTGGTCGTTCCTGACGCGCTGGGCTGTCAGGTAGCGTTCGTCGAGGGTCATGGACCGGTTTTGGAACCTGTACGCTCAGCGGCCGACGTTGCGGCGCTGAGCGTCGAAAGGCTCGAAGACCATCTGCATCCGGTGTACGAAGCGGTGCGCTTGCTGGCACGGGCGATTCCTGCGGAAACGGCAATGATCGGTTTTGCCGGTGCCCCCTGGACGGTGGCCGTCTACATGGTCGAAGGGCGGGGTGGAACCGATTGCGAAACGGCGCGGTCCTGGGGGTACAGGGACCCGGACACATTCGGCCAGTTGATCGATTTGTTGGTCGAAGCAACGGTTATGCATTTGCGTCGACAGATCGAAAACGGTGCCGAGGTGGTTCAGTTGTTTGACAGCTGGGCCGGGGTGCTGTCGGAATCCCAGTTCCGTTCGTGGGTGATCCGTCCGACAGTGGAAATTGTTCGTCGCTTGAAGGCCGACTATCCCGACATCAAGATCATCGGGTTTCCACGCAGTGCCGGCGTGCGCTACCTCGAGTATGTTGAGCAAACAGGCGTTGATGGGGTTAGCATGGATGCGACTGTTCCTTTGGATTGGGCGGCCCGCAGGTTGCAGGAGCACTGTCTTGTCCAAGGAAATCTGGACAACCAGGCGCTTGTTGTCGGCGGGGACGTGATCGAAGAACAAACGGTACGTATTCTGGAAACTTTGGCAAAGGGACCGTTCATCTTCAATTTGGGTCATGGAATCTTACCGCAGACGCCTCCGGAACACGTTGAGAGAGTTTCGGAAATCGTCCAGATTTCC
>RCNG010001874.1_pt1 | contig 10506 bp, 13 predicted proteins | sample 2041371 | NCBI WGS metagenome assembly RCNG01 (sample SAMN09708227, study PRJNA481090) | Marine sediment metagenome, whole genome shotgun sequencing project. | biome: marine sediment; feature: ocean; material: sediment; isolation source: Sewage treatment plant 1 marine sediment (STP1) ... | reverse complement strand
TAGGTGCCTTACCCGCATCGAGGTGTGACGAGCTTCACAATTAAGTCTCAGAATAAAAAAAGGGCGCCATTAGGCGCCCTTCGAGTAAGAAAAAAGTTGTATTAAGTTAAGTAGCTATCACTTGTCGAGAGCCGCGCGCAGACCTTCCAGGTAATCCTGGAGTTTTTCTTGCTCTACACGCTGCTTGATCATGTCACGAACACTTTCCAATGTTGGCGGCGTTGCTTCGCGAGAGTCCTCCCGCAGAATAACGTGCCAGCCAAATTGGGTTTGCACGGGCGCCTTGCTAAATGCACCGTTCTCCAATCCTGCTACAGCCTGCGAGAATGGGGCAACCATCTGATTGGGTGCGAACCACCCGAGATCGCCACCATTAGGGCCCGATGGTCCGGTCGATTTTGTTTTCGCTAACTCGGCGAAGTCTGCACCGCCCTCGAGCTCGGTAACTACACTGTTGGCCTCGCTCTGCGTTTCCACAAGAATGTGTCTTGCCTTGAATTCCAGCGGTGGCGCGACGGAAATCTGCTCCTTGTAGGCTGCTTCTATTTCAGCGTCAGTTGCCGAGTTCTTTTCGAGGAACTCTGCCGCTGCAGCTTGGGCGAGGATGCCCCGAGTCTGCAGTTCGATCATCGCTCTGTTGCGTGGCGTTTCAGCGAGCGCTTTGGCGCTCGATTGCGTGGTCAGGAGGTAAATGTCCTTCAGTTCACTTAAGAAACGAGTTCGCTCGGTCGGCGTGGCCTGGTCGACCGGCTTTTGAATACGGGATTCAAGGTACATGTTAAAAACGTCGGCACTAATCTCGGCCCCGTTTACCGTATCGATGGTTTGTGCCGCGAGCGGGCTGCCGGCGAGCAGAGCTGTGAACGCGGTCAGTGCCCCCGTTAGCCGAAGTCCCTGCAGGCGGGAACGATGGTTCAATGTCATGGTGATGTCCTTTTTGCGAAGTTGGCGCATGATAAACGATATGACGTCACAGGCGCGAGAAAGGTCCCGAGAATTTGGAAACCGGCCAGGCCTAAATTTCGTCCGGTGTTTTTGCAGTGATACGTAGAGCATGAATCTCCGTCTCCATCATTGAGCCGAGGGCGTCAAAGACCATTCGATGGCGCTGTAACGGCCGCTGCCCCTGAAACGCTGCAGACACTATCCTGACGTCGAAATGGCCGCCACCGGACTTTGCGCCTGCGTGGCCTGCATGTAGATGGCTTTGGTCTTTGACTTGCAGCATGTCAGGTGAGAGAACTTCAGTGAGTTTCTCCTCAATTAGCTTGACGCGTTCGGCCGTCATGGAAGGACTCTGTTAAACGGTATTACAGTAACTTTCTTGTAAACGCCTGCGGCGCAATAGGGATCTTCGGCAGCCCATGTTTTCGCTTCATCGAGGGTAGGGAAGTCGACAATAACCAGACTGCCGGTAAAACCGGCCGGTCCAGGGTCAGGTGAATCGACAGCGGGGAGTGGGCCCGCTAGCAGCAGCCGACCATCGTTGAGCATCGCCTGCAATCGTGTCAGGTGATCGGGGCGAGCGCGGTTGCGCTTTTCCAGTGAACCGTCGTGATCTTCACTCATTACCACGTACCACATCGTTACTGCTCCAGATCATCCGCGTTGCTGTCGTCGCCGATCAGACTGGCGATCCAGAATGTCTGGACCAGCAAGAAGACGAACATCAATGCCATCAGACCAAACACCTTGAATTTCACCCAGGTGTTCTGAGAGAAATTATAGGCAACGTAGATATTAAGTATCCCGGCGCCGACAAAGAAAAGCACCCAAACCAGGTTCAGCCTGTTCCATTGTGACTGTGTAATCCTCTCCGTCGGCATGCCCTCGACCAGCCCAAAGAACCGCTGCACGAGTGTTCTTTCACCAAACCAGAAACTCCCGGCAAAAGCGATGGCAACAACCCAGTAGAAGACGGTTGGCTTCCAGTAGAGAAACAACGGGTTTCTGAAGTACAGGGTGAGCGCTCCTGCGACCAGCAAGAACACCGTTGACCAAAAGTACATTTTGTCAAAGGTCTGCGTCCGCACGTATTTGACCAACAGGCCTATGGGCATGGCGATCATCAATACGACCAGCGCGAAGTAGATGCCCTTGTATAAGAAGGCACCGAGAAACAGTATCAGGGGGAGAAATTCGAACAGCAGATTCATTGCGCGCCCGCACCTCGTCGTGAAGGGGTGCGAATGGTAGCTTAGATCGATACCCGGGTTCTACGGCAAAAATGGCTAGGCGCGCCGCCTCGGCTCCCCTACAATCCGCGCGTGGCAAGACTCATCGAAATCCATCCGCAAGACCCGCAGCCGCGGCGCGTGAAGGCCATTGTCGAAATAATTCGCAACGGCGGTCTTATTGCGTACCCGACAGATTCGAGTTACGCCTTCGGATGTCACATTGGCGACAAGAAGGCGATTGACCGAATTCACCGTATTCGGAAAACCGACAAGAAGCACAATTTCACGCTGGTCTGCGCCGACCTCACGGAGATAAGCGTGTACGCACGGGTCGACAACTGGGCGTATCGACTGCTCAAATCCATGACGCCGGGCCCTTATACGTTCGTTCTACCCGCGACCAGGGAAGTGCCCAAGCGCCTCCAGAACCCTAAAAGACGAACGATCGGTCTGCGTGTGCCAGACCACGTACTGGTCCATGCCATGCTCGAGGAGCTGGGCGAACCGATAATGAGTTCAACGCTCTTGCTGCCCGGCGACGATCTGCCGCTAACGGACCCGCTGGAGATAGAGGAACGGATCGGGCACGAAATCGAGGCCATTATTGACTCGGGTCCGACGGGCATCGAACCGACGACAGTACTCGATCTCTCCAAGGACTCAGTGGAGATATTACGAGTCGGAAAGGGCGACGTGAGTCAGTTCGCTTGACCCTCCGGATATGCGATAGAATGAACGAATCGACGCTGGAAAACGTATGAAGCCCGAACTGAAAGTCCTGACCCCTGAGGATGCACCAAAGCCCGCTCAGGACGAAAAACAGTCCCCTGCCCAGGCCGAGATGCCGTTTGCGGTGGTGGACGGCGAGCCCGTTACGACGCTCCCGCAGGACCTCTACATCCCGCCGTACGCGCTGCAAGTCTTCCTGGAGGCCTTTGAGGGGCCGCTTGATCTTTTGCTGTACCTGATCCGGCGCCAGAACATCGACATCCTGAATATCCCGATTGCGGAGATTACAAAACAGTACGTGCAGTACATTGAGTTGATGCACGAGTTGCAGTTGGAGCTCGCCGGCGAGTATCTGCTGATGGCGGCGATGCTGGCCGAGATCAAATCACGGATGCTGTTGCCGAGGCCTCAGGTCGAGGCGGAGGAAGAAGACGATCCGCGTGCGGAGCTGGTGCGGCGATTGCAGGAATACGAACGTTACAAAAAGGCCGCCGAAGATATCGGTGATCTGCCGCGGCTTGAGCGCGATGTGTTCGTTGCCACGGCTGATGCGCCAGAGCGCAAGGTCGTGACCAAGCTGCCGGATGTCACGTTGAAAGAGCTGCTGCTTGCGTTTCACGATGTATTACAACGAGCAGAGATGTTCTCGAACCTGCAAATGGCACGCGAGCCATTGTCAGTTCGGCAGCGGATGAGTGAAATCCTCTCGCGAGTTAAGGCAAATACATTCACGAGCTTTTCCGACCTGTTCGACCCGGAGGAGGGCCGCATGGGTGTCGCTGTTACTTTTATCGCAATGCTTGAGCTGCTGCGTGAATCGGTCGTGGAGGTGGTTCAGTCCGGAGAGTACGCGCCGCTGCATGTGCGTGCGGCATCGGCCGTGCGGCTGGTGTCGGATGACGGTCAGGAGACCGGCGCGCAGAACGATGATTTTGAATAAAAAGATATTTTTGAATGGAACAAACTGAGATTAAGTACTTTGTAGAAGCGGCCCTGCTGGCAGCAGGGCGTCCGCTAAACGTCGATCAGCTCCAGGGACTTTTTGACGGTCGTATGGCGCCGGAAAAGGCTGAAATACGGGCGGCAGTAGCGGCGCTGAACGACGACTACGAACAGCGTGGCATCGTTGTGTCTGAGGTAGCTTCCGGCTTTCGCATGCAGATCAAGACCTCGATGTCAGACAGACTGCAGAAACTCTGGGAGGAGCGTCCACCGCGGTATTCCAGGGCGTTGTTTGAGACCCTGGCGCTCATCGCTTATCGCCAGCCCATCACTCGCGGCGAGATTGAGGAGATACGCGGAGTCGCAGTCAGCTCGAACATTGTGCGGCAGTTGCTTGAGCGCGACTGGGTCCGGGTTTTGGGGCATCGTGATGTCCCTGGTCGTCCAGCGATGTTCGGAACGACCAAGCTCTTTCTGGATTACTTCGGTTTGAAGAAACTTGATGACCTGCCGCCACTGGCGGACCTTTCCGACTGGGAGAGCTTGCGCGTGCAGCTGAATCTTCCAGAGGTCGAGGGCCAGTCGGAAAGCGGTGAGGATGTGCTTCTGGAGGGACCCGTGGAGGAGCATGACGGGGAGGACCTGCCCGACTTGGGAGCTATCGAAGAGGAAGCGCTCCCGGACATGGCGGATCAGGTCGCGCCAGCCGCCAACGATGTTCCAGTCCTGTACCCGGAAGGTCACGCCGAAAAGGAAGAAAAAATCGAGGAGCTGGTGGTTTCCGAGTGGCCTGATCCGGTTGGCTGACCGGATTCAGAAAGTCCTGGCGGCCGCAGGCCACGGCTCACGCCGTAAGGTCGAAACCTGGATCAGGGAAGGGCGACTCAAGATCGACGGCCGTGAGGTGCAGCTCGGCGAAGCGATCGAGGGAAGCGAGAGAATAACGCTCGACGGGCGTCCGCTGTCTCTGAAGCACGCTGCCCATGCGCATCGCCATATCCTCTATAACAAGCCCGGCGACGAGGTTACGAGTCGCGAGGACCCAGAGGGCCGGAAACTCGTATTCGATGCTCTGCCGAAGCTGAAGGGCGCCCGCTGGGTGGCGGTCGGGCGGCTGGATCTGGCGACGACCGGTCTGCTCCTTTTCACGACCGATGGGGCACTGGCGAATGCGTTGATGCATCCTTCCTCCGAGATCGTCCGCGAGTACGCCGTGCGTGTGCATGGTAGTCCTGCACGGGCGGAGCTGGAACGTCTTGAGGCAGGCGTCGAGCTGGCCGATGGTCCGGCTCGTTTTGACTCCATCGAGCACGCCGGTGGAGACGGCGCGAATCGCTGGTTCAACGTCACTTTGAAAGAAGGGCGTAATCGTGAGGTTCGGCGACTCTGGGAAGCGATCGGCTATGAGGTCAGCCGACTCATCCGCACTGCCTACGGTCCGGTGGCGCTGCCGCGGAAGGTGCGTCGCGGTCGCTACGAGGCACTGGCCCCGGCGCAGGTGCGAACCTTGTACCATGCCGCAGGCCTGCAACCGCCAGCCGATGTGCATGCGGCGAAAAAGCGAAAACAAAAGTTTAAAAAATAACGGGTTAGGGCACTTACTTAATGCGAATTATTGCTGTATGTCGAAGCTCTGGCCGGTTATGCCCTTGCTGTCAGGGCCCAGCAGGTAAATGTAGGCAGCTAGCACTTCCTCGGGCCCCTTCAACTTGCCACGATCTTCGGCCGGGTAAGCCGCCAGCCGCATTCCGGTGCGCGTAGCCCCGGGGTTGACACAGTTAGCTCGAAGCTTCCCCTGGCGATGCTCGTCGGCGAGTACCTGGGACAAGCCCTCGGTCGCGAACTTCGACACGGCGTAGGCACCCCAGAATGCCTTTCCCTTCCGACCAACACCACTGCTCGTGTAGATGACAGAGGGGTCGTCGGAGTTGTGAAGCATCGGCAGCAGGACCTGAGTCAGGGCAAATGCCGCAGTCACATTGACGTGCATGACACGCTGCCAAAGGACCGCGTCGTACTGCTCAATCGAGTACCGTTCGCCCAATATGCTGGCGTTCAATACGAGGCCATCCAGCCGGCCAAACTCCTGCTCGACGCTGCTCGCAAGCGTGATATAGGACTCGCTGTTGGCGGATGCGAGATCGAGAACGGCGATCGACGGTCGAGGCGCACCCTCGATGGCGTCCAGCGTGTCGTAGACCTTCTCCAGCTTGTTTACGTTCCTGCCGTGCAGAATCACCTGGGCCCCGAGGCTTGCAGCATGCACCGCCAGCGCTTTGCCGATACCGTCCGTAGCGCCGGTTATGAGGATAATTCGATCCTTCAGCACATCGCCGGCGTATTCGTAGGTTCCTGGATCCATCGCTACGACTCGATTTCTTCCGACATGGTTCTCGGTACCGACTCCAGCCTCTCCAGGGGCTCGACTTCCTTCCTGGCGTGCGCGCCCAGCTCAACAAATTTGCGGGCGCCTGGCAGCACGTTGCGTTCCAGCGATCCCACCGCCTTGTTGTAATTCTCAACGCTGCTGGCGAGCTGGCGACCGACTCGATTCATGTGGGTTACAAACGTAGCGAGCCGGCCGTACAGGTCTTCGGCCAGGATACGGATCTCCTTGGCGTTTTCGGCAAGCGCCAGCTGACGCCAGCCGTATGCGACGGCTTTAAGCAAGGCCACGAAGCTGGTCGGCGTTGCGAGGATGATCTGTTTGGAGAGTGCGTACTCGATGAGGTCCGGCTGTTCGTTGAGCGCGGCGCTGAGAAACTGGTCGCCTGGAATAAACAGGATTACGAACTCGGGACTCTCGTCAAACTGCTCCCAGTATGACTTCGACGACAGCATGCGAATGTGTGCACGAACATTCTTGGCATGTCGCTCAAGGCCTAGCTTTCGCTGTGCGTCATCGGGTGCTTCGGCTGCGGCGAGGTAGGCGTCCAGCGGAGTCTTGACGTCAACGACCAGAATGCGCTGGTCCGGCATCCTGACAATCATGTCCGGACGAATAGCCTGCGTTTCTCCAGACGTATGAACCTGCTCGTTGAAATCGCAATGCTCGACCATGCCGGCGAGTTCGACCAGGCGCCGCAGCGTAATCTCACCCCAGCGACCACGGACCTCGGGTCGCCGCAACGCGTTGACCAGGTTCTGTGTCTCTTTCGCGAGGGATTTTTGGCCGAGCTGCATGGCCTCGAGCTGATTCTTGATACCACCATAGGCCTGGCTGCGGGCCTTCTCCAGCTCGGAAATCTGTTTTTGCGAAGCCTCGAGCGCATCGCTAATCGGTTTTACCAACGCCTCGACCGCCTTCTCGCGTTCGCTCAATTCCCGCTTGGCCTTTTCCTGCTGGGTACCGAGGTTCTGCTCTGCCAGCCTTAGAAAGTTTTCGCTATTGGATTGCAAAGACTGATTGGCGAGGTTTGAAAAAGCAGCCGTCAGCTTGGCATTCGCGAGATCGAATGCGGCCTCACGCTCACCTTGCAGGGTTTCCTGATTCTTGAGCTCGCTCTCAGTTAGTCGTATCTGCTCAATAAGCTTCTTGCGACGCTGCAGACCTGCCAGGCCAACAACCAGTGCCCCGATCGCGAGACCGATCGCGAGGGCGGGCAGCCCTACTTCAATATAAACAGGGTCTATGGTTACGGAGATCATCAGACCTCAAGATTAACTGCATTGAGCACGATTTGCGTCAGTTCTTCCGCATCGATGGCGATGATATCGGCACCCCATTCCCGGGGGTCGTCATCTTCGGTGATGTACCCGTAGGCCGCCGCGATAGTCGCCGAACCGGCTCGCAGGCCGGCTTCGATATCGCGAGAGGCATCGCCGATATAGATCGATCGATACGCGTCGACACCAGCAATATCGCAACCGAGGAGGATAGGCCCCGGCTCGGGTTTGCGTACCGAAAGCGTATCGCCGCTGACTGCACAGACACTGCGATCCGCGAGTCCGAGCCCTTCCAGCAACGGGTTCGTCAGATGTTCGGGCTTATTGGTGACCACGCCCCAGGGACAGCCAACCTCGTCCAGACGGTCGAGCAGGGTATCCACGCCGGCGAACACGCGCGTCAGGTCGCAAAGTCTATCGGCGTAACGTTCGACGTATTCGTCGACCATCGTCTCGCGATGCTCGTCCTCGAGGTCAGCAAACCCTACGCGCAGCAGTCCCATCGCGCCGTTCGACACGTTTGAGCGCGCCAGCTCGTAGCCGATCGGTTCGTAGCCGTGATCGGCCTGCATTTCCTGCAGCGTTGCGACCATGTCGGGTGCCGTATCGGCAAGCGTGCCGTCGAGATCGAATAGCACGAGATCGAATGCATTGTCCTGGATCTGCATCAGGTGGCCGGCCGCTGAAAATACATCAGGTAGTTGACGTCCAAGTCAGCCCTCAATGAATACTCTTTCGTGAGCGGGTTGTATTGCATGCCAATGCTCTCGACGAGCGCGAGGCCCGCCTTGCGTGCCCAATTCTCGAGTTCCGACGGCTTGATGAATTTTGCATACTCATGCGTGCCGCTGGGTAACAGCTTCAAGACGTACTCGGCACCAACGATCGCAAACAGGAATGACTTGGGGTTGCGATTGATGGTGGAAAAGAAGACGTGACCACCCGGGCGTACGAGCTCAGCACATGAACGAATGACCTGTGACGGGTCCGGCACATGCTCGAGCATTTCGAGGCAGGTGACTACGTCGTACTTACCGGCATCCTTTTCGGCCAGGTCTTCCGCAGTCATCTTCTGATACTCGACCTGTGCGCCGGATTCAAGCAGGTGCAGACGCGCGACAGACAGCGGGCCGTCAGCCATATCGATACCGGTTACGACAGCTTTGGCTGCTGCCATGGATTCGGCCAGGATTCCGCCGCCGCAACCGATATCCAGCGCTTGGCGCCCTTCAAGATCGACGTGCCCACGAATCCAGCCAAGCCGCAGCGGATTGATCTCGTGCAGTGGTTTGAAATCGCCGTCCGTGTCCCACCAGCGTGATGCGAGGGAATCGAACTTCGCGAGTTCGGCGGGATCGACATTCTTGTCAGGAATTGTCATGAGTTTTTGGCCTTGCTACCTGGTCGTTTGTTGCTGCAATTCGATCGCGCCATTCATTGCATCGATCCAGCAGTTCTTGCGTATTAATGGGGACGAGCCTGCCGTTATCCAGCTGATGCTTGCCGGCAACCCAGAGGTCAGAGACCTGGCTGGCGTTGGCGGTGAATACAATCTGGGAGATTACGTCATAGACGGGTCGGCTGTTGAGGCTCGAGAGGTCGATGCAGGCGAAATCGGCCCACTTTCCGGTTTCGATGGAGCCGATGGAGTGTGCCAGTCCCAGCGCCCGCGCGCCGTCGAGTGTTCCCATGCGCAGGGCGTCCGCTGCCGAGATCGCGGCGGCGTCATCCGATTGTGTTTTTGCCAGGAGTGCCGCCAGCCTGATTTCGGCGAGTACATCGAGAACGTTGTTGCTGGCGGCGCCGTCAGTGCCAATGCCGACGTTGACCCCGGCCGACCTGTAGCGGCTGATCGGGGCGATACCGCTCGCGAGCTTGAGATTTGATCGAGGGCAGTGCGCAATGTTGACGCCGGCCTCTGCGAAACGAGTAATTTCGGAATCCGTCATGTGCACGGCGTGAACGGCGAGCAAAGAAGCGTTCACCAGGCCCAGGGCTTCGAGCCGCTCGAAAGGCCGCGCCCCTGTGCGCGCGACCGATGCTTCGATCTCCGTTGTCGTTTCGTGCAAATGGATCTGCACCGGAACATCCAGCTGGTCGGCCATGACGCGAAGCTCTGTAAACGATTCGTCCGACAGGGCGCTTAACGAGTGGGGCGCATAGCAGCTGGATATCAGCGGATGCGAGGCATATGCGTCGTGGACGAGGTCAGAACCCTTGCGCAGGTATTCCTCGGCGTCTCTTGCCCAGCTGGTCGGGACATCGATGACAGGGGTGCCAATCATGGCCCGCATATTGAGGTCGACTGCCGTCTCAGCCACGATTTCCGGGAAAAAGTACTGATCACTGAAGCAGGTAACGCCGGCTCGCATCATCTCGGCTATGGCCAGCTCCGTGCCGTCTCGGACCATTTCTGCGCTGACCCAGCGCTGCTCCGTCGGCCAGATCGCATTCCGAAGCCATTGCTCGAGCGGCAAATCGCCGCCAAGACCACGAAGCAGCGTCATCGCCGCATGCGTGTGAGCATTCACAAGTCCGGGTATCAGCACATGATCAGGACGCTGAACCTGAACGCTGGGCTGGTAGTTTGCCAGGGCTTCCGGGAGCGGCAGCAGGTCGATGATCCGGCCGTCCGTAACGATGACGGCGTGGTCGCTCAGGACCACCCCGGAAGGCTCAACGGGGACGCACCAGCGGGGCGCAATCAGGGTGTCGCAATGCTGCATAGTCGACGCAGTATACGCGTCGCCGCGAGCAGCGCCAGCGCTGCGTCTCAGCGCCGAAATTGTCGCTAAAACGCTGCTGTTCAGACGCTCGTTGTGGTACTATTTGTCTCCTGATCCGAAGCTTGAAAAAGGCCATTTGGGGCCGTCGAAATCGAGATTCTGATCCCGTACAAATCCACCACAGATTACCGCTCACATTTCGCGCCTCCGGGCGCCGATATGCGCTCGGATTTTGATCCAGGAAAGTAGGAACTATGGCTGAAGTT
>RCNG010001872.1_pt1 | contig 10516 bp, 8 predicted proteins | sample 2041371 | NCBI WGS metagenome assembly RCNG01 (sample SAMN09708227, study PRJNA481090) | Marine sediment metagenome, whole genome shotgun sequencing project. | biome: marine sediment; feature: ocean; material: sediment; isolation source: Sewage treatment plant 1 marine sediment (STP1) ... | reverse complement strand
TGGATGCAGTACCTCCTGATCAAGCGCTACCTGGAGATCATGGATCACGAGCAGACCCTGGTCGTGAGCTCGGGCCACCCGCTGGGGCTCTTCCCGTCAAGACCGGAAGCGCCCCGAGCCATCATCACCAACGGCCTCATGGTCGGTATGTTCGACACCCCGGAGGACTTCCAACGGCTCGCCGCACTGGGCTGCGTCAACTACGGCCAGATGACCGCCGGCGGCTGGATGTACATCGGCCCCCAGGGCATCGTCCATGGCACCTACATCACGCTTTTGAATGCCGGCCGTCTCTATCTTGGGGTGCCTGACGACGGCAATCTGGCCGGCAAGACCTTCATCACCTCGGGGCTCGGTGGAATGTCCGGCGCCCAACCCAAAGCCCTCGAAATCTCCGGCGGCGCCGGCATCGTCGCCGAGGTCGACCCGTCTCGTGTCGAGACCCGGCACTCACAGGGCTGGGTCTCCGAAGCCACAGACGACCTCGAGACGGCGGTCCGGTGGATGCTGGAGGCAGCCGGAAAAGGCGAAGCTCTCTCCATCGCCTACCTGGGCAACATCGTGGATCTTCTCGAATACCTCGATGCCAACAACGTCGCCGTTGACCTCATCTCGGACCAGACCTCGTGCCACGTCCCCTACGACGGCGGTTACACTCCTGCAGGCATCAGCTTCAACGAGGGCCGAACTCTACTCGCTGAAGACCGCGATCGGTTCGCACAGCTAGTGGACGAGAGCCTCGTCCGCCACTTCCACGTCCTCGAGCGTTTGACCGCCAAGGGCGCCCACTTCTGGGACTACGGCAACGCATTCATGAAAGCCGTCTTCGACGCCGGGGCGCCCGAGATCGCAAAAAACGGGATCGATACCTCCGAGGGCTTCATCTGGCAGTCCTACGTCGAGGACATCATGGGCCCCATGTGCTTCGACTACGGCTATGGGCCGTTCCGTTGGGTGTGTCTGTCCGGCAAGCCTGAGGACCTGGCGAAGACCGACGCCGCGGCCATGGCGTGCATCGACCCCTCACGGCGCGGGCAGGACCGAGACAACTGGCAGTGGATCAAGGACGCGAACACCAACGCCCTGGTTGTCGGCACCCAGGCGCGAATCCTCTACGCGGATGCGGACGGGCGAACCGCAATCGCCCGTCAGTTCAATAAGATGGTCCGCGACGGCGAGATCGGTCCGGTCATGATGGGCCGCGACCACCACGACACCGGCGGCACAGACTCACCCTACCGCGAGACCGCCAACATCTACGACGGCTCCAACACTGTCGCCGACATGTCGCACCAGTGCTGGGCCGGCAACGCCGCCCGCGGCATGACGATGGCCGTGCTCTCCAACGGCGGCGGCGTCGGCACCGGCAAGGCGATCAACGGCGGATTTGGCCTCGTCCTCGACGGCTCGGAGCGCGTGGACCGCATCCTCGACACTGCGCTGGAGTGGGACGCCATGGGTGGCGTCGCCCGCCGCGCGTGGGCTCGAAATGAAAATGCCATCGAAACAGTCGACATCTGGAACCGGGCCAACGCCGAGCGGGGGCACGTGACGGTACCGAGAGTGGCCGACGATCGACTTCTCGAGACGCTGGTGGGCTCGGACTGAGTCAGCCAGCCAGACGCGCACTCAATTCGATAGTCTCGACGGCGGCGAGCGCCCTGGAGACGGGGCACGAGGACTTTGTCGCCTCGGCGATCTCCTGAAACGACTCGTCATCGACGCCCTCTGCCTCGACCTCGGTATCGAGGTGGATGGTCGTGATCGCGAACCCACCGTCGCGGGACTCGAGTTCGACTTCAGCGCCCGTACAAATTTTGACCGGGCTTTCGATCAAATGTTTGGGTTGCGCAACCTCTGCATCGTGGCGGGGACCTGATCGATCATCGTCAGCGCCCCCGCATCCGGGACACCGGATCCCGGGTTGAGAGGTTCAGTTGATGCGGCGACGACGCGCAGCGCTCTGAATCACTGGGCATCTCCCCGGTTCCAACACCACGCGTGCATGTCCTCGAACCGTCCGGCGATGTGGCAATTGTTGACCAGCGTGCCGGTCATCACATACCCGCGGTTGTAGAACACCCGGTTCATACCGGCCGAGCGTGCGCGGGCGATCGTGTAGAGATTCGGAATCGAGGCTTCCAGCATGTCGTCTTCAAGGGCTGCCAATAAATGTTGGGCAAGCCCGAACCCACGCTGGCTTGGCAGGGTGGCGAAGTCGGTCATCTCGGCGTTGCGGTAACGACGGCATGACTCGGCCGAGGCTGCGGCGACCAGCGAACCCTCCCCGTCACGCACAATTCGATAGACGACGTGGGTTTTCATCGTCGAAATCAAATAGGCGGGATCGGTAATTGGAAAGGGGTAGCTCGCAAAGACCGTGGCGTAAAGTGTGGCCAGCTCTTCAGCGTCGCTCGGCCCCGCGGTCGCCATCCAGTAGCCGAACGGAAGATCCGGAATCGAAGCATCCGCCGGCCGGGAGGTGATCGATTCGAGAATCGCCGCCTGCTCGGATTCGTACGGCCGACTCTTCCGGTCCTCGTCCAGATACAGCGCCATGACGTCGGCCGGCTCCCCACAGAAGTACCCGCTGATGGTGGCTTCCCTGACCATGCCCGCGTTTTCCAGAGCTTCCCGGTCGAACTCCGGGGCTTTGAGAAACAGCTTGCCGTGCCCTCGCCGTCGGGCTTCCGCCGCAAGTTTTTCGACCATGGCCCCCGGATCGCGCGCTTCATAGCTGAGCACCTGAATCCGTTGGTTGAAGTCGCTGAGGACCATCTCGGCCGTGAAATCGGCGGCCTTAATGCGCTGTTCGACGCCCATCTCCAACGCGGTCGGTGTCGTTGCTTCCATCAAGCTGTCTCCTCCACCGTGATCGCTTCGGTCCCCGCCTCCGTATCAGCCGTTGCAGCTGCAGGCACGAGGGCGATGTTTTCCGGATTGTCGTCGAACAGCCCGGCGACGCCGACAGTCTCGGTTCCTTCGCGCAAGATCTCCTTGCAGTACGAGCAGGGCTGTCCCTCACTGCACATCCCGTTGTAGTCGCGAGGCTCCTCGTAGGCGACGATCCGGCCCTCGAAGTTTCGCAGGATAACCTTGTGCTCGTGCTGCGATACCACGTAGTTGGGGTGGACGGGGATCTTGCCGCCTCCACCGGGCGCGTCAACCACAAAGGTCGGTACAGCGAGCCCTGAGATATGGCCCCTGAGATGCTCCATGATCTCGATCCCCTTGGCGATCGTGGTCCGGAAGTGCTCGAGACCCTCTGCGAGGTCGCACTGGTAGATGTAGTACGGACGCACCCGGTTTGCCGTCAGCTTGTGCATGAGCTTGCGCATCAACGCCCAGCAGTCGTTGACCCCACGCAGCAACACGGTCTGGTTTCCGAGTGGAATCCCCGCGTCGGCCATCAGCCGGAGCGCCCTTTCCGATTCCGGAGTGAACTCTCTTGGGACGGTGAAATGGGTGTTGACGAAAATCGGGTGGTAGCGCTTCAGCACTGCGACCAACTCCGGCGTCACCCGTTGCGGCATGGTGACCGGGACCCTGGTGCCGAAGCGGATCACCTCGACCGTCGGCACCTCCGTGCGAATCCGCCGGAGGATGTGCTCGATCTTGTCGTCCGAGAGCAGAAACGGATCGCCGCCCGACAGGAGCACGTCGCGAACCTCGGGGTGGGCCCGAAGGTACCGGAGCCCGTCATCGAGCTGCTCCTCGGTGATCGCGGTCGGCCCGACGCCGACTTTCCGCTTGCGGGTGCAGTGCCGGCACAGCATCGCGCACTCGTGCATGATGACCCACAGCACCCTGTCCGGATAGCGGTGAGTCATCCCCGGCGCAACCGAGTCGCCGTCCTCGTTGAGCGGATCTTCGATGTCGAAGTCCCCGACCAGCAATTCGCCTTCGCCCGGCACCGCCTGAAGGCGAATCGGGCAGGTCGGGTCTTCCGGATCGATGAGCGAGGCGTAATAGGGTGGTACGGCGAATCGAAAACGCTCGAGAGCTCTCTCGATCGTCCGCTGTTCGGCCGGTGTCATGGGGATGACCCTAGCCATCTCCTCGGCGGTTGTGATTCGATGGCGCATCTGCCAGTGCCAGTCGTTCCAGCGATCCATCGGCACGTCGCGCCAGATCGACCGTGCCTTGGAGTCCGTTTGCCGAGCTGGAGATACGCCTTCAGCCGTCAGAGATGTCATCGGTAAAACCTTTCGCTTGGCTGTGAGCCTCGCTGCCGGATCAGCAGCGGTCCCTGCGGGTCGGGTGGGTCAGTACAACGAGTCGCGAAAACTCCATCGCGTACTAAACTTTAGCATGGTAGAGGTTTTTTTCACAATCTGTCCGGTGAGGCGTGATCGAGAGCGGAATCAATCAGGAGTCAGCAGGCGGCGTCGCCACCGACTTCAGAAACTCTGCAGTATTTTCCGGCGATGCATCCAGTGGACCGGTGGTCAAAATCGGTCCGGCCTCCACGTCCCCCGCTTCCATGAGGGCGACAATCCGCTGCAACGACGACAAAATCTGGTTTTGTTGCCAGTCGGGGAGCTCTGAAAACGACGATGTAAAGTGCTCCTGGAGCAACGGTGGCGCGCCGGCCAGCGCGGCCTCGGCCGTTGCCGTCGCCGACACCAGGACCTTGCGCCGATCAACTGTACTCCGGTTCCTCGCGACCATGCATTTCTTCTCGAGCCGGTCGAGGATTCCAGTCACCGTCGCCTGGCTCAAGTTGACCGCGCTCGCCAGTTCATTCACCGGCCTCGGCGCCTCGGCGAGAAGTTCTTTGAGCACCATCAACTGCGGGCCGGTGAGACCGAAACGCTGCACCAGCGCCCGCGAGTGGAGATCGATGGCTCGGATGATCCGGCGCAGCGCCGACATCACCTCATTCGTGATCGCCGGCTCGGATTTGGATGGGTTCCTGTTTCCAGCCTGTTGCATGACACTCTCCGCCGCCAATTGTAGGCGGAATTCCAGCCCGAGGGGAGCCCCAAATGACCAAACGGCTCCCAGATTTGATCTTTTAGCGCATTCCAGATAATTTGTACACGAAATATTTATCCGGGTCGTCGATGATCCAGGGGTGCCACTGCCGGACACGATCGACCCGAGAACAGGAGGTCTTCCATCAGAGGTCGCAAGAAGTTATTCCGTGAGCCCCCGCCGCAGGCGGAGTACCGCATCAATGAAAATATCCGCTACACACCAGTTCGTGTAGTCGACAGCGACGGCGAGCAGGTCGGTGTTCTCGAGGTCGACGATGCGAGACGGGCGGCCGCCGAAAGAGGCAAGGACCTGGTCGAGATCGCTCCGAACACACGGCCGTCGGTCTGCAAGATCATGGACTACGGCCGGTTCATTTTCGAGCGTGACAAGAAGGCCAAGGAGGCCAAGCGGAAACAGCACACCGTCGAGATCAAAGAGGTCAAGTTCCGGCCCAACATCGGTGACCATGACTTCAACACCAAGGTTCGCCGTGCCAACACATTTCTCAGGTCCGGCCAACACGTCAAGTTGACGATCATGTTCCGGATGCGCGAGCTGCGCCGGCCGGAGAACGGGCACGAAATCCTCGAGCGGGCGACCCGCAAACTCGCACCGGTGGCTGCGGTCGAGAGCCCCCCTCCCGAACACCTATCGGGACGGGATCTATCGATGGTCCTCAGACCCTCGAGCTGATTCGCGAGCTCTCAACCCGTGCATCCTCTCGATCTATTGATCATCGGCGTGTACTTCGCATCGATGCTCGGCGTCGGCTTGTTCTTCCAGCGCCGTCAGACCGGGCTCGACGAGTACTTCGTCGGCGGCCGCGACATGACTGCGAAGCACATCGGGCTCTCGGTCGTCGCAACCGATGTCGGCGGCGGATTCTCCATCGGACTTGGCGGTCTCGGCTTCGTGATGGGGCTGTCGGCGTCATGGCTCCTGTTTTCGGGGTTGGTGGGTGCCTGGCTCGCGGCGGTGCTTCTCGTCCCGCGCGTGCGGATGATCGGTGAGACCCACGCCCACCGCTCCTTTCCGGATTTTTTGGCCCACCGCTTCGGCGAGCCGACCCGGTTGGTTGCGGCCCTGGTTTCGGCCATCGGCTACGCGGGATTCACCGGTTCGCAGCTGCTTGCCGGCGGCAAGCTGGCGTCGGCGGCATTCGAGTTCGACCTGACCACCGCCGTCCTCGTGATGTCGGTGGTCATCGTCGTCTACACCGCCCTCGGTGGGCTGCAGGCGGTGGTCTACACCGACACCATCCAGTGGGCCATCCTGTTTGTCGGTTTGATCGGTCTCGGCATTCCGCTCGGGTTCGGGGCGGTCGGCGGCCTTGAAGGGCTTCGCGCCGCCTTGCCCGCCGAGTACTTCTCACTGACCAACGTCTCGGCGTTGCAATTCGTCACGTGGATGGTGACGATCGTGCCGATCTGGTTCATCGCGATGACGCTGTTTCAGCGAATCCACGCGTCGCGCGATGTAGCCACCGCCCAGCGAGCCTGGTTCTTTGCGGGTTTGTTGGAATACCCGGCCATGGCGTTCATGGGTTCCATTCTCGGGATGTTCGCCCGCGTCCTGTTCCCCACCGCCGATCCCGAGATGGGGCTGCCGCTTCTGATCCGGGACGTCCTCCCGGTCGGCGCCACCGGCCTCCTGCTTGCGGCCTATTTCGCCGCCATCATGTCGACCGCGGATTCGTGTCTGCTGGCAAGCGTGGGCAACCTCGTCGACGACATCGTCGGCCGCCACGTCGCCCCTACCGCTTCAGAGCGCGGGCTGCTCAGGCTATCCCGGATCTTGACCCTGGTCGTCGGTTTTGGATCGGTGCTTTTCGCCCTCTACGTGCCGCAGGTGATCGACTCAATCTTGTTGGCGTACTCGTTCATGGTCTCTGGCCTCTTTTTCCCGACTCTGGCCGCCATGTTCTGGCGGCGGGCGAGTTCCATCGCCTGCTTCTGGAGCATCCTCCTCGGCGGCGGCACCACGGTGGTCCTCAACATCATCGATATTGATGCGGCCGTCGACCCCATTTTCTTCGGACTCGGGATTTCAGGCGCGGTACTCGTGGTTCTCAGTTTCTGGTTCCCAAATCCCCGCTCCTGACCCTGCGTTTTTCATCCGGCGCAGCTTCGACTGTGCAGCCCGGTCGGAAAATTCTCCGTTTCAAAGCGGTAGAATGGTTTGGTGGACGCCCTTATCTCATACCTGCCAGCAGAAGTGTTCGGCTTTGTCCTGACCCTCGGGCTGTCGCTGCTGATCGGGATCGAGCGCGAAGAGCACGAGCCCGACGGGATCGGCGGGGTCCGCACCTTCCCCATCATCGGGCTCGGCGGCTATGTCCTCATTGCAGCTTTTCCCGACACCGTCATACCGTTCGCGGTCGGGCTCGTGGTCACCGGCGCGCTGGTTGCGCTTTCGCACTGGTATTTCCTCACCAAGGGCGAACCGGGCATCACGACCGAGGCGGCCGTCCTGCTCACCTTCGCCCTCGGCGGATGCGCCGCCAAAGGCATGTACTGGCTCGCCATTGCAACCGGCGTCATCACGGTCATCCTCCTCCAGGAGAAACACTTGTTGGAGGGCCTCGCCACCAAGTTGCCGCGGCACGAGCTGAGCACTCTCCTCCGCTTTCTGCTCCTCACCGCAGTCGTCCTGCCGGTGATCCCCAACCGCGATTTCACCCCCTTCGACATCAACCCCTTCAAGCTGTGGCTGGTGGTGGTGGCTGTTCTGGGTGTGTCCTATGTCAGCTATCTGCTCCGCATCTGGTGGGGCGAGGACCGTGGCATCTTGCTGGCGGGGCTGCTCGGCGGCGCCTACTCGTCGACGGTGACCACTGTCGTACTGGCGCGGCAATCCAAGGGGCAGGACGACTGCACTACTGGTTTTGCAGGTGGGATCGTCGCCGCCACTGGCATGATGTACTTGCGGTTGTGGATCCTGTTGATGCTCTTCGCCGCGCCCCTCGCCCACCATCTGACCGTGATCTTCTGGGCCCTCGGTCTGGCCGCGATCGCCGTCGGAGTGGCGCTGACCAGATACGGTCGGAACGGAAATGATTGCGACCTCGAACCGACCGAGTCTCAACAAAAAACCAACCCGTTGGAGATGACCTCGGCCATCACCTTCGCAGCGATCTTCATTTCAGTTCTGGTGGCAACCGAATGGGTTGCCGGACGTTTCGGCAACACCGGCGTCTTGGTTTTGGCGGCCATCATGGGCGCCGCCGATGTCGACCCCTTCATCCTCGGTCTGACCCAGACGATTGGCGTAACCCTCGACATTGGAACTGCGGCCCTGGCCGTGATCATCGCATCCGCAGTCAACAACCTCATGAAGGGTGTCTACGCTCTGATCTTCGGCGCCCCCCGCACCGGTAAGCTGAGCTTTGTTCTCCTTACGACATTCGGTGCTCTCAGCGTGGTTCTGTACTGGATTTTCTGAGGACGCCTCAAAAGCCCCAGCCGGCGCCGCCGGTCACCAGCCACCTCCCACCATCACCGCCGTCCACGCGATACAGGAGGCCGAGCCCGAAGTTTGCCCGCGCCACCGGCAGACCGAGCTCGAAACCGGCATAGGTGCGGCCGCTCTCGACCCAGCCGTCGTCTCCCCAGGTCCGCAGCACCGTCAGTTTGTAGGCCAGTCCAATAAAGGCGGCCCCGACAAACGAACCGCTCCGATTGGTCTTTCCAGTCACCCTCGCCCACCCCATACTCACCTTGCCGCCACCGAGCCCTGGCTCGAACTCGAGGAAGGGCCCCCGGAAATCGCACGGCGTCGTGCAGTCGTAGCTCGCGGGCTGCGAGGTCAGCATGACGGCAATCGAGGCTGACACGACTTGTGGATAGGTCAGCTGGGCACCGGCGAGACCGAGGGCGAAACCGCGACGGTCCTCGTCCTCCGCTGCGATCTCCAAAAATATTCGGGCCGCATCGGTGTCGGATCCTGCGCTTTCTACCGCCCCCACATCTGCCGGCGCAGGACTCAGTGAAGGATCGGGCTCAGGGCACACCGCCTCGATGCCGAACTGGGCCGGATCCGCAATTTTCCCTGCAACCACTCGTTCGGCCACCATTTCACCCACCACTGATCGATGATCGTGCTCGCGGTAGCGGCGGCGCATGGCGACCACCTGCGGGTCGTCGAGGCGGTCGCAGTAGCCTTCGAGCACGGGTTTGACCTTGCGCCACCGACTGGGACTGTAGACCGAAGGCTGGTACGACTCATCCCAACGCGGAGTCACGTAGTCGCGCAGGTCCACCGGTCTCGACAGGGTCCACCCCTCTTCGTCGAGCTCGAGGATCGGATCGTCTCCGCCACATAGATTACGATAGAAGCGCATGCCTCCATAACCCGCTTCGATATCTGCGATCGACTGGACCCCCGAAACCATGCCGCCGAGGAACAGACTTTCCTCGGTCAGTCCCCGCTGGACTGCGACGCGCTCGGCATCGTCAAAGGACTCGCCTTCTTCGATCGCTTTGCGGTATTCCGTGGAGTACGTCCACCCCGACGACACGAGGTGGGCGAGCTTGTCGGTACCCATCCGAACTCCCGCGATCTCGATCGTGGGTGTGAAGGGCATCCACGTCCCGGTGTCGATCAGCGGGTGGTTGGAGTAGAGGTTTGTTCTCCGGTACGCACGCTGCTCCTCGCCGCCGTTCGGGATGCGGTCGACCCACTCCGAATTCCAGGCCCAGACCTGGATCTCGTGCAACAGCAGAAAACGCACCCGCGAGCGGAAGGCGACCGAAATCTCGGTACAACTCCTAGCCGGCCGGTCGTCCGGAAAGCTCGCAATGGCCCTCTCCAACTCGAGGTTGAACCTGGCGTTGACCGCCTCGGTAGAGTCGGTGAGCGGCCGTCCCCAGGCCCAATATTGGTCGGTCTCCAGAGCAGATGATGGAACCGCCGCCAGGCCCACCGCCAACAGGAGAAGAGCTTTCTTGGGCTGCATCACCTCAATTCTATTGCGGTTCTATCCCAGCCGCCGAATACTGCGGATCCAGCCGGCCGTCGCGAAGCCAGCCGCTTCAGAACCGGAAACCGTCCGCCATCGCCGCCCCTGGAGTAGGATTGTCCCGCTGTGTCCTGGAGGTCCGATGTGACTGTGTCAGCCCGCTCGCTCGTACGAGAATCTCTTCGAGACTTTCACCGCACCTGGCCGCAACTCCTGCTCACCGATCTCCTGGCGAGAATTCTGGCGGTCATCATCATCGCGCCTGTGATCGGTCTGCTGAGCAAGCTCTTCCTGTTGCGAACGGCCACAGGCGTGGTCACCGACGAAGCCATCGTGTCGTTTTTGCTCCACCCATTCGGAATGGCGGCCCTGGTCGTCGTTGCCGCGGTTTGGCTTGGCGTCCTGTTCGCGGAGAGCGGACAACTCATGGCCATCGCTTTCGGCGCTGTCGAAGACCGGCGCGTGACATGGCTCGACGCCATGACCTACGCCTACCGGCAGGCTGTGGCTCTCGTCAACCTCGCCGGAGCCGCGGTCATTCGCCTACTGCTGATCTCGGTTCCATTCGTGGCAGCGCTC
>RCNG010001871.1_pt1 | contig 10517 bp, 21 predicted proteins | sample 2041371 | NCBI WGS metagenome assembly RCNG01 (sample SAMN09708227, study PRJNA481090) | Marine sediment metagenome, whole genome shotgun sequencing project. | biome: marine sediment; feature: ocean; material: sediment; isolation source: Sewage treatment plant 1 marine sediment (STP1) ... | reverse complement strand
GAGTGGATCATCACCCTTTATTTTCATAAAAACAGTTAAACCCGATGTTCGTAAATCGTTAATGGTATCAGCATCAACTACTTTTGCTGATGGTGCTGTTGCAGGTGCAGTTCCTTGTGATAGTTTCATTACTTGCTCAAACAGTTTTACACCATCTGCTGTGGTTATCATATCGTCTAATGCGCCTAAAGCATCTTCGCCAATGTTAGCTTTTGCCCAATCAACTACATTGTTTATACGAGCGTCTGCTTCTTTGCCTAAAAGTTCTCTTTGTTCTGCTACGTGGACCTCTGACTCTGCTTGTACTTTTGCTGAGTCCATTGCGATAATATCATTTAGTGCTTGGTTACTAAGTTGGTTTTCTTTTCCCCACTCTTGTAGTGCTTCGATTCTACCATTAGATTCTACACCCTCTGCAAGTTCGTATGCTTCTGGACTTCCTTCAAACCCACCTAGCTTCTTTGAATAGCTTGACTGTAGCTCTTTATAGCCATTTTCTAAATCACTTACTGACTTATACTTGCCATCAAGGTAAGATGTTTCACTTACTGTTGATCCATCATCATTTACTACTGTTGCTTCTGCCGAACTTTCATTAGAAGTATCTGTTGTTTGTGAAGCTTCTTCACTCATTATAGGTTCCTTAAGTTCGGACTTACAAGTCTATGCTTTGCCGTATTCTCTTGTTATTTTAATAGCTACATTAATTGCTTCTACTTCTGTTTTTAAAGAGGCTATGTGTTTTGTTTTACCATTATTATAACTTCTTGATAATGTTACAATCCATCTCTTAGCTGAACTTTTGTAATTTATATAACATACTGATAAATTTTCTTTATTCATCTTATTCTCTTGGTCTGTTATATCTCTAAGATTACTTATTCTATTGTCTGTTTTATCTCTATTTATATGGTCTATTTGATTTTTAGGATGTTCCCCGTAGATATATAGCCATGCTAATCTATGTGAATAATACTTTTTATTCTTGTATTGAATTTGATAGTATTTAGATAATCTTCCTGCTACTGTACCTTTTTTATTTGAGTAGTTTGCATTGATAAGCCATGTGAATATCCCGTTGTCAGGATTGTAGTGTAGTATTTCTTTTAATTTTTCTTGTGTCATATTATTCCTCCAACGAATAACTCCACAAGGAGGTTGGAGTTCCTTGTGTATTGATATTATACCATATTAAAAAGCATATTGCTCTATAACACCCTACGAATAGAGTGCTTAGAACTTATGAAATACTAATTGACTCTATATCAAACGATAAGTTTGTGAATGTTACTGCTATTGCTGTGCTACTTTTGATTCTCAATTTGTGAACATTGCCTGCTAGTTCTTCAAGAGTCCAACTAAAACTTAGTGAGTCCTCTGTCGCACTCTTTGGAATATTTTTGACATATGGAAAGCGAATTGCTGCATCGTACAACTCTATTGTAATACTTCTCGTTGATGTTGAAGATGGAAAAGTTATCGCTGCTGTAACGTGTACTCTATAATCTCCATCATGCGGTAAAGTTATTTCGCCAGTTGTTGCATTAACTGTTGTTACCACTTCCCTAGTTGTTGTGTAACCAACTATGTCTTGTGCTGTTGTTGTTACTGCATAAAGTGGTGTTGCTTGGTCTTTTAGTCCACCTAAAACAGATGGTGTGTTTTGGTTTACTGCAATATCTAATCTAAATTGACCTACTGAGGCATCAGCTACTAATACACCTCCAACTCTTGTTCTTATTGCCGGTGCTGTTGTCGTTAACGCTCCTGCAACTGTATCACTTAGATAATAAGGTTGTCCTGCTGATAATAAGCTTGTGTCGAGTCCTGCAACTACACCAGTTATTGCTACTGCGCTTGCTGTTGCATTTGGAATATCTATTACTGCTATGCCAACTACAAGTGAGTTTGTAAAACTATCTGCTATCGCTTTTACAATCTGTGGAACTCCACCCGATACACCTGCTATTCTTACAACCATTCCTGCATCAATTTGTGCGCCTGAATTATTAACAACGTGTAAATGCTCTCCGTGTCCTGGAGATACTTCAATGCCTGGATATGGTCCTTGAATATTAAATGTACCTGTGTTATCGTTGTAGTAGAACTGTCCCTCAACGTGAGTAGGTGCTACTGATACTGGGTTTAATGCTGCTTTATCTGCCGGTGATTGTAATGTTACAATGTCTGCTTCATTGTCTGTAACTCTTACATCAAGTGCTGCTGTTGTAGCTGCTGCTGTAAACTGTGCTGCTATTTCTGATAGCTTTAGAAGTTTATCATTTGATGTTGTACCGCCTAAGTATATTGTTGTTAACGCTCCACTATTAAGAGTCGTCTGTAACTGTTGATCTGCCATTGCTTATCTCCTTTTGTATTTGCTTTACAAGGTCTGCTTGTCCTTGTCTATACGCTGTAACCTCTATTGATTGACCTTGAATGTATATAGGTCTATTAACGAATATTTCAGCTAGATGTAATAATGCTTTTTGACCTAACTTTGTACTAAAAGCACCAACTAGTAAAGCGTGTATCTCTGCGCTTTTATTCCTTGCTTTTTCTTGTGATTCAATCTCTATATCATAATCAAGCATTTTGTTGTGCCTCTACTTGTGCTTCTGCTGCTTGTTGCTCTTGCATTTGTTGTTGTTGTTGAGCCTCTTGACGTTGCTCTTTTTCAGCATTACTTCTTTTAGCTGATGCAGGTAAACCTAATATATCCCATATAATGCCAGGAACTTTCTCGATTGCTATCTCTTCATTAACTAATTCTGGCGGTAAAACTGAATACATATCTAATGCACGACCTATTGCAGCTAGTGTTTGTTCATCTTGCGCTCTACTTGATGGACTTGTGAACTTGATTGCTACTTCTTTACCATCAACTTTGAAGTCTGCTATCTTTCCAGCTTTTTTAAGTACATATACACTTCTTGCGATTAGTGTTTCAAGTAGTTCATTTTGAATACGACCTGATGCTCCTAATGAAGTCTTTGCCATATCGGCATTTCTCATGCTCATTTCTGTTGCAGTTCTTACTGGTGTTTCTTCAACGTTACCGAATGGCTTACTTATCATAATACGTCTGATGTTATCTTGCAACATTCTCATAGCATCCATTAGAAGTATTGGCTGACCACCTACATCTAAGCCTCTAAGTGTTGGATTACTATTATCGTTTGAACCTACTGGATTAACTGTTCCAGGTCTTAGTGAGAATGAATGAGGATTGATTACTCCATCATCTGTTGCTGTAAATGTTGGATTAGTGTACCATCTTAAGCCACTTAGGAAGTCTCTCATCATTACATTGATAGATTTTATATCTGCTAATGCTCGCATTACACGACCACGACCATAAACTTCGCCTGGTATTGTTGATTCTCTAAAGATTACCCAACTGTTAGACTCTAAAGTTTCTTCAATTAGGAATGTTTTATCTTCTTCCCATATAACATACGACTGAAATACATCACCATCTTCTATAATACATTCAATAAATGTTAGCTCTGCTGCTGGATCTTTAGCTATTAAGTCTTTTAGCTTCTGTGATAGCTTTGCTCTTGGCCATGTAGATTGAATATCGCCTACTGATATTTTTATGTCTCTAAATACAGTATTGATGATGCCCTTGCTTGACCTTTCAAGATACAACTCTGATAAACTCACACATCTAAAGTTAAGTGCTGATTGAATACCATCACCTGCCTCTACAATAACTGCACCGGTAGATATGCCTAAGTCTAAGAACGCTTCGTGAATTTGAGAAGAGAAGTTTGATGAGTTGATATGACTGAATACAGTCTTTGTTGTTTCTTCTAGGAATACAGTTATCTGTTCTGCTTCTTCATCTGGTATCTCTATGCCGGCTTCTAGCTTCATCCAATTAAGATTAGGTGGAACTAACTCTGATTCCATGCGAGTAGCAAAATCTTCAAGTGCATCTTCTGCTGTTGAGTCGAATACCCATTCACGTTTCTTTTGTCCTGGACTCCAATCATCAATAGTGTTACGCTGTGGCATAGCATAGCGGTAACATTCTCTAAGGTGATGCTCCCATAACTGTTTGTTTGCCTTTGCAGCTTTATACCGCTTTATGACCTTTTCAAAGTTATTAGCCATCTTCTGGCTCTATTAGTGATTCTTTTGGCTTAGGAGTAGTTTTTCTTGGTGCTGGTTCATTACCAATACCTTTGAATACAGTTGATACGTCAAGTGCAACTACAATCTTTTTAGTATCTACATCAATTAAGTATGCTGATGATGTTGGTTTGTATTCGCCATCTATTGCCATAAAAGCATTAGCAAGTCCTGGCTTTAGTATAATATCTTCTTTGCCATTTACTGATTTAAGTACAGTGTATTCGTTTGTGTAGTACATTATTTCGCTCCTAGTAGTGTTGTTTTCTTAGCAGTTCCAGTTTCAGCACCAGATAGCAATAAGTTTTGAGCCATTCTTGAAGAGCGTTCTTCTGATATTTTAGCGTTCTTCTTTCGCTCATTCTCAATCAGTTTCTCTTGTTTTGCAATGTCTGCTTGTTGTTGTTTCGCTGTATTAGCTGCTATTTTGGCTTGTTCTTTTGCTGCATTTGCTGCAGTGATACCAGTAACACCCTCAACAACACCCATGATCGCATCTTTTTGCCCAAGTGTAGCAATATCAACTAATGGATCTATTGCGACCTTTTTGATTTTCTTTATTGCTTTGCTCATTTCAACTCCTAGAAATTAATCGCCTATTATAGCATAAGTTTCATCACATCACTATATGCTTCTGAATGGTTGCTGTAATAGTCTCTATCTTCATCAAATACGTAGTAAATATCTTTGCCTTTTAAGTGCTTGACTATCGCTCTGCTTGTGCCAAAATGCTTTGCATTGTATAGATATGCTACGAATAGCTTATCGTCAATGTATTGGATACCTATATAACCTCTACCTATCCATACTATCTCATGCTTCATACTAAAGAATATGTCTAAGTTCTCATCTGATGAGTCTGGAATAGTTGCTTTGACTAACTCTCTAAAGTATTTATTCTCAAACATATCTCTATCGTATCTGATTGCAGCTTCTCTTGTAGTCATTCGCTTTAGATCACGCTCAATAGTCATTCGTGCTTTGACTTCACTTAGATATGCTTCATACACTTGCTCTTTAGTGTAACTGTCATAGATTTCTTGCTCATATACGTTTAAATTAATCATACACGCTCCATCCATTAGTAGTTCCAGGTGATACTTGTCTTGAGTCTCTTGCAATAAATTCAGTCCATGATAACGCAAAGTATCTAAATGCATCAGCTCCATGTGAAGCCCAATCATGCAATGCTGTATCTTTGTAAGTGTTACGCTTCTCATCAAACTCTTTGCGGTAGTTCTTTAGTGCTTTAATACCTTCTTTACATCTTTCAGCATCAAACCAGCATCTACCTATTATATTTCTCCCTGCTTCAATACCATCAGCTATACCTTTGTTTGGTACAAGTCTCACGTTAATACCCATCTTGCGTAGTGCTACTTCTCTTGATTGCCCAGTAGATAGTTCTCTTACTCTTATATCATGTGGTAAGTAATGACCTTCGTATGTGAAGTTGTATCTATCTCTTAAATCATGTAGCCAATTAACGTAGTGCTTCAATCCTTCACCGTTGTTCTCATAGTATGCAACTATTCTTATCTCACGACCATAAGCTTGTGCTACCCATATACTTGTTGCATCACTAATACCTAAATCCCAAAACGTGAATGTCTTTAGTGAACTCTCTATTGGTACTGTGCCTATTCTTCCATCTTTAGTAGCTATGTTCATCTGTTTAATATAATATGCACCTTCGATATCCATATCATCCCATGATCCATTCAACCATTGTTCTCTAAGTGTTTCAGGTAATGCTTCAAGGTATCTAAGATAACCAGGGTCTTTTAGTAGTAAGTGTGGATTGTCTCTGATTGTTGCAGGTATGTATATAAATGTTCTGTCGTCTTTAGCGAATTTGAGCTTATCAGGCTTAATACCTATTTGAAATCTCTCTTTAACCCACTCATGACCTGAACCACCTGGATTAGTTGTTAAGAATACTTGTGTCTGCACTCCATCAACTGTAGAACGTACTGAACCTAATAGCTTTTCGTATAGCTTCTCACTTGGAATATGTGTTACTTCTTCCATTAGTAGTCTATGTATTTCCCAACCTTGATATTTTGTGTAGGCATCAGGAGTTCCTAAGTGACCAGTATAGATAATAGCACCACTTGGAAATTTAACCACCGCAGGATTACCTGAGACTACCGCACCCATTGGAGTATATTTAGTTCTTGCTCTGTCTACAAAGTCAGCTAGGTCTGTAGCGTTTCTTCTAATGACTAATGAACGTAGTGCAGGGTTTTGATTGTCGTAGAGTAACCATTGTAAGGCTGTGTCAGTCTTTCCCCCACCTCTTGAACCACCAAACAATACTTCATCTGCTGTTGTTTGTAGTGCTATCTCTTGTATTGGTGTTGGTCGCCATTCAATCATTATTTATCCTTATCCTTCTCAGGTGCATAGTAATTCACTTGTGGCATTAATGCTTGATTCTGAGTTATATCAATCTTTGGTGCGTGTCTATCTGCTACCTTTAGAGTGATTGCTAGTTTATCATTGGCTTCTGCTAGTTCTCTTAAGTCTTTAGTACCCATCATAAATTCTTCTGTTACCTTACCAGTTTCAAGACACTTCTTTTTAACTGTGTACGTCTTAACTATTTTAGGAACTAGATTAGCAAGTAGCGTAGCATTATCATTTATAAGCTTTAAGTGTTCAGTCTTTTTGTCCACTACCTGCTTAATGCTGTCCACTTCTTGTCCACTTTGTTCTGCCATATCCACGTGTACCGCTATTAGTGTGTCCACATTTGTCCTATTTTTTGGTTCTATGTCTTTACATAAATTAGCTATTGTTGTCTTACCTACATCATGTTTAACCGCTAACTCTCTGATAGTATAATGCCCAGTATGATAATCTGCTAGTATTAATTCTCTATCATCGTCTGTTAATCGTGCCATTACTTGCGCCTCTTGTGCTTATACTCTAAATCTCTATAATTTGTCTCTTTCGGTATTCTAATTGTTTGAGTATACCTTTTAGAAGTTCTACACACTACTGCACCATGAGAGTAATCTATTCCATCTACTGTTACTATCACACCTGCTTCTTTCCCGTACTCTATAATATCATCAGATAATACAACTGTGTATTCTCTATCATCATTAGTTAGTCTAGCCATAAACGCTACCTATGTAAATTAATCCTGAGGCAACAAAAAGACTTGCTACTAATGCTACTGCTAGAATATGTATTGTATCGCTATCTTCTTCCATTACTTACCCTTTCCCCACTTGATTAAATATACTGTTGATATAAAACCTATTGTGATTATTGCAACTAGGCTTAAATCATAGATAGATGTGTCTGCTGTCTCTATGCTTGCTGAGGTGTCTTTGTATGATACAGAGGCTTTGAGTGACTTGGGTTGGTGTTGTTCCATTATTTCTTCCATTTGTTGCAATAGAAAGTTTCGGCTTTTACTGATGTGAAATCTGTTACATCCTCTTCACACTCTTCTATTATATATGATAAGCCATCTTCAGTAAAATAATATCTACAGTTATTACAATTCTTACTTTCAAAGTCGTCATATATTTTATTAATGCTATCAATTATTTTTTGCTCACTAAATGACGTCATAAAACCTATCGAGTTCATCCAGTTTTTTCTATTAAGTGCTTCATCTCTAGTCATCTTCTCTCCTAATATTTTGTTAAATCGCCAATGCAATCCATATATGCTTTTTGACCACATACAGAACATTTGTAATATAAAATCTTTTCCCATCTCTGCTTATCATTTGACTTCTGAAATATTAGATTGTGTCCGTGTCTGTTTTTATAATTGCAATATTTCTTATCAAAAAACTTCATCTCTATTTTTCGCCATAGTAATTCAAACCAATTCATCTCACTCTCCTTTTAACTCATTAATGCTCCCAACGAAAGGGAACACTATCAATCAATCTCTTTATCTTGTAGTTTTGCTTGTGTCTTTAGTTTGGATGCTTGCCATTGTGTCGCCATGTGATACTGTTGCTTTAAATGACTTGGTTTCTCGTGTTTGGTCCATTGCCTATTCCTTATCTTGCAGTTTACGTTGTGGTGTCATTTTAGTAAGTCTCCATTTTCTTCTGTAAATTCTCCATCTATTAAATAAAATGGTTTTAATTCTTTATCATCTGAACTTGTAGCAAAGATTGATTCATTATCAATATATAAATAATTAGATGTTGATAATGCAAAATAAAATCTAGTTGGCTCATACCCTAATTCTTCTAGTTTATTAAAAGCTTTTCTACTTGTTTCTATATAATAGCCTTCCCATCTACCATCACATTTTTTTTTATTACTCATCTTCTCTCTCCTTTTAACTCATTAATGCTCCCAAAAGGGAACACTATCAATCAATCTCTTTATCTTGTAGTTTACGTTGTAGTTCTCTCTCGTATTTAAAGATTGCTCGCTCTTGCCTCTGTCTTAATAAGTGAAATAATCCTAAGACTATCCCTATTGAGGCTAAGAAGCCGATTACAAATAATAGTTCTGCGATTTGATGTTCACTCATTACTTCTCCTTAACTCAATAAAGCACCACGAATGATGCTCTATGAACTATATATCGAAATTCATACCGATATAAAAGCCTATAATCTCATCATCTTCTTGAATAGTGATGCCTGAGTTTGTTACGCTATCTAAACTTCTGCGCTTTGCTTCAATGCCTGCTTCAAATTGATTATACAATATGCCGGCTCTTAAAGCGATCTCATCATAATCTACTGAACTTGCATAGTCGTTGCTTCCTAAGTCTTTAGTGCCTAGCCCAACTGCAACACCTACATAACCTTTTAGATTATTTGATAGATTTAATTTGTAATCTACTTCTAAACCATAAGATAAGTTTGACTTTTCAGTAGTTAGTACAATATCATCTGCATAATCTTCATACTGAACATATCCTAAAACTCTAAAGTCTGTGAAGTCATATCCACCTTTGATACGAACACCAGTTGTTTCTGTGTCTTGCTTTACTGATGTGCCATTTACTGACGTATCAGTATCGACTAAGCCATAAGCTAAATCAGCACCTACTACGAAATTGTCTGCACTTGCGAATGTTGCCATTGCAAGTAATGCTATTAAAATCTTTTTCATGTTATGCCTCTACGTATTCAGAACAGCTGAATTTATCTTCAATGTTTGGCTTACCTTTACTTGTAATATAATCATTGTAAACTTTGAAAATACCACAAACTCTATTACCTACTCTATGACCTACACAAGTAAGACACGCTTTGTTAGTTTCGTCTTTATCTTCAACCATAAAGTCAAATATCTCTAACTCTTCTTCTGATTCACCATCAACCTCTACTGGATCAATATTGTCTTTTCCCTCTATTAACATTCACTCTCCTTATATTTGGTGTATAACATTTTAGCATACTCTTCCATGATTTTCGTGAAAACCATATTTTTTCTCTGCTTCCTTTCTTACTTGGATAGCATCTTTTTTGTTATTATATCTTCCTAGATGCTTATTTTTATAATCCACTTTTATCTGCGCTATCCACTTTTTTCTGTTTTTATCCCATGTTACGCCAGTTGTTCCTGATGTATTTAATGCGCTCTTTTTGCTATTTTTTGAGTTACAATCTTGTCCTACGTCTCTTAAGTTTAAGATTCTATTGTCTGCTTTGTCTCCATTAATATGGTCAATGTTGTTTTCAGGAAACTCCCCATACATGAACATCCACGCAAGTCTGTGAGCTTTATATGCTTTTTTTTCAAACTGTACTCTAACATATCCATCATAGTCTATTGTTCCAGCGACTTTACCAATAAAGCGACCTCTGCCTGACTTCTTCCAGTATAGTAGTCCATTTATTGGATTATAAAAATAAAGTTCTTTTAATAACTGTTGAGTTATTTTCATTTTATCATTTCCTTTTTATATCTTAAATACAGTTCTGTTGAGTATCTTAGCTGTACTTCGATTGGATAAGTGCTTCTCCACTTCTTGGGTGTGCCATGTGGAGATAATTCAGCACCATTTCTATGACACTCTTCCCCACATAATGGCAACACGAATCTATCATCTTTTTGGTCACTACTTGAAGTCTTGATATGATGTAGTTCAATCTTGTTTTGCTTTCCACATGAGAAGCAAGTTAGGCTTTGTGCGTGTAACCAACTTAAAAACTCTGACTCTTTTTTAGGTCTTGGCTTAATCTTCTTATGCTTGAATTTCTTTTCTAGCATATTAGCACGTTTCATTTTTTATGCCTTTGTATAATCTCTTTTAGCACTTCTCTATTGTCACTCTTTACAAGCATTGCTAAGTATCCTTGAAGAGTCATTCCAGTTGCTTTTGCTTTTTCTTTAGCAACTTTATGAACGCTATCATCCATTTTAATAATTTTCATTTTCT
>RCNG010001870.1_pt1 | contig 10519 bp, 7 predicted proteins | sample 2041371 | NCBI WGS metagenome assembly RCNG01 (sample SAMN09708227, study PRJNA481090) | Marine sediment metagenome, whole genome shotgun sequencing project. | biome: marine sediment; feature: ocean; material: sediment; isolation source: Sewage treatment plant 1 marine sediment (STP1) ... | reverse complement strand
CTGCGGTCGATCCAAGCAACACTCATGACAAACCGGCGGCGCTGGATCATGAAATCGTTCAGACGGCAAACGCGGTCGCCAAGGCCATTGATGGCAATGTTCATCTCCTGCACACCTACGAGCGACTTTCGGGAATCGGTAAAGAGGCGAACAAGACTTTGAAGCCGATAAAGCTCCCAATTGATAAAATTGACGCGCGGATCAAGGCGGAACACCGCAAAGCGCTTGACTCACTCGCTGCAGACGGAGGAATTGATGCTGACCACACGCACCAGCTGCCAGGCCGCACTCACGATATATTGCCAAGCTTTGCACGAAGCCGTAACGTGGGCGTCGTCGTCATGGGTGCGCTGGCTCGCTGGGGGATCAAACGAATGCTCATTGGCAGCACTGCAGAACGGGTGATCGATCATTTACCGTGCGATGTCTTGATCGTGCGCCTTAGCGAATATCAGCTGTGGGAGTGAGTTGCATAAAAAAATAGCGACTTTGCTGGGCCACGCTATTTCTCAAACGTGTACAGAATGTCGATCGATTGATTTTCACCGGCGCCCGTTTCGAGAACCAGATTGCGAGACATTTTGTAACGTAACAACAGCGTGCCCAGTCGACTGAAAACACCGTACGCGTACCGCGCGTGCAATCGCGAATTGATTTGTTTACCCGCGACCAAAGCAGTCGTCTCGCCGCCGTCACCTGCCACTGACAATTGATCAAGGCCTAATTCCCGGCCGATCTGATCTGTAATTTGACTGGCTTGTTGCAAACCAAGCGCGATTGCGGCGCCGGACAATTCGCCACCATCACTTTCGGTAGCCTGATTGAGCGGCCTGCCAATGATCAGGTATGAAAGAGCGTCGGCATCGGCCATCGCCGGGTCGGAATAAACAGACGTCGTCAGATTCTGCGCGCGCCCTCGCAAATGAATTCCGGCTGTTACCGACCCATCAAACGTTTCCACAACACGCACAGCTCTAACGTCAACCAAGGGATCATCGAGCGGGCCAGTAAAAATAAGTTCGCCTTGTTCAATTTTCAGTTTCTGACCCTGCGCTGCATAAGTCCCGTCAACGAGAGAGAGCTTTCCTTCCGCACGAATTGGCCGACCGTCGGCCATTTTGAAAAGCACATTGCCAACCAATCGAGTATCCAGTCCGAGTGCCTCGAAATGCACCCGATCGCCGAGCAAGAGTCGCGTCTCACCCGTAATGAGTGTTCTCCGGGTGACACCATTTTCTTCGCCCAACACAACAACATCGGGGGAGATCGTAACTGCACCAACGGGTGTCTCTCGCAGTGAAATCTCCGCCCTCGGTACTTCAAGCTGACCCGCAACCTGCCATGCCGCTGAATCACCAGAAAGCTCTAAGTCCGGCGAAGCCCAGACCCGGTACTCTGGCCAGTTGACTAACTCTGCTCCCTCGCCGTTGATTGTAAAACGGGCGGAGCGGGAGGATTGCATCAGGTCCTGAAATTGACCGCTGATTTGCAGTAAGCCGTCGCCAGCTTTGGCTGAACCCTTGATAGTGGCATTACCATCGGGCGCGCCCTCGATCACGACGCTAATTTCATCCAGGGGCACATTCAGCGACGGTACGACCAGTCGCCCGTCGTGCCACTCGGCAGTGCCGGAGAGCGCCGGTGCGTTCAACGGTCCCGTCGCCGATAGTGCAGTCGTTATCGCCCCTTCAAAACGATCAATCTGTGGCACGACCGCAGAGATCCAGCTCCAGTCGTCGCCCTGCAGCCGCAGGCGACCGGTCATAGGCGCGTCAAAATCAAGCTGTTCGAGCTTAACGTACAGCTCTGCGCTAACCCCTGGGTCAATGCCAATGGTCGCGTTTGCTGCCACCCCACCGTCACGCAGGATGACATCAACTTCAGCACGCGGGACCAACACATTGGTGACCTCACCGTTTGCTTCGGTGATGCCAAGCGCGGTGTCAGCTTGAGTCCAGTTGAACGTCCCATCCCAAGTCCCCGACTGCCGCGTCAAATCGATATCGGCGCGACCTAATCCCGACAGTTGATAATTTTGCGGCAACAAGCGATTTCCCAAAGCCAGCGGCAAGTCCCGAACTGCCGCCACCGCACGAATTGTGTCGCCCGCCAGACTGAACTGCGATATGCGAATATTGCCAAGGTCGCCGCTCCACTCGTTGGCATCCAGCGATAGATCCCCACCGAGTACACGCAACGAAAATGAATCTTTCAGATCCCATGTACCCAGGTCATCCTTTGAAATTGTCGCTTCGCGAATCACACCTGCGATCAGTTGACCGTCAAACCGAACGCTCCCGTCGGCTCTGACACCAAGGTCCTGGTATCGCCAGTCCGCATCGACCTCCGCTTGTCCGGGAGTCCCTCGCAATGACACTACAAAATTGCCGAACTCCGTATCTTGGTAGGAAAGATTTTCCAGCGTCAGATCACTGTTGACGCGCGGGCTGTCGATGGATCCGTCGATTCGGGCTTTGCCAACAGCCGTTCCGGCAAGCCCGGGCCACAGCTGGCCCAGTGCCGGAGCATTCAGCGCCAGACTTAATGACAGTTCGTCGGCGGCATTGGAAGCGTCAAAGGAAATACGATTATCACCAACCCGCAATGTGCATTGCGAACACTGCTGTCGTTCTGCAGACACCTGTAATTTGCCACCCGCGCGCAACGGCGCATCGTTCAGAATGCCAACCAGTTCCAAGCGACCGATCGTCATCACGCCAGTCTGATCAAGCGATAGATCGGCCGACAGGTTCAGTCGTCCGGCTAATTCGTTGTGAAATAATGACGGATCAATATTTGTCGATCTGACCGTCGCGTTGACCAGGAGTTCCGGCCGCCAGGCCATGTTCCCATTCAGATCCATCACGCCTTCCGGACCGGTTATCCGCGTCGCGAATTCCGATAAGCCCTCGGTGTTGCCGTTCGCCGTACCGGTCAACTGATAACGGCGCTGTTCGTCCAGCACAAACGTCGTTGCGTAAGAAGCGTCATAGCGGGAGGCAATCCCCGCCAGTCGTACTTTTCCGTCCAGAAGTTCACGGCCACCAACGAGCCAACCACCCCACTCGATCGCAGCGTCGAATTCTGGTTCGATGCGATCAAGAATCTGCAAGGTACCCGACACGGTTGCTGCGTAATCACCGCTAACGTCCTGTCGAAACTCGAGCTGTGCCAGACTGCCACGAACTGATCCACGACCTGACCCGCTGCCATCCTCCAGCCGCCAACTAACGTCGGCCGATGTTGGCACAACACCTGCCAACGCCATTGAGAATTTCGAAATGCTTGCGCTTAGAGGCTCCATGGCTGCCGTTGCGTTTGCTACGCGCAATTCGTTACCGACAACACGCAGGTTCGCCAGCGCAATTCTGCGGATGACCCGTTCCGAGCCCCCATTCGTCGATATGAATTCGCCTATCGACGCGTTTCTGATCATCAGGGAAACGGGTAGCGGCCGCATCGCGATTTCGAATGGCGTCGGTTCCGTAACGGGTGGACGCAAATTGAGGTGGGCTGCCGATGTTGCACTCAGATTTTGAACAGTTACCCGGCCTGTAATCAAGGATGGCCAGTGCAGACTGACATCGAGGTTTTCTACTTTTATCTCTTGGGCTTCATCGGTATAGGCGAACTTCGCGAAGCGCAGCCCGCGCCAGACAGTCCCGTCGAACTCCGCAGCGTCCAGTTTGCCGGGCAACGCATTATCCAGACGCGTCAGGGTCCAACGCGTCCCGGCCTCGGTATTGAGAACAAAAGCCAGCGCGGCGAATAAGAAAATGCACATTGCTATTAACAGCAGGAGTATTTTGCCCACCCATTTGCCGATACGCGCAATCACAGGTCCGGCCCAAGACTGATATGGAGGCGAAAACTCTCATCGGGATTATCCAGCGGATGCGCGAAATCGACTCGGATGGGCCCAACCGGTGAGTACCACCGCAGCCCGACACCGACGCCGGTCTTAAACTCAAAGTCGGTCTGATCAAAGGCATCACCAGCATCGATGAACGCGGCTAAAGCCCACTTCTCACCGATCAGCCGGTCGATTTCCAGGCTCCCGTCGAGCAAATGGCTGCCGCCAATCACGTCGCCGTCTGTGTCTACCGGGCCCAAGGTCTCAAAATCGTAACCGCGGACGCTTTTATCACCGCCCGCGAAGAAGCGAACCGAGGCCGGTAGATCGGACAGCGCATCTTTGGCCGTCATACCGAGGGAAACACGTGCGAGAACGCGTGTGCGCTCTCCGATAGACCGTAACCATTTCGCTTTGGCCCGGAGTTGCACAAAACTCGTGTCCGATCCCAGAGAGTCGCTGGCTCCGCGTACATCGAAGCTGAGGCGGTAGCCCTTTGTCGCGCGACTAATCGCACGACCTTTGGCAGCCTCCCAGTTCGTACCAATGATGATCAGTTGACTCGTCGACTGCTGATCTGCCACCGTAAAGTCTTCGTAAGCGTAATCGACGTAACGTGTTTGCAGCCACTTTGACCCAAGACTCTTGGAACGAAGAAACCCCAACTTGAAGCTGTCGTGCTTGCTGGTATCGGTGTCCTCGTGCTGCACACCTGTGACGATACTGAACCACTCACTCCGCGGGTCTCTCTTGGGCCAGCGATAGACTGCGTTCAACTCGGACTTTACGGGCGAACCGAATATCTTGCTTTCGAACTGGTGGCCTCTATCGTTGATCCGTCGGATGGCATGGCCGATGCGTCCGTTTGGCCCCAGATCCGTCGAAAAGCCACCACCCACGGAATAGATGCGGCGCTTTGCCGGCACCATATTGACCATTACGGGAACCGTCTTATTCTCGGCGTCGAGCGGTGCCGTATTGATTGATACTGACGCGAAATAGCTGCTGCCGTTCAATGCCTCGTAAAGGTCGTTGATGGCTTTCGCCGAATACGGCTGGTCCCGCCGTATGTCCGTGTAGCCCTGCAAAATGGGATCGCGCAAGATGCCTTGCGTAAAGCTCACTTCGCCAAACCGGTACTTCTGTCCGCTCTTAAAACGCAATGCCAGGTCTGCACTTCTTGCATCCTTGTCGATCGTTACCTGGCTGGATTCGAAGTCCGCTTCAAAGAAACCGGCATCGCTGGCCGCACGCAAAAGAGACGACTTGAATTCACTGTATTGCCCATGATCAAAGATGGCGCCCGATTGCGGGCGATTGGCAGAAATCCGGTTCTGAAATAGCGAGTCAACGCTCGCATCGCCAAGAATCTCGATGTTCACGCTACGCAGGCGGACCGGTTCACCGGCGCTAATATCAAAATTGGCCGTCCAGCAGTCGTCGTCCCACTGGAGCGATTTTTCAATTTCCGGCTCGTAATACCCAAGCGCTCTGAGCGCTTTGACAATGTCCTTGTCAGCATCGCGAAAGAGTCTCTCGACACGCCAACGCGCAGAATCACAGCTAGTCGTCGTCAGCGGTGACAATGCCCGAACGTTAGTACTCAGACGCTCATCCAGCCCCGAAAAAACCACCTCCGCACGAGCGATGCCGCAACTAAGCAGCAACAGCCAGACGGTGGCTGCGGCACTTGCGCATTTGCGGTGTGAATTCATGCGATTCGGTTGAAGAGTCATTAGCTCAGAGTGATCCGAGCATCAACTGATTTCGGATCAGTTAGAGATGTTTATCCATCAAGCTTTCGATAGTTGATCGAATGGGGCCCTTGAGCATCATTAGCGCGAATCCAAGCTTGAGGTCCACATTGACCTCATCGTCCGAAAGCCTGACCCAACCATTAACACCCGAGCCTTTGATGCACAGATCATCCCCCTGCCATTCGGACACGAGGCCGTATTCATCACCGAGATCGTCGGCGAGCTCTTGTACCTTCGTCCTGGCTTCAGCCCGGCCGAGCGAGTGGCGGCGAGAAATATTCATGCGCGTGCTTACCTCCGGGAAAACTCTGAATAGCTGACGCTCGGGCTAAGATAACAGTCTTGCTCCTGATCATACCGAGGAATACCCAGCATGGCTGCAGCATTTATTTGCGACTCTGGAGAAACTTTCGAAACTGGGCACGCCTTTCCGGGAGAACGGCACTATCACGGCCGGCAACGCATCCAGGGAATCGCAACGATTATTGAACGGGTTTGGCTTAGCTCTTCGCCAGCTCCGCTGCCGCCCGCTTCAGGTCGTCCGCTGTATCCACGCCGATGCCAGGCCGTTGTTCAGGAACGCCGACAGCGATCGTCATACCCAGCGATAACGCGCGCAGCTGCTCGAGTTGTTCGCAGTTTTCCAATGGCGATGCGGCGGCGCTCACAAAGCGGCGCAACACACCGCAACGATAGGCATAAATGCCGTGGTGATGAAGTGCCGCCGCGCGTGCCTGATCGCTGGTCTCCGCATCACGTGCAAACGGAATGGCTGCCCGCGAAAAATAGATGGCGTGGTCATTATCATCACAAATGACCTTCACGCAGTTCGGACTTTCAAAGTCCTTCTGGCTTAGAAACGACGAAGCCAGAGTCGCGATATCCGCGCTGGCATCTTCGAGCAATCCCGCACATTGATTCACCAGTGCCGCCGGCATGTTCGGTTCGTCACCCTGCAAATTCACAACGATTTGCGAGTCGTCCCAATCCAGGAGATCGGCGACCTCCGCTATTCGCTCGGTTCCGGACTGGTGATCATCTCGAGTCATGCAAACCGTTGCGCCGAAAGCCTCAGCGACCGCGGCGATGCGCTCGTCGTCGGTCGCGATGACAACTTCAGAGGCCCCGCTTTCCACAGCCCGCTCGTAGACATGCTCGATCATGGGCTTGCCGTTAATTTCCAGCAACGGTTTCCCCGGTAGTCTGGCCGAGGCATATCGAGACGGTATGACGACGACGAAGTCAGTCACGGTCGGTCACCACAGCTCTGCAGGCGCTTTTCAATTTGCTCAATAAACTCTGTAGCTTTCACTGGCTCCATACTCAGATCGACAGGGACAAACCAATACTTGTCCGAAAGACTTCGTCCCAGTTTGACGGAATCTTTCTCTGTCATAAAGACATCAAAATCGTCGCCGAAGTCGATATCCGTTTTATCGATCGCGGCATGGTCTTTCAGGCTGTGCTCAATCACCTGAATTCCGTATGTGCGCAGGAGATCAAAGAACCGCTTCGGGTTCCCGATTCCGGCTACCGCATGCACCGTCGTATCTTTAAATCTCATCAACGGACGTGCAAGCGATCCATTCAGCCGGCTTGCATCGTTCGCGATCAGGTCGAATCTGATGCCGTTGGAATGGACAACGTCCCCGCCCCCATTGACCAACACCCCATCAACACTTTCCAGGCGTTGCGGACCTTCGCGTAACGGTCCCGCTGGCATTAGTCGTCGATTACCCAGCCCGCGCTCACCGTCGACGACACAGATTTCAAAATCGCGCTGCAGGCGCAGATGCTGCAGGCCGTCATCAGCAATGATCACGTCAACGCCGTCATCAACCAACATCGTCGTAGCTCTGACTCGATCCGAATCAACAGCAACCGGACATCGCGCTCGCTTAGCCAATAATACGGGCTCATCACCAACAACGGCTGCGTCACTATCGATATCAACTCGCATTGATGTGCCCGACTTGCTACCGCCGTATCCGCGACTCACGATGCCGGGCGAATGCCCGTTGGCGCGCAACTCGTTTACAAGCCAGATCACTGTCGGTGTTTTTCCTGTCCCACCCGCCGTGATGTTGCCAACAACAATAACCGGCACACGTGCTTTAAAAGTGCGAAATACGCCAGATCGAAACAAGAACGAACGCAGTTTTAGCAAGAGCCAATAAATCCCGCTCAGCGGTAGAAGTACCCAGCCTGAACCGGCACCTTCGTACCAGACGCGGTGTATCCATCGGTATACGGCACTCACAACACTAAGCCTGTTCGTCGCTGAACTGCATGCGATAGAGCGCAGCATAGTGACCGTTCTGAGCCACTAACTCTGCGTGAGTACCCGACTCGATCACGCGCCCCGCGTCAAGAACTATTATGCGATCGGCCTTCTCCACGGTCGACAAACGATGTGCGATTACGAGAGTCGTTCTGTCCTTCATGAGTACATTCAGCGCGTCCTGAATGCGCCGCTCCGAATGTGTATCGAGCGCCGATGTCGCCTCGTCGAGAATCAGCACCGGCGCGTTCTTCAGGAGTGCCCTGCCAATGGCAATTCGCTGTCGCTGTCCGCCCGATAGCAGAACACCGCGGTCGCCAACCATCGTCTCGAGACCATCCGGCAACTCATCAACGAATTCCAGAATATGGGCAGCTTCGGCGGCCGCCATCAACTCTTTTTCAGACTGCGACTTCAGTTGTCCGTAGGCGAGGTTATTCCGGATGGTGTCGTTAAACAAAATAACATCCTGACTCACGAGGCTGATGTTATTGCGAAGACTTGCCAGCGTGAAATCGCGAATCGATACGTCGTCGATTTGAATGTCGCCCGAATCGATTTCGTAAAATCTCGGCAGCAGGCTCGCCAAGGTCGATTTTCCACTACCAGACTGCCCGACGATGGCCACCGTCTTACCGGCGCCGATGGACATACTGACATTTTCAATGACCGGGCCATTATCGTCGCCGTAGGAAAACCCAACATTGTCGAAGTAAACATGGCCGCGGACACGCTCAATCTCCGCAGTGCCGGTATCCTTTTCATCCTTCTCGTCCATAATCATGAACAGACTGTCAGCACCTGCGACTCCACGCTGCAGGGTCGCGTTCACACTGGTAATACGGCGAACAGGCTGCAACATGAGGATCATCGCCGAGAAGAACGATATAAACTGACCCGCAGACAGGGCACCCTCGATGGACTGCTTTCCGGCTATGTATATGACCAGCGCGACACCGAATCCGAAAATGATCTGAGTAACCGCGACGCCCATTGAACGAAGTCGAATCATCTTCAGGTTTTGCTTACGATTACCTTCGTCAACTTCGACCAGTCTGTCACGTTCGTACTCATAGCCTCCGAACGCCTTAACAACCGAGTTGCCGCGGATTATTTCATCGGTTACTTGAGTAACCTCGCCCACCGAATCCTGTATGCGGCGGCTGTAGCGCCTGAAGGCGGCGCCGAGCAGCCTGACAAGAGCCGCGACGACCGGAAACAGAATCGCGACAAAAACAGTCAACATAGGACTGTGGTAGAGCATGACTCCGAACGCCGCGATGACCGTCAATGTATCGCGAATGGCTATGGTCACGACACTTGTCACCGACTCGGCGACCATTTCTACGTTGTAGGTAAGACGCGACAGCAATGGCCCTGCAGCCTGTGCGTCGAAAAACTTCATCGGCAGCGTCAGAAACTTGTTAAACACCTGGCGGCGTAAATCGCTGATAACGCTCCGACCGATCCATCCCAGCGAATACTCCGTCGCGAAGCCGGAAATTCCTCGCAAAATAAAAATAATCAGGAACGCCAGGGGAATCCAATTGCCGGATTCGACCTGCTTGGCAACCATGGTTTCGTCCATCAATGGCTGCAAGAGATAGACAAGTCCGGCTTCAACGATCGCGGTGGCGGTCATGCCCACAACGGCGATGAATCCGATGAGTTTGTGCGGCGTGACGTATTGCCAGAGTCGGCCGTAAACTACGCGGACTTCAGGGTCGATACGTTTCTTCACCGTTGCCTTAATCCTCTTTACTCAACCGGATCATTAACTGTGGCAATACTAATCTGAGTAAACCCGAGGCGTCCTGCGACATCCATCGCAGTAACGACGTGTTGGTGTTTTGCGTTGGCATCCGCGCTGATCGTCATCGGCATGTTGTTATTGCCGCCCGATGTTTTCTGCAAGGCGTTGCGGATCGTTTCCGGACGATTATTGATGAGCTCGCGCCCATTGACGAGATAAGTACCCGTCGCCGTAATCATGATGTCTATTTGATCGGGCGGTTCGTCAACCGTGGCGGAACTTTCCGCCTGCGGCAGACTGATGTTGATTTGCGATTGCTTGACGAAACTTGTCGAGACCATAAAGAAGATAAGCAGCAACAGCACGACATCGATCAACGATGTCATATTGACCTCTGGCTCCGTTCGAGCGCGCAGGCTGAGTTTCATTTTTTGTTACCTTTCTCACTTCGTCGATGCAAAGCCTCGACCAGTTTGATGGCTTCCTTTTCCATATCGACAACCAGCGTATCGACGCGAGTCCGATAATAGCGATAGCCTATCAGGGCGGGTATGGCAACGGTGAGCCCGGCGGCCGTTGTAATCAGGGCTTCGGCAATACCGCCAGCAAGAACGGTTGGGTCGCCAACACCATGCGTCGTAATTGCCGTAAACACTTTGACCATGCCGATGACCGTGCCCAGCAGTCCAAGCAACGGCGTAATGGCGGCAATGGTTCCCAGCGTCTCCAGATAACGTTCAAGCTCGTGAACGACGTGACGGCCCGTATCTTCAATGGAGTCTTTCAACACCACGCGATCGCGGTCTCTATTCATGAGTCCTGCGGCGAGAATCTGCCCGAGCGCGGATTCCTGATGCAGCGTCTGGAGACGCTGG
>RCNG010001868.1_pt1 | contig 10526 bp, 10 predicted proteins | sample 2041371 | NCBI WGS metagenome assembly RCNG01 (sample SAMN09708227, study PRJNA481090) | Marine sediment metagenome, whole genome shotgun sequencing project. | biome: marine sediment; feature: ocean; material: sediment; isolation source: Sewage treatment plant 1 marine sediment (STP1) ... | reverse complement strand
AATGCCATTGTCCTGGTCAGAAATAAGGGTTTGCTCTTCCCGGCCTTCAGAGCCCATGATCATGAAGGCAAATTTACAGGGAGGGCTGCCCAGCTTTGCAATGCTGAATTCAATGACTTCATCCAGGATAGCATCGGAAAATGTGGTGATCAACCGCGTGATATATTCGGGATTAGCACCGTTTCGGATGGGGTCCAGAAGCATTTTAGCCATTTTCGAGTGCATGTTCTCAAGTTGATTGACGTTTTTAGCTGATTTAATGGCTTTAATGAGAAGATATGCAGAATTAGCCTGGGCAGCGATCAAATCCTTATCGGAAATCGTGCCGATAATATCATTGGTTTTGCTGGAAACTGCCAGATGCTTCTTGTCTTCTCCAATCATGGTGATAAACGCTTCAAAAACCTGGGAATCGGCAGGGACTGAAACAACGGGGGATGATACAATGGCGGAGGCAGGATGTCCAAGGTCCAGTCCTTTAGCTATGGCACTGTTTATTAGATCGGCATCCGTTATTATGGCATCGACTTTTCCTTTTTCATCCTTTATAAATATTGAACTTGAACTGTGTTTTGCCATTTTTAGAGCGGCTTCATTAATAGTTGCATCATGCGGACAGGCGACAATATTGGGTCTGAAAATTGCTGAAATGGGTTGGTTAAAAAAAGGCAAATTAAATTCCTTATCCTTTATCTGGCGTGCAATAATACCGGCGTAAGACTTATTCAACATCAACTTTCCAAAAGCATTGGTAAAAAAGGCTTTAAATTCTTCAAACTCTGTGCAGGTCTTAAAAAAAATATTGGCATCCAAACTTAAAAAAACAGAATTTTCAAGTACCTCCAATGTCCTTATGGCCACAGCATCATTTAGCAGGATTGAGATGCCCCCGAAATTATCTCCTTCCTTTAATCGGCCCTGAAGGGTTTTTTCATTGTTCTGTTCAAAATAATACTGGGCAGATCCCTGGGAAAGAACCAAAAATTTTTCAATCGATGATATTTCCTGGACCAGAAGTATGGTGTCTTTTTCTATTGTTTCAGAGGAAAAATGACTCAAAAGATCTTCCTTTGCCTTTTCCGGGAGGAAAGAGAAGGGTGCTTTGTCTAATTTGTTTTTCAAAAGAGCCCCCTGATAGATAATTTGTTTTCAAAAGAGGAAGATAGCAACTTGCTTTTTTCGAAATAGTTTGATTAAATTCTCAACATTTAATTTTTAAAGCTCTTTAGGGCGTTAGGCTGGAAATACGGCTTTAAAGCATGTTCCTCCTGAAATGCTGCAATCCTCAGCACTGCGACAGAAATGACAGCGGCTGATTTGGCCCGGGCAGGTGTCGCTGCTGGACGGAATATAGCGGCACTTCTCAGAAGACATGTCAAGTTTGAAGCTGTAACGCTCGGAGAAAATCTTCAATCGCAAAAGGTCTGCTCCTTTGCCGCCGGCATTGAAATCATAAGGTTGTTTGGAAGAATAGCTGGATGTTTCCTGGGTCGGGAAAAAACCCTCGAATATACGTTTGCGATGTTCTGCCACAATACCAACGCCGGTGTCCTGAACAAGAAATTCCACCTCCGCTTCCTTATTTTTGACGGCGACTTCGACCCTGCCCTCATCCGGAGTGTTCTCGATGGCATTCTTAACCAAGCCGATGATCAGCTTTTCAAGGGCATCGGAAGGAATGTATATCGGTGGTGTGGGCCCGACATCGATTATCAGGTCCAGATGCCGGTGTGCGAATAGTGGTCTGATTTTCTCGATCGTCTTCTGGGCGAAGTGTTCCAGATCAATTTTTTCAGCCACCGCTTCCCGGCAGCCAAAAATTTCCTCAATGCGGTCTCTGACTTTGTCGACCACAGGGCCCTCGCCGGCCTCTGCGGCAATTAGAACTTCCAGTTCATCAGCACATTGATCAAGCAGTCTGCATAAAATATGGTGGTTCCTGTTTTGCGAGTCCTTCAAAATATCTTCCAACTCACCTTGCAGGCCCACCAGTCGCCCCAGGCTTCGCTCGGCCCTGGCCATGGCTCGCTGCCACTTTTTTTCCGGTAGAGAGGCCAGCGGTTGCTTCAGTAGAGCCAGGGCACCCATCAGCACAGCCACGGGCGTTTGTATTTCATGGGATAAATGATGCATCATTTTATCTTTGGCCCTGTTTAAAATTGAGACTTCTTCATAGGCCGCTTTCAGCGCCTCCGAAGCTCTGGCATTTTTTAGGGAAACAACCAGGTTGTTTACCAGTGTTTCCAAAAGGTCCTTGTCTTCTTCCCGATAGGGTTCATCAACAATTTTTGCACCCAGCCCTAGGATGCCGCAGCACTCCTCATCAGCAGAAAAAACCAAAATACAAGCCATATCAGGGGGCAGGAATTCCAGGTCCTGAATCATTTCATCAGACAGGAGGGTGTTACCATGACACTCTGATGACAAAAACCGGATGGCACCCTCCACCAATGGTAAACGCGCTTTGTCCTGAATGCCGATGGCTACAAGCCGCGGTTCATCCTTAGAATGTGTGTCATGGGTCAGTATAAAGCCTTCGATCACCCCGAAGTTTCCCAGCGTCATCAGCAGGAAACGCTTTAAAACCGCCTTGATTTCAACGACGCCCAGTAATTCTCGACTTACATCGTAAAGTGTCTGAAGATGAAAGATCTGCCGGTCAAGTTCGGTTTGCATCTTTTCCGGCAAGGGTGAAGATTGGTTGTCCATTTGCTGTTCCAGCTTTCAGAATAGAGGAAACTACAAGTTAGTTCGCTGCGCTCACAATTGGAATAATGGAATGATGGAAATTGTGGAATGATGGGTTTAAAGAAAACGAGAATCAAAGCACATATTCTGCATTGATTTTCATATTATAATGGGGTGTTTTATTGGGCAAAAACAGAAAAAATATGACTGGTGGGCATCATAAAAGAATGTAGATTCAACATTTTTTTTTAGAATAGACCTTTTTCCGCTTTTCATACCCAGTCTTCTCTCCGAGCCGTAGGCTCTTAGCTCTACGAGCTGGAGGCCGAAGTTCCACTATTCCACCATTCCATGCGGCTTGCCAAGAGAATAGCCGCAAAAAGCATCATGATTCCAATAAATTGTAGAAATTCCGATACCTAAATTGACAGCGACAGCAGACGAAGTGATTTTGAAAGGGTTTTCGTATGGATTTGACTATAGAAAAAAGATATTGGGTTGTCAAGGATGATGTCCTTTCCGCATTTTGGGTTGACACCCGAAGATCACTTTTCTATGATGAAAAAATGATCGCAGATTCGAATCAACACACGGTGGAAGTCAAACTATCCAACGAGCTTGGCTATGAGCGCCTTGCCATGGACTGCTCAGCTTCTTTTGCCAAAATTTTTTAATCAAGCAGCTTGCGGATCAAGTTGAATTCAAACAGAGGATCTATGGCGGGCATGTCGTGAAAATGGCCATTAAAATAAAGCGGGCGGGATAAGAAAGCGCAGGGTGGAGATGCTGCACAGAAATGAAATCAAGCTTGAGCAACACGGTTCCGTAACGCTATTGGACATCCAGGGTGATATCACGGCTTCGTCCGAGCCCTACTTGAGGGAGGCTTACAAAAATGCCGATAGTCAGGGTGCGAGCCATATATTGCTGAAGACGGGGAGTGATATCTACATCAACAGCGGCGGTATTGGGGTGCTTATCCAGATTCTGGCCCAAACCAAACAAAACAATCAACTCATCGGAATTACCGGCATCTCCGACCATTTTAAAAAAATTTTTAACATGGTAGGGATCACCAAGTTTGCTAAAATTTATGATACCGTGGAGGAAGCCTTGAAAATGATGGCCGAACCCGGATCCGGGTAAACCGGAAATCCAAAACCCGAAACAGTTCGAATTACTGAAATCCAAATGACCGCAATAGTTCACCGCAGAGATCGCAAAGATCGCTGAGAAAATCATAATACAAATGATCCAAAGCGAATTTGGATCCTTGAGCCCCTACCAAATTATTCGGGAGGTGGACAATGCAACTTCCTTCATGTTACCTTTTTCAAAACCTTTCTGCACTCCAAATGGACAGCCTCGCTGCTATTACGGTTGAAGAACAGTTCCAAAAAGGAAAATGGCTATTTTACAAAGACCAGAAGGCCGATAAGATCTATCTGGTAAAAACAGGCGCCGTTGAGTTGTTTATTAAGGTGGAAGACACGATTGAGATCCCCATTGCCATCATGCGCCCGGATAATGGTTGCGTTGGCATCGGCACCCTGGTTGAACCCTACCGCTACACGTTATCAGCCAGATGTGCCGCTGACAGTACCTTACTGGCCTTCAAGCGGGAGGACCTCCAGGAACTTATGTGCAAAGACCACGAGTTAGGCTGCACCATAATGAAAAATTTAGCGCAAAAATTGCTCTCACGCCTTACAGAGACCCGTAAGGAACTGAAAATTCATTTTATGAACCTGGTCAGATCTGCGGCCTTTTAAAAAGGACTTCGGGTCTTTAGTGCTTTCTTTGTCCTTAACCCTGAACCTGCAAACGGTTACGTGTGTTTTTCCTGTTGACACCCGAAAAGATATATTGAATTATACCTAACCCTGACAAGCCGGTTGAAGCGAAGCGGAAATCCCGGTTTACCGGGGAACCCTAAAAGAAAAACTGAGCACGATAATGGCTGGCAAGTAGGTTGGTCCGCCGGAGGCGGAGAAACCCAACAATAAATATCGGGATACTCAACCCAACCCACGAACAATCGATGGCCGCTGTTAGAACCAAGCCCGAAAATTCCGATCAATTGGCTTTTGATCTTATTTGAGATTTTGTTATTGGAATTTATTTGCAATTTGGTGCTTGTAATTTGTTATTTTCGATTTATCCGGATTAGGTAGTACGTTGTCAATGAGGGGACGACTAAAGTAATACCGAAGGATGCTGCAAACCATGGGCTTCAAGGGTGAAGCTGTAAGGGGAGCGAGATGGCCACAAATGTAAATGAGCGAACCATAGAAGTCATTTTACCCAACCAGATTGGCTATGAGCGCATAGCCATGGCGAGTTCAGCCTCTTTTGCCAAAATGTTTGGCTTTTCTCCCGCACGTATTGAAGATTTGAAGACGGTCGTCGCAGAAGCGGCGATTAACGCGATGCAGCACGGCAACAAAGGACGACCGGACGCCAGGGTAACCATGCGGATGAATCTCAAAGACGATACGATTTATGTCACAGTGACGGATGATGGCGAGGGCATCAAGCAAATTTATCCTAAACCCGATATTGACAGAATTATTGACAATCTGGACCCCGCCATCGGGTTTGGTCTATTCCTGATCAAGCAGCTTGTCGATGATGTGGATTTCAATATCAGAACCGAAAAAGGCAATGGTTTGAGAATGGCTATCAAAAAAACCAAATCAGATCAGGGGAAAGTTTGAATAGGACGTGATCAGAGAATTATTACTAAAACAAGTAAATTAAATTTCTCCAAGTTATCCCGCCAACGCCTTAAATATTGGTCTTCTCCAGCGGGTTGAGAAAGTGAAGGTTGAAAATGCAGAACGAAAATAAAATTACACTTGAAAAGCAGGGTGAAGTAACAATCCTGGATATCCAGGGTGATGTTACTGCATTTTCTGAACCCTTCCTAAACGAAGCCTACCAGACCGCAAGCAGCCAGGGGGCCGATAAAATCCTGTTAAAAATGGACCAGCAGGCCTACATCAACAGCGGCGGTATTGCCGTACTGATTCAGATTCTGGCCCAAACCAGACAGAAAAAACAACGAATCGGGATTACGGGAATCTCGGAGCACTTTAAGAAAATTTTCAAGATGGTGGGAATTACCAAATTTGCCAAAATATACAATACCGTGGAGGTCGCCCTGGAAACATTGACGGCAGAACCGGGATAAGCCCACAGGCCGATTTTTTGTCATTATCTTATTGGCAATAGTTCACCGCAGAGAACGCAGAGGAAAAAACGAATGCTTTCAGGAAGATCAAAAGTTGAGCCTATTCACAAGGCACAGCTTTTGGCGTATCTCAAATTATCAGGCCTTCGTCCTGTTGTTTATGCAACTTTAGAATCTTGATGGATTCATAAAAAGTCTGAATTTCGATTTTTGTTCATTGTAACACATCGAAATTGCAAGCCCTGAAATTTTGATTTTGTGCTTTTTGCGCCTTTTAGCGGCCATATCAATCTTAATTGTGAATTCTTTGCATTCTATGAAAAAAAATATTTTCTCTACGAAATCTGTCTTATCTTTTTCGTGTTTTCGTACTTTCGCACTTTCGTGATTAATTTCTCTTTTTGATTCCGGCCCGTTCGGGTTGGAGTGTTTAGCCAGAGACGGATAAATTGTCAAAAAAGGGATCCCATACCGATGCGCAAAATAAGGCCCATACAGCTGAATTGATCAGATTGTTTGGGTCTTTTTTTGGACCACAAAGGTGATTGAGTCAATGGAAAAACCACCCGCCAGCGATGAAATGGACCCGATAACCCGGCAATCGGAAGAAATTGAGAATCAATGCCAGGAGGTGGAGGAAGCCCTGCGGGAAAGTGAGGCAATATATCGAAATCTGGTGGATTTGAGTCCGGATTCCGTGGTCATATTGCAGGATGGGTTTTGCCGGTTTGTCAGCCCGGTGTTTACAGATCAATATGGATACACCCCGGAAGATGCAAACAACGGGTTAAGTTTTTATCGGCTTATTCAGGAAAAGGACCTTGCAGCCGTCCGCCGACGCTACGAAGATCGACTGGCCGGAAAGACCGTTCCAAAGACCTTTCGCCTCGATGTGCTCGCCAAAGACGGAAAAATAATCCCCTGTGAAACCTCGGCCGCTCTTATTCACTACAACGGCCGTCCGGCGGATCTGGTCATCGTCCGCGACATCGGTGAACGTATCGAAGCAGAAGCCGAATTGCTCGAAGCTCGCAACGAGCTGGAACGTAAGGTAGAAGAGCGAACTAAAGAATTAACAAGAATAAACGAAAAACTAAAAAAGGAATTCCGGAATCGAAAAAAGACCTTGGAAGCCCTAAAAACAAGCGAAGAGCGCTTTCGGCTCCTGGTGGAGACCATGAATGAAGGATTAGGGATACGGGACGAAAACGGTGTGTTGACTTACGTTAACAAAAAAGTTGTTGAAATGACTGGATACTCAAAAGATGAAATCATTGGCCACAACATTTCCGAATTACTCGACGAGACCAACCAACTGACCGCAAAAGACCAAATGGCACGCCGGGCTAAAGGAGAAAGCAAATCTTACGAACTGGAGTGGACCGGAAAGAATGGACAGAAGATTCCCACAATCGTTTCTCCGGAGCCTATTTTTGATGAAGCCGGCAAATTTAAAGGTAGCTTTGCGGTCATTACCGATATTTCTCAGTTGAAAGAGACTGAAAAAGAATTGATAGAAAAAGAGCAGGATCTTGAAATCAAGGCCAAAAACCTCCAGGAAGTTAATACGGCCTTAAAGGTTCTTTTAAACAAAAGAGATGAAAATAAAAAAGAACTTGAAGAAAAGGTTTTGCTTAACGTGCGGGAAATGATCGAACCCTATTTAAATAAATTGAAAAAAACAAAATTGGATGAGATGCAGAAAACCTATTTGGGTATCATCGAGTCCAATCTAAACGACATTATCTCGCCGTTCGTATGCGGTGTGTCGATCAATTTATTAAATTTTACCCCCACCGAACTGCAGGTAGCCAATCTGGTCAAGCAGGGAAAAACCACTAAGGAAATCGCCTCAATTTTGAATCTATCGGCCAAAACCATCGAATTTCACCGAGATAACATCAGAAAGAAATTAGGTATAAAAAACAGGAAGATAAACCTCAGAACCTACCTCCTATCACTGGAGTAACGCCTTTCCTCATCAGCCATGGCAGGGTGTGAATCAAGACTGTTGGTTATTGGAATATGCTACTTTAAATATTTCCCACTTCCGCATTCCAGGGCCTCCCAGCATCCCCGATTCTTGACCTTTGACCTTGAGCCTTTTCCATATTAGTGGCTGTACTTTTAACCCTTTATTTTCATTTGCGCTGAAGCGTGAGCATCGTAATATCATCTTCCTGGGGGGCTTTGCCGATGTGGGCAAAAAGATTGGTTGCGATCTTTTGCGTAAGTTCCGAGGCGCTATTCACAGGCTGGGACAATAATGAGAATAGACGCCTTTTGGTAAACCGCTCTTCGCTTGGAGAACGGGCGTCGATCACTCCATCTGTATAAGCAAACAAAATTTCGCCCGGCAGCAGCTGGATTTCTTTATATGCGAATTTTGCCTGAGGCAGTGGGCCGACAGCCGGTCCGGTGGGCAATAAACGTTCTCGTACGCCATTTTGATCAATGACGAATACAGCTTCATGCCCGCCGCTTATATAAACCAGCTTTCCACTTTCTGGATCTAAAACACCGAAAAAAAGCGTGGCAAACATACACATATCATTGTCTTGGGCGATGTAATCATTGGTGAGTGCAACTGCGATGAGTGGGTTGGTCTGCTCAACGTCGATAGTGTCCTGCTGTATTATCATATCACCCGCTCTTTTCTGGCTGTCAGCGATGAATGATTCGCACAAGTGCGCACACAGGTGAGTTTGTCCGGAAAAGATCCGAATTAAACTGCGGAATAGAGCCATGAAAAGCGCCGATCCCACGCCTTTGTCACACACATCACCGATGACCAAACCGACGTAACCGCCCGGCAACATGAATGCATCATAAAAGTCGCCGGAGACCCGCCTGGCCGGAAAGAAAAACTCTTCGATGTGCCAGCCGGACAAACTTGGCAATTGTTTGGGTAAAAAGTTCTGTTGAATTTGCCGGCATTTTTCTATCTCTTGGTCGAGCGCCCGGGAATAGGCTTTAATCTTTTGGTGGGCGCTTCCAAGAGACTGAAGCGAATTGTTCAGATTGGAAAAAAGGCATGCATTTTCTAAAACCATGGCCATCTGGGTGGTGGTGATCCGCATGAGTTCGACAATTTCAGGGGTGAAATGGCTGGGCGCGGAATGTTTTAGCGTCAGAATTCCCAAAAGCACTTCCCCGCTGATAATCGGCAAGGCCAGAGCCGAACGAGCGTTATAGGGTTGATCAGGGAAGGTTAGCCAGCGATCATCATTTTTGGTGTCATAAACCAGGCCAATCTTTCGATGATGTCTAACCCACCCGGCAAGTCCTTTTTTAAATGCCGATTCGATCAGCACGGATCTTAGTTCCGGAGAAATTTCACCGCGGGATAGGATACTGTCGGCCACGCCGCCGTCACTGTCGAGCAAAATAAGACTGCCATGGTCTGCGCCGGTCAGGGCGATTGATATATCAATCGTTTTGTGTAACATCATCTTTACGACTTCAGATTCATCAGGAGATCTTGCCATAGAGATGAAGCGTTCAAACAACTCGGACTGGGCCTGGAAGGCAGCACCCAGGGTATCTGCACTGAGATTATCACTGATTTTTTCGGTTACAATGCTCTCCATTGAGGTGCCCTCCTGCCGTTTAATATTTGTAAGCATCGAAAAATCTCAAGGAGCAACGTGTATCAGAAGAATGCGCAATGAGACGTCAAACCCGGTTCAATGTCACACATAAAGCCATCTTCGGGTCATAAGGCTGCGAGACAAATTGCCACATTGTAGTATGATTATCTTCATATAGGTAGAGATTGCATTGACTTAAATCAAAAATAATAAAACAAAGTTTAAAAAATCGTAATAGTTCACCGCAGAGTTCGCAGAGAACGCTGAGAAAGTAATAATACAATCAAAAAGACAATTTTAGGAATGCTATTTATTTTAATAGAAAAGACAGAGCGAAGCCTCCGGCTCGTAGGGGTTGTAGCGCCTACGCCTCGGAGAGCGATGCCACAAATCGTCAATCTTAAATTCCGGCTTGTCCGGGTAAGGTTTATCATTTTCGAACGTTGAAAACGTATCTTCCATGTGATAGTAGATGGCTGTTCCTGTCTGCCGCACCTAATTTTCGGTGAAAGGAGGCCGTTATGCAATCAACTGGCGACATGTCGTCAATTTATCAACGTCCTGCCACGGTGTTGCACGGGAGCGATAAATTCAATGTGATTCCCAGTGAGGTTTCTGTGGAGTTGGATGGTCGATTGCTTCCGGGTTTTAAACCGGATGATATGATTGCAGAACTTCACCAGATAATAGGCCAAGACGTGGAATTCGAGGTGCTTCGTTTCGATTCGGTTCCATTGGAACTGGGTATGGAACTCTTTTAAACACTTGCTTGAAATTTCGACTCAGATCACCGTGCGGCCCTGGCAGAACTTCTATGAGGTTCCGTGGACAGGAGATATTTTATAGCCTTTTTCAGAATGTTGCGCAGCTGATGGTTGAGGTGAAACTGAATGATTAAAATGTGTCAAAATCCTTGGAGCGGTTCGCAAGGCTGCTTAACTGCAAAAAAATCGTTCAGGTTGTCGGTGCTGAAAATATTTACCGCCAGGTAAAAATCGGTTCGCAAATCTGTCATCTTGTATCAGCCGGTATATTTCTCAAATGGCAGGTATAGT
>RCNG010001867.1_pt1 | contig 10530 bp, 10 predicted proteins | sample 2041371 | NCBI WGS metagenome assembly RCNG01 (sample SAMN09708227, study PRJNA481090) | Marine sediment metagenome, whole genome shotgun sequencing project. | biome: marine sediment; feature: ocean; material: sediment; isolation source: Sewage treatment plant 1 marine sediment (STP1) ... | reverse complement strand
TTAAATTCCTAAAGTCTTTGGAAAATAGATTTTTTATCAAGAAGGATCGGGGGGACGTCAGTAAATAAATAAGAATTATTACTCAGCCAGGCTGATGTTCAATTCATCTGCGAGACGCTTTCCGCGTTTGACTGAAATGCTCACGGCCGGCTGCGTGAGTCGAAGCATTGTGGCAAGCTCAGTGGAGCTGTAACCGACCTTTCTCACAGCCCAATAGCAGAAGAGACTCCGGGCGTTCACCCGTACCCGATCGTTCCCACGTTCAAGGATTCGTTCCGGTGTAAGACCGAACTGTGTTGCTGCCTCCTGTGCCAGCCGTTTCAGATTGAAGCCGTCCTTTCGGAGCTGAGTCCTCTGCTCCAGTTGTTCTTCTGCGGAGCGCAGAGCGCGCTCCACGAATTCACTATCTCCCAAGATCCGTTCGTCTGACATGATCCGCACTCGATGTCGCCGCAACGCCTTTACTGCAGACCATCCTCCCGCACTACGTAGCAGCCCGCCGCCTACTAGGTCGGGTCGACGGCCCTGATCGACTCCGTCCGCAACAAACCGGTGATATGCTTCCCGGGCCGTATCGATCCTTTGACCGAATTGTTCCAATACAGTCGAAATTGCTTGCCACTCCCGTTCCACTGTTCCCATGAGTGCGCTGTGCCCCCCATACCGATACATGTCGAGTTCCCCGAGGTCTCTCACCAGCTTCGCACGGAGGGGATTCAGATGAATGCATCTCACCAATTCCAGCAGATACGAATCCTCTTGGCAGAGAATCGACCTATATCGATTTTGGAAGAGGTGCCCATGTCGTTTGTGGCGTCGATTGAAGTTTACGGCGTATCCGGTTAAGAGGCGTCGCATGAAGGTCGAAAGCGGGACGTCTCCCGTCCGGAAAAGCAGATGTGTGTGGTTTGGGATAATCGCCCACGCCATGCACTGAATCGATGATTCGAGAACAAGGGTGCTCAGTCGATCGAGGAAATCGTTCCGGTCGGTTTCGTCTTTGAAGATTTTGGAGCGCTCGATCCCGCGGACGATGATGTGGTGGAGCGCTCCGGGCGCATCGATCCGTGCTTGTCTTGGCATGTGCGTAAGATAGTGGGACCATGGTTGTTGTGAAACTTATTTATTTATTTACTGACGTCCCTAAATACTCTAAATACTCTAAATACTAAATACGGTGGAGGAAGACAAGGGACCGGACAACAAGTTCTGCGACCGGGGGAAACTCCTCTACCCCAGCGATTACGGTTATCCGGAGAGCATGGGCCGGGATTACGAAAGGCGCGAAAGCGAGCGTCGTCGTATCGACCGACCGAGTGATTGAATGATTGTGTAGAGTAGTGGAGGGAGTCGGCATTCCGTATCGCAGTCACTATTCCTCTCGGATGGCGAAGTACGAAGTTGGTGAGAAGTCCGGGCTTAACCGGAATGATCGTGATGGCCATCATCGAAGTCCCTTCTGAAGGAGATCGGCGTGAGAGAGTATTCATTGTTTCGGTTGCGTTAACTTATCATATTAGATAACTTCTTGCCATGAAGTGGAAAGAATTGCTCAATCTGGTAGGCGGAGAGCCGGTTTTCACCTCCGCAATGCTGAGGGCCGGGAAAGTCTCGGATGCCAAACTCCGCTTACAGTTGGTTAGGTGGACGAAGGACGGGCGAATCCTCAAACTCAGACGCGGAGTGTATCTACTCGCAACTCCGTATCGCAGAATCGAGCCGCACCCCTTTCTCATCGCAAATCACCTCAGGAAGGCTTCCTATGTCAGCCTCCAGTCGGCGCTGGCATACCACGGCATGATTCCGGAGCATGTTCCTGTAGTAACTAGCGTGACAACGGCACGGCCAGAGCGGCTGCACACTCCTGTGGGCGTTTACACTTTTCAGCACGTGAAGCCGTCTCGATTTTTCTCCTATGTTCAGGTAGAAATCACACGAGGACAGTATGCTTTTGTCGCAGCGCCGGAAAAAGCTCTACTAGATCTGATCTATCTGACACCCAATGCAGATCGCGTTCCCTACCTGTGCGAGCTTCGTCTTCAGAACCTCCAAGCCATGAATTGTGACATCCTCGCCAGTGATGCGGCTCGTTTCGGAAAGACGAAGCTCCGCCGTGCCGCTGAGCATGTGATGCGCATCATCAAAGAAGAGGCATACGACGAGCTATGAAGGATCACCTGCGCCGACTTGTCGATCGTAGTTCAGATGACCTACTCGGGATTTGTGTGGTGCGTGAGTATTTGCAGGCCCGCATCCTGCAGAGCTTTCAAGAGAGCGGTGTTTTCTTGCGTTGGGCCCTCCTGGGAGGAACGGCCTTGCGCTTTCTTTACTCAATTCCTCGGTACTCAGAGGATCTTGATTTCTCGGTATTGAAGACAAGCGAGGACGTCGGATTCCGACCGGCCCTGCGCCGTGTCCAAGCGGCCTTGACCGCCGAGGGGTACTCTCTTCACGTAAAGGTCAACGATGAAAAGACGGTGGCCTCTGCTTTTGTCCGATTCCCTGGCCTTCTGTATGAACTGGAGTTGTCGCCCCACCCATCACGGGTCATCTCGATCAAAATCGAGGTAGACACGAATCCCCCTGCGGGAGCGATCACGGAGACGACACTTGTCCGACGTCATGTGACACTCAATCTCCATCACTACGACAAGACATCGCTGCTCGCGGGAAAACTCCATGCCTTCCTGAGCCGCTCATGGGTGAAGGGGCGTGACTTGTATGATCTCATCTGGTATCTGGCCGACAGGAGCTGGCCCAACCCCAATCTTCGGTTGCTGAATGCAGCCCTCGCACAGACGGGCTGGGACGGTCCTAAGATTGCTTCCGAAAACTGGCGTAGCGTTTTCATGGACAAGCTCGTCTCAGTGGATTGGGAGAAAGCGCGAGCTGATGTTTTTCCTTTCCTGGAAAGAGCGGAAGACGTTGACTTGATTACACTCGACAATGCGTTGGGGCTTCTCGACCGGACGTAGCAGGTCGGACTATGAGGACAACACAGGGACCTTTTTGATCTTCGCCCGGGCCGGCGGTGGCAGGCGTCCCTGCCATCGCATCACTTGAGTAGATCCTCGAATCGAGGTTCTTTCGCCCATTCTTCGATCCTCTGCTGCGCGTGACGGTACCCGGCATCCACAATTTTCTCGATGGACTCATATTCGGTGAGCCCAAACCCCCCCACCGGCGGTTCGAAGCAGAAGTCAGCCTCCTGCACGATCTGTCGAAGCCGCTGTGCGCTGCCCACCATGCTGGAGCGCATTATCACCGTGAGTATGGTGGGAATGTCTATGGATTCCTTAAGAGGATTGAGGCGCGCCCTCAGATACCTCGACGCAGACGGCACCTCGGTGAGGGAACTCTCAAAGGAAAGGTCATCCTTGGGTGTGACATTGACCACCATGACGGTTCCGCCATAGAGGTCCCTCATCACATCTCCCGGTAGGTTGTTTACGAGACAGCCGTCCACGAGCAATTGTTCGTGATCGATGATGGGCGCAAATATGCCGGGTACTGACAGGCTTGCCCGTACAGCCTGCCAGACCGAACCCGACCGGTGAATATTGATTTCCGCTTTGGTAATATTCGTTGAGACGCAGAAAAAGTTAAGCCAGAGGTCTTCTATCTCAACACCGCCGTAGTACTCCTCCATTTTACGGTTCAGCCTGCGGCCTCCCAGCAGCGATATAACAGGAATGGTGTATTCCTTGTAGGGGCGTTCGTTGGCATGCAGTTCTTTGTGGAGTCGGACGATGTCCACCGGATCGGTCTCAAGGGCCACGTGCGAAGCGATTGCGGCGCCCATGCTTGTTCCCCCGACGACATCAACGGGTATTCCTGCTTCCTTCAGGGCCTGAACCACCCCTATATGCGCATATCCCCGCACTCCCCCTCCTCCGAGAACGACTCCAATTGACCGTCCGGCCAGGAAGCGACTGAGACGGCCGAAATCCGCCGGAGAATCCCACGCTACATGGAAATGATGCCGCGCATTGGTACTGCGAATCACGGCTCCGGTTCCTCGCGGTAAACGGCTTCTATCGCGATGAAGCAGTACAAGAACGACGTGGGATCTCTGAGTTCCGCGCATGGACTCCGGCATGAGGAATTCCGTTTCCGGCGCCGGAAACTCATCCATCGCCTGGCCCACCAGCAGGACTCTATCTGCCTGGCGAAGGCACCGCTTCGTCCAAATAGAATCTATCGGATCGGCCTGGTAGAGGATGAATTGATAGCGGGTGTCTTGCTCATCCAGCCAGGCCCTAAGCCTCAGACTGCCGGGATCATGCTCGGGAATCTGAGAGATCCCCGGGGTCTCCAGCTCTGAATCCAGCCGTTCTCTGCTCAGGTGAAGAACAGAAGTATGATCGGAGAGCTCAACTGCGAGGCGCGTAACGAATTCTGTGAGGGGAACCTCTCTTCCCATGGGCACCACGGCGATGTTTTCTACATCTGCACACCTCTTCTTCGCCGATATTGCCCTGCTGAGACGTTGGATGATGTTCGCGGTGACGTGTCGTAGAATCTGAGGGTATCGCTCAGAGATCTGCCGGTATGCCTCTTCGGAGAATCGGATCAGCTCCGAATCGCGGAATCCATACACCGTTGCGGTTCGTGCTTCACCCGTGAAGAGAGCCATTTCGCCGACGCTCTCTCCGCGCGTGACCATTCCCACTTCGCGTTCCGATCCTGAACCATCCTCCCGGACCACGCGCAATCTACCGCTTATGACGATATACAAGCTGTCGCCGGGGGCACCCTGATGAAACAGCACTTCACCCTGCTTCAACTGAAACCATTCGCTGTACGTTTCAATATCATCGAGCGCTTCATGGGCATGCGGTCCCAGTAGTTTCGGAAGAATCGTCGCGACGAGGTTGCGACGTATGCGGCGGCGAACCGCCACCGCCAGATCTTCCGCCATCTTGGGATTCCGATCCATGAGCCTCCGGATTACATCCTTCGGAAGTTCCACCAATTCAACATTACCCTGTGCTCTTACCGTTGCCGTTCTCTTCCCGCCCGTCAGAATTTGCATCTCTCCGGCGGTTTCTCCGGGTCCGATTTCTCCCACAACAATGGGCGTACCGCATGGCTGATCGATGCTGACATCCAAACGACCGGCTGCCACCACATACATTGATGCGCTGGGATCTCCCTGGCGAAGGAGTGTCTCACCAGCCTTGAGCGCGATCCACTTCAACTCGGAAATCAGTTCCCGCAGTGTTTCATCATCGACCTCGGCGAAAAAACCGGCATTTCGAAGCTGTGATAGCAACCTATTGCGAGACTGATTCATGATGGAGCTCCGTAGTCGATATGCTGTCTTCGTCTGAATGATCACCGCTTAGCTGCCGCATGGTTACAGAATTCGCATACCAATGTCGGTCTTGAAGTCCTATTCCGCCACGATTTACAGGCAGCCGAATAGACAGAAAGGGTCACAATGAAGCGAATCACGGAATGAAAAAAATGAGGGACATTGCTGAAGTCAGTACTTTCTTGTCGGCGAGAGAAATGGGGGACATTGCCGAAATAGGACTTTCTTGGGGCGAGTTGCGTTTTAGATTGGGTCCATGCCTAGATCATCACGGATAGACGCCGCGGTGCCCTGCACCACATTATTCTCAGGGGACTCGATCCTCTATGACAGGCCGAGATATGACTCCCCCGCTGAGCGACTATAGCTCCAGGCCACGTAGACCCAGAGGCTTAGCAGCTGGTCGGATATGGGGCAGATGTGAGATGCGTTCTGACTCAAATCACCGTTAGCAATGTCTGACCCTACTTCCCCGCAACCTCAACATAACCCGGTACGTCGACACATTTGAGGAGGAAGAAGAAGTTGATATTGAGGCCAATCTCAAAGAAATAGCCGGGCATTTGAGGAAATTGGGAATTGTGAGGGATGAATAGTGAATTGAACCACGGAAAACACGGAATGGCACGGATTGGTCTACCATGAAGGGCATGAAGGAAATGAAGAAGCAGAACTCAGTTCTACAACCTGGATGCCATCATATCGGTTGGGTATCGCGTCAAGAGCATCATCGCTACCCGTTTCCGGATCTGGGCCACTGAGCGACTCTAGGAGTATATCGTCAAAGGCTACACCATGGACGATGAACGCCTGAAGAATCCGCCTGTGGCCGGATCCATGGTCCCGGACTATTTCGATGAGATGCTGGCCCGCATCCGGGATATTCGGTTCAGCGAGCGACGAACTTCGTCGGAATCCGCAACGAATGTACCTGCGTGTTCGTGAGATATTCGCAATGGCGGCCGACTACGATCCATCTTGGAGCGAAACCACGAGATTATTCAGTATCATCCAGAACAAGCTTCATCTTGCCGCCACCGGAATGACCGCCTCTGAAATCATCCATTCGCGCGCCAATGCAGCACTGCCGAACATGGGCCTTACCAGTTGGCAGAAAGAGGAGGTACGCAACACGGACGTCACGATCGCCAAGAATTACCTCGATGAAAATGAGATCGAAGAACTCAACCGCATCGTCACCATGTGGCTAGATTTCGCTGAAGACCAGGCCAGGCGGCGTAAGCAGGTCTTCATGAAAGACTGGAAAACGAAACTGGATGAATTCTTGGTGTTCCATGACCGGAGCGTCCTGGGTCATGCAGGAAAAGCGAGCAAAATTGACGCCGAAACCCACGCCAAACATGAATATGATCGCTTCGCCGACCGCCGTTGAGAGTATAAGGAGCAAATCGGCGTAACTGATTCGATCAAGATGCTGGAAGAAGCAGCCAGGCAGATTAAGGACAAGACCATGGAAAGCACGGAATGAAGCGGAAATTAGTAAGCGGAAATGGCGGATATTGCTGGAATTGGGACTTTCTTGGGGCTTGGGATCGCATCTTCCATCTTAGATATTGCCACGTGATGAGCCCTGACATGTCTCCGGGTTTTGGCCTGGAGTGCCACGAGTTTCGGAGGAAAGCTGCCAAGGGATGCTGGGGCAGGCCAGGAAACGGTGATTTGATCGTCTGAAGTCAAGCACGATTGATCCAGTTGTTGCCTAACCCGGACGTCTCACCGGCTTTCGTTGCGAGACAGAAGAGATGGTTATGGCTGCAAGGCTTGCGACCAAGGCTCCCGCAGGTGTATCCTCTGCGATACGTCGAGGAAGCCGACAGAGCGTAACGCAGCAGACAGAGCCATATCGGCTGCCGCAGCGGGAAGTCGGTGGGAAGCCCGGGGTGGATCCGGAACCCCTCAAAATCCAACTCGGTTTCGCCCTACAGTTACACGTACAAGTATACGTATAAACCCTACGCATTCAGCCGCTCTTCGAGCCCCGAAAATCCATATTCTTCCCACGTCAACTGGAGGTGCCCATGCAAGATCTATCATCTGTGAGCTGAAACTCGATCAATCGTCGGCTGGCAACTAGGCAAACGGAGCAAGGCGAAGCGCGTTTTGTATTTTGTCGCGATGTGACGAGGTCACTCCCACCTCATCCGCATAGTCCGGCCATCGCAAGACAGCTTCCCGCACTTCGCTGATGATCGCCTTGGCCCGCCCGCGTTTCATGGAAGCGGCTCTGGCGCAGGCTTCGAAATCCTCCATTGTGAAGTCGTCGCGCTTCCCGTTCAACGTCATCTGGTGGCTGGACGTCCATTTCCCGCTCGGCTGAAAACTGTAGGTCATGTCGAAAGCAGGGGCGAGCGACCATTTCCCCGACCTGTCCATCAGGAAAGCAATGTTCTTGACGTGGTCATCCTGGTTCCTGGCAATGATGTTGAACACCATCCTCCGAAATTGTTCCTCCACCGCACTGACGGGCAGCTCCAGCCGTCGAATAACCTGAAGCGCCTGCTCGTAGCTGTAGGCACCGGCCTGGTTGAAGTCGAAATGTGCTATTGCGGCAAGGGATTGCATGTGGAGCTTCCCACCGTCGGGCAGCCGGTCGAACCGACGGGTCATGAAGTGCCGCCGGCCGCCTTCCTTGAAGAGCCTGCAGGCGCTCATTGTGATGCCGGAGTCAGTTGCCATATTGTAATAGGCATACTCAATGGTTCCGTATCCCCGGAGATCCTCCAATTCTTTGTCCATGTTGCCGCTGACCCCGTCAAATTTGAGCAGCCAGTGCTCGAAGCCCTTTCCTGCTTTGGCCTGGCCGGAACGCACTTCGTTGGACTCAGGATTCCAGGCGATCACGGCTTTCGCGCGGGCACCGCCCGCGGACGTGCCAACCCGGAGAATATCCCTCAGGGCGTCAGCCTTGCCTTCATCCGCGAATGTGCCCCGCAGGCTGTCCCGATGCCTGAGAACGTCCGACGCCAACTCGACCAGTCGATCCACTCGGAGACGCGTGGCCTGCCGGGGCCGCGGGCCCGTGGCAGGCATGAACTCCAGGGCTCCCATTCCTCGCGTTCCTGTGTAGCACAGACGTTCCACCGCGTTGAACGACTCCGGCATCCGTCCCTGCGTAGCCAGCCACGCATCGATCAGAGCATTGCCAAATCGGTCCGGCAGAGAATCCGCCAGCAGACCTGGTAGACCATGGAAGGTCACCGACGGCAGTGCGGGAAACGTGTAGACCCTTTCGGACAGCGGCAACATGAGCGGCGCGATCTCGATGCCACTTCTGGAGAATGCCGGATCATACTGGAATGATGCCGTCTCATTACCGTCCTCCAGCGCCACCGCACCGATGGTGCTGCCCCACAATTTCACCTCGGCAACCGTACTCATTCTTTCTCTCCCCAGTGCCATTCACCACTAGGTTTGGTCGCACGCTTGGAAGAGGCCCGCTTGCGTTCCTTTCCTTTCAGCTTCAGCAGCTCCATGGGCCGAGGGCCGGTTTCGGGGACCAAATGTTCTAACCCATCCATGAGCTCTAGGATGCGCAGCAGCTGGATAATGGTAGACATCTGGGCGTCTTCGCCGGCTTCGATCCGTTCGACTGTTCGTTTACCCAGTCCAGCCTGCTCGGCTGCATGCGCTTGCGTGATTCCGAGGTCAAGGCGACGACGAGCAATACGCCGCCCCAGCTCTTCCAGTACCGCCTCGGGTGTCAGATGCTTCTCGATTCTCATTCCTATGGCCTCCTGTGAGAAGTCCAGCCTAGGCGACCGCTCTTTATCGCAACATATGGCGTATAAGTAGCCTTTTAGTCACTAACTCGCAATATACAACGACTTGTTACTACAATTTTCCTCTGTTCATGTGGAGATCGGTCTTCGACTCATAGCAACATAATCGCTATAAGTTACGAGTTGATGGTTAAAAAGCCAAATAAATCGCCATTTACGCCGAATAACAGTGGAGTGACTCCCGGCGGAACCCGCGATTACTTAGCGACTTCAAAGTGAAGATATTCTGCGTATATTATGCCAAGAGGACCACGTTTAGACTGCTCCGGAACACTCCACGCTGCTGAAGTGGCAGGTCACCTGGGAGTAAGCGCTGCCTGTATAAGCCTGATCGTCGCCAAAGGAGTGATCAGCGAGACAGCGCCAGAGATCATCGACAAATGGGACACATAAGTCACATTCGGTCCCCGAATCGTAAATCGCGCAAATTGAAGATCTTCTCTCGGGAAGGCGTCAGGTAACGCCGGTACCAACGTCCCCAAGAAAACGTCCCCAAGAATGGATTAGAGAGCGGTCACAAGAGGCATTCCCGAAATTTTTCCAACGACCTCCCAAAGATCCGACCCTCGCCCCCACTGAAAAATAAACGCCTATAAGCCAGCTACGCAGGGGCGACAGTACCCGTGGGGGCATCGCATCGTTCTACTGAAATGGGCGGCCCCAGCCGACCTGCAGCGAACCTATCGACATATAGAAGAAACCTATCTGGAAGAGTAGGAAGACAGGCAGCGAGAGAAATACGCCTTGGTTCACGAAGTAGACCATTCCGAATGTGAAGTAAATACCAAGAAGAAGTTCTAAGACAGACAGGGAGCTCGGTTTTGACCGATATCGCCGCTTCTTCCGGTGTTGTCTTCGCTGTAAGGCGTTCAATTTGGGTGTCCGTACAAATGGACTCTTCCGGCCAAGAATGCCCTCCACCACAGCACGACCGTTGTTCAATGATAGCCCGATCCCGAATGCCATCAGCAGCGGTATGTGGAGTACATGCGGCCAGAGCCGGCCAAGGGCCATCCTGATGGTGAGGGCGTAGTAGATGATAACTGAGGCAGAGGAGCAAAAGAATACTAGAAGATAGAGAAAAATCGGCCAGCGTAGATGATGATCGAACTGGTATTTGAGCATGGGTATGAGCAGAAATGCGGGAACTGTCATCAGAAGCCATCCGAGGTTGCTGCTTAGATGTATCATTGCTTCAGCCCGCGTAGCGATCGAAACGTTCGACCTGATGATCCGAGGAATCAATTTGATCGCGGTTTGAACTGAACCCTTGGCCCATCTGTGTTGCTGCGTTCTGTACGCATTGAGCTCTTCCGGAAGCTCGGCCGGCGCGATGACATTTGGGAGATAAACGAATCGCCACCCTTAAAATGTTTGGTAAATTTAAACTGCTCCTCCATCTGAACTCGATGC
>RCNG010005811.1_pt1 | contig 10535 bp, 11 predicted proteins | sample 2041371 | NCBI WGS metagenome assembly RCNG01 (sample SAMN09708227, study PRJNA481090) | Marine sediment metagenome, whole genome shotgun sequencing project. | biome: marine sediment; feature: ocean; material: sediment; isolation source: Sewage treatment plant 1 marine sediment (STP1) ... | reverse complement strand
GCACCCCCTGCTCCCGCCATGGTGATGGCGACCGGAACGGACAAGGATGAGACCCTCCTGTCATTCTGGAAAAGCGAATCATTTTCAGCGGCTATCGATGGCATCTCCATCGCGGATATCGACGGAGATGGTTCCAACGAGATCGTCTGTATTAGCCGCAATCAGATCTATGTCTACCGCTATCAAAACGGACGTCTTCAGGAGATCTTTACCTTCAGCCACAAGTCTTTCGCCCGCCTCATACATGTTGACGCGGCCGACATCAACCGGAATGGCACGGCTGAAATTTTTGTGACGGATTCTGTCTCCAGCCAGCAGCGGGTAAGATCGGTGGTGCTGGAATGGAACGGCCAGGATTTCGATATTATCGATGACCGTACTGACTGGTACCTGCGCATCCTGCAGACACCCGCATCCGAGCCACTTCTGCTGGGCCAGAAACGAGGAGCGCAACCGCCTCAAGGCGTACCTGTCACTATCCAGGATGTCATGTTCGACCGGGATGTGCATGAAATAAGGTATCAGGATGGACACTATGCGTCCGCAGGCCTGTATGTTTTGCCGAAAGGACTGTCTTTATACGACTTTGCACGAGGCGACGCATCCAACAATGGACAGAACGAGATCGTGTCCTTCTCCCGGAGCGATCATATCAACATCTACAACCAGAATGGGGAAATTGCCTGGGAAAGCGACCAAGTCTACGGCGGGAACCGGCTGTTTATGGAAGCACCGGATCCCGAGAACTCCTTCACGGACAACGGCAGGACCCGCAGAATGATCAACTACTATCTTCCTCAACGGATCCACGTGACCGATATCGACAAGGACGGATTGAACGAAATTATCATCCTTAAAAACTATGATAGCGACCCCGGTCTTTTTTCGCGCATCAAGGCTTTCAAGGAGGGGCATATCGATTGCCTTTCCTACGACGATATCGGCGTCCAACTCAAGTGGCAGACACGTGATATCGCCGGGTATATCAGTGATTATGTCATCGGCGATCTGAACAACGACGGTGTAAACGAAATCGTGCTTTCTTCGGTGGCAAAGGGTAAGTCTATCATTAGCAAGGGCCAGAGCTATATCCTGTCTATCGTACCGACAAATGAATAATTTTTGTATTTGGTATTTTGTATTTGGTGTTTGGCGGGCTTGTTGGTTTGTGGAGAATAAATGGCATTCGTTTGCTTTGAAGATCTTCGGGTTTTCCAATTGGCTGAAAAGCTGTCTGATGACATATGGAAAATCGTCGGGAAATGGAACTATTTTGAAAAAGATACTGTCGGCAAGCAACTGGTAAGGGCGGCTGATAGTATCGGGGCAAATATCGCTGAGGGATCGGGAAGGGGATATCCTAACGATAACAAACGGTTTGTTAAAATTGCTCGCGGTTCCTTGAACGAGACAAAGTTTTGGCTTCGCAGAGCATTCAAAAGAGGCTTATTGGACCAAACCCAAAGCGAATGCCTGACAAAAACCCTTGATGAATTAGCACCGACATTGAACGCATTTTTAAACTCTATCGGCCGGAACACCTGAAAACCCTTAACCAAACACAAAACACTAAATACAAAACACCATACACATAAATCATTTTCCGTGTTTTCGTGATGAAAGGTCTTTCCTTTATATGAATACCCCGAGTGGAGATTATGTCTTGGAGGATTATTTCTTATTAATTAGTTTTTAGTGTTTTCGCCCTTTCGTGTTTTCGTGATGAAAGATCTTTCCTTTACACGACTCTCTTAAAAAGCTTTTCAAAAACTGCTTTTTCCAATTTAATCCAGGTGGGTCTTCCATGCGGGCAGTTGGAGGGGTTCTCGCAGGCATCGAGTTGTTCCAGCATGGTCTTGATTTCCATGTCCGTAAGACGCTGGTTTGCGCGGATGGAGCCATGACAGGCCATAAGCTTGATGCTGTCGTCAATAGCCTTTTCAGCAACGTCTCCAGATCCGTCCTCAATCCACTTCTCCACCATCTCCATCACCAGGGATTTAATTTCACTTTCCCCCAGGATAGCCGGCACCGATTTGATGGCAAAGGTGTCACCCCCAAAGGGTTCGATCTCGAAGCCCAGGGTCGCAAGCTCGGGAAGAAATTTTTCCAGAACCTTTGCCTCCCGGTAGTTCAGGTCAATGGTTTCGGGTATCAGCAATCCTTGTGACTCGGTTTTCACCTTTCGGGATTGCTTCAACTTTTCGTAACGGATCCGTTCATGCGCGGCATGTTGGTCGAGGAGGATGAGGTCCTGCCTGGATTCACACACAATGTAGATATCCTGATATTGACCAATGACCTTTAAATCGCTGAACCGTGTCTGGTCCCAGAGTTGCGACTGATCTGACGCCTGCGTCAAAAGCCCGCTCCCGCCGGCCGGCTTTATGGGAGCCGCATGCGGTTCTTGCGCTTCTGAAAATGATTGTATCCGCGGTGCAATTGACCGGGGTAAGATCGTTTTCAACGGCGGTGCCAACGCCTCTCCTTCTTTTACTTCCTGCCGCGGTGAAACAGTCCACGCGTCTTTCCCCTGATAATCCCCCGGCTTTTCCTTGATGAACAGCATCTTTTCCTGGGGAAATTGCCTGCCCCACTTTTGGGAGTCGGTCTGCTGCAAGGCATGGACGACCGCAGACCGGACCGTGTCGTGAACCTGTTTCTGGTCGCTGAACCGCACTTCATTTTTGGCGGGGTGAACATTGACATCCACCCTGTCAAACGGCACCTGGACAAACAACACCGCCATGGGGAACTGACCTTTGACAAGTCTGCCGGCATAGCCCTCAAACAGAGCATGCTGGACCACACGATCCCTGACAGCCCTGCCGTTGATATATATGTGCATACTACGGGATGTTTTACGTGTGATGGACGGAGAGGAAAGCCATCCTTCAAGCTTCAGATATCCATCGTCATGCTGAACAGCGATGAGCCCCTCTTTCAACTCCGATCCCAGTACATGGATCACCCGGTCTGCCGGATTGGAAACAGCCACCCAGTTTTTCAACAATTTACTGTTGTGAAGCAGCTTGAATTGAACGGCTGGCCTCCCCAGGGCCATGGTGGAAACCACATCGACAATGTGGCCCATTTCGGTCTGGATACCCTTCAAGAATTTTCTTCTGGCGGGTGTGTTAAAAAAAAGCTGTCTCACGCTTATCTGAGTGCCCACCGGTGCACCGGTTTCTGTCACTTTCTGGATCTTGCCGCCTGCCATAATAATTTCGAGGCCTGTATCTGTTTCTCTGTGTCGGGTGACAAGAGAAAACCGGGATACGGAAGCAATGCTGGGCAGGGCTTCCCCCCTGAAACCCAGGGTCCGGATAGAAAACAGGTCTTCGTTTTTGTATATCTTGCTGGTGGCATAGCGTTCGATGGAGAGCAGGGCATCGTCCGGGGCCATGCCCATCCCGTTGTCCGACACCCGGATCAGGGATCGCCCCCCTTTTTCGATCTCCACAACGATTTGCGTGCTCTCCGCATCCAGGGAATTTTCCAGCAACTCCTTGACCACCGAGGCGGGTCGTTCCACCACCTCGCCGGCAGCAATTTTGTTGGATAATATTTCAGGCAGAATACGTATTTGAGACATGGTATTTTATGTTTCGTGTTTGGTATTTGGTGTTTCGTGTTTCGTGTTTTGTGTTTCGTGTTTTGGTGTTTTGTGTTTGGGGTTTGGGGTTTGGGGTTTGGTATTCGGACTTACAACATATAAAAAGGTTCTTTTGGGTCCGGCAGCCAACATACTATCACTTTTGATAAGTTGCTGGCTCTGGCATCATGGTGTCTTTATTGACCTGAGCAATAATCTCCGTACTCAGAATTTCATTCCGATTAAATCTGTGGACTTCTTTCGCTGCCCCACAAAGCACAAAATCCAAAACACCAAACACTAATTTTTATCCGTCTTTAAAAAATTATTCAAATATTCAACCTCCATAGGCGACAGGTTGAATCTGATAGCAGCGGCTTCGATCATTTGTTGATGATTTTTCAATGGTTCGGTCTGTCGCTCTTCTGAAATCCATTTCACGGCTTTGCGGATCATTTCGCCGTCCGGCTGGATGGTGGTCATGGGAGCACCTCATTGTTTTGCAATATAAATAAATTCTTATGTATTGTGATGAAATCCAAAATCCGAATATCGAAATCCTAAACAAATTCAAATATCCAATGAACCAATGCCCAAAACGAGGCATCGGGTAGGAACGTTTATAAACTCTTACTTAAAATTGCTCCGAAAATCTTCGTCAATTCGGTTGATTCAGTAAGCAAAAATGATCTGAACTCTTTAAGATCCTTTATATTTTCTGTATCAATGAGTTTCAACCAATAACAGCTTTCTTTTGCTTCTTTGCGACAAATCTTAATTCGGAAAATAAAGTCCTTTTTACTGACTGCTTCATTGGCTTCAATATAATTTGCACCAACCGATCCAGAAGATCGTATTAATTGCTTTCCATCCTCAAAATTACCAGTAGTCTTAGGCAGTTTTTTCACAAAAGACCTGACCATTTTTGCAAATTCTAATGTGCGATCTTCCAGGTCGTAATGTTTTGGATTTTTTATTTGGGTCATTTGAATTTGTTTTGGATTTCGATATTCGTGCTTCGAATTTCTTAATTTATTGCAATCCTTAATAGTTGTCTTGGTTTTGCTTTAATTGCTTACCTTATTTTCGGACTTTCCTTATGGTGTTCCGTCGCCTGCTCAAAGCTGTAGCCCACCTTTAACAGCATGCCCTCATTAAAATGTTTACCCAGTATCTGCAGACCGATGGGCAACCCATCGCTGGAAAATCCACAGGGAACCGACATACCTGGAATGCCGGCCAGGTTTGCTGAAAGTGTAAAAATATCCGAAAGGTACATCTTTAAGGGGTCTTCGACATTCTCACCGATCTTAAATGCGGGCGTAGGTGCCGTCGGGGAGAGGATGACATCGCATTGCTCAAATGCACGTTTGTAATCTTCGATAATCAGGGTGCGAACCTGGGAGGCTTTCCCATAGTAGGCATCATAGTACCCGGCAGACAGGCAGTAAGTGCCGATGATAATGCGTCTCTGAACTTCCGGCCCAAACCCGTCCGTCCGCGTGGCCCGGTACATTTCCATCAGGCTGTCCTGATCCCTGTTCCGGTATCCGTATTTGACACCGTCATACCTGGCGAGATTCGAACTGGCCTCACAGGGCGCGATCACGTAGTAGACAGCCACCACGTGTTCGGTATTGGGTAATGAAACCTCTATACACTGCGCCCCGCGTCGCTCAACAACACGGACAGCCTCTTCCACAACGGATGCGACATCCGGATCGAGCCCCTCCAGCGCCGCAATCTCTTTTGGAATCCCGACGGTTACACCCGTGAGATCCTCCGTGAGAAAGGACGTGAAATCAGGCACATTCTCGGGAACCGAGGTGGAATCACCGGCATCATACCCTGAAATCGTGTTCAGCATCATGGCACAGTCCGTTACGCTTTTGGTCAGAGGGCCGATCTGGTCGAGAGATGATGCAAACGCCACCAGTCCGAATCGAGACACACGGCCATAGGTAGGCTTCATTCCCACGATCCCGCAGTGGGAAGCAGGTTGTCTGATGGAGCCGCCCGTGTCAGACCCCAGAGCCCCCAGGCACATGTCAGCCGCAACCGCCGCCGCGGAGCCGCCGCTGGAACCGCCTGGGATACGGCTGAGATCCCATGGGTTTCGGGTAATCTTTACGCTGGAGTGTTCGGTGGACGAACCCATGGCAAATTCATCCATGTTCATTTTGCCGATAATGACGGCATGGTCGGATATGAGTTTTTTTACCACAGTTGCATCATAAGGCGGGATAAAATTTTCAAGGATCCGCGACCCGCAGGTGGTTTTGGTTCCTTTTGTACAGATAAGGTCCTTGACCCCTAGGGGAATACCTGTCAAAGGGCCGATTTTCCCTTGCGCTATCTGTTTGTCGGCATTTTCGGCCGCCTGAATCGCATTTGCTTCCGTCACCGTAATAAACGCATCCACCTGGCTCTCACCTGGCTCTCAACCGCTTCGATCCGGTCTAAGACTGCCTGTGTCAATTCCCTGGATGAAATTTCTTTTGACTTGAGCAATTCATGTGCTGCTTGAATGGTTAGTTCATGTAACTGCATGTTTCCCTCACCTCTAACTATTGTCCATCCATAAATGGTCTTTTCACGCTCTGCCGGTGTTGGGCGCCATAATTTAATTTCGCAGAAATTAAATTATTTTCGGCACAACAAAACTGCCATCCTCGGATTCGGGGGCATTGGCCATGGAAAGATCCCTGTCTGCCGGTTCAGACATGTCGTCATCACGAAAGGCATTGGTCAGAGAAATAGCATGTGTTGTGGCGGAAACACCCCGGGTATCCACACGCTTGAGCGAATCGACATGATCTAAAATCTCGCCGATCTGACCGGCAAATTTTTGGATAGCTTCTTCGGACAATTCCAGACGCGCAAGGTTGGCAACGTGTACGACGTCATCCTTGGTAATTTTCATATGGCACCGTTTTTAGATTACAGGATATCACATCACGAAAGTTCGAAAACACGAAAAAAACCAGAACCTAATCGATTGTCGCGGTTGCCGTGGTTACAAGGAAGATGCTGTTTCGGTTCACTTTCGTGTTTTCGTCTTTTCGTGCTTTCGTGATACATTTTTTCAGTTTTTTGTGATTACTACAACCTATCTCAAAATAAAGATTAGGGTTTCTGGCAAGGCGCGGGACAACGAAAAAGCGGAGCATACACGTAGTATGTGAGCATTTTGAGCTGTTTCGCAACACCGATAGGAGGACTTAGATTATTTTGAGATAGGTTGTAGCGCTAGTTCCTCACAACAATTCCCTTGAAGTCATGTTTGGTCAATGCCTGGCGCATCTGCTCGGCCTCGGTTTTTGTCCGATAGGGGCCAACCTTGACACGATACCAGGTTCCCTTATTGGGTATCTCGGCCTTTGTACTGAATCCGGCATATCCCAGTTTCGTCAGTTTTTTAACCAGTTCCTCTGCAGAGGCTGCGTCCTTGGTGGACGCTACCTGAACAGCCAGGGATCCTGACGGTGACGGTTTGACAGCCGGTAAAGCCTTCTTCTCAGCCTGGGTGACCTTTGCTTTGGAAACACGTTTTTGCGATGTCAATGGTGACGGGGGCAGAACGGCAGAGGGGGTCTTGGGAGGCGCTTTGGGCGGAGCCTTTTTCTCTAAAACTGGGATCTTTTCATCTTTTTCTTTTTTCTTCAAGGCTTCGTAGAACCCAAAAGAGGATTTGGCACCTGTTTTGGCAGAATCGATTTCCATGGCCCTTTTTTCCTGTTTGACCATCGACTCTTTCAGGGCAAGCAGTTCTTTCTGAAGTGCCTGAATATCAAAATTCACCGGAGCAGTTCCACGGCCAACCAAAACGCCCAGCACAAACATCCATCCGGAAACCAGGAAGAGCAGGCAGAGGCCGAGAAAAAATCCTTTTCCTGTTAACTGGAGCATGTATTTCTGTCTGCTTTTTGCTGTCGCTTTTTTTTCTGTCTTTTTTTTCATTTACATCTTTTCCGGTGCGGAAACACCCAGAAGGGTCAATCCGTTTCGAATAATTCTTTGCACCGCCAGCACGAGGGAAAACCGGGCCTGCGTCACAACGGGGTCATCAGCCAGAACACGGTGCTTATTGTAATAGGAATGGAACGTGGATGCAAGACTCATCAGATAATAAGTGATACGGTGGGGTTCCCTGAAAACGGCGCTCTTTTCCACCACCGCTGGATATTGCCCCATGACCTTTATCAGGTTGATTTCTTCAGGTTCCACAAGGTGTTTCATGGTGATATCATCCCATGCGTCACTGTCGATCCCCTGCGCTTTACCCTTTCTTAAAATACTGGAGATTCGAGCATGCACATACTGAACATAGTAGACCGGGTTGTCGTTGGATTTTTTCTTTGCCAACACCAGATCGAAATCCAACGGGCTTTCGTGGTGTCTTGTGAGAAAAATGAATCTTGCAGCATCTCTTCCGACTTCATCGACAACATCTTTCAGCGAAATGAAGTCGCCTGCCCGTGTCGACATGGCCACGGGTTCACCGCCCCGCAGCAGATTGACGAGCTGAATAAGAATGACCTCAAACTGATTCCGCCGGTAACCCAGCGCCTCTATGGAGGCCGTCATTCGTGGAACGTATCCGTGGTGATCCGCTCCCCAGACATCGATGACTTTTTCGAAGCCACGCCGATATTTGTTCAGATGGTAGGCCACATCCGATGCAAAATAGGTTTTCTGACCATTTTTCCTGACCACTACACGATCTTTTTCATCTTGATATAGAGACGTTTTAAACCAGACGGCACCGTCCCTTTTATATACAATGTCTCTTTCTCCCAACTCTTGGATCACCGTGTCGACACTGCCCGAATCATATAGGCTCTGCTCACTGAACCATTCATCGAATGCCACGCCGAACGATTCAAGGTCCTGGCGAATACCCTTGATGATGAGGCCGGCAGCAGCCCTGGCACAAAATGTAATCGCTTCCTGCTCCGGCTTGTCATTCAATTTCCCGCCATGCTCTTTTTTAAGAAAACCTGCAATATCCTTGATATAATCTCCCTGGTAGCATTCATCGGGAAAGGGGGTCTCTTTTCCTGAAAGCGCCTGGTATCGTATAAAAACAGAACGTCCCAGGGTTTCGATCTGCCTTCCCGCGTCATTGATATAGTATTCTTTCTGAACATCATACCCACAGAAAGACAGAATATTTCCAACGCTGTCGCCGACTGCCGCACCCCGGCCATGGCCGACATGCAGGGGCCCCGTGGGGTTCGAGCTTACAAACTCAACCTGAATCTTCTCACCTTTTCCGATATCCGAAGCCCCATAGAGATCCTTCTGATCATGAATGTGACGGAGCACCTCGTGCCAGGCATTGATATTGATAAAAAAATTGATAAACCCCGGTCCGGCGATTTCGGTCTTTTCAACCATGTTTTCACTGTCGTCGATATGGTCAATAATCTGCTCGGCAATCTTCCTGGGAGCCTTCTTCTGGGCCGACGCCATAATCATGGCAATATTGGCCGAAAAATCACCATGGCTTTGATTTTTAGGGATTTCGATCTCCACTTCCGGTAATTCCTGTGCTGATAAAATTCCTTCCGCAACAGCCCTCTTTACGGCCTCGGTGATGAGTTTTTTAATCTTCTGTTTCATATTCCGTCACCTTACACATCGGAGCGACACAGTCGCGTTCTATAAAATCGTGCTACGATTTTATGCGATTTTAAACAAATAACAATGAAAATATCACCGTGAAGGAAATAATGGCTTTTCTCGAACAAGTCAAGGGGCTTTGATTTGGGGTTGACCCCAACGTTGCAAAAGCCGGATAGCCTCAGAGCGAAGTCGGATGATTCACCAAGTGAACTATCCAGAAAATGATGCTTTTATTTTGATATCGGCTATAATAACAGCCCAGTAACTATCTTTTGCCATGTTGTTTATGCAACCTTGGGGTTGACTTGATGTCAGGAATATCCTACACAAGATATGAATAATAATCACGGGTAGAAACCTGTTCAATTCATGTTTATTTAGAAGCTGTCTCAAAAACAGACTTTTTAAGACAGCTTCTATAAAAAACCAGGCCGCGAACACAATGGCATTCGGAAGATGCCAAAGCATTCGTGGCTTTTTTATTGGAGGTTCAGATGAAACACAAAGCGGTAATTAAGCTGTTGATACTGACAGGTCTGCTATCTTTTCCCATGTCTGTCCAGGCACATTTCGGCATGCTCATCCCTTCCGACACCATGATCATGCAGGGAGACAACCGAACCGTCAATCTGCAGGTTTCCTTCTCTCACCCTTTTGAAGGCATCGGTATGGAAATGGTCAAACCCAGAGTGTGTAACATGATGGCCAATGGAAAAAGAATGGACCTGATGGGCCTGCTGAAAAAAGATACGGTCATGAGCCGCACAGCCTGGTCTCTCGATTACAAGATAACCAGGCCGGGTGTCTATATGTTCCTGGTGGAGCCGGAGCCCTACTGGGAACCAGCTGAAAACGCCTTTTTAATCCACTACACCAAAACGGTGTTAACCGCTTTTGGCGACGATGAAGGCTGGGATCACGAAATGGGATTGAAAACAGAAATTATTCCATTGTCCAAGCCCTATGGCCTGTATGCCGGCAATCTCTTCCAGGGAATCGTTACCTTGAATGGCAAGCCTGTGCCTTTTGCGGAAGTAGAAGTCGAATATTACAACAAGGACCGGCAATTGATAGCTCCCACCAATTATATGGTTACCCAGACCATCAAAGCCGATGCCAATGGCATATTTTCCTATGCCGCACCCGTAGCCGGCTGGTGGGGATTTGCCGCCTTGAACAGCGCGGACTTTAAATTAAAACACGATGGACAAGACATGGATGTAGAATTGGGGGCTGTGATATGGGTTAAATTTCATGAACCGAAATTTAAATGAGATCTTAATCTATAATTTGAATTCATCCCTCGCTGCAA
>RCNG010004071.1_pt1 | contig 10538 bp, 7 predicted proteins | sample 2041371 | NCBI WGS metagenome assembly RCNG01 (sample SAMN09708227, study PRJNA481090) | Marine sediment metagenome, whole genome shotgun sequencing project. | biome: marine sediment; feature: ocean; material: sediment; isolation source: Sewage treatment plant 1 marine sediment (STP1) ... | reverse complement strand
TGGAGCTCATAACCGGAATTGAACCGGTGACCTCTTCCTTACCAAGGAAGTGCTCTACCGCCTGAGCTATATGAGCCAAAACCCTTAGCATTCCCGCCCGGCCTATCAAACCTTGCACACCAAATATGGAGCGGGTGATGGGAATCGAACCCACGTATTCAGCTTGGAAGGCTGAAGTTCTACCATTGAACTACACCCGCAAATTAACTTGCGAATGACTCCCTTTTCTAACTTTTTGCTGAAGGGGAGGATTGCTCCAAACGTCCTGTTCTCCGCCCTTCGGGTCGCTGCAACAAACGCAACGTTCAAAATGCTCCTGGCATTTTAGCCAAACCGATTACCTGACCTCTTATCGGTCCAAACCCTCCCTGCCTGAGAGAGCCTACCCGCTACAAAACCTGTTTATTCTTGTAACACCTGTTCATTACTTATGGTGGAGGGGGGAGGATTTGAACCTCCGAAGGTAGAACCAGCAGATTTACAATCTGCCCCCTTTGACCGCTCGGGAACCCCTCCAAAAATCAAGCCGCATATTTTGCTTGAGCGCAGCGCAACTGTCAACCGTAACGCGCTGCCACGGCGAATATTTTTTTAGTGCAAAAAGCTGCAAGAAACGCCCGTTTCTTCACTATCTACTCTTAAACTGCTCTGAAACTGCTCTGAAAAAACCAAATAAAATTCAAAGAGTCAGAATTAAAATACCCATAACTCTCTGGTTATGGGTAGCATCTGGAGCCGGTGACAGGAGTTGAACCCCAGGAGTTGAACCCACGACATCCTCATTACAAGTGAGGCGCTCTACCAACTGAGCTACACCGGCAAGGGGCGCAATTGTAGGGAATCAAACCCCTGAAAGCAATACGATTCAGGACAAATACGGTGTTTTTTTTAAAATAATTCTGTTTCTTACAAAAGCCCCGACTCGGATCAGAGCTTCCTTAAAAATTATTCACCTATCTCAGGTTCCACAACTTCGGCTTAAACGGCTGATTTTTCCTTTTTTAGTCGAATCAGTGTACTGCTCAAGAAGTGCCTCAGGTATGCTCACCCCGTCAGCAAGCTGATAATCCAGCCAGTAAACCGTATAGGTTTTAAATACTGGCTCTACGACCACATCAAATCCAAGTTTTTTGACTTTTTTTGCCAGCCCATAAGCACCATTTTTATTTCTGAAGCGACCCAGTGAAACCCCATGTATTTTTTCGCCTTTACGAACCACGTAAAAATCTTTTATTTTTTTTGCTTTCAGGCGTTTTCCTACTTCAAGCGCTTTTTTACGATTTGTTTCCGGCTTAATATAAACCCAGTATAAATCTTGCTGCCGTTCTTCACGACCACGAAAATCAGTGGTTACCACATAAGCTTTAATATCGCGCGTTAACTCTCTTAATTTATCCAAATCTCGAAAAGGGCCTAATGTAAAACAGCTCTCCTTTTGCATCGCACCGCCTTCCTGGCTCCTTGCGCCGTAAGGTGAATCTGGCCGTCCATCCCTGGACATAATCGCATCGCCTTCCTGGCTCCTTGCGAAATACCGTCCATCCCTAGACATAAGTGGTTTTTCCTGCAATTCGTCTGGCGTTTTTAGCGGCTTGATCTCGGCCACTATATTGTCCTTATCTAACGTTAACGCAGACTGTTTTATTTGCTCTGATTTGTTAACTGAAGCAATTTCTGCTACTTCTGTTTTTACGGCTTCTGCTGTTTCTACGACTTCTCCTATTTGCGGCGACGGCTGCTGTTTTAACTCGCTTAACAAAACAATTGGCCGAACATTTTTTAGTGGTCGCACATCTTCATATGACTGCGTAACCGGCCTGGTTGTTTGCCACACCATGTAAGCAAGGTTTAAAAAAAGCACAATTAAAAACAACCAACGCATACCTACTCGCCCCCAGACATTCGCTGTTTCATAATCTCAAACAAACCTTGCATCACTAAATCCGGTTGGTGAATCATGGTCGGCATCTTCGGATAATCCAGAATGGTTCCGGCAAAGCCACCGCTAATGATTATCTGCATAGGAGAATCCAGTTTTTGATTTGCAATCTGACAAATTTCTCGAATACCTGCCTGCAATAATTTGTGCAGACCCTGATTGACAGCATCATTAGTATTGTCCGGCACACTGCATTCATAAAATTGCGCATTAAATTCAGATTTTATATTCGCCGTATCCGCCAATAACGCCTTATGCATAGTAACGTATGAAGGCAGTATATAACCACCCAGATGCTGGCCATTTTTATTTATTAAATCAAATGTGATAGCTGTTCCAGCATTTATGACACAAACTGAAAAACCTGGGCAACTTAGATGACTAGCGACAACTGCAGCCCATCGATCAGCACCATGCTGCCCGGGATCTTCGTAGGCATTAATTATATTCTTAAATTGTTTTTCTGTTTTCAAAAACTCAACACCGAGCTGCCAGTGCTGCTTACTCCATTCGCCCAATTCCTTAGAGCGCTTATTTCCGGCAACACATACTGCAAATAGTCGCGCCGGTTTTTCCACCACTAAAAATAATTTGTCAAACACATCTACACTTTTATCTGCGGCATACGCCGCTACCCCTCGCGCGACAATTTTTTCTGCCTGCCATGAAGCCCATTTGATTCGGCTATTGCCTATATCCACGGTTAATATCATTGCGCTCCAGCCCCTTTGTCAGCTCGCACACTAACGTCCGCACTGTTAAAAATACGCAACTCACCTTCTACCAGCACAAGTAATTCTGCATTATCAGTCACCCCTTGTGCAATACCTGATAGCACTTCTTTATTGTCCAGAATAATTTCAACCTTTTTCTGTTTACAAAAATCATATGAGGCACGAAACTTTTCCAGGTTTTTTTTTGACGTTTGCCTGAAATGCTGACACACAGTGATAACATTGTGCAGCAATACTGACGCGACGATGCTTCGTTCTGGTTTTGTTGCTATCTTTTGTGATTTAACCTGCTCGCAAATATCGGTTAACACCAGCAATTGATTTACCCCCCGTGTTTGAATTAACTCGGGATTTAACTCGGGATTAAAGCTTGTTTGATCAACCATTAACATCTGGTAATTCAAACCCAGGCCAATCACCACCGCAACATGTTTGCTATCAGTGAGACTTTTATTTACCCGTTCATTTACCTGCCCGACTTTAATCGGTTGCGTTTCAATCAGGATGCCTGCAATTTTTTTACCCTGAACGTAGACATCATTGGGCCATTTAATCTGCACATGTTTTATGCCCAGGCTCTCCAGTGTTGTTTCAACAATCGCCAGTGCAATGGATAATGGCAATAAATGTAACGGCTGCTGCCATAAAACAAAAGGCCAGGTGAGACTCATTGCGATGTTACTATACGCCGACATAAGCCAGTGCTTTCCACGTCGGCCCCTGCCCGAGCTTTGCTCTTCTGCAAAACAGGCAAAGGGCAATACCCTACCGGACCTACATTGTTGTAGCGACCAGTTATTAGTTGAGTCGATTGACTCATGCACAACCACATCCAGGTTCACGCCACTTGTATTAGCAGCTTCAGTTTTTAAAACGTTTGCCTGTAAATATTCTTCCGTCATCTGCTCTACCACAAGAAATACCGTTATAAATAAAAAGCTCTTTATATCACAGCACAGTTAACTGTAATGCACTGCAGGCGTTTATTGAATACCCGCTTTTAACTACATGGTGACGTGAAAGCCAGTCACCAAATATTTTTATTGGCTATTTTTTAGCCAAATATACAATTTATTTACACTATTTCCGGATAGCGAAAAAAATATTATATGTACATGTTTTTACACAAAAAAATATCACTTATTCAAAAAAAAACTGTCAATCCTTCAACAAAAAATGTCACTTTTTCAACAAAAACCTTACGCATTCTTTACACTCTACTATAGTTCTTTTATCGCTTGGTTGTGCAATGGTTCTCAGCGCTCAAAACAACATACCAGGCATTTCTTAATTGCTCACAAACTAGAATTTTATTCACGCATTTTATTGTGTTCAGTTTGTGCCCAGCTCTAACTGTCGCGATATATATTGCCTGTAGGTTGGAGAGCACCAATGATTTTTTTCCGTTTACTGAAAAACTGTCTTCCAAAAAAAATGTTTATCTTATTTATTGCTCTGCAGATTTCTGCTTGTGGCACCGAGGAATTTTTAGCCTCAATCACGCCAGAAATTGGATCAGACACAGAAATTAATACTGGCGGCACCAACCATGCAGCTATAATTAGTGGAGTAGATTCTGGTAGTGTTATTGAGGATGTCGACCCCGATGGCGACAGTCTTTTAGAAGTTAGCGGTAAATTAAATATCACAGACAATGATACTGGTGAACAAGCCTTTATTGCAACGGTTGTTATCGGCGACTACGGCCGTCTTGATATTGATACTGCCGGAAACTGGAACTATGCTGCTAGTAACCAGCAGGTCGACATTCAAAACCTGACAGGCAATGCAAGCTTAACTGAGAACCTGATTGTCAGCAGTGTTGACGGTACCATACACACCGTTGAGATATCAATAATAGGTGTTATCGATTCTGGCATGAATACCAATAATGCAGCTGTCTTTACTGGTGTTGATAGCGGTAGCGTTACAGAGGATCTCGATGGCAATGGCGATGGTCTGTTAGATGCCAGTGGCAAACTAAATATCACTGACAGTGATGCTGGCGAGACTGCATTTATTGTAACAACAATAAATGGTAACTACGGTAACCTTGATATAGACATTAGTGGCAACTGGTTCTATGGTGCCTTTAACGATCGGCCTGCCATCCAAAACTTAAATAGTGGTGCGACATTAATCGACAACCTGACCGTCAGTAGTGTTGATGGTACGACGCATACAGTCGTGATTACGATCAGAGGCGCAAATGAAGTTAACCAGGTCGCAATGTATAGCTACAACGCAAATCTTTCAGATGCGCAACCACTCAGTGGCGCCGTATTAGAGCAGACAACGGTATACATGTTTTTCACTAACACTTCGCAATATTCCAGCATGAACTTTTATTGCTGCAAAGGAATTGATGGCGCAAGCACTGGTGAAGCACACAAAACTCCAGTACGCGACTCATCTGCACCTTTCATCCATTTGGTGGACCTCAGCCAATACTCTACTACTGGAACAAGAGAATTATATGTTGATGCAACACCTACTGATGGCAGTGGATTAGATAGCATCTCTGTCAATTTCAGCATTAATATCAGTACAATACCCATTGGTGCTGACGGAAATAGCGCAAGCGCGAATATTAATCTGTCATGGGTTGCTCCAGCAGAACGCGAAGACAATTCGGGGATATCGTTATCGGAAATCGCAGGTTACAAAGTATATTATGGCACCTCGCAAGGCCAGTACCCTAATAAGATTACCATCAATGATGGCACTGCTGTAGGCCATACTTTCACAGATTTTCCTGCAGGCAACTATTATTTTGTTGTGACCACCTTAGACACTAATGGGCGCGAGAGTCGGTACTCAACTGAAGTTGTAATAACAATCTAAATTAGTTCAACCATGCTCGTTATAACTTCTAAAAAAACGGTTATTTCCTAAACAAAAACTTTCACAAATATTAAAAATCATGTATTATTCCACCATCGTTTGGCTGGGCAAGGATCTTCAGCTCTCGAAGTATCAGGCCAATCGATTTCTAAATGCTCTAAAAATCATAAAAATATTCCCTTAAATAGCACTCAGTTTGAGCTCAGCTCTAACTGTCTAATGCATACTGCTGTAGGTTAAAGAGCGCCAATGATAATTTCCCGTTTACTGAAACAACATTTTACATCAATCCTAATTACTTTATTATTAACTATGCAGATATCAGCGTGTGGCAGTGGAAACAATCCGACTGCCGCTACTGCAGATATCATTTCAGACCCAGGCACAGATCCTGCTACTGGTAAGGATACGGGCACTGCTACAGATACGGGCACTGACAAAAATAGTACAACCGCTGATATTTATTTGTCCTGGGCTGCACCAGTAGAACGCGAGGACAATGCGCCGATATCGTTGTCGGAAATTGCTGGCTTCAAGGTATATTTTGGTACAGTACAAGGTCAATACACTAACAACATCGTTATCAATGACGGCAGCGCTGTAGGCCATACACTCACAAGTCTACCGGTGGGCGACACCTACTATTTTGTGTTAACCACCCTGGATACCGAAGGGCGTGAGAGTCAATTTTCGCCAGAAGTTGTAATAACAACCTAAATAAGACATCCCAACCTGGTTGGATTTACAAAAACCAACCGGTTCGAGGCACCGAGCACCACAATTATCGCGCCAGAATTCAGCCTCTCTAAATGCTCAAAACTAAAATTTTATCTCACTGCTGCCCGTTAACTGCCAGAGACGTGAATCGGACACACCATCAACGACCATCACCTGCATGGCAGGTTTTTGCTCCTCGGAAACCGCTCCTCGACAACAGCTCCTGCGTTGTCCTACTACCGTCCATCCATGGACATATGCGTTACCCTAGTACGACCACCACGGATGGTGGAAGTGCAGATATTGCAGGAGCAAATATCTGTCCGTACGGCCTGCACATATGCGTTGTCCGAGCACCACCACCACGGATGGTGGTTGCGTCCGGCTCATCTCTCGGATTAGTGCAAACTTTATCCAGGCCTGCTACATTAGCCTGTTAAGATAATTTCTTTTGTTAGCGATACAGCAGTAAAGTTTTATCTTAAGCATAATAACTAGCAACAAAAATATAAACGATTTCTAACCGATACTTCCACCTTCATTAGTGATGAAACAATATCGCACAGCGCCACTAAAAGAAACAACACTGCCGAAGGGCATCCCCTACATTATCGGTAACGAAGCTGCCGAACGATTCAGCTTTTATGGCATGCGCGCCATTTTAGTTGTTTTTATGACGCAGTATTTAGTCAATGCTAATGGGCAAACTGCTTTCATGTCAGCAGATGAAGCCAAGGGCTGGTTTCATTTATTCGTTTCTGCAGTGTATTTCACGCCACTGTTAGGCGCTTTGATTTCTGATGGTTTCCTCGGAAAGTATAAAACCATTATCCTGCTGTCACTGGTGTATACACTTGGCCATTTTTCACTTTCACTTGATGACAGTCGTACTGGCCTGGCTATTGGACTTGGCTTGATTGCAATCGGCGCAGGCGGTATTAAACCCTGTGTTTCTGCGCATGTTGGTGATCAATTTAGCCAGTCAAACAGTTATTTACTACCGCGTGTTTTTGGCTGGTTTTATTTTTCCATCAACCTGGGTGCGTTTAGCTCCACTCTGTTAATTCCATGGATTCTGGAAACCTATGGCTCAGTTGCCGCCTTTGGTATTCCCGGTATATTGATGTTGCTCGCTACAATCATTTTCTGGTCTGGACGTTACCGCTTTGTACACATACCCGCCGGCGGAAAACAATTTATAAGCGAAGCATTAAGTAGTGAGGGATTAAAAGTCATGGCAAGACTAAGCATACTATATTTGTTTATTGCCATGTTCTGGGCGCTGTTCGATCAAACCGCATCCTCATGGGTTTTACAAGCGGAAACAATGGATCGAAGACTGCTAGGTATCGAGATTTTATCTTCTCAATTACAGGCAGCTAATCCTTTGCTAGTGATGATACTGATACCCGTATTTACATATCTGCTTTACCCTGCAATAAATAAATTCTTCGTTTTAACGCCTATGCGGAAAATATCCATTGGACTCTTCATTGCTGCTTTCGCATTTGGCATCAGCGCTGTCACTCAGGAAAAAATTGATGCCGGGCTGACGCCACATATAGGCTGGCAATTTCTTGCTTATACTGTTCTCACATCGGCAGAAGTGATGATCGCCATTACCTGCCTGGAGTTTTCCTACACCCAGGCACCGGTGAAGATGAAATCATTTATCATGGCTTTTTTCATGATGTCGATCGCGATCGGCAACCTGTTTACCAGTGCTGTTAACTTTTTTATCGAAAATGAAGACGGTACAAGCAAGCTGGCCGGTGCAGATTATTTCTGGTTTTTCACCCTGCTTATGCTAATTACCGCAATCGTATTTATCTTTGTTGCCAAAACCTACAAAGAAAAAACCTATATACAGGAAGAAAACATATAAAAACCAGCAAAACCTTGATATCAGCGGTAGAATACCGCGCTTATTAATATATTTTACAAAAGATAACCTGGAACATACAGTACAAACTCATGTCAGCTGAAGACGAAATAACCACACCAACTAATTTTATTCGCAACATCATTCAGGATGATTTAGCATCTGGCAAACATAAGGCCATTCTAACCCGCTTTCCGCCAGAACCTAATGGTTACCTGCACATTGGTCATGCCAAATCAATTTGCCTGAATTTTGGTGTCGCTGAAGATTTCAAAGGCCAGTGTAATCTGCGCTTTGATGACACCAATCCTGAAAAAGAAGATGTTGAATATGTTGACGCTATCATGGAAGACGTTAAATGGCTGGGTTTTGAATGGAGCGGTTTGTATCATGCCTCTGATTACTTTCAGCAGTTATTCGACTATGCAGTCGACCTCATCAAACAGGGTAAAGCCTATGTTGATTCACTCAATGCAGGCCAGATTCGTGAATATCGCGGCACATTGACTGATGCAGGTAAAGAAAGCCCTGACCGTAATCGCAGCATCGAAGAAAACCTCGACCTGTTTGCGCGCATGCGTGCCGGTGAATTTGAAGACGGGGAATACCTGCTGCGTGCAAAAATTGATATGGCATCACCTAATATCAATATGCGTGACCCTGCACTTTATCGCATCAAAAAAGCCCACCACCAGCGAACCGGTGATGAATGGCCGATTTATCCGATGTACGATTACACGCATTGTATTTCTGATGCCATCGAAAGCATCACGCATTCATTATGCACTTTGGAATTTGAAGACCATCGTCCGCTGTATGACTGGGTGCTGGACGAAGTAAAAACCCCGTGCCATCCACGGCAGATCGAATTTGCCCGTTTGGAGCTCAAATATACTATTACCAGTAAACGCAAACTGAACCAGCTGGTAACAGACAAACACGTCGATGGCTGGGATGATCCGCGCATGCCGACCATTTTGGGCTTGCGCCGCCGTGGTTATACGCCAGCATCAATCCGTGATTTTTGTGACCGCATCGGTGTCACTAAAAAAGACAGCTTTATCGAAATTGCGGTGTTGGAAAACAGCATTCGCGAAGATTTAAATGAACACGCAGTACGTGTTATGGGTGTATTAAACCCATTAAAAGTAACCATCGAAAATTATCCTGATGAACAGGTAGAAAAGCTGACCGCGAAAAACCACCCGCAAAAAGAAGAGATGGGAACACGTAGCATTAACTTTTCAAAAGTCATCTATATCGAGTCTGATGACTTTCTGGAAGACGCACCTAACAAGTTTTTCCGCTTGTCAGTCGGTCGTGAAGTACGTTTACGTTACGCCTACTACATCACCTGCACCGATATTATAAAAGATGATAACGGTGAAGTCATCGAATTGATCTGTCAGTACGATCCAGAAACCAGAGGTGGTTCATCACCCGATGGCCGAAAAGTAAAAGGCACCATCCACTGGGTTTCTGCTGATCATGCCATTGATGCGAGTATCAATTTATACGATCGTTTATTTACCCATCCCAATCCGGCGGCAACTGAAAACTTTACTGAGCACTTAAACCCGGAATCGTTAACCGTATTGAACAACTGCAAACTGGAAGCCTGCCTTGCTGATGCTGCAGCTGATACACCCTACCAGTTTGAACGCACGGGTTATTTTGTTAAAGACAATAAAGCCGAGACTTTAACCTTTAATCGCACCGTCACTCTGCGTGACACCTGGGCGAAGATAGACAAGCAGAATCAATAATTTTCACACTGACATTCAACGGTAGTGAAAACTCCTGATAATAGCTTAAACAAGCTGTTCGCTAAGATCCTTCCCTGGCGTACATGATAACACCGCGTTACATGGTAGGTAGGTAGGTAGGTAGGTAGGTAGGTAGGTAGGTAGGTAGGTACATATCAGCATTTTCCTACAAGATATACATATCTGCCGGACCGAGATTAATAGAAAAAAAGAGTCCAGGCGCTCCACCAATCATAGATCCACAACAAAGTTCTGATTATAAAGAACTTATTGAAAAGCCTGCTAAAGCGAACCAAACCCATTGGACTGCTAAAAAGTTTCATGGGTATTTAAAAGATAAGTTCAAACTTGAAATCAGCTACAGGTCAGTGGTTCGTTGGCTTCATAAAGAAAATTTTGCACTGAAAATACCCCGGCCATGGTCTGATAAGCAGGATGAAAAAAAACGTCAGGAATACTTGAACAATTTAAATTCACTTCTTGAAAATCCTGAAATTGATATCTGGTTTCTTGATGAGACGGGAGTTGAAGCAGATCCTCGTCCTCGAAGAAGATGGGCAACAAAAGGCAAAGAACTCAGATTCAAAAAATGGCGCTTTCAGGTTGACGGCTTTAAACGAAAAATTCCCCGATCAGATGAAAGAAGCGGAACGGAT
>RCNG010004569.1_pt1 | contig 10540 bp, 6 predicted proteins | sample 2041371 | NCBI WGS metagenome assembly RCNG01 (sample SAMN09708227, study PRJNA481090) | Marine sediment metagenome, whole genome shotgun sequencing project. | biome: marine sediment; feature: ocean; material: sediment; isolation source: Sewage treatment plant 1 marine sediment (STP1) ... | reverse complement strand
GTCAGCATGACCTCGGCCCATTGCGCGGTCCTGATCTTGTCGGGGCAGAGATAGGCACGCACGCGGTCGTCGAGAATCTCGGCCGCAGTTCCCGGGAGGGTGCCGAGACCGGCGTCGCGCAGGATCGTGAGGAATTCACGCACCGGCATCCCGAGCGTCGCCGCGCCCTGCCAGACCTCGAGCGGGGTGAATCCGTGGACGTGCATTCCCGGCACGTTTTCCTTGATCGCCTCGAGGACGGTGACGTAGAAGTCGCCGGTGAATTCGGGATGGATGCCACCTTGGAGGCAGACTTCGGTAGCACCGCGGTTCCACGCGTCGACCGAACGCTCAACAACCTGAGGGACCGAGAGCAGATAGGGATCCTCACGCAGGTTGAGCGATCGGGGTCCCTTCGAGAACGCACAGAATCCGCACTTGTAGGTGCACTGATTTGTGTAGTTGATGTTGCGGTTGACGATGAACGAGACCGTGTCACCATTCGTGCGCTGCCGCAGGACGTCGGCGGCGGCGGCGATCGCATCGACTTCGCTGCCCCTGGCCTCGAACAAGCGACGCACCTCATCGCGGGTCGGGCGATGTCCGCCGAGTGAGCGGTCCAAGATGCGGCGCAGGTCGTCCCCTACGTCGGCTCCCCGTCCCGGAGTCGCGTTGGCCCATGCCTCGTCCGCCCATTGGGCGGAGAACCGTGACGGAGCATGTGGCGCGGGCAAGTCCTTGCCGGGAGCCCATTCGCCGCGAGGGCGGGCAGTACCCGAACCGTCGATCAGATCGAAGTAGACCTTGAGCACCTCGGGTTCCAGCCGGGCGCGGGCGTCGTCCACCGTCACGTCGATCGGGATGGCCGTTCGCTCGACGAGCGGAAGCGTGAGGGCATCGCGCAGTTCGCCGATCGCTTCGGTGTCCCATCCGCGGAGCACGAGATCGCGTGCGCCGTGGTTCACCGCCTCCGCCGCTTCGCCGACGGTGTCGACGAATGCCGAGACCCTGGTGTCAATCCCGGGAAGGGTCGCGATCGATGACGCATCGCCGACGCCGCTCCGCCCGACTCGAAGGAAGGCTGCCCCTGTTCGGGCGACGGCATCGATCGTGTCCGCTCTGCCATCTCCCGCCACGACCGTGATCTGCCATCCGGCGGCGCCCCTCTTTGCGAGAGAAAGAGCGGCTTCCGACCCGACAACGTACGCCGGTGCCGTCACCTCCCCGACTCCGTTCGAGATCGGGAGCAGGCCGCCGGCCAGCGCAGCGTCACGGTCGGCGGCCGTCAGGTCCTCCACCTCCGCCGCGGTCGACCCTTCTCGCCGCCTGGCGTCGGCCCAGCGCTCCCGAACTACATCGGCGGGGCGCAATCGGATGAAGGTGATGTTGGTCATGCCGTCGCCGCCTCCTTCGTCACAGCGTAACCCTCGTTATCGACCGCGCTGACGAGCTTGGGCCACAGATCTGTGTCGCTCCATTCGGCGTCGACGTACTCCGGGTACACGGGCAGACGCTGTCTCAGTTCGAAGCCCGCTGCTTCGCTGACCGACCGCAGCCGTTCGAGCTGCGGCCACGGGGCCTCCGGGTTGACCCAGTCGATCGTGAGCGGAGATACGCCGCCCCAGTCGTTGATTCCTGCGTCGAGATAGATGCCGAAATCGTCGGTGAGATTCGGCGGAACCTGCAGATTCATCTCGGACCCAAAGATCCACCGCGCCACAGCGACGATCGTCGCGAAGTACTCGGTGGTCGGAGGGGGCACATTGCGCATGCGGGTGTCGGCCTTGGGCTGGAAATTCTGAACGATGATCTCTTGAAGATGGCCGGATCGCTCCTGGACCGCCGCAAGGGCGAAGAGGCTGTCGACCACCTCTACCGCTGTCTCGCCGATTCCGATCAGCACTCCGGTGGTGAACGGGATCTTCAGGGTCCCGGCCGTCTCGATGGTGTCCATCCGCGCCGATGGTTCCTTGTCCGGACAATCGTGGTGAGGCATGCCGGGTTCCATCAGGCGCGGCGAGATATTCTCAAGCATGAGGCCGAGCGACGGATTCGACCGCCGGAGGGCTTCTTGCGTCGCAGCGTCCATGAGCCCCGGGTTTGCGTGGGGGAAGACGTTGGTCTCGTCGACGACGCGTTCCGTGAGCGACCGGACGTATTCGAGGGTCGAGTCATGGCCGGCCTCATCGAGGAACGCGCGCGCTTGCGGCCATCGGTCCTCGGGGCGGTCGCCCAGCGTGAAGAGTGCCTCCGTGCATCCTCGACGTTCCCCGGCTCGCACTGTTGCCATCACCTCGTCGGACGTGAGGTATGAACCGCCGCCTCCCGGCGGCTTGGCGAAGGTGCAGTAGGTGCAGCGGTCGCGGCACATCGTCGTTACCGGGATGAACACCTTCCGGCTGTAGGTGACAATGCGTCCCTTGCCGTCATCGCGCAGGCGTCTGGCCTCGGCGAACAGCGGCGCCGTTGGCGCAGCGCCCGTGAGGAATTGCTGGGCGAGATCGGGATCAGGCGCCGGGAACGGCATTCATCGAACCTATCACACCCCCGCGTGCTCCGTGACGGTCCGTTGGATCCCTCGATCGTCGATCGCACAGCCAGTCCACGGCGCTCGGTAACCTCGCCGCATGCGCATCGCTCCGTTGCTCGTGTCCGTCGCCCTCGCGGCTGCGGCATGCACGAGCACCGATGTGCAGGATGCCACCACGACTACCGAGGCTCTGGCCACGACGTCGACCGTTGCGTCCGACGCCCCGGCATGCCTCGCCGGCGAGATGCCGTTCGTCGACGATGGCACCGTCGCCGCTCTCGACAGCCAGGGCCAAGACGCCAAGGCCATCGGCGGCATTCGCTGGTACCCCCTCGAGGGGTGTGAACGCATTGAGATCGAGTTCCTCTCGGCAACAGGCGCTCCGGCGACGCGCATCGGGCCTGTCGGCGTGTCGATGCTGTCGGACCCCGGCATCGTTCGCGTCGCTTTGGCCGATGCCATCGTGGAATCGGCCGTGGCGGATACCACGCTCGACGGAACGCTCATCGAACACTGGTATGTGGTCGAGGACGGCGAGGACGGACTCGTCATCGACTTCCACTTGAACGAACGTGCCGCGGCGCGGGCGTTCACCACCACATCGCCAGCCCGGTTGGTGATCGACATGCGGCGAACCGGGGATGATCGACCCCTGGCATCGCCGCTGTCGAGAGGCGGCATCGTCCTGTTGAGTCCGAAGGGCGGCGTCGGCCTCTACCCGCTGCAGGTGGCCGGCTACGCGGCGCCAGAGATCGATGCAATTCGCATCCGACTGAGCGATCCGACGGGCGTCGCCATCGACCGGTCCGTCTCGACGCTTTCGGAGACCCATGTGTGGCATGCCTTCGGCGTCGCTCTGAACGACGGTCCTTCCGGCACCGTCGATCTGCTCGTCGGAACCGTCGACACCACCGGTGAACCGGTGTTCGGAATCGAAGTCCCCCTGGATCTGCCGTAGAGAAGGAGCAAGACCAAAACCAGTTGGCTCCAACCCGCCTAGCCACTCGAAGCGGCGGCTCCGCACAGATTCGGGGCTGCAACAAGCGGTGGGATGTCCAGGTCCCACAGCTCTCTCGCAAGATCGATGGTGGCGACGGCGCGGAGGGCGATCGAAGGGCCGATGGGAGTTCGATAGCGCATGATGATGATCGATCCCATCGCTGCCGGGCCGATCTCCATGGTGGCATCGGTCACGCCCTCAGCGTCGACGGCCACCGCCCGCCCGTCGACGAACTGAACACCGACGTGTGCAGAATCGTGAGTCCCTGTGAGCGGCAGCAGCGATCCGCCACGGCGCGACTCCTGTGTCACATCAACAACGAACGCCTCGAGGTCACGAGCGCTAAGTTCGAGGTCGCCCTCGATCAGCATGCGTTCGATCGATTCGAGTGGTACTTCGGTGGCCCGGGAATGCAGGCGGTGGCCGATGCTGAGTCGCGGGTTGAGCTCGGTGGGCAGGAATCCATCCCGCGTGCACACGCCGTCGATTCCGAATCCGCCGAGGTAGCCGTGCCGCTCCGCCAGCAGGGTCCCGACCCGGCGCGCCGCCTGACGCATCGTGTCGCGGACGGCTGTTGGCGGATTCCAGAAGTTCGCGGCCTGCGCGTAGGCGAATTCGGGGAGCGACGCGTGGCGCAGGATGATCATCTCGATCGGCAGAAACACCGCCACTCCGTCGTTCGTGATGAATCCATGGATCGAGCACGGGATTCCATCGAGGAACGGCATCACACGCACGTCAACAGCATGATCGGCAAACCAATCGACCGCCGGCTTCACATCGGCGGGGCTGCGAACCCAACGGGCGTACTCGCCGCCCCCATGCCATCCCTCGGTGTTGTCCGCCACCCAAACCGTGCCGAGATCCGACGCCAATGCGCTGGCAGCGTCGGCTGCCTCGTTCACCGGCACCACAACCGCGGGAGCGCGTCTGACCCCGGCGTCGTCCCACAGACGATCGACCGTCGTCTTGTCTTCGAGCGCACCCCACGACTCCGGGCGCGCTCCATAGACCGGCCTGCCGGCCAGGGTCGAGCAGCGGCTGAAGCCGGCGCCAAGCACCTGCGCCTCGTGATCGGGATCGAACGTCTCCACGGCGGCAAGCAGCTCGTCTGACGGCTGTTCGACCGATTCGAGGAACGCCCGGACGCCTCGCATCACTGTGTCCTCGCTCACCCGGGTGTAGTAGAACCGCCTGGCCTTCGGCAGGTGGCCCACGCCTTCGACGCCAGCCACGATCATCACCCCGGTAGCGCCCCATTCATCCAGTAGACCGGCCAGCGCGGTTGCTCCCGCCGCGGCGTCCGCGGCAAGAATCCACTGCCGATCGCGATGAAGGTCGGCGACATCGCTCTTCACCCGTTCGAGGTCCATAGGAAGAGCCTACGCCCGATCGCCCGACCGAGCCCTCAGGCCGTCGGTAGCCGGTAGTCGCCCAGCACGCGCCTCCTCCCGCTCTGCGCGTCTCCTCCCCATCAGGGGGAGTTGGCAGCGCCGCCAGGCGCTGACGGAGGGGGTCAAACAGATCCCGTCACGATCCCCGGCGCTTTGGCGCAGGTTCTTCCGTCCCCCAAACTGCGTTGGGGGGACGCGAATCCGCTCCCGCGGATGCGCAGGGGGGCTGTGTTGCGGATGCGCGGGGCTCGGGGACCGAGGAGTGTCCAGCAACAGGCGCTGTCCTCGGAGCTGCTCGAGTCGCTCGTCGCCGAGCTGTTCGGCTAAGCCGGCGACTGGTTCAACGGTGACGACGCCATCGGCAGCCTCGACGTGATCTGGAACAATGCCCTGAGCGACGGTCGCGCCATCAAGCCACGCATCGGACTTTTCAGCGTCATTGTCGACGCTACAGCCCTCGATGAGTCACTCCGCACGATGTGGCGCAGCACCGTCACCCAGTCCCGGATGGACGCGACCGCCGAAGCGATACGACGCGACCAGGTCGCCGGTGGGGTCCGGCCAAGCCTCGATCCCGATGCCACCGCACTCGCCCTCACGCTGATGAGTGAACAGTTCGCCCTGGAGGTACTCGGACGCCAGGAGGCCGAACCCGAACAATGCGCCGCGATTCTTACGCCCATCTGGGACGCCGTTCTCTTCGGTGTCGACAACTCCGGTTGAGCCGAGAGACAACTATTCCACCCACTCGAGCCGACTTGCGAGAGAGCGCCACATCCTCTGAGCCAGAGCGGGCGAATCAGGACCGCGGGCCCTCTGCCCATGTCGGCGAACATGGGTGGATCGAGGGCGCATTTGGAGTGGCGAGGCTTGGTCAATCGGGTTGTCGTCATGGGGCAGTGTGAGCCGTCAGCGTTGCCGGTAGATTGCGCTTCAAGCAACGGACGGGGACTCCATGGAACTCAGATCACTCGGGAGCAGCGGCACGTCGGTGAGTGCGCTCGGTCTCGGCACGATGACATTCGGGAGCGAGACCGACGAGGCGGGAGCGCACACCCAACTGGACATGTTTCTGGAAGCCGGCGGCACCTTCGTCGATACCGCCGACGTCTACGGACGCGGCGCGTCGGAGGAGATCATCGGTTCGTGGCTGAAGTCCTCCCAGCTGCGCGAGTCGATCGTTCTGACGACCAAGGGCCGATTCCCGATGAGCGACAATCCGCTCGGCCAAGGTGCGAGCAGGCGATATCTCCTCTCCGCGATCGACGCGAGCCTCGGTCGCCTCGGTGTGGACTTCGTCGATCTCTATCAGGTGCATGGCTGGGACCCGGCCACACCGCTGGCGGAGACGCTCGGAGCGCTCGAGACCATGGTGGAATCCGGCCGGACTCGGCACGTCGGGTGGTCGAACGTCACCGCGTGGCAGATGCAGCGAGTCGTTGATCTGTGTGAGCGGGACGGTCTCAGCCCGCCGATCACTCTCCAGCCCCAGTACAACCTGCTCGACCGCACGATCGAGCTCGATGTCATGCCGATGTGCCTTGCGAACGGTGTTGGCCTCCTTCCGTGGTCGCCGCTTGGAGGGGGATGGCTGTCTGGGAAGTACCGGGCCGACGAACGTCCTGCGGGGGCCACTCGACTGGGAGAAGACCCCAACCGTGGCGTGGAGGCGTACGACGCGCGAAACGTTGACGCAACCTGGAGCATCCTGGGAGTCGTCGAAGAGATCGCAGCGGATCGAAACGTCTCGATGGCCCAGGTGGCTCTGGCGTGGGTCCGCGACCGACCTACCGTTTCCTCGGTGCTGATCGGTGCGCGTACCGTTGATCAACTCGGTGACAACCTCGCAAGCTCCGATGTCGTCCTCTCGGATGCCGAATACGCTCGCCTCACCGAGGTATCGGCACCCGGCCTCCCTCCCTACCCCTACGGGATGATCAGGAAGGCGTGTGGAGAGACGATCTGGGACGACCTTGGAACCACATAGGCGAGCCCGGGGCGCCACACGTGGCCGGCCCTTGGTGCTCGGAGTGTGGCGGTGTCTGTCAGAATCTCGGGTATGGATGTCGACGCGTATCTGGCACGGATTGGTATCGAGAGCGCCGTCGATCGGTCGGTCGAGGGGTTGGAGCGACTCCAGCGAGCGCATCTGACGTGGGTTCCGTTCGAGAACCTCGATGTGTTCCGTCGTCGAGGCGTCGGCACAGGAACGGATTGGTCGGTGCCGAAGATCGTCCTCCGAGGTCGCGGTGGATGGTGCTACGAGGTCAACGGATCATTCGCCGCGCTGCTCACCGGTCTCGGGTTCTCCGTGAAGTGGCTGGGAGCGACGGTGATGTTCTCTGGGATTTCGCCGGCGCCGGACCACCTGACGATCGAAGTGACGCTGGATCGGCAGTACCTCGTCGATGTCGGGTTCGGAGACTCGTTCATCCGTCCCCTGCCGCTCGATAATGAGCGTCCCTATGACGGGGGTACCGGCATGTATCGATTCGAGTTCGACGGCGACACGACAACGCTCATCTTCGACGGGCCCGATGGGCCCGAGCCGCAATACCGGTTCGGAGCACACTCGTTCACAGCCGAGGACTTCGATGCGCCGTCACATCGGCTCCAAACGGAACCAGACGCCAAGTGGACCCAGAGCCCCTTCGCCACCCGCCTCCTCGACGGCGGACCCGATCGGGTGACCCTCCTCAACGACCACATCAGGTTCCGCCGGGGCGGCGAATGGACCGAACAACCAGTTTCCGCCGGTGACGAGTGGGCGGCGACGCTCTCCGAGTGGTTCAACATGACCCCCTGAAACCGCAGCACTCAAAGGCGGCAGCGAGTTCGCTGTGCTGCTGCCCATGGGGCCCTGGACGCGAGCGGTGCCCGATTGTGAACGGGCCGCTTCTTGACTGGCGACCGGCGACGCAATCACATATTCCGGCGGTAGCGTCCTCCGACGTCGTAGAGGGCGTGCGATATCTGGCCGATGGTGCAGAGCTTGGCGGCATCTATCAGGGCATCGAACGTGTTGTCGCCCCGGATCGCGGTCTGCTGCAGGCGGGCAAGCGCCGCGGACGATGCCTCCGGATTGCGATTGCGCACCGCGCGGGCCGCATCGATCTGGCGTTGCTTGTCTGCGACTGTCGACCGAATCACCGTGTCGGGAACCACGAAGGGCGAGCCGTCGCGCGACAGGAACGTATTGACGCCGACGATCGGAAGCTCGCCGCTCGACTTCAGCCGCTCGTAGACCAGCGACTCCTCCTGGATCTTGGACCGCTGGTACATCCGTTCCATCGCCCCGAGCACGCCGCCGCGGTCGGTGAGGCGATCGAACTCGGCGAGGACCGCCTCCTCGACGATATCGGTGAGTTCCTCGATGATGAACGACCCTTGCAGTGGGTTCTCATTTCGAGCGAGGCCGAGCTCCCGATTGATAATGAGCTGGATCGCCAGGGCTCTCCGGACCGACTCCTCGGTCGGGGTGGTGATCGCCTCGTCATAGGCATTGGTGTGCAGCGAATTGCAATTGTCGTAGACCGCGTAGAGCGCCTGAAGGGTCGTGCGGATGTCGTTGAAGCCGATCTCCTGGGCGTGGAGCGAGCGCCCGGAGGTCTGCACGTGGTACTTCAGCTTCTGCGAGCGCTCCGCCGCCCCGTATCGGTCGCGCATCGCCTTGGCCCAGATCCGGCGTGCCACGCGCCCGACCACGGAGTATTCGGCGTCGATGCCGTTCGAGAAGAAGAACGAGAGATGCGGGGCGAATGTGTCGATCGCCATCCCCCGAGCCAAGAAGTACTCGACGAACGTGAACCCATTGGCCAGCGTGAACGCAAGCTGGGTGATGGGGTTCGCCCCGGCCTCGGCCATGTGGTACCCGGATACCGACACCGAGTAGAAGTTGCCGACAGCGTGGTCGATGAAGTACTGCTGAATGTCACCCTGCATGCGCAGCGCAAACTCGGTCGAGAAGATGCAGGTGTTCTGGGCCTGGTCCTCTTTGAGGATGTCGGCCTGGATCGTCCCGCGGACGCGCGAAAGCGTGTCGGCCTTGATCCGTTGACAGGTCTCGGCCGGGAGCACCTCGTCGCCGGTGATCCCAAGCAGCATGAGTCCAAGCCCGTCGTTGCCCGCAGGCAGGTCTCCCTCATACGTCGGCCGTGGCAGCCCTCGCCGGTCGAATCGTTCGACGAGGATCTGCTCCACGTCGCCTTCGAGTCCGTGCTGCGTGATGTAGCGCTCGCACTGCTGATCGACCGCTGCGTTCAGGAAGAATCCCAGCATCATCGGTGCAGGGCCATTGATCGTCATCGACACGGACGTCGACGGGTCGAGGAGGTCGAATCCCGAGTAGAGCTTCTTGGCGTCATCGAGTGACGCCACCGACACACCCGAGTTGCCGATCTTGCCGTAGATGTCCGGGCGTTCGTCCGGGTCCTCTCCGTAGAGGGTCACGGAGTCGAACGCCGTGGAGAGTCGGATTGCCGGCATGTCGCGAGACACGTAGTGGAACCTGCGGTTGGTCTGCTCCGGCCCGCCCTCCCCTGCGAACATTCGCGTCGGATCCTCGGCGGCGCGCTTGAATGGGAAGACGCCGGCTGTGAACGGGAAGCTGCCTGGGAGATTCTCCTGGAGCCCCCAGCGCACGCGGTCGCCCCACCCGGTGAAGCGAGGCAGGGCAACCTTCGGGATTCGCGTACCGGAGAGCGTCGTTGTCGCGGCCTCGACCTCGATGTCCCGTCCGCGCACCGCGTACGTCACGGAATCGGCCGAGTACACCTTTTCGAGGGAATCCCACTCGTCGAGGACGCTCGCGGCGAACGGATCGAGCGCCGCTTTCGCCCGGCCGGCAGCCAGATCGAGCGCGTCGTCACCACAGCGTTGGGCCACCACGGTGAATGCCTGTGCATCGGTGGCAAGGAATGCCTGCTCGACAACCCCATCGTTGTAGGTTCGGATCACGTCGGCGATCTCCGAGAGATATCGCACACGATCGCGCGGGATCACCGGATCTTCACCGCCGTGATCAATTCGGAGATCGATGGTTGAGGCGAAGCCGCCGCTGCTGTGCCCGTCGATTGCCCGCATCAGGGCTCGGTAGAAGCGGTTCGTACCGGCGTCGTTGAAGTGGGATGCGACGGTGGAGTAGACCGGGAGGTCATCGTCGAGAATCTCGAATGCCTTGTGGTTTCTTCGGTACTGCTTTCGCACGTCGCGAACTGCGTCGTCGGCGCCGCGGCGGTCGCTCTTGTTCACCACCACGAGGTCGGCGTAGTCGAGCATGTCGACCTTCTCGAGCTGGCTTGCGGCGCCGTACTCGGGGGTCATCACGTAGAGGGCCACGTCGGCGTGGTCGACGATTTCGGTGTCGGCCTGACCGATGCCAGACGTTTCGAGGATCACGAGGTCGTATCCCGCAATCTTGACGAGATCCACGGCCGCCGCCACGTGCGGAGACAGAGCGAGGTTCGCCTGTCGAGTGGCGAGCGAACGCATGAAGACCCGCGGATTGGTGGCGGAGTTCATCCGGATCCGGTCGCCGAGCAGCGCCCCGCCTGAGCGACGGCGCGATGGGTCCACCGAAACGATGCCGATTGTCCGGTCTGGGAAGTCGGAGAGGTAGCGCACGACGATCTCGTCGAT
>RCNG010001863.1_pt1 | contig 10542 bp, 8 predicted proteins | sample 2041371 | NCBI WGS metagenome assembly RCNG01 (sample SAMN09708227, study PRJNA481090) | Marine sediment metagenome, whole genome shotgun sequencing project. | biome: marine sediment; feature: ocean; material: sediment; isolation source: Sewage treatment plant 1 marine sediment (STP1) ... | reverse complement strand
CTGTTCTGGACGGAGAGTCAGGAAGGCAGCGAAGAAGTTAACGAATTAAACAACGTCCCCTAAATTCCCCCCATTTGACAAAACCACCGAGCATCTTGGTTGAGCCGAATTCTTGTCAAATGTGTAGGTCTGACCCCTCTTCTCCTTGACCCCTCTTCTCCTGATTGACTAGAATTGGGCACGACCGATGCCCGGCCGCGACGCAATTCAACCGTATGGGGGGGAAGACATGCCCACAATCGATGATTTCATCTGTCCAAAGGAATGGGTTTCTGAGTTCATGATCGAGGTGGGCAAGATGGTCAGGAAGTGGGGTGAGGAGCGGTACGTGCCGATCCGACAGCAGGTGGACGATGACTGGCGGGACCACGAGCTGATCGAGCCCCTGCTCAAGGAGGCCCTCGTCGACCTTGGTCTGAACAAGGGCATGTTCCCGACCGAAGTGGGCGGCGCGAATTCGTCGGAAGGAGCGACCGGAGTCTGCATCACTGCACAGGAACTCGCCCGGATCGATTCGGGCTTTGCCACGGCCTGCCTCTGCTCCACCTGGGGAATCATGCCGGCCATCCTCGAGCCACACCGCAACATGGAGATCTGCATGGAGTTCGGACCCAAGTTCTGCGGCCCGGAACTCTACGTGGGATGCCACGCCATGACCGAACCCGCAAGTGGCGCAGACATAGAAAACGTCGGCCGGATGCACGGCCGGACCATGCAGACCACCGCCACCCAGGATGGGGACGAGTGGGTGATCAACGGGCACAAGATCTGGCCCACCAACTCCGGTAAGCTGGCGGATCTATACACCGTGGTCTGCACGACCCGGAAAGGGTCCACAGACCCGAACGACTTTGCCCTCATCCTCGTGCCCGCAGACGCCGAAGGCGTCTCTGTCGGCAACCCGTATCAGAAATGCGGCATGAACGCGGATATGAACTCGGATATCTGGTTTGAGGAAGTACGGGTGCCCAAACGCTACCGGTTCCACGGTCCGGGCGACGACCTCAAGTACTGGCGGCGGGCCATCAGCGTAGGCAACCTCGGCTCGGCCGCCATGTGCGTGGGCGTCATGAAATCGGTGTACGAGATCATCAAGAAGTGGACCACCGAACGGGTCATCGGCGGCAAGCCCTTAAAGGAGCACAGCCTCGTGGCGGACATGCTCTCCGAGGTGGCCATACTGATCGAATCCACCTCCGCCTGGATGTGGTGTTACGCACGGGAGATGGACCACCCCGAGATATACGGCTGGGAGCCGTGGGACGAACGCTTTCTGCTCAAAACCCGCGGCCTGTCCCTCTATGCCTCCAACGCCGTCGAGCAGGCCTGCAGTCGGGCCATGGACTTCATGGGGTCCTATGGCTACTCCCGGGAGTTCGACATCGAGAAGCACTGGCGAGATCAGAAGGTCATCGGCCTGTGGATGGGCGGCAAGGGACTCAAGACCCTGGAAAATGCCCGTTACTGGTACGATCTCGAGACCCTTTAGGCGGGCACAGACCCAGCCGGAGAACGAGACATGGACCTGGGAGCCAAACTCACAAAGAACGCTCGGGAATTTCCCGAGAAGACAGCGATCATCTTCAAGGACAGGAAGTTCAGCTATGCCGAGCTGAACGATCGAGCGACCCGCTTCGGCAACGGCATAAGGTCGCTCGGCCTCGTCCCCCGGGACAGGGTGGCGGTGATCCTCCGAAACCGATCCGAATACCTGGAGATCATCTATGGGCTCGCAAAGGCGGGTGTGACCGTGGTGCCGGTGAACTGGCGGTTTGCGCCCGAGGAAATGAGGTACGTCATCGACCATTCCGAGGCATCGGCCGTGGTGGTGGCCGACGAGTTCTTCGACAAGCTCGCCCCTGTCATGAAAGACCTCCACCGGGTCGGCACGGATCGGATCATCTACCTTGACGCAACGCCATCGACCGCCATGCATTCGTACGAGGCGTTCCTGGCCGATGCGTCGAGTGCGGAAATCGGCATCGAGAACGGACCGAAGGACCCCTTCTACTTCGGGTACACTTCGGGCACGACCGGCTTCCCCAAGGGCGCCATCAACCCGCACGGGGACTGGGACACGAGAATGATGGGCCTCTTCGGCCTGTTCCGGCTCGATGAGAACGACATCCAACTCCTGGCCATGCCCCTGTTTCACTCGAACGCGATCGCCACCTCGAGCGGCAGCCACTATGCCGGACAGACCTCGGTCATCATGGAACGGTTCGACCCGGAGGAGGCGCTTCGCCTGATGGACCGACACAAGACAACCTACTCCTCCATGGTGCCTACGATGTTCAACCGATTCATGAATCTTCCACTGGAAGTATTTGACAACTATGATTTTTCATCGATGCAGTGTTTCATTCAATCATCCGCCCCCATTCCTTTTCCAACGAAACAGTGGGTCATCGGGACGTTCAAGAACGCCGCTCTCCACGAGTTCTACGGAGGGACCGAGGTGGGCGTGGTTACCTATCTCGCCCCCGAAGAGCAACTCGAGAGGCCCGGCTCCATCGGCAGGGCCTTGCCCGTCGTGGAGATCAACCTCGTGGACGAAGAGGGCCGTGAGGTGCGGCAGGGAGAGGTCGGCCAATTGATCTCCCGTCCCCTTGGAGGGGTAGACCTGGCCAGGGCCGCGGAGTATTACAAGGACGAGGACTCCACGAAGAAGTACTTCCAGGGCGGATGGTTCTACAGCGGCGACATGGCCCGGGTCGACGAGGACGGGTTCTACTATCTCGTGGATCGGAAATTCGACATGATCATCAGCGGCGGAGAAAACATCTATCCCGCTGAAATCGAAACCGTGCTCTACAGGAATGACAAGATCCTCGAGGCCGCGGTTATCGGCGTACCGGACAATCACTGGGGAGAGGCCGTCAAGGCGGTGCTCGTCCTCAAAGAGGGGAAAGCAGCCACGGCAGACGAGATCATACGCTACTGCCGGGAACATCTGGCCGGTTACAAAATCCCCCGATCGGTCGATTTCGTTGACGAACTCCCGAAAACCGATACGGGCAAGATCCTCAAGAAAATCATCAAGGCCCCCTACTGGAAAGACAGGGAGGTGAAGATCTGAATCCACCCCCTTGGAAAAGAAAGTGCGTCTGTGGTAGAAGATGACCGTTCGCTGGAGATCCCGGACCCAGCTTTGCATCCACGCCAGAGGGAGCGACCCGATGAGCTCTTCGCCTCCAGAAGACAGCCCCGAAGATCTGTACCTGAGGGTCTTTGAAAAGGCTTCCGTCCGGAAGGAGTCTGGTTGCGATCCTCTTTCCGCCGATTGGCAGGCCATCCTGGAAATCGCCTTGAATCTTGCCCGCAGCCATCTGCGCCGTAATCCGGGACGCTTGTTGCCCCTGCAGATAGGGGGCGACGACGAATGGGAATTCTACCTGGACTTGTTGGAGAAGATCGATTTACCGCCAGACACGTTTGCCGTGATGAGTACGCCAAGCTTTTCCGACAACCTGCTGGATGCTTTGGACGACCAGGAACTCGAAGTCGCCCGTGACAGTGACGTGCCCTGGGAGAAGAACTCGTATCTGGTCATCATCAGCGATTGCGACGAACACCTGAGGATCATGCAGGTTTCACTCCCGAGTGCATCCGGGTCTGCAGGCATCGACGTGTACGAGGACGGCAAGCACCTTGCGGATTACACATACAACACCATCGAAGAATGCATGAATGCACTGGCAAAGGTGCCATGGGTGTTCTTCAGCCCGAGAGGGGTCTGGACCGAAAAACAGATCATCCGATACACGGAGAGTTGGTTCGTAAAAGGCGTGGACACAGAGGAACTCGGAGGAATGGCGATCCACAGCGACCACAGCTACATTCACCATCCCGATCTGCTCGGCCTGACCGCCCTGGAGTCCATGTTCAGGCTTCTCGAGGCGACGGTCCCAGCCGCATTGGAGGGCCTGGATACAGCCATCGAGACGACGAATGACCTGAACCGGGACCTGGAACGCAAAGAGACCGTTGTCTCGATAGAAGGGATCCTGCTCGAGGACCCGGCACAATGCCGGGCCCTTACCGGCCGAATCATCGTTGAGATGGATCAGCAACTGGAGGCTTTGGAGCGAACCGAAGGAATCCCCTTCCCGGACCGCGGCGACCGGGAGTACGACCCTCTCTTCGATCGAACGGCAAGAAAAATATACGAGAAGATCGTCGGACACCCCTGCCCTGCATCCGTCAAGATAGAGTAACCTCTGGCGGGGAAATGGACATAAGATGATCGATTTACTTCAACAGTACAGTCCAATCACGCAGGCGCTAATGGCTACGCTCTTCACATGGGGCGTCACTGCGGCAGGGGCTTCGCTCGTCTTCTTCACAAACACGGTAAAACCCAAACTCATGGATGCTATGCTCGGTTTCGCCGCCGGAGTCATGATTGCCGCAAGCTTCTGGTCACTGCTCGCACCGGGCATAGAAATGGCCGAACAGCTTGGTCATATCCCTTGGTTGACCGCCGCAATCGGATTCATGGGTGGCGGGCTTTTCATGAGACTGATTGATCGCTTACTGCCGCATCTTCATTTAGGCTTGGATACGGCACAAACTGAGGGGATAAAGACATCCTGGCAGCGCAGCACGCTGCTGGTCCTTGCGATTACACTTCATAATATCCCAGAAGGTCTTGCGGTCGGCGTTGCTTTCGGAGCTGTGGCAGCCAATCTCTCTTCTGCCACGCTCGGTGGCGCCATTGCGCTGGCAATCGGAATCGGCCTCCAGAATTTTCCGGAAGGCGCTGCGGTATCCTTGCCGTTGAGGAGAGAAGGAATGGGCCGGACGAAGAGCTTCTTTATGGGGCAGGCGTCCGGTGTGGTTGAACCCATTGCCGGGGTGCTCGGAGCAGCGTTTGTTCTGCACATGCAAGACATCCTACCCTATGCACTTTGTTTTGCTGCCGGAGCCATGATCTTCGTTGTTGTGGAAGAATTGATCCCGGAATCTCAACGGAACGAGGCAAACATTGATCTTGTAACCATGGCAACCATGGTAGGTTTTTCGGTAATGATGATCCTCGACGTGGCGCTGGGCTGAGATATGCACTTCCAGACGCAAGCGGATGTTGAATCAGAGGGAAACAGGTCAGGGGAACAGGGGGGAACAGGAGGAGGGGAAGGGGAAAGGAAACAGGGGTCGGACCAAGCCAAGTGAGTGATTGAACAGATCAACCAGGTTGAAACAGGGCTGGTCTCGGGCCTTAGAAGGGCGGTTTCACTACCAAAAGTTTGTCTCTAGACGATGTATTTCCTTCAATCTCAGGAACGTGGCTTGGTCCGACCCCGGACATACCGGACATCCGGACATATCCGTTACAAATTACATGCCTGATGCGTATCCGTCCGAAGCCTTAGGCACTCTCTTGGTATTCTCAGCCGCCACCGCAAGATCCTTGTGGCCCGTGATGCGGTCCTTGACCGCCTTCTTCAGTCGGCGGGCATAACGGATGCCGCGAATGAAGGACTTCGGCTCAAAGCCCCAGTACCACTTGTGGAAGGTCCAGCTCAGGATCCACGCGTCCTTTAACTTGGACCATAGAGAGCGCTTGGGGAGTTGTCTTATTTCGACTGCTTCCTCGAAGGTGGGCACGTTCACCATGTTGCCATCTGCCCCTCGCACCACCAACCCGCTATTCGTGAGAAGCCGGTAGCGTTCGGCGCTTTCTTGAATGCTGGAGCCGCATACGACGCCGCAGTTCCCACAGGTCAACAGCGTATCATTCTGGAGACCCTTGACCCCAAGACGCTCACCGTGCTTTACAAATGCCTTCTTGTGCTCCTCTTGCGACATGGTCTCGGGGTGCTTGTCCAAATATTCATTCAGGAGTTCATCCTTCATCAAGTAACCGGCATAGTGCCGGATCATCTTGTAGCGGGCGCCGGAGTCGCCTGCCAACGAGATCTGCCTCACGAATTCAGGTATGACCTTCATCGTTGTGAGTTCTTCCAGGGGCACATCCATCCAGCCCTTGGTCCAGCGGTATCCGTAGGTGCTCCATTTCTTGTCGTTCGAGAGTGCGTGCAGGCCGAAACAACCGCCGTTGCACAGGTTAATATCGCGCCGCTTCGCACGCGGGTGGAGTTCTCCGTTCATGAGGATATATTCTTCCTCTTCCCCGATGAACATTCCCAGGGGGCAGACCTTGTCACACACCCTGCATTGCTTACACCATTCATCTACAAAGTACCGTGAAGAGTGGCGCAGCGGATCACTCTTGAGCACGGCATCCGTCACTACGGTGCCCAGATAGGTGGCTGCTCCGTACTCCTCGGTCATTACATTCCCGGACCAGCCCTGCCCCGCAATCCCCGCTGCCATGGCTCCAAAACGATGTGAAAACGTCGGGATGGTGGCAAAGACGTAGAGAGTGCGACGGTACGAATTATTGGGTGGGACGACCGCGGCCTTGTACCCCAGCGAGCGGATATAACCCGCCACCATCTCGCTCACGCGGAACATGCGCTGGTTCTCTTTGAGCTGATCGACGTTGTGAGGCACATCTGATTTTTTACCCAGGTAGTCATGGATGGCACCTTGATTCATGGGCAACACCATGGACACAATCGACTTCGCGCCCTTCAGGGTATAGGTCGGGTCGAGCGACGGGGGACCCTCCAAGCGATCCGGGCCGGCGAGTCCGACCAGTTCCACCCCCTGGCTGCGGACAAAGTCCTTGATTTTCTCTTCAGTATTCAGGTTCATGAAATGCCCCTTTGCAGCCTCTTCACTTCAGGTCACGCAGAAACCTCTGGTACTCTTCTGACTGGACAAGGATCCGATGAGCTGCGTCACGCAGTTGATCTACCTGTTCAGACGTTAGCTTAAAAGATGTGGGCAGGCTGTCGAAATACATTCTTTCGGTTTCGTCTTTCAACGCGTCAAACATCACCTGAACCACGTAGAACTGTATGTCCCCGCACGCACCCGGTGCGGTGGAGATCGCTCCTCCCTTGCACCTTTGATCCCTTATATCGTCCGCCCACGATTTGACGTCTTCCTCTATGAGGGCAAGGGTCTCCTCGTTGTACCGTTCAATAACTATGGACGAGTAGGCGGACATCATGGCACTCATGGAAGGCATGCCCTCCGATCTGTCCCATTTGGTGTCCGGCTTCGTTTCGGCATTCACAACGATAAGAACCACTTTGTGGACTTCTTCCGCGGGTGTCCCCTTTATCGTTTCCCAAAAACTTCCATTAAGGACTACCCTGTCGAGAATGGCTCTCAAACCGAGGTTGTCGGAAACCCCCCCATCCACAAGATGAATGTAGGGCTTCTTCTGAGAGTCGAGAAAAGGCGCAACATTGTTTACAAGGAATCTTTCCCGTACCGAGATCGCGCCGCTCCCGAGAGCCTCTCGAACTACCCCGGCAGCCTCGGAGCCGCAAGGCCCTGCGTAATTGCGCAGGTTGATCGGACTCAAGAGAATGGGTACTGCTGAGGAAGCTGCTGCGGCCCTTGCGACCGGAAAAGGAGAGAGGTCCGAGCAGATCAGATCAAAGGCATCCTGATTGAACCCTACTCGGATGCCGTGGGTCATGTCGGTCGCATTCATCATGATCATGGGCCCTTTGCGGGCAGCCATATCGCCAAAAGTGCCTCTTTCAAATACATGCTTGTCATAGTACGCCGCCGCGAGATCGCTCCGGCCGTAAGTGCCGGATGAGAGCCTGAACCAGTTGACAGGACTCAAGAAGGTCCTTCTGGCCAGGGCTCCCTCGACGTTCTTCTTCAGAAATTTGGTTTCAAAATCCCCGAAAATACGCTCTCCAAAGAGGCCGTAGTAGCCTGCCGTGAAGCTTCCACCTGACACACTCGATATCCCATCCACTTCATCGAGAATCCGCCGCTTTCGCCCATCGATGACAACCTCTGTCTTCCGAAGCTCTTCGAGAACCCCGTAAGAAAATGCGGCTGCCCGCGTACCTCCGCCTGAGAAGGTGAGATACAACAGTAGATTCTCCGAATTCCCAGGCGTTCCCATGTATTTTCCCCGGTAACCACTCTGGGGATCGGCCTGTTTTAAGGGTTGATTGAGGGGGTAATGGGCACACCCGGCCGCTAAGAAAGCGGCCATGACAACACTCAAGCAGAACCTTACGAATTGTCGATTTCTTCCATGCATGGTCCCCTCCCTAATCGAACGTTTTAGAACAGGCTTTCCGTCAGAACTGATGGATTCCAGCTCACGGTTCGTCCTGGTCACATGAGCAGCTTCGTCAGCGTCCGGAATACCTGCGAGACCGGCATCACCAGAAACACCAGCGGCAGAAAGGGCAGCACCGCCGCCAGCACCAGGACGAAGATGTTCCGCAGTTCCAGCGGCATGGGGCGCATCCTGCTTGCGTTTTCGAACAGAACGGCAAAGTCGGCCAGCCCGGAAATCTCGTTGGCCGGCAACTCCCCGCTCCTGCCGGCGCGAAGTAGCCGCTCCAGGCGATCCGCGCCGTTGTATCCGCTGCCGCTCAGAAACAGGAGATGCTCCTCCCGCGCCAAGACGAGTTTCGGCGCGAACACCAGGAGCGGCAGCAAGAGCACGATCAGCACGATCAGCACAAACGCGATCACGTGCCCCCAAAACGCCATCAGGTCCGCGCCCTGGAAGCAAACCGCATCAGCAATCAGACAGGAGAGCTGGACGCTTAACGCGAATACCAACACGCCGAATTCCGCCTGCGTCGTGCCCAGGAACGCCAGGCCACCCGCACGATCGGGATGCGCCGGCCGAAGCTGCAGACTTAATCGAGAAACTCTCCACAGTACCCACGCCCACAGCAGCAGCCGCCACAACCACCGCAGCGTCAGAAACCGCATCACCGGCACGCTGATCAGCAGATACCACCAACCCGCCAGTGTGATTCGATCGCCGACGGATTGCCACCCTCCCGTCAACCATTCCCGCGCGATCCACAGCGACACGCCGGTGTAGGCGCAGGTCAGGAGCACGAGCACCGTGTTCAGGCCACGACCCCGCCACAGCTCCACCGCCCGCGCCAACAATCCATCCAACGCTGGAGTGTCCTCCGGAGCGAGAACGTCCGAACGCCGCAATTCCGCCACCACCCAACCGAGACGTTTCCCGACCGTGACCTCGCCAAGAACCAGCACCGGTACGGCCAGCAGGAACTGACCATATGGCAGGAAATCCTTCAAGAACGGAACTGCAACGCGATCGCCCCACGCCAGGCCTTCCACGGCTGCCAGGACCAGCAACGGCAACCATGTCACCGCCGGCGACAACGCAGCCGCACACGTCGCCCGCAGTTGAGCTTCGCGTGCGAGTTTAACCCGCTCCAATCCCCGTGTGATGCGTCCGCCGCCTAACAGGAACAGCGATTCGATGTCGGGATCCGGTTTCATTTTGTTCCGATTGCCTATGTGGCTCAGGGCGGCGGCACGGGCATGTAGATCGGGCCGGCGCTGCCATAGGCCTGCATATAATACGTCTGCCCGCACTGGTAGTATGTCACGCCTTTCTTATTAATCACCGTCGGATTGCACGGCAGGGCAGCGTGGGTTGGCGGAGGCGTGGTAGCGGCCGGCGGTGGGGCCGTATAAACGACGGTCGTGGTGGGTGCCGGAGCCGTAGCAGCCGCCGACTGCTGTTTCGCTGTTGCTGCGGCTGCACCCACGACGGCGCCCACGACAAAGGCTCCTGCCGCATTATCGTTGTCATCGTCATTGTAGTAGCCTCCGTATGGCGGCGGTGGCGGCGGCCTGTAGTACGTGTTCCCACTATAGTTCGTGTTCTGATAGTTATTGGAACGGGAAGTGGCCTCGTTCTGGCGCGTGTTAACGTTCTGGTTGGACGCGTCCTGGCGGTCTTGCTGGTTCGCCGTGGACGTATCCTGGCGCTCTTGCTGATTCGCCGTGGAGGTGCTCTGTGCGCTCGTAGCTGTTGACTGGCGCTGCTGCTGGTTGGCCGTCGCCCCACCCGATCCACTCCGGGAGGATGAGCCCCCGCTCTTCTGGTAGACGTTGCCGCTGCTGGCGCTGCCCTGCCGCGAGTAGTTGCCACTGCTGTGGGACGATCCCCCGCCGTGCGAGCCGCCGCCCCCCCCGCCTCCTCTGCCACGCCCCTCGGCGAGTTCCACGTTTTGGGTCATGATCCACAGCGTAGCAGCCACCAGGGCCGCGGGAATGATCAAGAACTTCGTTCTCATGGCTTCCCTCCCTCTCCTGCCGCGCTTTCGGGCGGCACCGCTTCGAACGGTGCCATCAACTGCACCGCAAACAGGATTTGTCGCGCCTCCGGCGGCGGTTGGAATGCAAAGCTCTCCTTCCGCACCTTCGGCTTGAGATTCCAGTCCGAGAACTGCGCCCAGTACTGGGGTGTCCCCGGCTCGGGGTAGGTCAGGACGATCCTGAGCAGCAGCGGGCGATCCCCATCTGCAATCCAGACCTGGAAGTCCAAGGTGTCGGTGCTCCCGGCTAGGTGATGCGCCGGCTCGCCGAAGACCTCGGTCATCTCGACGTAGTCCACGACCCGCACCCGCCGCTCGAACTCGGCGGGCAGGCGGG
>RCNG010001862.1_pt1 | contig 10554 bp, 11 predicted proteins | sample 2041371 | NCBI WGS metagenome assembly RCNG01 (sample SAMN09708227, study PRJNA481090) | Marine sediment metagenome, whole genome shotgun sequencing project. | biome: marine sediment; feature: ocean; material: sediment; isolation source: Sewage treatment plant 1 marine sediment (STP1) ... | reverse complement strand
CACCATCAGGCTTGAGAGCGATGGTTACTACTTAGACTACATCAGTGGGCTAGCCAAACCCAAAGTTAATGAGAACATTGTTAAGGAATCGACCATCCTGAAGAACCTCGATATCATTGAAATCGGATCGGCCAAGATGCAATTTTCAGACCAAGCCCCATAAGCGCTAATGCGCCGCAACCCCACCCGTCACATCCCCGATGCCGGCCAAAACCTGTCATAGTCTCAATCGTATTGACCAATCCCGGGGAATGTGTATAAATGAGAGCAGTCAATACCTGAATCTTGCATAATCCAGGTAGTACCTTCAACCCACCAGGAACAGAAGGCAGATGAGTGCGATGCAGCCCCTAAAAGCAGATCGATTTATGATCACAGTTGAGGTCGTACCTCCGGCCGGTACCGTCACCGAACCCCTTCTGACCGCCCTGCAATCATTGCAGAAACTGCCCATCGACGGCTTCAGCGTGGCCACCAATCCCGTGGCCAAACCGCGGATGAGCGCCATGGCACTGTGTGCCCTCCTGCAGCAAAAGACAGACCGTCCGGCCATTCTTCACTGTACCACCCGCGATCACAATCGCCTGAGCCTGCAGGGAATGCTGTGGGGGGCGCTCGCACTTGGCATCCAAACGGTACTGGTGACAACGGGAGACTTCGTTGCCCTGGGAGATCGGGCAACCACCACGGACGTACGTGATGCGGATGTTTTCGGGCTGATCGAAATGGCTCGCGACACCGGGCTTTATACCGGCGTCGTCCTCGACCCGGGTCCGGAATCCCGTGGACTGGAAAAGCCCGTCCGGCGGCTGGAGCGCAAGAAAGAGGCCGGGGCTCAGTTTGTGGTCACCCAGCCGTATTATGATGAAGCCGGCACAGACGCACTGGTTGCCGCCACCCGGCACATTGATATTCCGATTATCCTGGGTATTCTGCCCTTGCGCACACCCCGTCATGCCGAATTCCTGCACCGGAAAGTCGCCGGTATCAACGTGCCCAAGCAGGTGCGTGAGCGGATGAGCCGGGCTGAAGATCCCGTCACTGAAGGCATTGCCAACGCCCGGGAGGTACTCAACCTGGCCCGCGAGCGCTTTGCCGGCGCGTGCCTGATGCCGCCCTTTGATCGTTTTGAAATGCTTGGCGATATTCTGGGGAAAATTTAGCGTTTCGATTATTTACTATTCCAGAGGGGTTCCGGCCAGGACCAATGCCGAGTTCGTGGAACGGATTGTGAGAATTGCACGGGAGTATGGCCGGGAAATAGCAACACCTGAGGAAGCTCGCAGAATTTTGAAACTCAATTAACTGTAAACCGATCCTAAGGGAAAATTCAATTATATGAGCATCAAAACAAAAACCCTGATTGTCCTTATTATATTGGGCATCATTGACATGGTGATCCCCATCCCAATTCTCGCAGTGGTTCTTTTTTACGTTGTATCCCAAAGACCCCCCTGGTTTAGGGATGTTGTCAGCGAAATTTATAAATCCGGCTAAACCGCATCCCGCCTTCAATGGAATGGATGATGTCTGTATATTGCCGTGACCATACAAGGGGGTCACTTTCTGACAGAGCGCTGTTTAATAGAATATAATTTCAACGTCGAGAACATAAATAACGCCAGAAGCCCCGGAGCGGCAACAGGGATCAGGCGTCGGGACATTATCGGTACGCCGCGTTCAATAACGTGAAGCTATATTATTGACGCAATAGAATTAATCGTGGTACGGAATTGGATAGGACCTTTTTAGAAACCACTTCAAGATTCTACTGCCATCGGGCGAAACGAAAGGGATCGTATATGAATTTTATGGCGAAAACGCTCAAACCGACCAGTATTTTTCTGGCCATCATATTTCTGCTGGTTCCTGCTTATTACCAATCTGCTTCGGCGGCCATGATCGGAACAGAGACTATGCTGGCGACGGATCGCAATCAAATCACCCGCGACTATCTCCATGACCTGGTTTCCCGTGAAGATATCCAAAAATTGCTTGTGGCCCGGGGCATTACCTCCCACGAAGCCAAAGCCCGCATAGACAGCCTGTCTGATGATGAATTAAAGCTGATTTCCGGGAAAATGGCTGATCTTCCGGCCGGTGGAGATGCTACCGGTTTTATCTTAGTCGTTGCGGCCGTCATTATTATCGCGATCCTCATTGTGGAATACTTCAGCGAGGTGAAGATGTTTCCCCAACTCCATTCCGATGAATGATGAATAGTGTTGTGTCCTTTATGTAATTTACAAAACTCGGATTGGTTTTATTATATTTATGGGACAAGACACTATCGTCTGCCATAATATGCTGAATTCTTGACGAAAATCGGTTTCTATTATATACTTAGCAGGAGATCATTCAGCACGTTGTTTCGGACTGTTCGGTTGGAGTGGAACATAAATTTCGGAGAGCGCTATAAAATGCCAATTTTAACGCTTAAAATAAAAAATCAATTGCTGGGAGAGTACCAACTTCAAGATGGCCTCTCCCTGACGATTGGACGGCGGAAAATGAATGACGTTATCATTCAGGATCTGTCGGTATCCGGGCATCATGCCAAAATAGACCCGGTGGGGGACCGGTTTGTGCTGCTTGACCTGCAAAGCAAAAACGGTACTTTTGTCAACGAGCGGCTCGTTATATCCCATTGGCTTAAACATGGAGACGTTATCAGCGTTGGAAATCATCAACTCATTTATAACCAGTACGGCACCCAACAGATTTTCGATGACGATTTGGAAGAACTGGATAAAACCGTCATCATGGATACCTCGCGCCATCGCAATATGATGATCAAGAGTAATCCCACCAAAAGTATCAACGTTGTGAGGTTTTGGGATAGGGAACAGAATCAAAATATGGACAGAGAAAGTCTTCCGAAAACACCCAAGTCCTCTCCAAAAAAGGATGACGATCAACCCGCCGGGGTCATAACCTACTTAGCCGGCGGGATCGGCAGTGTTAAACTCAAGCGAAAAATCTCCACCATCGGCAAACATCCCTCCTCGGACGTGGTCGTCAAGGGCTTTCTGGTCGGGCAAACCGCGGTCACCATCACCCAAAAACCCGAGGGATTTTACCTGACCCATATCACCGGTCTGGCCAAGCCTAAGCTCAATGGCAACACCGTAAAGGAGCCTACCATCATCGACGACCTTTCCATCATCGAGATCGGTTCGGCCAAACTTCAATTTTCCTATGAAGACCCCAAGGTGTGAAAGGGTCTGGTTGTAAGGTAGATGGTTTAAGGTTCAGCGTTCTGGGTTTTAGGTTGGCCGTGAAACGGAATCTCTTCTCTTGATTCACCGGGTTTCCGGGGGGCTGTTCTGGTGTCGCCGAAGAGATTTTGAAGCCGTTGGCGGCTTTAATGAAGCCCTGGTGAGCGCTGAAGACCTTGATTTTGCAAAACGCCTGAAGGCATACGGTAAGAAAGAAGGCCAACGGTTTAAAACAATCACCAGAGCACACATCATCACCTCCTGCCGAAAATTCGATACTTTCGGCGACTGGTATCTGTTTAAAAACCCCGCTTTGGTCTGGAAAATTATTAAGGGCAACAATCAGCAGGCCGCCGATCACTTCTACTATCACACCGATCGATAATCCCCATCCAAATAAATTGACATCTGTTTTTTTATGATCATTTTTTTAAAGAGAATGCAACCGGAGACAATTATGGCAATCAAAGAAGGCCGGCCCGCACCGGCATTCACTCGGCCAGGGTACTGGAAGCCATCCAGGCCGCAGCGGGTTAAACCCTGAAGGGGTGTAAACATATATGTGGGCACTTATCGATAAGTTATCCTATGCCGTTATCATTCCGCTGGCCGTTCTGATGCTTCTGGCCCCTTTCCGCCCGATGCCGCATGTTCTGGGAAAATTGAATATGCTGATGAACGGCACATTGAGCCGGCCGGTCGATATTTTTGATCTGTTTTTTCATTTGATCCCGGCCTTAATAGTGTTGCTAAAACTCTACAGAAGTTTTATTAGATAGCTCCGTTTTGATTCTAAACCTTTTTAAATTAATAGCCGGCGGATCTGTTGCCCGGTTCGACATCTTTTGAATATCTTAAATCCTCTCATAACGCAGCTATCGTACAACCTTAAAACTCTGCAAAAAAATACCGCCATCTTGCACCTGATCGCCGGAGCCGTCATGATCAGCTTCTCCGGGGTCTGGGTGAAAGTTTCCCATGTTACACCAACCGTATCCGCTTTTTATCGGGTTTTATTCGGGGGCATGTTTCTTTTGACGGCCGCTTGCTGGAAAAAGGAAATCACCTGGAAGGGGTGGCATCGTTTACTGCTCGGCTTTCTATGCGGCTTCCTCCTATCCCTTGACCTCTTTTTCTGGCACAAAAGCATTCACTATATCGGTCCCGGATTGGCCACTATCCTGGGTAACTTTCAGGTGTTCTTACTGGCGGGCCTGGGCGTGTTGTTCCTGGGTGAGAAGGTCAGTGCCAAATTTTTCTTTGCCATCCTCACGGCCATCCTGGGCCTTTTTCTGGTCGTCGGGATTCAATGGAACCAACTGGGGAGTCAATATAAAACCGGTGTTTATCTCGGCCTGGCGACAGCAGTTGCCTATGCGGCCTATCTTCTGACCCTTCGCAAACTCCAATCCGGTCAAACCGAGACCATTACCTTTTACGGCATGATGCTGGTATCATTTGCGGCCGCCTTTTTCCTGGGGATCGAGGCAGTTTACAGCGGGGATTCATTTATCATCCCCGACACCCAGAGCTGGGCGGCCCTGCTGTTGCTCGGTCTGATGAGTCAGGCAATCGGCTGGATTCTCATATCCAATAGCCTTCCACGTACCCGGGCCTCATTTGCCGGGTTGATCCTCCTGCTTCAACCCAGCCTGGCATTTGTCTGGGACGTCCTGTTATTTCAACGGGAGACATCGCCGGTCAACTGGATAGGGGTCATCATGGCTATTACCGCCATCTACCTGGGAATGGTCAAAAAATCTGAGGACATATAAAGATTACCGCCTCAAATACTATTGTCCGCCACCCAGCGGGTGTGGCAGAGCTGAACACTCTTTTCAACTAGTTGGCTCGGCACGAGAAGGGAAATACGAAAGGAAGTGGTGGTGATGCCGGATACGGGTATCTTATTTTGCGCCAGCAGATCAAGGGTTTCCAGAAGGGTCAGATTGTTGCGGTTCAATCCCTCGCCGATCAACGACAGGGCCGCCAGATCAGTGTCAATATCCATCCGGTCGCCAATTTTATGCTTCAGGGCGGCTTTGATCTGTTCCCAACCATAGATGTTTTGGGTGGACACCACAAAGGAGGCCTTTGAATGTCTGCCGGCGGCGGTGATCCCGGTCACATTGACTTCCTTGATCGGCACCTGCTCGCCTTCCAGAAATTCAGCGGCCTGCCTAAAAAGGGTATGGGCATCCAGGCCACGCAACCGGATTCGCTCAACCTGCTTTTCGCTGACAACAGCCTGCACCCCGATGATGGTGCCGGGGGCAATTCGACGGATAACGGTTTCCCTGCCCGGTTCAAAGGCACTGCGGGCGTAAATGGCAATGTTTTTTTCTTTGGCAAACTGCACGGCATGTGAATGCAGCACCTTGGCCCCGACCGTACTCATTTCCTGCATGACCGGATATGACAGCTCCGGCAGATGCCGGGCCTGGGGCTCCAGGGATGGATCGGCGGAATAGACGCCGTCCACATCCGAATAAATTTCACAGCGCTCCGCATCCAGAGCAGCCGCCAGAGCCACCGCCGTGGTATCCGAGCCGCCGCGTCCCAGGGTAGTAATGTCCCGCTTGTAGCTGACACCTTGAAAGCCGCCGATGATCACCACCTTGCCCTTGGCCATCTCATCCTGCACGCGAAACGGTCTAACCTCAATTACCTGGGCGTCATTATGCCGGTCGTTGGTGATGATACCGGCCTGGGATCCGGTCAGCGATACCGCACGGAAGCCCCGTTCGTGCAAAGCCATACTCAGTAGCGACATGGTAATCCGCTCCCCGGTGGAGAGCAGCATGTCCATTTCACGCCGCGGCGGTTTGGACGCTATGTCCCGTGCCATCCTCACAAGCTCGTCGGTGGTCTTGCCCATGGCTGAGACAACGACGGCAATATCAAAATTTTGCGCCTTGAGGCCGGCAATCAATCCGGCAGTTTTGCGCAGTTTATCCACATCCGCCACACTGCTGCCGCCGTATTTCTGGACAATGCAGGTCATAAGCGTCAAATCTCCTTAAGCTTTTACCTGGATTTTGCACGAGTCGGAGGCTTTTATATTCTCATTAATTTTCATGCAAGGTTCAGGTCTTATCCGACAGTATAGCATATCAAGGTCCGATCTTGAATGGGGATTATTTGAGACCCCCCATTCTGATTGCAAGATTGGGGTTTGCAATCTATTGGCAACCGGTCTAAGAAAAGCAGATTGTTCAAATCATTGATACACAAGGCCCAGCCGTTTTTAGAGATTTATGGAAGGCTTAAAGCATCAAATTAATATCTTGACAAACCCGGCTGCCTTTCAGATAACATCTGCATATCATCGCATGAATGCTAACTTAAAGGCCAGGCAAACAGGGAGGGCTTCATGTTTCTACCACTCATTCAAGACCGAAGAAGTATTCGAAAATATCAGGATAAAGCCGTCGAAGAGACAACCATCGACTTGCTGGTGGAGGCGTTGCTGCGGGCGCCGACCTCTATGGGAAACAATTCCTGGGAATTTGTGGTTGTCACCGATACCGAATTACTGGGCCAACTCTCCCGGGCAAAACCCCACGGGGCAACTTTTTTAAAAACCGCACCATTGGGAATCGTTGTTTGCGGAGACCCGCAGATAAGCGACGTGTGGATCGAAAACTCATCGATCGCATCAATTTATATCCACCTGGCGGCCGCATCTCTTAATCTTGGAAGCTGCTGGATCCAGATCAGAGAAAGACAGCACGATGATACCCAAAGTGCCGAGGCCTATATTGCGGATGTATTAGGCCTGCCGGCGCATATCCGGGTGCTGTCCATCATCGCCATCGGCTATCCGGATGAGAACAAGGCAGCTCATCCCATAGACACCCTGGCTTATAACAGGGTGTCGATTAACAGCTATGGGACACCCTACCCCCATAAGCACTAAGTTGTTTTGTAAACATTCGCAGTTTACATTTACGTCGTACAGGATTGTTTTAAAAGATGAACATCGAACATCGAACGTCCAACATCGAATGTTGAATGAGAAAAGAAGGAGGCAGACCAATGGCAACATTTTTTATGTTCGGAAAATACACATCTGAAGCAATCAAGGAAGTCAGCATTGAAAGGACCCAGCAGGCAGCCGCTGAAATCAAAAAGCTGGGCGGAAACATGATCGCCATGCACGCCCTGCTCGGTGAATACGATCTGCTGTTCTGCGTTTCATTGCCCGGAGTTGAGGACGCGATTAAGGCCTCTGTGGCACTGCAGAAATTGACCGGAATTTCATTTTCCAGTTGCCCGGCCGTAAGCGTGGAAGCCTTTGATCAATTGATAACTGATAAGTAATTGAATATTTTCAATTCTCCGCCTCCGGCGGATCCGGGTTAGTTACCGCGGGCATCTTTTCCCGGCGGCCGCAGCGTGGTGATCAGTATAAAGCCGATCACGGCCAATACGGTCAGGATGAGAAAGACCAGCCGGTAACTTCCGGTTATATCGAATAGGCGTCCGGCCATCAGCGGGCCGAGCGCACCCCCCAGTGTCCCGCTGAACAAGACGATACCGAACAGCAGCCCGTGTGATCCGATGCCGAAAAGCTCGGCCACCATCGGTGACATTACCGTAAACAATCCGCCGTGGGCAAAGCCGTATATGGTGGCAAAAAGAAACAGCATCCAGGCCGCATGGGATACCTGCAGCCAGATAAGCCCGCACAGCAGGATAACAAAGCAGATAATCAGTGCGCGCTTGCCCCCGATTCTGTCGTTCACCGTGCCCATGGTAAACCGGCCCAGCATACTCACACCGCCAATGGTCGAAAGTACACCCGCCGCAATTGCCGGGGGCAGGCCAAGATCTCTGGCGTAAGGCACGATATGCACAACAATGGTCAGCAAACAAAAGAAAACCATGAATTCGGCAACACATAAGGTCCGAAACTGTCTCGTCCGGCACGCCTCCCTCAGCGACAGACCGCCCTCTCCGGCGGCGATCGCCGTTGCGGCGGGCTCGCCGTTGCCGCCATCCGGGAGCATACCCACACTCTGCGGATCGCGGCGCATCACCTGGGCCACGGCCACGAGCGCCACCAGGGCGGCCGAACCAATAGTAAAACAGGCGTATCGCCAGCCAAAGGCGGCAATCAGGGCTGTGGCTATCAAAGGTACGAAAAGCTGGCCGCAGCCGGTACCCACCTTGACAATGCCCGACATCATGCCGCGGCGTTTGACAAACCAGCGTGCTACCGTGGACAGGGTGATGACGTCATGGGTGCTGTAGCCGATACCGACCAGCAAACCGTAGAGCAGATAGAGCTGCCAGGGCAGCTGCATGTAGGACAGCAGCAGGTATCCGATCCCCAGCGAGGCTCCGGCCACCGTGATAAGAATTTTGGGACCGATCCGGTCATTAAGCCGGCCGGCCAGAATGCCGACGGCTCCCATGACAAAAAAGGCCAGGGACGAGGCTCCCGCTATCGTCGTCCGCGACCAGCCGAATTCGGCCTGAAATTCCCTGAAAAATACCCCGTAAGCAAACAAGGCGCCAATACTGACCGCCTGAATGGCGAAACCGGCGGCCACAATATTGTAACCATAAAAATATTTTGACGATTTTTCCATGATTGGTTTATCTCATGGATTGCGGTATTTTTCAACGAGATGAAATAGAAACCCAATACTTTGTTTAGGAGGCGCCATGACCTATGACGAATACCTCGCAAGCATCAAGAACGCACAGCCATCTTCAGAACTTTCCGAAACGCTTCGATCTTTGTGGTGGGATAAAAAGGGGGACTGGGATACGGCCCACGCAATCGCCCAGGAGATTTCGACCACGCAAGGCAGCGCTGTGCACGCCTATCTCCACCGGGAGGAAGGGGTTTTGTGGAACGCCGACTACTGGTATTCCCGTGCCGGCAGAATGCGGCCGGACATACCGTTGGAAGAGGAATGGCAGTTGCTTGTCGAAGAAATGCTGCAGAATTCATACAATCGTAAATAAGTTCCAGGCTTTTTTATTTGCTTTAAGTTGATTATGGCTTATTTTGCGAACATATCATTGTTGTGTCCTAAAATGAAATTACTATTAAAATGAGGAATCCTTATGGCACAGAAATTAAATAAATACAGCTCACGTGTCACCGGCCCGAAGTCACAGGGGGCATCGCAGGCCATGCTTTATGGTGCCGGGTTGACCGACGAGGATATGGGCAAAGCCCAGGTGGGGATCAGCAGTATGTGGTTCGAAGGCAATACCTGCAACATGCATTTGAACCATCTGGCCGCCAAAGTCAAAGAAGGCGTTGAGGCGGCGGGGCTGGTGGGGCTGCGCTTTAATACGATCGGGGTCAGTGACGGCATATCCATGGGAACCGAAGGAATGAGCTATTCTCTGCAGTCACGGGACCTGATTGCCGACTCCATCGAAACGGTCATGCGCGCCCAATGGTACGATGCCAACATTTCACTGCCGGGTTGCGACAAAAACATGCCCGGGTGCCTGATAGCCATGGCCCGCATCAACCGGCCGTCGCTGATGGTTTACGGCGGCACCATTCGCGCCGGTCATCTGGATGATGTAAAACTGGACATTGTTTCGGCTTTCCAGAGTTACGGCGAGTATATTGCAGGCACCATCGACGAGCAGCGCCGCCAGGCTATTGTCAAAAACAGCTGCCCGGGCGCCGGCGCCTGCGGCGGCATGTATACCGCCAATACAATGGCATCGGCCATTGAAGCCATGGGCATGTCGCTGCCTTTCAGCGCCAGCCGGCCGGCCGAGTCCTCCGAAAAACTGGCCGAATGCGCCCAAGTGGGTTTCGCCATCCGGCGTCTGCTGGAAGCCGATATCAAGCCACGGGATATCATGACTCGCAAGGCTTTCAAAAACGCCATGGTGGTCCTGACAACCCTGGGCGGATCGACCAACGCCGTGCTGCACCTGATCGCCATGGCGCGGGCCGTGGATGTCCCCCTGACCATCGATGACTTCCAGCACGTCAGTGACCGGACCCCGCTGCTGGCCGATATGAAACCAAGCGGCATCTATGTCCAGGAAGATTTGGACGCAGTCGGCGGCATTCCGGCCCTGATGAAATATCTGCTCGAAGAGGGAATGCTGCACGGGGACTGTCTGACGGTCACCGGCCAAACCCTGGCCGAGAACCTCGGAGACGCTCCGGGGCTGGCCGAAGACCAGAAGATCATCAGCCCGCTGGATAAGCCGGTACATAAAAACGGGCACATTCAAATCCTGCGGGGCAACCTGGCGCCGGAGGGGGCGGTAGGCAAAATCACGGGCAAAGAAGGCCTTTCTTTTACCGGTCCGGCCAATGTCTTCGATTCAGAGGAACTGATGC
>RCNG010001861.1_pt1 | contig 10556 bp, 6 predicted proteins | sample 2041371 | NCBI WGS metagenome assembly RCNG01 (sample SAMN09708227, study PRJNA481090) | Marine sediment metagenome, whole genome shotgun sequencing project. | biome: marine sediment; feature: ocean; material: sediment; isolation source: Sewage treatment plant 1 marine sediment (STP1) ... | reverse complement strand
CCACCAGTATGATCCTGCAAATCCGCCCCAAAATGGCCTCAAACGACCCACCGAAATCCATCCACCCTCTATGCACTACACCCTCCTAGCGCGCGTATACTCGGGGTTTATGGATCTGGTCAGCGGCACCATTATCGCTCGGCACGGCGCCCTCATTCGGGTCCAGACCGGACAAAAGGCTGTGCTCGCCACCGCTCGGCGCAGCTTGCGGTGGGAAGGGGAGAAACCCCCTGCACCGAAACTTGTGGTCGGCGATCGTGTGTCCTTGGAGATACATGGCAAGGACGGTGTCATTGTCGCCGTCGAGCAGCGCACGAACAACCTCGTCCGCCGCGCACCGGGCGGCCTTCGCCCGCAGGTCATGGCGGCCAACGTCGACCAGGCTCTCCTCGTATTCGCCGCCCGCATCCCCGAACCCAGACAGGGGCTGGTCGACCGGTTCCTCGTCGCCTGTCACCTTGCCGGGATCGATCCGGTCATCACCATCAACAAGGTTGATCAGGGGACCGCCCCGATCGATCATTGGTTGGCTGCCTATGACGCTTTGGGCTACCCGGTGCTCCGGGTCTCGGCGCGTACCGGATGGGGGCTGGGGCGAATCAAAAGGGGACTGGCTGGAAAAACGACATTGTTCTGTGGTCCATCCGGAGCGGGAAAATCATCCCTCTTGAATGCGGCATACCCCGGTTTTCGGCTTCGTGTCGGGGTCATTTCCGAAGCAACAAACAAAGGGCGCCACACAACCAGCCGGGCCGAATTGATGCCTCTACCATTCGGCGGTTTCGTCATCGACACCCCGGGCGTCAAGGAGTTCGGCCTTTGGGATCTCGACCCAGAAAGCCTTCAGATGGCTTTTCCCGAGATCTCCGGCCGGCGAGCCGAGTGTAAGTTTAACAATTGCTCACATTTACACGAGCCGTCTTGCGCCGTTCTGGCCGCCGTTGAAGCCAACCTCATCGATCACGGTCGCTTTCGCAGCTATCAGTCACTGTGTGACGATATCGAGTAGCGTTCGGCGAACGGGGGAGGGTGTGCTGAGGATGCCTACGGCGACCGATGCGGCGCAGCTAGAAACCAGGCCTGGAAATCGATTTTTTTCCGGAGCCGGCCGAGTGGCGTCGCCACCCCCGATGCTTCATGCATCATGGTGTCGTAGGCATCGGCAAGTTCCAACCGATTATGAAACAACCACATTTCGAGCGGCGGGCCATCCTCTGTATCCGCAGGCTCCAGGGGAACTTTCAGCGCATGGAGGAGCATGTCGTCGATCTCTCGGTAGCGACCCAGAACCCAGTTCCTGCGACCGCCCTGTTCACGGAAACAGGCGACGACCAGGTCCTCTGGCACCTGAACCGGGTCCTCCTCGCTCTCCCAATCGTTCCGACTGACGTCCCCCAACCGTGCGAGCTTGCGCAGTGTGTCGAGGAGAGAACCCTCCCTCTCATAGGTCTGCGGCGCGGTCTCCTGGTGAGGCCACGGCATCGCCTCGATCAACTCCATCGGCTCGAGTCCCTTCAGCCTAGCAACGCCCAACATCCGAAGGCCGACCGCAAGCACGTTCGTTTTCCCAATCTCGAGCTTGAGCACGAGCCACCGCAAACCATCCAGATCGCCAACCCAAGTCGGGAATGAGTGCATCTCTTTTTCGAGGGCCTCCACGAACGACATCGTCAAGACGATGCCTTCGTTGACCAACTCACCGCGGGCGTCGAGTGTGGCCTGGTACCTGCGATCTCCAGCCTTCTCGACCTTGCCCCGTGTCGCGACCAACGGCGCGAGGAACCCTTCGACCTCGTCCGGGTCGTAACCACCGTGAACGAGCAGATCGGCCATCTCTTCGAGTTGCTGGGTGCTCTTGCCAGTCGTCAGCCGGGCGAGTTCGACGATTCCATGACCAAAGAACTCGTAGTCTGCAGCACCGCTGACAGCCCCACCCATGGGCAAGAGCCGGTACTCGGCCGCATTGACCGCCAACCGAAGCCCTTGATCGAACGGAAAGCCTTGCCGTCGCAGCTGATCGTAGGCTTGTTGGATCTCGCACGCGGCTGCCAGGATCCGCAACGCCCGCCGGGCCGAAAAAAAGGCGCCATCACCCATGAATTTCTCAAACTTGAGGCGGCGTCGCTCGCGAATACCTTCCGCGCGACGTTGGAATATGTACATGAACTGGAGCGCTTTTTCCTCGGCGTTTCGCCCCGTCTGCCTGACCCGTTCGAGCACGGCCGTGAAGTTGGTGAGGTCATAGATTAGACCGAACCGAAAGACCGCTGAGTCGACAACGCCGTATGAGGCGAAGTCATAGGGCCGGGTCGAGGCCGCAACCTCCACCTTTCGGTTGGCAAATCGGATCACCCACCCCCCTTCCGATCGACTCTCCACTTGGAGCACGCTCGCCCTGAGCGCCGCCACCAGTTCGAGGGCTTTCAATCGTCTCCCGAGCCCTCGCAAACGATCCAGTTCCTCACCATCGAGGTCGAGGCCAGGCAGGAGCCCGCTTTCACCGATGAGGTCGAGCAGACGCGGCTCGAGTCCGGCGTGGGCGCCAAGCGGGTCGAAAGAAGGGCCACATACGACACGGATGATTCCCCAGATGTCCGGGCGAACCCGAAGCACATCACGCAGGCGCTCGACAATATCCCGGCTTTTCGCCAACAGCCCTTCAACGTTCCCGTGTTCGCGACTCGGCAGCAGGAGGGCCAACCGCGTCGGCGCCACGGAAAGGCGTTCTTCGACGAGGAGCAGAGGATCCTGACACAGCAACCGTAGTAGCGGCGATGATTCACTCGCCGCGGATGCGTCCGCCAGCTTTCGTACTCGATCAGCAGCTGCGGCAGCTGAGTGCACGATCTGGCCACCGAGATTTGACGCCAGCTGACGACGAATTCCCGCGGCACTGTGCTTCCCGGCAGTGCGGGCCCGAATCAGCCGCGGAACAACGGCGAGGGTTTGCTGGATGTCGGACGAGAGGTGGAGTAGAAAGACTTCTACAAAGCCTCTCCCATAGTCGTTCAGCAAGGTGTTTTCGAACACCCGCACAAGCGAACGTCCAAAGACCTCTCGGGCCGCGATGACCTTGGCCCGGTCATCGTCCCCCGGGTTGTTCAGGAGCCTGTACTCCATCTCCCGGCCAATGAGACCCTCGAGCTGTCGATGGAGCTGTTTCATGCCTTCGGAAACGAGGACTGGATAGCCCCACGTGATAATGTTCTCCTCGTCGAGACCGAAGACCGGGTACGGGGGGGGGAGGTGACGAGCGAGTTCGGGAAGGGCCTCGCGCCATCTCCCGTCCAGTTCCTCCTCGGTCAGGAAGAGCGGTCGCAGCAGCCCTGATCTGAGAACCTGTCCAAAACGATCGAATTGCGGCGTCACATCAGCTCCAGCCACCATTGTAGTGAAGCCCAAGGTCCAACGTACAAACAGAACCAGGCCTTTCTATACTGGGGTCATGTTAGTTCGCCGATTTTTGATTGTGATCGTGACGGTAGGAACCGTGATCGTTGCGGGAACATCGGTGATTCGCACCGTTCGCAGCTTCTACCAACTCGACTTCGGTGTGACCTGGGAGATGTCCGGACTCCGAGTCGAAGAGATCCACGGCGCGTCGACGGGCGACCTGGCTGGCCTTAAAACGGGCGATCTCGTGACCTCGGTCGATGGTGTACCAATCAATGCATTCAAGGACCCTCTCTTCTCCATCTCGTCGGGCTCGGAACATCTTCTGACAATCCGGCGTCCGGGAGAGCCTGATACGACGATAATCTTCCGGCCGCCACCCCCATCCCTGAACCACGAGTACCTCGCCCGGTCTGCGGTTGGGGCCTGCGGGCTCGCATGCGCCGCCATCGCAGCCTTTTCGACCCGGCGCCGCGAAACGCTACCGTTTCTTCTCCTCGCGGCCTCGGCGCTCCTCGTCGCCGCGATCCCACATCGTACGGCCGCCACTGCGGTCGGGCTCGCGGTTCTTCATCGAGCGAGTGGCGCAGCCATGCCTTTTCTCTTGGTCCGCTTTTTTATCCTGTTCCCCAACCAGAACCGCAAGCTGGGGTGGTGGGATGCTTTCACTGTTCTCGCCATGACCGGTTCGGGCCTGACTCCGATCTGGCACAATCTGGAGGCCTGGTGGCCGGCCACAATGACCGCACTCCGGACCCTTTTTGGGGGCGGCTTGCTTCTTGGAATCGTCCTCCAGGTTCGACGGTGGTGGTTTTCAGCGAGAGACGTGCGAGAACGGCGGCAGATCGAATGGGCTGGCCTTGGTCTCTTTGTCGGGCTCACCCCTCTTTTCTGCCTCGTGATCGTACCCGGTTGGCTCGGCATCTCGTTTGAGCCCTTTTCGTGGCTGGCCATCCTGCCAATCGCCGCCGTTCCACTCGGTTTCTTCGCAGCCCTGACCGAATACCGCCTCTGGGACCTTGAGCCCATCACTCGCGATCTGGTGCTCGCGACTCTCGCCCTCTCCAGCGGGGGCTTTGTATTCGCCCTCACCAACCGATTGCTCCATACCGACACTCTCGATCTTGGCAACCTGAGAAATTTCATCGCTTTTGCCGCTGGGGTGGTCCTGGTGGTATTCCTGCAACCAGTACGCTCACGAGTGGAAGACTTCCTCGATCGTTGGCTCTACTACGGACGACCGACCCCACGGTGGCTGCTCACGCACTCAACCCGGGACCTCGCGACCGCCACCGACCCGAGAGAGCTTCTGTCCCGCCTGGCAGAGACGCTGCACGACGGTTTCGACATCGACCCGGTCGCCACCTATCTTCGCTACGGTGAAGGCGCTTTTCGTCAGGTGTCGCCCGACCGGGGAGATGCTCCGGTCGTACGGATCCCCCCGGAGGTCCTGGATCACCCCTTCCCTCACCCCCATGAGTCGGACCTCCACAGCAGTGGAATGACACAAAGGGTACGGCTCGAACGCGGCGGAACCGTGCATGGATTGATCTATATCGGCCTCCGGCGTGGGGCCGTGCCTCTTGGCAACGAAGCACAGGAAGCTGTGTCCGCCTTCGCCGCTCAGGCCGCGCTCGGACTCGAGAATGCACGCCGTCTCGACGATTTGCGGCGCCAGGCCGAGGAGTACCGGATACTCCATGCCAACACCCAACGAATCATCGAATCCTCAGCTGCGGGCATCCTAGTGTGTGACGCCGGCGGGTGCATTCTTTCCGCCAACCATCGGGCAACCGAGATCTTCGGCCTTCTAGCGCGTGATCTCGTGGGAGGTCGGCTCGAAGAACAAGTGGTCTTGCCGGAGACCTGGCGCCCCCACCTGCCAATTCACGCCGAAAACGCGGAAGGCGAAAGCCTCTCCCAGCCGCCGGTGCGTCTCGTAATGGCCGTTTCTGTGCTCGAACTCGACAGCGGGAGCTTCAATGGTCGCGTGGTCGTGCTCCAGGACGTTACGGAGTTGCGCGACCTCCAGGATCGACTGCGCGAGCAGGAACGGCTCGCGGCGCTGGGCCGTCTCACGGCAGGATTGGCCCATGAAATCAACACCCCGCTGACCGGGATATCGTCCTACGCCCAAATGCTCGGGGAGATGATTTCGAGCGACGACCCCCGATCACCATTGGTTGCCAAGCTCGTCGACCAGAGTTTCCGCGTATCCCGGATCGTTGCCAACCTCCGAGGGATGGTCCGCACCGGTGGTGCAGAAAGAGTGTCGCTCGCTATTGGTCCGCTCGCTGAGCAAGCAGCCAGCGAGGCCGCCCGGTCTTTGGACGCTCTCGACCGCCTTGAGTTCCACATACCTGACCCGGCCCCCTTTGCCTGGGGATCCGCGGGCGCCGTCGAGCTGGCCGTCGTCAATCTGACTCGCAACGCTATCGAGGCGTCTCAACCCGGACGAAAAATCGAGGTCGCCGTGGCCTCAGATGACGGCCGGGTCATGATCTCTGTTTCCGACCGCGGTCCCGGTATCCCATCTCCGCTCAGAAACCGCGTATTCGAAGCCTTTTTTACGACCAAAACCGATGGGGGGGGCTCCGGCCTGGGTCTCGGCATCACGCGTGATATGATCACTCAAATCGGAGGAAAGGTTCTGCTTGAGGACCGGCCCGGGGGAGGGACTCGGGCAATTGTTGAATTAGAATCGTGCACACCGCCATAAGCGTCCTCGTGATCGATGACGAGCCCGTCCTCCAGGACGTGCTCGGAACCCTCCTTACTGCCAACGGTTTTGAGGTCCACGCCGCCGTCAACGCGGCGGAGGGGCTTCGTATTCTCACCGAAGAAGAGATTGACGTTGTCCTGCTCGACATGATGTTGCCTGACAGAAACGGGCTCGAGCTCTTGCCGGAGATCACCGCTCAGGCGCCTGACCTTCCCGTTATCGTGATCACGGCCCATTCCTCAGTTGAATCGGCAATTCTGGCAATGCGCGGGGGCGCATTCCACTACGTTCCAAAACCTTTCAAGAACGAGGAGGTCCTCCACCTCGTGCGACGCGCTGCCGAAAGGCGACACCTGGAGCGGGAAAATCGCCTTCTCCGTAGTCGTTTGGAGGGTCTCGGCGAGATCGTCGGCACCAGCCGACGGATCGAGGAGGTGTACGAGCTGATCCGGCGCGCCGCACCAGCGAGGTCGAACATCCTCGTTATGGGCGAAAGCGGTACCGGCAAAGAACTCGCCGCGCGAGCCATCCACAGACTGAGTCCACGAAACCAGGGTCCGTTCATGCCTGTGCATACGACCGCGATCCCGGCAGATCTTCTCGAATCGACTCTTTTTGGGCACGTCAAGGGGTCCTTTACGGGCGCCGTGTCCTCCCGAAAGGGGCTTTTCGAGGCTGCCCATGAAGGCACCCTCTTCCTTGACGAGGTTGGCACCATCACAACCGAAACCCAGACCAAACTGCTGCGCGTGATTCAGGAGCGCGAGATTCGCCGGGTCGGGGCCGTCGAAAGCAGGCGCGTGGATGTCCGGCTCGTCGCCGCGTCGAATCGTAATCTCTGGGAGGAGGTCCAGGCGGGCCGTTTTCGAGAAGACCTGTATTACCGGCTCAACGTGATCTCCATCGAGATGCCGCCGCTGCGTGATCGCATCGATGACATCCCTTTGCTCGCCTCTCATTTTCTGCATCTCTACGCCGCTGAAAACCAACGCTCCGTGACCGGTTTTTCGACCGAAGCTATGGATGCGCTCGCTGCCCACTCGTGGCCAGGTAACGTGCGCGAGCTCGAGAACGCCATCGAGCGCGCGGTTGTTCTGTGCCAGGGCTCACAGATCGACCTCGACGCCCTACCGCAGGCAATCCGGCAGGTTGAACTTCGTCCTCCAGTTATCGACGGTATCCCAGAAGAAGGGCTCGATTTCCGCCAGGCCGTGGCTCAATTCCAGAGTCATTTGATTCGGGCGGCACTGGACAAGAGCGGCGGCGTACAACGAGGCGCAGCCCGCCTGCTCAACCTCAGCCCAACGACCTTCAATGAGATGCTTCATCGTCTTGGAATCATCGACCAGTCCTGAAGACTGCATGATGCGATTTCTCGGCGTGGATCCCGGTGGCAAACGAGTCGGCATTGCCGTGGGAGACAGCCGCACGGGCCTCGCCAATCCCGTTGCGGTGATTCCGTACCAAGGTGCGCGCGCCACAGCGCTGGCCTTGGCGAGCGAGGTCGAACGGTTTGACGCAAACGCCGTGGTCATCGGTCTGCCGACCGGGGCCAACGGGGAAGAAACACCAGCATGCCGGAGGAGCCGAGCCCTCGCAGACGCTCTCATAGAGGCCGGTATCCGGATATTTTTTCAACCCGAGTACCTGACGACGCACGAGGCCGTCGATCGTGCGCGCCGCTGCGGTCGTCCCCGAGGAAAGCCCGTCGACGACCTGGCCGCGCTCGTCCTCCTCGAGGAGTATCTGGCGAACGCCCCTGACGGGCAAAGACGATGATGTTCGGGGGTTCAAAAAGCGGTCCGTTGCCTCTGGCCCGACTCCTCGTCCTCGTGGCTTTCGTCTGCTGTCTTCTGTTAGCAGGCGCCGCCTTGTGGTGGTGGTCTTCCTTGCAGCGGGCTGCTCCGGTTGGCGAAACCACCATCGTCGTTCCCGAAGGCGTCTCGTCAACCCGGGTTCTCCAGCAGCTGGTCGAGGCTCGTCTATTGCCATCCGTGCTCTCCGGGCGCCTCTACCTCGAGCTGGTGGCTCGCGGAAAAACCGTACATTGGGGCGTTTACCGCTTCGAACCGGAAAGCCGTCCGGTCGATGTTCTGGACGCTATTCTCGAGGGGCGGGTCGAATCCTTCAGTCTAACGATCCTCGAGGGCACTGGAACGCTCGAAATTGGCGAGCACATGGTATCTCTCGCTCTGCCGGGCGCTGAAGACTGGAACACAATTGTCCAGAACACAACGTGGATCACCGATCTCGTTCCGCAATCCACGACGCTTGATGGCTTTCTCTTTCCCGATACCTACCGATTCGCGTCGGGAACCGATGCCAGCACCGTCGCGCGCACACTCGTTCACCGATTCAAACAGGTATGGGCGGAGGAGAGCCGGTCCGCGACACCATTTCTTGGATCGGTGTTCGATACCGTAACGCTGGCGTCCCTCGTTGAGGCCGAAACGTCGCTTCCAGAGGAGCGGGCGCGCGTTGCTGGAGTATTCACCAACCGTCTCGCTCGCGGCATGTTGCTGCAATGCGACCCGACGGTCGTTTTTGCACTGCAACGTCGGGGCGAGTGGACGGGTCGGCTCCTACGGGTTCACTGGGAGACGGACGACCCTTACAACACCTATCGTTACCCCGGCCTTCCCCCTGGACCCATCAACAATCCCGGGCGGGCGGCGATCGCCGCAGCCATCGCTCCCGAAATACATACTTACCTGTATTTTGTCGCTCAACCGGGCGGCGGTCACTCCTTTTCCAGGACTCTCAAAGAACACAATCGCGCGGTCGCGAAAATGCGCCGCTCTCGGCATTGACCGTTGCCCGGAACGAGTGATAGGTTGAGCCCGGAGGAGTGTAATGGCCCCATCCTACGCCGTATTCGGTTCCTACATACTTTTTAAAGAAACTCTGGTTGATGTTTTCGGTCATCTCTACCGCGCTGGAGAGTTCAACTCGAGTGGAGTGGTTCGCACGGTCTGGCTCCGTGTTTTTGACGGACCCGGGGTTCCCACTTCCGACATCATCGATGGCTCTTCGATCCAGCCAGAAAAACAGGCTTTCCATTTTTTCAATGTCATCCGCCATTTTTCATTTTTTGCCATAATACCACCCGGACAATAAGGCATATCACAGGCAGCAAGTCCGTCGTTAACAAAACCGGTAAAATTTTCGAAGTATGCCGCATCTTTTGTGCTGGTGCCATCAGGCAATAACAGACCATTGTCCTGGTCCGAGCCCAATACCTGTTCCTGCCGCGCCTGTGAACCAAAGGCAAGCCAGGCGTAATCACAGGGTGGCACACCAAACTTTTCTTCGGCCAGCGTTAATAATCGTTTGGTGATGCCATCAGTTAGTGTGGTAATAATTTTACCCACTTCAATGGCACGCGCATCATGTTCAACCAACCTGACCACCAGTGCAGGGATACCACCGGCAGCAATACTTAGTTGTTCTATATCTGTGGCTCGATTAACGGAACGCACAAGCGATAGTGGTTCAATGTTATTGGCACGTAATATATCACTTGGTGTAATAATGCCAACAGGATTGTCATCTTGCACCACAGGTAAATGATGAACACCTTCAGACATCATCATTAATTGTGCGTCATGCAGTCGACTGTTTACATCGATACACATCGGCGCAGGTGTCATAACATGCTCGATGACCTCACTATCTGCGACACCATCGGCCAGTACTCGGGTACGAAAATCCCGGTCAGTTACAATACCAACCAAATCCTGACCATGCTTTATCATGAGAGAAGAGATACGATGCTGCGTCATTAGCTGGGCCGCTTCACGTATGGTCGTTTTCGGATCAGCGCAAATGACACTGTGTGACATGCTATCTTTAACACGCTGCGTTAAATAGGCATCTTTAGTCAGCTGAGCGACATGTTGCTGGGAGACATCGGCAGCACTGTCAGCTGGTGAGTGAGTTAATCGTGTTTTATCATCGTCACACAAAGCAGCCATTTCACTGCTGCCGGCACAAAGTGTCTGAAAGGCAGACGCGGTCAGTTCATAATAAAGACAATCTTCCAGTACAAAAATACGCGGGGTATTTTCGGTATCACGGGCGAGGACACTGGGAACCAGGTAATCACCCGTACTGAGGCGATCAAGCAAAACATTCTGTTCAGTACGTATTTCCATACTTCCCGAACGTACAATAAACATACCAACCACATATCGCTCTTCAGCCAAGGTGCCCAGTTGCAGCTCGCTGCCAGATTTACTAAAAGCCACAAATATATTGCTGCTGGCATACTCAAGCTGCTTTTCTGACAAATGATTGAATGGCGGATGTTGCACCAGAAATGTTTGAACATCCCCTGTCTCACTAACCATTATTGCTACTCTGATGATTATAATTTTTATATTTAATCATGGCAGTTCACATATGTTAAGCAAAGGAGTTATTTTCGTAATCTGTCCAGATA
>RCNG010001859.1_pt1 | contig 10562 bp, 8 predicted proteins | sample 2041371 | NCBI WGS metagenome assembly RCNG01 (sample SAMN09708227, study PRJNA481090) | Marine sediment metagenome, whole genome shotgun sequencing project. | biome: marine sediment; feature: ocean; material: sediment; isolation source: Sewage treatment plant 1 marine sediment (STP1) ... | reverse complement strand
AAGCTGTCGGTCACATCCCCTGTATGAGAATTCATGTTGATCACATGAGTGGCAGGAATGGGCCGGTATCATGGCCCTTTATGACCATGCCTCAGCTTCTCCGACGACCCGTTTCCAGGCCTATCAACAGTCAGTGAACACTTGCTGGAATTGGGCGGTCTGGCTCTGGAACAACAGAAAGGATCTCGCCCTTGCCGAGGCGATTTTTCGCTGGATTCTTCATGAGGCCAGCATCATGCAGGATTACGATACTGTGGACAGCATGGAGGATAATCTGCGCTAGCCCATCGCTCACCGAGGGGTTTGCAGCAGGCGATGGTCGCCACCGGTGCCGATGGAGTCGGCCGGTGGTGAGGTCGAACGCGATGCGGGCTATTCACAGCCAGTTCCCCATCAGGATGAAGGGTGCCCAATAATAGGGATGTGCATAGCGACAACCGGGATCCGTCAGGAGCCGGTCCGCTTCGGCGCCCTCCCCGCTCAAGCTGACCGGACTGCGCTCCGCGCTACAGGACTGCTCCGGATCACTGCCACGCAGCAGGCTCAACTGCGCCTGGCGCAGCGCCTCGGCCTTGGTCAAGGATGCGTCCGCACCACGCAGCCGGTACAGGGTCTGCATCAACTGACCGGTGCTCACGTCGGCCACCGGCCAGAGCGTGGCCAGCACACCCCTTGCACCCTGGCGCTGGATGATGGTGCCCATGCCTTCGATCTCGGCACCCTCGGAATCGGCGCCGCCCATCGCGGTGTTGCAGGCCGATAACGTGACCAGGTCGACGTGACGCAGGTCGAGTGCCGGCTCGGCTTCTCGCAGCTCGCGCAGGCTGAGCCGCTCGCCGGTGCCGAGCAGCAGGCTCGATTGGCTGTCGTTGCCGGGCTTCAAGTCGAAGTGGGTCGCAATGTGCAGCATGGAATAGTCACCGGCCGCACTTTGGCGCAAAGTCTGCTCGGTGAACGCCTCATCGAGGTGGACGACGCCGGGCAGAACGCCATCTTTGTCGTCATCGCCGTGGTGGACGATGCCTTCGATCTCGCCGGGAACCGCAGGTAGCGCCGAGAATCCCGGATGCGCCTTGCTGGTTCCGAGCCCAGCGACGCGCCAACTGTCGGCATGCAACGCATCGCTCCGCTCGGAGGCGGCCGTGTAGTTCACCAGAGGCCAACGCTCGGCAAGCCACTGCTCGCCGTCATGAAGCGCGGCGAACGGGATGTAGCGCAGCCGCCCGTCGAGATGGACCATGAGGGATTCGACCTTGGCCTGCTCGATCTGATCAGACAACGGTGATACCAACAGGTCGTAGAGGGCTCGGGCCGCCGGCTGCGGGTCTGTGCCCGGTGCGGTCAATGCCTTGCGCAAGGTCTCGATCAGGTCATTGAGATCATCACGCGCAATCTTGGTTGCGGCGGTATACCATCCATCGGGCGTTGTCAGCAGGCTGCGAACGTGATCCTCCAGTACGACGAATTGGAGCAGACCGGTCACGGTCGCGCTACGTTTGCTGAGATCGGCGACGAGCGCCCGCTTATTGTCGGGCAGCTCGGCCATCGCCGCGTCGAGCTCCGACTGCTTCTCGGAGTCGAGCGCATCGAAGCGGGCGATCAGATCATCGATACCGGCCTGCAGCTCGGTTGTGAGCCTATCGCGCCGTTGCTCTAGCTCGGCGATGCGTGCCGTTTCCTCATCGGTGCGTGCCTCCGGCTTGATTCGGTTCAGTACCGCGAGCGCATCCCCGACCACCTTCAACTGGCCGGCGACCCGCTCGAAACTATCCTGCCAATCGGCTTCGAAGGTGTTGAGCGCGGCCCGCGTGGCGCGCGGGTCGTGACCCTGAGCCCCCTGGATGTAGTCGTAGAATTCGGACTCCTTGAGCATATCGAGCACCTGCTGGGCCTCGGCAGGGCGGTCTTGAGCGATGAGCAGATCGGCGAGGCTACGGTAGACGTCTTCTTTGTCTTCCAGGAAACTCCGTTGCAGCGACTGGTCCAACCCCCTGCTGGCCGCTCGCATGGTCTGGATAGTATTGACGGCAAGCTTGCCGGCGACGATGGCGGGGCCGGGTTCGTCGTTGGCGGACCAGAGCTGACGCAGGTTGCTCCAGAGGCGCCAGAGGGACTCCGGGCGGCCGAATTCGGCATGGATGGCCAGAGCGTCATGGTAGTGAGCCAGGGCTTGGCCGGTGTCACCCTGAGTTCCATACAACACACCGAGATTGAGCAATGAATCGGCCTCTCCGACCCGATCGTTGATCTCGCGGTTGATTGCAAGCGCCTGCTGATATTGGTTCAGAGCGTCTTGATTGCGGCCGAGGTTCCAGTAGACGACTCCGATGCTGCTCAGGCCCTTCCCCTCGCCCCGGCGGTCGCCAATCCCACGGAGAATCACCAGGGCCTGCTGATAGTACTCCAGAGCGTCTTGAAAGCGACCGAGATTCCAGTAGACGCTAGCGGTGTTACCCAAGTCGACCCCTTCGCCTCGGCGGTCGCCAATCTCGCGCCGGATAGCCAGGGCCTGTTGGTAATGTTCCAGGGCATCTTGATAGTGGCCGAGATTAGCGTAAACGATGCCGACATTGCTGAGGCCCACCCCTTCTCCGCGACGATCACCGATCTCGCGGCAGATGGTCAGGGCCTGTTGGAAGTGGTGCAAAGCATCTTGGTAACGGGCGAGGTCGCGGTAAACTCCCCCGATGTTGCTGAGATCTGCCGCCTCACCGCGACGATCGCTGATCTCGCGGCGGACGGCCAGAGCCTGCTGGAAGTAGTCCAAGGCTACTTGAAAGCGGCCGAGATCGCTATAGACAGCTCCGATGTTACTGAGATCTGCTCCTTCCCCACGGCGGTCGCCGATTTCGCGTTCGATGGTTAGTGCATGTTGGTAGCGGTCTAGGGCGTCTTGATAACGCCCGAAACCATAATAGACGATGCCGATGTTAGTAAGATCGTTCGCCTCGCCGTGACGATCGCCGATTTCACGACGAATGGAAAGGGCTTGCTGATAGTGGTCCAGGGCGTCTTGATAGCGGCCAAGGTTGTAATAGACGGCACCAATGTTAGTGAGGCTCTTCCCCTCGCCACGGCGGTCGCCGATTTCCTGCTTTAGGCGCAACGCCTGCTGCTGATGGTCCAATGCATCTTGATAGCGGCTGACGTTGGCGTAGGTGACACCGATATTGGAGAGGTCCTTCCCCTCGCCGCTACGGTCGCCGATCTCGCGGTGAATGGCAAGGGCCTGCTTAAGGTGGCTCAGGGCCTCCTGATAGCGGCCGAGGTTCGAATAAAGGACACCGATGTTGCTCAGGTTGTTCCCCACACCCCGGCGGTCGCCAATTCTGCGGTAGATTGCCAGCGACTTGTCATAGTGGCTCAGGGCCTCCTGATAGCGGCCCAGGCTCCGATAGACAACGCCGATGTTGCCATGAAAAACGCTTTGTGACTCCCGATGCCCTTCCCGATCGGCCAACTCGAGCCCTCGCTTCCACAGTTCCAAGGCATCGGCGTAACGGGTTTGCTTCAGCGCCTGCTGACCGGCCTGATTCAGCTCGATCACCCGGTCCAGCACGGACCGCGTGGCACCGCCATCCTGCGCCGCAACCGAGAGCGATAGCCATAACAGCGCCGTAAAAAATCCGATATTCTCGATCACTGGAGGGCATATCTTCGTCTCCTTGAGAAATCTACTGTACAAATCAAGTACCACCCGCATAGTGGGTGGTTTGATTGCGAGGTCTCCACCGGGCCATCACCTAACCTGGCACTATCACCGCGCCGGCTACACGGGGCTGTCTTATCGCCTCAGATGCCGGTCAGCTCGAATGCCGCCCAATCGCGCGGCGGGTGGCCGGCGGCGATGAGCGTGCGCTGGGCGCAGGCGAGCGCCTCGGCCGGAGCTGCCCCTTGGGACCGCGCGCGGTAGAACACCTCCATCAGCTCCCGCGTGGGCCCGTCCGGCACCCGCCAGAGCGACGCGATTACCCGCTTGGCCCCGGCGAACTGGTAAGTACGACGCCCCGCCGCGATCACCGCGTCGCGGCCATTCGTCGCCATCTTCGCGCCGGGGCGGCGCTCCTACGGGGACGGCCTGGTGACCCATGCCTCCGCGACCTGACCATCGCGGATCACGGCGGACCACCCCGTGTAACTCCAGATCTCGGCGCCGGGGACGGACTGGACCGATCGGGGCTCGCCGGCGCGGGCACGCAGCCCGGCGGCACTGCCGAGATCCGGACCGTAGAGGGCGATGGTGTCGACATAGCCGTCGAGGATCAGCACCGCGGCGCGGTCCGGCTGCCAATGGATGGCGCCGTGCATGCGCTTGGTGCCGAACTCCACTGGACGGCGCTGCCAGGCGTCGCTGTTCAGCGCGGCCTGCAGGGCCTTGTCCTCGAACAGATCGGCACCCGGTGTCGCCGGCAATTTCCAGGGGATCGGCGAGGCATCCGTGGTTTGCAGTAATGGGCACTGCGGGTGGCGCCCATCCCTGTCCGCACAGACAAGGGCCGCATAGGCCGCCGGCAGTCGCTCCGCATGGGCGCGCAGCCAGGACCAATGGGGCTCCGCCGCAGCGCCACGGCCACGCTTGTCGAGCAATCGGGCTAGGTTGTAACGAACCGCCGCGACCTCGGGGTGAGTCTCGAGCAATGCGTCGAGCCGCGCCGTCGCCTGCGGCCAGAGGTCCAGCGTCGGGTCGGCCTCGGCTAGCAGAACGGCACCGAAGGCGCGCAGCTCGATGTCCTGCGGTGCTCCGGCCGCGGCCCGCTGCTGGGCATGGCGGGCCAATAGCCCCTGACCCAGAAGGTGCCGGGTGACAGCCAGATTGCTCCAGGCCGGCGCATAGTCCGGGTCCAGCTCGACCGCCCGGTCCAGATATTCGGCGGCGCTCTCAAGCAGCGCGAGGGTCTGCGAGTCCAACTCGGCATTGCCGCGGGTCGTCGCTCCTTTCAATCCCTCGGCCCGCGTATCGAGATCCAGCACCAGCGGCAGCCAGTAGCGGTACGCCTGGTGCACGGGCAGCCGCTCCAGCGCCTTACGCAGATAGAGGACGCCGAGATTACCGAAGACCTCGCGCGACGGAAAGGCGGCCTGAAAGGCTTCGAGGAAGTGGCGCGCATCATCGAGCCGGCCGGCATGCAACAGGCGCACGCCGAAGCGCCACAGCTCGATGTCGCCGAGCATCCGCGCCAACCGGTTACGCAGCAGCGCGGCTCGGTCCGCCGGCGCCGGGTGCGCGGGGTCTGCAAGCACCTGGGTCTGCTCGACCCAGTATTCGAAGAAGTCCTTTCTTGCGTCAGTGCTACCGACGAGCCGCTGCACCGGATAACCGGCCACCGCGGCATAGACGAAGCCCCGGTCGTCGGCCTGCGCCTCTTTGAGCCGGGTCTCGGCGTGCCGCTCGGGGTTTGCATCACTGGTCTCGGCCAACAGGTCGAGGCTGGCCTTGGCCCCAGGGTCGCCGGCCAGGGCATGGTAGACCTCGCCGTGCCAGAAGTCGTCCTTGGCCAGATGGGCCAGCTCGTGCCCGAGCACGAAGGCCAGGCGCGCGTCGCCAAGCGCATCGTCTGCGTCGCGGTAGCAGATGTCGACAGCACCGCTGGAGAGCAGGATGTAGCCGTCCGGCAGGGACAGGGCCCAGGGATCGGTCCTGGCGTCGAGGATCTTCAGGCGCGGCAGCCGCCGGCCCTGAATGGCGGCGGCGGCACGGACGCGCTCGAACACCGCATGGGCACGGGCGACCCGCGGCTTGACAGCCGGATCGGCGAGTCCGTACGCGGCGACGAAGAACCCGACGTGGTCGCCGGGGCGATCGACGGCCGAGACCCCGGCCGTCATCAGACAGAGCAGCGCCGACAGCACCAGGCCCCGCCCAAGTCGTGGCCGTGGCCTCACTGCGGACTGTGCGCGGGTTTGCTCGCCGATCATCGCTCGTTTTCCTCCGTGCGTTTCCGGGCGAACCCTATTCGGTCCCAGCCCGGCCCGCGGGCCAGGGGCTCGCGCATTCCAGGCAGCCGAAAGAGGCGGGCCGCCGGCTCGCCCCGGTCCTCGACGCCCGCGACGAAGTCGGTGCGCAACGCCGCCAGACTCGTGCCGGCCCGACGCAGGTACAGATCCAGATAGCCACCCAGCTCAACTTCCCACAAGTAGGCCTGCAATTCGTTGGCAAGACGGCGGTCATCGTGCGGATCATAGTGCCAACGAATGAATTGACGGCGGATCGCATCGCGGACCGTGGACGGCAGACCCTGCCAGAAATCGAGACAGTAGCTGCGATACGCTGAATTGGTTTCAAATTCGGCGTGACTGAGCTCATGACGCAGCACGGCACGATATTCGGCCGGGGTCAGGTGCTCCGACGATGGCATCGCGCTGGCCCCCACCAGCGCAATGAGCACGGTGTCCGGTAGGGGGGGTCCCCGTCCCGCTGCCGGTGCGGCCAATAGACCCAGGGTCCACAGGGCGTCGCGCAGTGCCGCCTCGGCGTCATTGAGATCCGCTCCCTGCGCTTCCGCGCGATCGAAAAAGGAGCGGATCTCGTCGAGTCGAAAGTCGTGACCGTACCGCAGGCGCTCGGGATCGGCGCCTGTGCGGCGAAACCAGTTGGTGACGGTCTGTTCGTCCGGCAGCGAGCCATTCGCGCCGGATCGCCCCTCCAGGACGTGGGCCAGGCGTTTGTAGGTGCGCGCCTGGACCCGCAGATCGTCGAACACCAGGAGCCAGATCGCTGGATTGACCCACGACCGGTAGATCGTGAAGCCAGTCTCTGTCGTTACCAATACGAACGATCCAGCCTCGGTTGGCGGTCGCATCAATTCAATGGCGGGGGTTTCGATGACCATTGGCGGGGACGCTGCAACCGCTGACAGGTCGAATGCGGGGAGATCGAACATGGCTACTTCGCTTGTCCATAGAGATTCCAAATTCCTGTAGCGATGCGGCCGGCGCAGCGCCGTTCCTGCGCGCTACGCGACGAACGTCAACCTCACACCGCTGCAGCGACCCAGCCGGTACCGGTGACCGGTCCGGCGGGACGAGCGTTGCTGTCGTTAGTTGGTGAGCAGCAGGTAGGGCACGGATGAAGACGACAGATTCTTGATGTGAATGGAGAACTCGCCGGTCCACGCAGGCGTCCACTCCAGCATGCAGGTGGACGTGTAATCGGTATCGCTGTCGATCAGATGATCACCCTCATCATAGACATAGCAATCGATGTCGCCCCCATCGCCGACGACGCCCGCTTCCGCAGAACGGCCTCCGCGAAAATCAAAACGCCAGATATCGGTGTGCCCCCGCTTCACCCGGTCGGTGGTGGACTTGCTGCCGCCGACCGCTCCACGGGTGGCATCGGCCTTGCCGATATCATCCGCCATGGCGATGATCGCAGCATTCCCCCCGGAAATCTCCTTCGCTTGAGCCAACAGATAGTCCACGGAGCTCAGTTGGTCGGCCTCGCCGGCCGGCTCCGCGTCCTTCTTCGTGGCCTCGAGTGCAACCGAAGGATGATCACGCATAATGCGTGCGGCAACAATCAGCGCCAGAGGATCCTGATCGGCGATACCGAGCGAGGCCAGTTGCCGCGCCAGTGCCAGGGCCGAGATCGCCTGTCCCGTCTCCGACATCTCGGCGGTTTCGGCCTTCTGCTGTGCGTTCGCACCCTTTACCTCTTCCGCCAGGGGGGCGATGCAAAGGCCGGCCATAGTCAGTGCCAAGGTGTAAGAAAGTGTTTTCTTCATGATGTCGTCTCTCTAGGTTTATCGATCGTCAATTATGACTTTGAATCTTGTGTTCCTGATCTCGATCTGAAATCGATGCGGCCGGTGGGCCGGGGTCTTGTTTCCGTCAGTTCTTTGGTGACGTCACCTCCTCGGCCTCGACGCGATAGTCGATCATCGACCCGCCCCAGGTACCGGTCCCCATGCTGACACCGGATCGGGTCTTGGGACCCTGGACGGTGTCGGCGAGTAGCCGTTCGAGCGGATTGGCAGCCCCCCTTGTCTCCGCGTGGTCACCGGTAAACGCAGTCTGCTCCAACCGGCGCGGATCGATGGAAAACTGCGTTGCGAGTACCAGCAAAGAGACATCTCCGGGTGTGTCGAGCATCAAGCCGATGTCCTCATCGGGCAGCTCGAGTCGCTTTCCCGCCTTGATCTGAGCCTGCGCCGTGCTCATCGACTTGGACGGAAAGACGGCCTTGATCGCGCCGTCCGGGGACAGCTCGAACAGGTACACGTAACGGTCGCGGTGGCCTGTGTTCTCAAGGACGAAGCTGACCAGGGTCCCAGCGGGCCAATCGCGTTCGCCAAGGGCCTCGATCGGAAGGGAATCGCTGGCGGGCCGGTGCCAGGTCTTGGTGTCGGGCACCTCGAAGCATCCCGGCAGCGATCCCGTACAGGTCTCGTAGGGAAGCAGCGAGAGCACGATGTCCCCCGCTGAACCGCCCTCCGCGGTGAGACGCCGCAGATCCACGGCCCGCCGGTAGCGCTCCAGATTCTTGGCGAGAATGTCAAGACCCTGCTCCGGGGTATCGAGCCGGATGGCCAGGCGTTCGTGCAGCAACCGCTCGCCGGGCGTCAACACCCAAACCTCCGGGGTTGCCGATGAATCAGTCTCCGGCAAGGTATTGCGGCCCTCCGGAGTCTCTTTGTACTCGGGGGTATCATGATCATCGCGTTGCGGACGTAACACAGCCAGGACCAGATCTGCGTTCTCCTGGGCGTCGCCCCAGACGAAACCCGGCAGGCCCCCGAGTCGATCACGCAACCGCTCGTTCAATGCTTCGTCGCGGGCGTCGGACGATGCCAGCGCGAACAGCATCATCGGCGCCGTTTCATAGGCATGCTCGCGCTCGATCAAGAAATCACCGACTGCAACTTCGCCATGGTCGATGTCACCGCGACTCCAACTCATGTAGGTCTCACTGATGCGGACCCGGGATGCGTCGTCGGAATCCGAGGCGGCATAGAGACTGCCGACGGTGACACCGGCGAGACGCCCGGCATTCAACGTCACCGTATTGCCGCGGACGTCTGAGACCAGCAACGGCGGACGCAGATCGAGCCCGCCGCCAACGATTTGCCGATCCGCCCCGGTGCCACTGATTTGCGGCTGTTGAGACACGCCATGACTCAGCGAGACCCATAGTCCGGCCCGCTCGAAAAGCCGCCGCCAGGTGTCCGTCGGCTCCGCCTGCCGCAACGCGCGTGCCCAATGCCAGGTAAACAGCCCACCTTTACTGCTCTCGCCATCAAGCTCGACCTCGACCTCATGGGCGCTCTGATCATCCCGGGCCGCTCCGATGAGGACAGCCCCGGTCAGCGGATGGCGCTCGGTGACGTCGTGGGCGTGCGGGTGATCGGCCTGGTCGGCCTTCGGTCCCGAGCGAAAAACCACCTCAGATCCGCGGGTGTTGCTGGCGGAATGGCAGGCATCGGCGACAAAGATCAACTCGCCGGCCTTGTCGGCAATCGGCCCGAGCCACTGGTTCAGCTCGTCGTCGAGGATATCGTAACGGTCCAAGCCCTCGCTGGTTTCGTGCCGGGCACCATAACTCACCAGTGTCTGATCCCAGCCGTTGCGCTCGCTATCGTTGAAGTCCTTCACCAATGAACCGTGGCCGGAATAATGCACATAGACCCAATCGCCCGGTTGCACTTCCCGCTCGAGCTCTGCAAATGCCTGCTGGATGCCCGTGTGAGTCGCCTGCCGATCCTTCAGCACGGTGATCTCGTCTTTCTGGAATCCAAAGCGCGACAGCAACACGTTCTCCATCATCGCAACATCGTTCAGAGTTCCCGGCAACGGACGGAGTCCACTGCCCTGGTAATCAGCGATACCGATCAAAAGGGCGTGACGGGCGGCCAGGGCGCCGGTGCCGCACGACAATGCAAACACGGCAACCAGAATGCGGAATAACGAAAGTCTATTCATCTTCACGAAATACGGGCTCCTGCAAGTGACACGTTAGTCTTCGATCGGTGCGTCAATTCAACTGACGGACGGACACGGGGAATTTGTCGCGTCGAATCTGCGTCGACCGCAACATTGCCCTATATGGATGGTCAAGAGCAAGGTTTTTATTGCACGATGCGCGCTTCGCCGACGTTCCTGGCCTTCCGGATTCCGCTTCGCTGGATCCGGGCTCTGGTGCCATTGCCGTGGAACGCCGTTCCCGCAACCCCGCCGACACTCTCCTCCTGGTTTATCGTGCCGGTCCGCACGGCTTCATCGCCGCCGGGACGAAAGTCGCGCGGCCTGAAATAAGGCTGGCGGATCGTGGCTCGGGTGGGATATGTGGTTTCGTAATACGAAACGGATCTCTTGTCCGCCATGCTATATCCGCCTATCCTTTGATTTAGATTCGTCGTACTGAGATATCCGGATTGTGCAAGCAAGCGCCATACCGCATCATCGCAATCAGTCGCGATGCGTGCTAGCGGTTGCGATTTCCGAGCCGTTGCTGGTAGCATCCTCAGCGCTTGTGCCGCGATCGCGCCGAGGGCGGCATTCCTACAGGGAACCAAGAATCCATCATGCAGCAATGCAATATTTCGCACGTTCAGACCCGAGAGGAA
>RCNG010001857.1_pt1 | contig 10567 bp, 9 predicted proteins | sample 2041371 | NCBI WGS metagenome assembly RCNG01 (sample SAMN09708227, study PRJNA481090) | Marine sediment metagenome, whole genome shotgun sequencing project. | biome: marine sediment; feature: ocean; material: sediment; isolation source: Sewage treatment plant 1 marine sediment (STP1) ... | reverse complement strand
GGCGCGATGGCGATGAGCGCCGCCTCGGCCTCCGGGTAGGCGTCGAGGAGATCGCCGATCTTGCTCTCGGGGCTGATGATCATGCACCGGCTCCTTGCGCGGACGCTTCAGCGAGCAGACGGCGCTCGCCCTCGAGGGCGCGCAGCGGGGCGATGTCCTGGGTTACCTCGAGGGTTCCGAGGTAGCCGCCCGATTCGTCGCGCATGGCGAAGTAGCGGATGTGGACGAAACGAGGCCCCATCTGAATCCAGAACTCGGCCACGTCGCGGGTCCCTGATTTTAGATCGGCGACCACGGCTTCGACGATGTGAACGCTCTTGGGCGGGTGACAATCCTCCACCTTGCGGCCGATGATGGCCCGGTTGCGGGCGAAGACCCGGTCAGACCCTTCGGAGAAGTAACCAACCCGGTCATCGGCATCGACAAAGGTGATGTCCATGGGAAGGGTGTTGAGCAGCGCCGTCAGCTGACCCACGCTGAGGTGGCCAGAGGGAAGTGAAATGGAACCATCCGAGGGCACCTCCACCGGTTTCTCCGGGAGTTGCGGCAGCACCGGCAACCACACCCCCGCCGGTTCGACAAGGCCCTTGCCGAACTCGTCCCACTGGCCGCGCACGGCCTCCCAGTCGCGCAGGGTCAAGTGCTCGAGGCACATGGGCCAGAGGATTCGGTCCTCCTTCGAGGTCATGCCCTCGATCTGCTCGAGCATAGGCTCGATGACCGTCTCGACGGCCAGCCCGAGCTGTTCGGCATCGAGTTCACCCGCGTTGTCGAGGAGATCGACCGTGGCGGCGATCTTGGCGCGGATTTCGTCATGAACGCCCCACATGACCTTGGGCGGACCGGCGATCCCGGCCTTTTCGAGATAGGGGAAGACCAGATACTCCTTGCGCAGATAGTGGACATCCACTCCGGCAAGCGCATCCTGCGCCATCCGGCAGGCCTCCAGGCCTCCGTCGCCGCCGAGATTCGCGAGGGCGGTGCGGTAATCGGCCACGAGATCTCGGATCACGCCGTTCTCGAGCTGAAAGGTGTGAACCGGATGGCCCGAAGGGACCTCCACCGGACCACACGACCCGCCTCCGCCGAGAACCGCGGCGTGGACATCGCACATGCGCTGGATCTCTTCCTGCGCCATACCCTCGGCCATGAGCGAGTTCTCCATGGCCGCAATCTCGGTGACGCCGACCTCGGCGAGGAGATCGCCGAACTCGTCCTTCAGGCTGTCGGGGTCGGCCCCGTCGTGCAGTTGCTTGATGATTTTTTTGAGAGTTTCGATCCGGTGGCGAGAGTTGTCGAGAAGTTCGCTCATGGCATCCTCCGGCCACGATCATGAGCCTCAGTCGCGATACAGTCCTTGATCAAGATCAGGTCCGAGCATCAAAAAACCGGGCATCGAATGACCCGGTGGATTGCTGATGTTGGTCAGCGAACAGGAAAACCGAGATAGCGAAAAATGCTCGCGCACTCGGAGCATCGCTGCGCGTGGCGCCGCCACGTCCGAACATATCGTGAGCGCAGCGGCTGCATGGAGAGCATGGAGGGGCTGACGTGACCGCCTCGTTCGCGCATCAGCGGGACGCGGCGATATCTCATGGCGAACTCGGGTTCCACCATCTGCGCCACCAGAGCGTCGAGCCCGACGCGTCTGCGGCCATAGCTTCCAGCCGCGATCATCATTCGGTTTCCCAAATCAAGTTTACGTCAAATCTCCGTACTTTGTTGACCTGAATTCGTGACCCGGCGCACTCGATGGAACGATTGTGACCGCTTCGCGGCCCAGTGTTAAGGCCAGAGCCACCCGAAAACACCCGCGGTGACACATCCGTAGATCAGGGCATCGAGGAGGTTCCTGAAACTGTTGTTCCAGGGTTGGCCCTTCCAAATCGAATCGCTGAGGTGAGCGAAACCGTAGGAGAGGAACGCGGTTGAGGCGTTGCGGGAGGAACTACTGCCAGGTCACACGATACTTGCAGACGCTCCCGCCGGTGGCGCGGCACTCCTCCTCGACGATGTGGACATTCCTTGCGCCACACATTTCAAGGGCTTTTCGGTACCACCCGACCACCGTCAGACAGTCCGTTTTCGAAAAGGTTTCGGCATCGTGGGTGGTCAGAACACCCTCGCGCTCACCCATCGACTCGTACTCGCGCCAGCCGACATCGTAGTAGAGTCGATAGATCTGCGGCGCCTTGGCGAGAAAGGCCTGAGGGTCCCCCGGAGCGACGAATGCGCTGTGCAGGGTCCCCAGATTGACCTCGGCGGACGCCTCCCCGAGACGCTCGAAGAAACGCGTGCCTCCCCCACCGAGCGCCTTGACAATGGCATCGTCTAGACGCTTGCCAACCTCGAAATCGACCCAGGCGACGGCCACGAGCCTGCCGAGGACCTTCTGGTCTTCTTCGGGCAGGCTACCCAATATCTTGCTCAAGCCCTCATCGCCGAACTCGTTGCGAACAAACTCGAGACGAGACTTGATGATCGAACCTTTGATCTTCTGATCACTCATATACCGATAGTACCAGCGGTCGTTGGGTTTGGAACACTCAAATCATCAAATCGAAACCACCGGTGCCGACGGATTCGAAGATGGGAACACGCTCAGGTGGGACGCCTCGATTCCATGAGGGCGAAAGCGAGCGCTCGGTTTGGAATCCGATTTGGATCACCGAAATGATAACCTCAAAGGGCGATCTCGAAGGGTAGCCGGCACAGTCCGCTGGCCCATCGCATGTTCTGACGAAAGTACGCAGAAGGACGGGCATCCGTTGATGAGAAAGCGAAGGAGTTGATGGATCCAGGAGCAGGATTTTCGGGGAGTTGGCTGATGCCGGCCGCTATCGCGGTGGCGTTGGTCGTCGGGGCGATTGTGGTGGTGGTAGTTCTGAGAGAGAGGCACCACCGGCGACGCCGTGAAGAGCTTCAGGCCCGGCTTTCCGACCTCGAGGGCATCCTCGTCCGGCTCTCGGTGGATGTGCGGAACTCGGGGGCGCATGCCGTGGTTGAGACCGGCGAAATATCATCGGTCATCAGCGAGGAGTTTGCGCCCCGGGGGCCCCTATCGACCGCAATCTCGATTCTTCGCGGTGATGCCGGCCCGAGTCTTCCCGGCCCGGATCGGGTCGATCTCCGCGCCACTTTGTTTATCTACGAGGAGCTAGAGCAACCCCTGACGCCGGCAGACCTCGCCGGCGGCCTCAACATCTCCCTGCGATCGCTGCAACGTGGGCTCTCCACATCACTCGGGTGCACCCCGCGAGAGTTGATTCTCGCGATCAAGATGCGCGAGGCGAAACGACTCCTCATCGACGATGAGTGCCGCGTCCAGGAAGCCGCTCGCGCCGTCGGATTCGACGACCCCTTTCATTTTTCACGGCGGTTCAAGACTTACTACGAGATCTCGCCCTCGGATATGCAGGCGCGACGAAACCGCAGCGTCGCTTGAAACAGACTCATCGGGCTTCGTAGCGAGGACGGGAACCCCTTCCGCTCACTCACGCAGATCGGTTGAAGCCCGTATCGAATCGGCACGCACCTGGAGTCTCCCCGCCTCGTCGAGGCGTCCCGCCCGGCGAAGGCACTCGGCATACTCGTCCAGAGTCTTGGCGATGGCAGGGTGATTTGCGTCGAACGTCGAACTCTGGACCGCGAGCGCCCGATCAAAGAGGAGCGCTGCCTCGGCGTACAACCCCTGGTCCCGCCTCACAGCCGCAAGTTCTTGGGTCGAATCGGCAACCAACGGATGATCTGCGCCTCTGCTCCTCGATGTGATCTCAATGGACTCCGTGAGCAGAGCAGCAGCGCCCTCGAGATCCCCACGGTGAGCGGCGATGACTCCGCGTGAGTGGAGCACGCTACCGACAAATGGATGCTCATTGCCATAGGCTTTGCGGTAGGCCCCGAGGGCCTGACGATAGGCGGCGTCGGCTTCTTCATAACGTTGGAGTCGCCGAAGTACAGAGCCCAATGTTGTCGCCGAGTGGCCCACAAGCGGATGTTCCTCGCCGTAGATCTCGACCCGAATCTGATATGACCGTCGCGCGAGATCTTCCGCCTCCTCGCCACGATTCTGGAGTGACGCCAAAGCACTCAGTTCGGTGAGATCGCCGGCAACCTGCTGCGACCTCGGGCCATACTCGGTTTCGTCGAGTTCGTAGCACGATCGGAGCGCCTCCTCGGCATCCGGCAACCGACCCAGCCGCCGATACAGGGCCGCCAGATCGAAGAGCGCATCGGTCAGACCGAATGCCATCCCATCCGGATGCCCCTCGAGAATCTCCACCGCATCGAGCAATGGACGTTCCGCGGCGGCCCACCTTCCGCGATCCTGGTCGATACCGGCAAGATCGATGAGCAACCGCGCCGCATACAATGAGTCGGCCCCCTGACTGATCTCAACCATCCGAAGGGATTCGGTCAGCAGGCTCTCGGCCTCCGTGTACTCCGTTCTCGCCCGAGCCAGCAGTCCGTTCAATCGGAGAGAGTCAACCAGTTCGGGGTCGTTGGGGGAGAGGGCCTCACGCCGCAGGGACAGGGCCTCTTCGAGGAGCGACGCCGCATCGTCAAACTCAGCCAGATGGAAGTACACCGTACCCAGGGTGTGCATCATCCGCGCCCGAACCACCGGCTGGTCTCCGAGCTCGTCGTCGACCGACTCGGCGCCCCGCCTCAAGAGCTCGAGCACCGTGATCTCCTCGCCCTGGGTCACTTGCGGCGACGCGCGTTCAAAGAGACCAACGAGGAATTCAGAAACTTCACGGGCCGTGGCGGCGCCGGCCTCCGCCCGCCGAGTCTCTCTTTCTGCACGGAAGAATTGAATGGTCATGCCGACGCCGAAGACCGCCAGAATCGCGAAGATCGCCGCCACCAGTCGTCGCCGACGAACCAGGCGCGGACGGCTTCGTATCGCCTGCAGCATCCCGGCGGCATCGATGGCGGTGGGTCGGTTCTCGGGGACCAGATCCTCGAGTCGGTTGATGAGCGTCGTAAGTTCGACTGACAGCCCCGTCACGGGCTCGGTTTCGGCCCACATGGCGCGGCGATGCCGCTCCGCCGGTGGCAAATCCACGGGGATCGGTGGCCGACCGGTGAAGACCTCCTGAAGAATCATCCCCGCCGAGTACTGGTCGCTCGCGGCCGTGGCGGGCTCACCCCTGGCCACCTCCGGGCTCATGTAGCCGATGGTGCCCAAGACCGTACCGAAGGTCGTCATGGAGGACGGTTTGGTCGAATCGTCCGTGCCGTCCTCCTCAGCCATTTCCTCCCCGAGGCGTAACACCGAATACTCTCCCGACAACGAGTCCGGGTCTTCAACGGGACGCGCCAATCCGAAATCCAGGACCTTGATGCCGCCGCCATCGGTGAGCATGATGTTCTCGGGTTTGAGATCGCGGTGAATCACGCCCTTGCTGTGGACCGCAACCAGGACATCCATGAGTTGCTCGGCGATGCTGATCTTCTCGGCGCTGTCCAAACCCGCATCCATGGCTTCGCGTAGGTTCCGGCCCTCGACCAGCTCGAGCACGAGGCAGTCCTGCTTCTCTCCCTCAATATAGTCGTGGAACTGACAGACGTTGGGATGATCGAGCGAAGCGAGAATCCTGGCTTCGCGGAGGAAGCGAGCCTTCCGAATCGGATCGAGGCGTTGGTCCGGTCTGATGACCTTGAGGGCCACTCGACGACCGAGATTCTCATCGAGACCGATATAGACGGAGCCCATCCCACCCTGCCCGAGCTCTCCCACCACCTCGAAGTGGCCCATCCGGGGCTGGTGCCGACTGAGGATTTGCGCTTCTGACATGACTGCATTCTACGTGTTTCTCATCACCCTGTTGCAGCATGGAGGCAAAACCACGTATCCGGCCGACACCGGCGATTGTCGCGTCCGTCCAGGTTCGTGTCGCATCTGTCCATTCCTTTTGCGGCGAAGAAGCGCAATCTTGTTCATGCAAGGTGGGAAATGGAAAGATCTCTTCCGATCCACTCCCCTCCCTGCTGTGAGGCTCCTCCTCTACGCCTCACAGCGGGCAGAATGGCCATCCAGGCCGCAGCTTTCCGGGCTGCGGCCTCTTTTTTTGCTCTCATGACGAGGTGTCATCGATCTCCGCGGTCTTTCGTGGTGCCAGGAGCCTGTAGCGCAAAGATGGTGGATGGATTTCGGCGGGTCGTTTGAGGTCATTTTTCGGCGGATTCGCTATTCATACTGGTGGTATGGGCCAAGAATACGCTGGATAATGGGCCAAACGACACCCGAAACGCGCCACCAATCTTTTGCACTACAGGCTCAAAGAGCATCGATCAGCCGGATGTCGACCAGGCGAGAATGCCACCGGACTCGAAGTCATCGACGAAGAGCGGTTGGCCGACCTCATCGGCACCGATGTCGGGTGCTGAATCTCGAACTTGCACGTCGAAATCGAGATCGCAGAGACCAGCCGCGAGCGGGGTCCCGCCACCCACTGGACTCGAGTCGGGATCCACCAGGTGGAGGTCGCCGGAGGTGACATCGGCAAAGAGACCGGTGGGCGCATATTCAATATTGGTGGCCAGGTTGGAAATGCCGCCTCGATCCCAGATCCGATCGGTGACCAGGTTGTTGACGACGGTTACGGAGGTCGTACTGAACCGCCACTCGATGGACGACGCGCTCGGCGCCTGGGTGGAGGCAACGGTGTTGTGGTAGACCTCGGCATCGACCGCACCCCACAGCGAGATACCTGAGTCGAAACCCGGGGGAGACGAAAATAGATCCGGATCCCCCGCCGCCACGAAGTTGTTTCGGATGACACCGCCCGCGTGACCATCGGCGCCATCCCCGAGGCCGAATCCGATCCCGCGGGCACAGTCGACGATTCGATTCTCCTCGACGACGGTGTCCTGACACTGGCGCCACATATGGATCCCGTGCTCCGACAGGCCGTCATCACACCAGAAACCCTCGATGAGGTTCCGCCTGACGAGCCAATCCGTGGCGGCATGGGCATCGAGACCACCGGTGTAGCAGTTGTTTCGGATGTACGTTCTGCCGGTATCGGTGAGCTCGAGATGCGAGCACTCGAGGGTGCTGTTGTTCACCGTGCCCGCCCCTTCCGGATTGACCTTCACAGCCTGTTCACCGGGATCGATGACATGGACGTTGTGGATCAGAATTCCATCAATGGGCGTTTCGGGACCGCTGATGTGGATCGGGTGGTAGTAGGCGCGGGCCAGGGTGAGGTCCGCGATGGTGGTGTCGGACGCCTGAATGCTCACCAACTCGCCGGTGGCGTAGTCACCATCGAGAACCACCGCTTCGCGGTCGCCGCTCACCGAGCGGAGGGTGAGCCCCGGGGTCGAGAACACCAGACGATGGGTCTCGTCACCACCGCTCATGTCGTAGAAACCATCGTGGAGGAGAATGGTGGTCCCTTCGGCCGCCCCGGCGATGGTCGCCCGAAGACTGTCGGCGTCCGATGGATACTTTTCGATGGTCGGACTCGTCGGCGGCGGCAAGGGCGAACATGGTATCTGCGCCGAAACAGCACGTCCTCCGACCAACAGGACAAGACAGATCAAGACCGAGCGCTTCTCAAAGACATCGATTTTCATGGTTCCATCTTGCATCGAATCCACGCGATCGCAGCCGGTGGAGATCACACAGCACGAATCCATCCCGGACCGCAGGTGATCTGAATCACCTCCTTCGAACTCGATCGCACCACCACGTCCCACTCTTCGAACAGGTCCGACTCACAGCCGGAGCCGAAGGTTTCACACCTTGCCGACGAGGGTACGAAAGCGGCTCACTGCTGACCCGCAATTCGTTCAGCGCGAAGGCATCCGAATTCGGGCCCACTCGAAAAGTGGCCCTTCAGGCCGGTTGTGTCAAGATGCATCCAACCCGGAGGCATATCATGTCAGAACACACCCCCAACGGCGCCCAAACAAACCTCCACGAGGAGGAGAGCCGGGGGCGCCACGTCTGCCCGGTGTGGATCGGTCGTTTGCTCGTGAGTCCGCTTCGCCGCCTGGTAGAGAATCCGACCAAGATCCTCGGGCCCTATGTGAACCCTGGCGCGACTGTGATCGACGTCGGCTGCGCCATGGGCTTCCACAGCCTCGATCTGGCGCGACTGGTCGGGCCTGAAGGCCGGGTCCTCTGCCTCGATATCCAGCAGAAGATGCTCGACGGCCTGGTCAGACGCGCCCGACGCAAGGGACTCGACCGGATCATCGAACCCCGTCTGTGTTCGCAGAACGGCCTCGAGCTCGACGATGTCGTCGGCCGCGCCGAACTGGTGTGTGCATTCAATGTGGTCCACGAGACCGAATCGCCCGCACGCTTTCTCCGGGAGTGCTCCCAGGCACTGAAGCCCGGGGGCCGGCTCCTGATCGTCGAACCCCGCGGTCACGTCACAACCGATGCCTTCGCCGAGACCGTCACCATCACCGAAACCCTGGGTCTCGACCGAGAACCAGCGCCCACGATTCGTAAGAGCCTGACGGCACTCTTCGCAACACGGACCCAAGTAGACTCATGATGTGACCACCGACGGCTCCGCCCCGACCCGGTTTGGCTCACCCTCGGCTGCTGGACGAGCCTGATCGTGGTCTGCACGATCTACACCTCCGGGATGATCTGGCTGGTTGCGTAAGTCCTAAGTCGGGAGTCGCGCCTCGGCCGACAACGATTGCAGCGGGCGGTGGGTGCGGGTACAGTATGTAGATCCCGTCCACGCCGGAAAGGACTCCGGCATGGAAATCCCACGTCAACTCATCATCCTTGGCTGCGTCATCGCGCTGTCCTGGACCACCGTCTCCAAGGCCGCCGAGCCACCTCCCCAAAAACCAACACCAAAACCCGGCACCCTGGCCGAGCTCGCGACCACCAGATCGCTGAATCGCTCAGGTGGCGCCGATGACACGGCGACCATCCTGATCACCAACAACAATCTTGACGAGCTTGGGGAAGGATCGGCCCTGACCGTCATGACCTCCACCATCGCCGATCCCGGCAGCTTTGAACCGACCGATGTCAGCCCGAAGACCCGTGACAAATGGCGGCGGACGGTCCTGGCCCAGAGTGCGGTCATCGCGAAGCTGGAGGTGCGACGAGACCAGGCGAATACCGAGATCGACCACCTGGAGAGAGGTCGACTCGACGGGCTTGCCCTCGATCGGATCGCCAAGGCGGAGGCAAAGCTCAAAGCCGTCGAAGCCGAGATCAAACGTGCAAAGGCGCAGCTCTCGAGCATCGTCCGAAGTGCGAGGAAGGAGGGTGCTCAGCCGGGTTGGTTTCGGTAGCTATCAATCCTGAATTCCAGATTGCGGACCGGCTGTCTCGACGGTCGAGGTTGTCGGCGGCGGCTATTCGGGATTGTCGAACTCTGCCTGGACCTCTTCAACCAACCGGCCGATGGCGGCGCCGTCGATGAAGATGTGATTGACACCGAGGCCGACCGGGACCATCAGCCTCCCGGAGTCCTCGAAGAACTGACCAAAGGCGACGCGAGCCCTCCCATCGGTTCGATCGGACGGTGTCACATGTGTGAACCCGGTGAACCTCACACCGGGCATCGAGGTGAAGAGGATCGCGTTGCTTTCGGCGTTCTCATCCAGAGTGGCCGCCTTCCGCGCTTGTTGCGACACGGCCTCTGCCCGGCGCAGGAAATCTTCGAGGCTCGGATCACTCTCGAACCGCGCAAAACTGAAGGCGCCGTTTGGCGCGGGCAGGGTCGCAGCAATATCGAGATGGTAAAAAAGAACGATTTGATCGTTCACCAGCCGGTAACGGAAGTCCTCGACCCGATTCATCCCACGGGCGAAGAGGAAACACTGGGTAAGATAAGTGGGGTATCCGCGATCGCTTGAGAAGGCCTTCACCGCGGTGATCTCGAGATTGAAGGTGACGTTGTAAAACGGCATCTCGTACGTCCGGAAGAAGTCGAAGTGCTCCTGTCGATAGTAGTCTTCAACGATCCTGTAGCTCATGGTCGCTCCTCCACCGTCAGGATATCGATGTACGCCCGCGCTTCGAGATCGGCCTCGCGAACACCGATGGCGCGCATGAACTCTCGGGCGACAGCCGCGCCGTCGTCGGCAGACTGACCATCTTCGAGGACAACCTCGAGCTCGAGCCAGTCACCCAGTTCCTCGACCTCATCCAGATGCACCCGCGTCTGCCCCACGAGGTAGAGGGTTCGTCGTTTGCGCACCACACCCAGGGTCCCGAGAGCAGCCGACATCGCAAGCGTCACGGCGGCGAGCATTTCAGTTCGTTCATCCGGTGATTTTTTTTGATCAAAATTCCAATAGAAAAGCGCATCCGCCAGACGAGCATGAAGAACTCGCTCGTTGCCGGCGATAACATTGTCCATATGGGACTCGCCGCCGCAACGAACGGCAGCAAATCTGGGCAGCAAACCCTGGCCAGACATCTTTTCCACGGAGAAATACTTTTGGTGACTTTTCATGGCAGTGGTCACCACCTGATCCGGCAAATCGAGATATTCTTCCCCGAAGGAACCCAGAAAGGGTGTTGGGTGCTCACAGAGGAAAACCACTTCAGTCAACAATTCGTCGTCCTGGA
>RCNG010001856.1_pt1 | contig 10568 bp, 11 predicted proteins | sample 2041371 | NCBI WGS metagenome assembly RCNG01 (sample SAMN09708227, study PRJNA481090) | Marine sediment metagenome, whole genome shotgun sequencing project. | biome: marine sediment; feature: ocean; material: sediment; isolation source: Sewage treatment plant 1 marine sediment (STP1) ... | reverse complement strand
TTGGATTCTTTTTTTTTCTAACCTCCTCTGTGGCGATAGCTACCAATTCATTGGTCACCACTTCTGGTTGCATGATCAGTGCGGTCCATTTCCAATCTTCCTTTTTATTTTGATCAAATTTTGACATATCGTCCACCCACCAAAGTCCCTCCAGTGGCATAACCCCATAATCAATCTCTTGTTTTCCTTTTTTAATCTTAAATTTTAGGGTATAGGATAATGTAAACAGGGCCTCTATAGCTTCTTTATAGGCCAAAGAAGTATTTGGATCACCCGTGCCGTCTATCATCAAAAAATTCATTTTAGGAACATCCCTAAATTCAATTTTTTTTGGAGATGGTTTATAAAGATGTTTCAATTCTTTTTTGTAATCAATCTTGTCCATCTTATGGCCGTTTTGAAATGTATATTCTATTAATTTTAAAAATAGTCAGGCTCTTAAAATGGAGCCTTCTGATTCAATTCAGGTCTAAGAACTGTTTTGTTCAATATTAAGTCGTCTTTTGTCTTTTAAGGCCCAGTAGATACCTTTGACGCCAGCAACCCATTTGTCATATAAATAAATGAGTGTTATTTCCTCAATGGTTTCTAAAACACCTAAAATGATCATAGAATAAAATAACCAGTAAACAGGACCAAAGAATAACAGCCAGAGTATAAATACCCCTTGAATAACCGCCGATAATTTGGCCAGATAGGTATGAAAAGCGGTGGCTTTGCCATATTTTCTAAATGCAATTATCATTTGCAAAATGTAGGGTACAAAGGCGATTAAAATCAGAGGGTAGTTCTCCAGCATAAAATCAGGTTCAAAATTTATCAGTCCTATTAAACCAACTATAAGGGTCACTTGATCTCCGTATGAGTCTAATTGGGAACCACGGGCACTGGTAATCTTAAGTTTTCTTGCTAAAAAACCGTCAATAGCGTCAGTGGAATAGCTAACAAGTAAAAACCAGCTAAATAATTCTCGTTCATTAAACCATATTAAAGTAAGCAGAAAGGGTACGGCAGCTATGCGATAGAATGAAAACCAATCTGCGATATTGAAATCTCTGAATCTTGCCATATCCTGGTATTTAAATTTCCTTGCGGGTACTTTGTAAGATCTTACGCAAAAACTTAATCTAGTACATCTAAGTTATATCCGAAGGATATCCGTTGGAGTTTCAACCAATATGGTGATTTTTCCCCGGAGCGCAATCGGTTGTTTCATAATTTCGGGATTGTGTCTTATCATTTTTATCCAATCTTCAGATGAAAATTCATGTGGTTCAAACCTGGAAGCATATGCAGGATGATTTTGGTTAACCAAATCTTTTACTTCGAGTTCTAACCTATCTGCCAGTTCTGCTATTTGTGTTCCGGTGAGTGGTGTTTTTACTATGTCTATCTCATGTACGGGCCAACCTTCTGATTTAGCATAGGCCAAAGTCTGCTTGGCCCTTTTGGACCTTGAACTATAAAAAAGGGTGATTTGCCTGTCTGAAGTAGCTATTTCCCCCATAATCCTCTTTTTTGTTGAGTTATATAAAATTAGTTTATTTACGTAATAGCCAGTATGACAATTGTCATATAGCAGTTTTCTTACAGGATATGACATAGGTCATTTTTAGTTGTTTTAATTTTTGATAGATTCATCCTGTTATTTCAATTCATTCTAAATGCATATCCTATGAAAACTATACTCTGTGCCACGGATTATTCAAATAATTCAATTTCAGCATTAAAGTTGGCCAATGTGTTTCGTAAAAAACTTAACGCGGAGCTTCATGTTATTCATGTATTTGATATTTCAGCAACTTTTATCAGTACAGTGAGTTTGGCGTATGCCCGTTTGGAGGAAGCTGCATTTAATAGTCATAGGGAAAAACTAGATGCTTTTTGTTGGAAGTATTTAGAAATGAAGGAGGGTGATAAGGTCCCTGCTATTCATGTGGTTGAAAATAGTATTGAGTCCGATGGAATTTTAGAAAAAGCTGAAGAAATAAGCGCTGACCTAATATTTGTTGGGATGACAGGAAGTAACATTGTAAAAGACTTATTTATAGGTAGTACAGCCACTGCACTGATAGAAAAATCTCCTGTGCCTGTATTGTCTGTTCCACAAAATTCAAGGCTTTCAGGGCCAAATACCATTGTATACGCAACGGCCTTTGAAGAAGCAGATGTCCTGGCCGTTGAAAAGATTTCTGAGTTTGCTTCCGCCTTTGATACTGAAATTAAATTACTACACGTTTCAACCAAAAAAGAGTACGCGGCTGAAGATCAAATGCTTTGGTTCAAGGAGATGCTTAAGGAAAAGGTTGCTTATAAAAATATTAGTTTTGAATTTAGATTATCAGATGATGTTTTCAGCACCTTAAAGGACTATTTAAAGGAAGTAGATGCAGATATACTGGCAATGTTGGAAAGAGAAGGGCATACTTTAATCCCGAATCTTTGGCATTATGATTTAGTTAAACGTATGAAATTGGAGCGACTGGTTCCGCTATTAAGCTACCATAAAGATAATATTGGAAGTTAATGATAATCGACAACGAGGGAACTCTTTAACATCTTGCAAAGAATGCCATTAATAATGTTGGTAAAACAGCCTGCAGGAAATTCAATACATAATATGAGTTTAATTAAAACCTAAACAAGGCATTCATTGGGGTGTTTTTAACCGGCATTTCTTCCTCTTCCAGAATGTAGACATTTCCGCCCTGGAGAAATGTACTTATGGTAGCCATATTTAATAAGGAGATATTTCGTATTTCTCTGTGGGAATCGAGAATTAAGCACCCTTTAGCACTGTTATAGGTGCCAAAAACATCTTCTTTTTGTTGTACAAAGAGTGTATCTATTTTTCCTTTGACAGCTGCAGGAAAAATTTCCGAGAGCTGACAGGAAGTTTTTGAAGTATGAAATTTAGCAATAAACTTTGCCAGTTTTTCACGCTTTGTTGTTTCAAAATAATGTTGAACGAGACCCCAGGATTCTTTGTGTAACTGGTTTGCGCCTTTAAATTCGGGATCTCCACTTAGATTGGTATCCCATAAATTACAGTCTGAAGTTATTTTCTTGTAAACAGGGTACAACTCATCGGTACAAGCCAAAATCAAGGGAGCCTTTTTGTTTGACAGCATTTTAGTAACACCTTGATTTATTTTTCTAAAGAAACTAAGCAGTTCTTTTTTTTCGTCATCCTTACCTTCTCCGTGGCCATGAAATGACCCGGCCGGATGCATCATTTGACCTGTTCGGTATTGTAACATCTTTTGCTCAAAATCAAAACCCACAACTTCTTCTAGCTGTTTGGGAATTATTTTTTTAATTTGAATATCCCGGAAGTTATTTCTGGAGCCTTTATACAATTTCACATAGTCCCGGCTTAGTTCCAGGAGATAGTAAATACCGTTGTTGTGAAATAAAGGCAGTAACGGAGTTAAGTAAAAATGATCGGCGACATAGGTTTGTATTTCAAAGGAAAGAGGTAATTTATAACACCTGATTCCATTGTATTTATCTAAAAATATTGCCAGACCATCTGAAGGATTTCTCCATAAACTTAAATCGAATATAAGGTTCCGAATTGGTTTAAGATAGGAATTTATTTTGGTTTCATGATACCCATATTCAACCAAAACTGAATGCACTTTTTTAAGACAAGATTTTAAATTAGATTGTCCCAGGCCTTCATTAAGCTCTTTTCCTTTTTTATACATTGGCAGATAAATAGAAACACATTGCTGATCCCTAATTGCAGCTAACTGTTCAAAGGTTATTTTTGTAAATGCGTGCGCTAAAAAATTCTTCATGATCCTAATTTTTGTCAATTTATTAAATCATTCAGAAGTCTGAAATGACAAGGATCAGGGGAGTAATGTTAATTCATGATTTTCAATGCAAATTTGTTTTAAGCATAAGAAATTCACTTACATTATTTACATCTATTGCACCAATAAGTTTGTTGGTTTTATCAGTTACAGGAAAGAAGCGTTGCTTCTCATTATTGATCAAACCAAAAAATTCTTTTAACTCATCCGTAGCTCTCATGGTCTTATATTTTGTGTTCATAATTCCCTTCACTTTAATTGAACCATTTTGAGCATTATTAAGAATGTCTTTATGATTTAAAACACCGACTATTGCCTCATTTTCTGTAACCACAAAATCCTTTTCGGTACCGGCTAATATTATCTTAAAAACATCTTCAAGACTATTTTCAGGATGCAAGAGTGTAATATTAGTCAACAAGGCTTCCTGTACAAAATGGCCTTCAACCAGGGATTTCTGTTTGACCATTTTATTTTCACTATAGGCAGCTAGAAAAATAAAGAGTGCAATTAGTATCAGAAAGGGATTGAAAAAAAGACCCAGCATAAAAAAAACAACAGCTAAAGCTTGCCCCAGTCCCGCGGCTATTTCGGTAGCTTTAGCCCTATCCATTGTAAATGCCAGCAACGCACGAAATACACGACCACCATCCATAGGAAAAGCCGGAATTAAATTAAAGACGACCAGCATCACATTGGCTATGAAAAGATAAAATAAAAGTGTCTCTAAAGTTGGCGCAGATAATAACTGTAACAAACTATCGGCATCCATGCCTGAATAATTTTTCATGGGTATGACCAGAAATAGTAGTATTGCAATTATCACATTTACAGCAGGCCCCGCCAAAGCTACGATCAATTCCTGCTCTGGTTTTTCAGGCATTTTTTCTAAAGATGCCACTCCACCAATAGGTAATAACGTAATTTTTTTAGTATCTATATTAAATCTCCTCGCGGTTAACGCATGTCCTAATTCATGTAGGATTACGCAAAGGAAGAGCAACAAGATTAAAATAATATTCATCAAGGCGGTATTCGCAGTTCCACCTCTTTGTATATCTAGAAAAACTACCCATATCAATAAAAGCGTAAAGGTCCAATGCACCTCTATTCTAATTCCGGCAATTTTTCCGAGCTTCAATACACCTTTCATCCCTTGGTTTTTTATGAAAGTATTTAGATATCGGAATTTTAACAATGACCAATATCATTACATCATTATAATCTGAGTTGTAATTTTAGAGATAGTACCCTTCAAATCATCTCTTATGAACACTTTAACGCAAGATAAATATGTACTCCTGGATAATATTACTTCAATCTGGGATCAAATTTTTACTGTAGCACCTTTGGTGGTTGTTGGTACTAAGGAAAAGGAAGGTTATGATCTTGCGCCAAAACATATGGCCATGCCCCTGGGTTTTGGTAATTATTTTGGATTTGTCTGTACGCCAAGGCACAATACATTTAGTAATGTGTTGGCGTCAGGCGGATTCACGGTTAGCTTTCCATTACCCGAACAAATAATCACCACTTCTTTAAGTGCCAGCCCGCGAATGGATTGTATTTCAAAATCAGAAGGGATAGTTAACGCCTTGCCGATTTTAAAGGCACCCTCAATGGATGCACCTATAATAGCCGACGCCTATTTTTATTTAGAGTGTGAGTTACATAAAATTATTGATGGCTTTGATGATTATAGCATTATTACGGGAACAATTAAGGCTGCTTATGCCCATAGAGATTATATAAAAGTTTCAGAAATGGACGAGCAGGAACAAATTTTAAAAAACCCCTTGCTTGTATATATTGCCCCTGGCAGGTTTGCTAAGATCACGGAAACATATGGCTTCCCATTTCCAAAAAATTTCAAGCGATGAAAAACCCGGAGAAAATAGCGGCCCGTACTAAGGAGTATCTCCTGACTAATAAAGAACAGATGATTCTCTTTTTAAAAGAATTGGTTGGAATTGAAACCCCCTCTGACAAAATTAATTCCCAGCATCAAATACTGGCTTATTTAAAAGATAGATTTAATGCAATGGGTTATTGGGCCATTCACATGTCTGGTAAAAATACCGGCGGCTACTTGTACGCAAGGCCCAAAAATAGAAATAAAAAGTTGCCCTTTCAGCTTTTAATAGGTCATTGCGATACCGTTTGGCCCTTAGGAACATTAGAAAAAATGCCCTTAACTTACACTAGTGGAAAAATAAAAGGACCTGGTGTTTATGATATGAAAGCTGGCATTACCCAGATGGTTTTTTCTCTAATGACGCTCAGGGAGATGAACATAATACCAAATGTGGAACCTGTAGTATTTATAAATTCGGACGAAGAAATAGGAAGCAGAGAATCTACCAATGCACTTAAGAGATTAGCAAAAATTGCAAACCGGGCCTATGTTTTGGAACCTCCTTTAGGATTGAATGGAAAATTAAAAACTGCAAGAAAAGGCATAGGCCGTTTTACCTTAACCGTTCGCGGAAGGGCGGCACATGCCGGATTAGACCCTACCAAAGGGGTGAATGCCATAGTTGAATTATCCCAGCAGGTCCAGAGGCTTTATGCTATGAATGATCTGGAAAAAGGGATTTCTGTAAATATTGGAATGATCGAAGGGGGTATCTCACCTAATGTAATAGCACCTTTAAGTAAAGCTGTAATTGATGTTAGAGTCCTTAAAGAAATAGATGGGGATGTGATAACAAAAAAAATAAAAGCCTTAAAACCCATACATAAAGATGTTGTAATGGAAATTGAAGGCGGTATAGGCAGACCGCCTATGGAAAAAACTCCTCGTAATCAGCTTTTATGGGAAATGGCAAAAAAACAGGGACAACATTTGGGGCTGGATCTGGAAGAAGCAACTGCTGGTGGAGGTTCGGATGGCAACACAACCAGCTTGTATACTGCTACTCTGGATGGCCTTGGAACCCCCGGAGATGGTGCACATGCAGCACACGAGTATATTTTGCAAAACAAGTTGATTGAAAGAACAACCCTTTTAACGCTCTTGTTATTATTAGAACCTTTAAATAAAAAAACATGAATCATCAATTCATTTATACATCACTAACAAGAATTTCCGATTTAGCTGAAATCGAATTCAATGTAGAAAAACTTGATAGGGACCAATGGGAAACCGGTGATTATGTTGTAAGTAAGATTCTGGACCCGGGAAGTAACACACTAAATTTAGAGCTTATCACTGGCAGAATGCGGGGAGTTATTGGAGGGGAGTCTGTCGTTGGTGCACTGGGTGAGCGTTATGCAACTCTTGAAGCGACCGGGACATGGCGTAAAGTTAAATCCGACCTAAAGATGCATGTATTAACCGGTGGTGGCCTGATGGGAAAATTAACCTCAAAATCTGTTTTTTTACCAAATATGATGGAAGTTGATTATACAGGACATATATTCAGAGATGGTAAAAAAATTACCATGAACGATTTTGTGGAAACTGTTGAGCCAATCCCATTTAACACACCGGTGATCCTATTTGTAGGTACATCCATGTCTGCAGGCAAAACAACATCAGCAAGAATTGTGACCAATCTTTTTAAAGTTGCCGGATACAAAGTAGTGGGTGCTAAGCTATCCGGCGCCGGACGTTATAAAGATATTCTGGCCATTAAGGATGTTGGGGCAAATGCAGTTATGGATTTCGTGGATGTTGGGCTGCCCTCTTCAATTTGTCCGGCAGACATTTATAAGACGAAGTTAGATCAGCTATTGAGCAGAATCGAGCATCAAAAAGCCGATGTAGCCATTATTGAGATAGGGGCGTCCCCTTTGGAACCCTATAATGGAGATCTGGCTATTAACGCTTTACGAGAACATATTAAATGCACTATTCTTAGTGCTTCAGATCCTTATGCTGTATACGGATTAATGGTAGCATTTGAAATTATTCCGGACATAGTGACCGGGATCGCGTCCAATACGCTGGCAGGAGTTAATATGGTTAAAAAACTTTGTAATGTTAAGGCACTAAATTTAATTGATTCTTCAACCACAGAGGAATTGAAGAAGGTGCTTTCAGCAAAGACTGGTTTTGATTTATCAGAAAATACATTGGCTTATAAAAATTAAGGCCTTTTACTGACAAATATCATACGGTATTAATCATGTAGTTTTTATCTTAGAAATGAAAAATAAAATCAGTTTAATCATGAAAACTTCAGAAAAGAATATTTGTCAGAGTTGTGGAATGGCTATGAAAAATATGATAGATTTTGGAACAGATAGAGATGGAAGTATAAATACGGAGTACTGCCATTATTGTTATGAGGAGGGAGAGTTTACAGATAAAGGGATTAGTCTTGAAGAGAAAATGGCAAAGAATATTAACATTGCCATTAAAATGGGAATGTCAAAGGTTGGTGCATCCAATTTAGCAAGTAAATCACTTCCTGCTCTTAGGCGTTGGCGGAAATCAAATAAAGCCAAACAAAAAGAGAATTAACACTTATCACACTTCAATGGGAACAGTTTCACTAAATGAACAACGAAGAACACGCTTCACATTCCTTCAGATTCTGGAAGGGGCAGAGGGCATTCTTATTATTATTGCTGCCTATTTAACCTTGTTTTTTAAACCATTAAGGGACCGATGGGGCTTGAGTCGCACGGAAGCTAGTGCTTCATTTCCGGGAGATCATCTCGTCCCTCAGCCACGCTCAGAATTTGTTCATGCAATAGAAATAAATGCGCCAGCGAGTTTTGTGTGGCCATGGATTGCCCAACTAGGGCAGGGTAGGGGTGGTTTATACAGTTATGAGGCGTTGGAAAATATACTGGGGTTGCAAATCTATAATTCCGATAAAATTTTGCCAGAATTTCAACAACCTAAAATAGGAGATTTAATACCTTTTGGTCCTAAGGATGCTTATCCCCTGGTAATTTGTGAGCATGGCAAAGCTATGGCCATTGAAAATTGGTATGATTTAAATAAAAATTCCGTTTATAATCAGGCTTTAGAATCCCCAATTAATTATTTGCATCTTAGTTGGTTGTGGATGGTTGAACCAATTGATGAGCATAAGTCAAGATTTGTCTCGAGAAATAGAGTAGATTTCAGTTCTTCCTTTAAGAACAGCTTGCTACTTGGAATCCTGGGTGAACCTGTTGTATTTGCCATGGACAGGAAAATGTGCTATGGAATAAAAAGAAGAGCGGAGAATTTATATAGGATTACCCCACAATAGCCATTCTCTCTCCAAGGTTTTTATAAACTCGGAATGTGATAGGATTATGAAAATAAATATACTTCCTGTAGCTCCTGGACCTTCTGTATTGCTCCTGCCGCTTGCGGGAATGGGTTTATTTGTTGTGCTATATGTTTTGGCAGCCATAAATTATCCCGGAGGTTCATGGATGGTGATAGATCAGGAAGGATTCAACGTTTGGAATAATTATCTCTGTGATTTATTAGATCGTAATGCCATAAACGGTGAATTAAACCCTGCACGTTTTTTAGCCAGGAGTTCACTGGGAGTACTTTGTGTGAGCCTGCTATTATTATGGTATTATTTGCCAGGGTTATTTTCTAATAAAAGCATCAATCTCATTGTTATGTGGTTGGCAGGGATTATGGCATTAATAATTACCATGTCTCTCACTTCAGGAACGCATGATATTGCAGTTCGGATCGCAGGATTTTTTGGGGTAATTGCCTTTATCAGTTGTTTTGTTGAGCTATACAAGGCGAATTATTTTTCCCTTTTAATTTTGGGGCTTGTATGTCTGCTGATTTTTTTGGCAAACTATTATATTTATGAAACAGGAACTTTTATAAGAAGCCTTCCCGTACTTCAAAAAATCACCTTTTTTTGCTTTATTCTGTGGTTTACTTTTCTGGATATATCCTACTATAAATATTTAAAACTTAAATGCGATAAAATTAAGATTAACCATTAATAAGAAACTGGATATCAATCTTTTAACAAAATTAACAAAGGCATTTGTGTCAATGTTTTTTGAGGCTTAAATGTTTTGTTTCGGGCCTTATATTTCGTAACTTTAAAAGAGCTGTATATTTAACCTGAAGGAAGGCTTAATCTTCTATTAGCATTGAGATGAACTAGCTTAAAATGGGTTAAAAAAATATACGAAGAGTAGATCTTAGGATTTATTTACGAGAAAATAAAAATAACTTAAAACTTACATTATGAGCGCAATAGTTGTATTTACCATAGTATTCCTACTTTTTCTGTTGGCAGGAATAAGAATTGTCTTTGAGTATAAAAGAGCTTTAAAATTTCGATTCGGAAAGTATGTAAAAATATTAAACCCCGGATTCAGGTGGATAATACCTATCGTAGACACAATACAAATTGTGGATATAAGGGTCATCACCATAAATATCGTATCCCAGGAAGTAATGACTGAAGACAATGTACCCTGTAGTATTGACGGAGTGGTTTTTTTTAAGATCTATGATCCTGAAAAGGCAGTTTTGGAAGTGGAGGAATTTTCCTTTGCCATTACCCAACTTTCTCAGGCGGCATTAAGGGATGTATGCGGAAAAGTAGAACTGGATACTATTTTATCGAAACGTGAAGAAATGGGTAAAAATATTAAGAGCATTGTTGAGCAGGAAACTCACGAATGGGGCATTCAGATTATGGACGTAAAAATCAAGGATATTCAGTTGCCTGAAAATATGAGAAGAATGATGGCCAACCAGGCAGAAGCCGAAAGATCAAGAAGAGCAAGAATCATTTTAGCGCAGGCAGAAGAACA
>RCNG010001855.1_pt1 | contig 10569 bp, 5 predicted proteins | sample 2041371 | NCBI WGS metagenome assembly RCNG01 (sample SAMN09708227, study PRJNA481090) | Marine sediment metagenome, whole genome shotgun sequencing project. | biome: marine sediment; feature: ocean; material: sediment; isolation source: Sewage treatment plant 1 marine sediment (STP1) ... | reverse complement strand
AGAGGCGGATGCACCTCAATTGCCCTCTGGAACATGCGGTCGAAATAGGCCCCTTCTTCTCTCGACCTGGTGGTGGCGCTGTTCCAGGGACGAACCCGCGTGTCCAGGTAACCGGGGCCGACGCAGGGAATGAAGGTCAGGTCGTTTTTCCGCGCCCAGGTCGATAATTCCTGCCAGTGGATCGAAGACGAGCCGTAGGTGAATCCGTCACTGGCGAAATAGGTGTAGAATCCATCGAAACCGCCTTCCAGGAAAAACGCGCCCTCGTCCTGGTTGACCCAAAGCCCAATGGCAACGATGTCATGAACGGTGCCGCGAAGGGTGAGGTCGCCGTCGGGATGAAGAAGGCGACTCCACTGCTGGGCCGACGTCAGGTAGGAATCATAGATGTACACCACCGGCCGGCTCTCGTGTTGAGGAGATCGAAACAGCCCGGGATGATCACCGTACCGATCCAGGAGATAAACCAGGGCGTCACGGCTCGATTGGGCGCCCCGATCAGGAAAGGGCTCCAGATGAAAGGCGATCCCGATGCCGAAGGCCGCGGCCGTGTCCATAAGAAGTGAAAGGCTGTTGTCCTCGAATGAATCCGCGCCCCACCAGCTGGCCACCACGACACCGATGCCGGCGTCGGCGCATTGCCGAAGGTGTTGCCGGACAATGCGCTCATCATTCGAACTGTAGTTTCCCAGCTCGGGGAAGTAGTTGGCCCCGATGTCCTCGCCGCCGGGGTAGGGGACCGAATCCTCGACCCCCAGGACATCATGGTTCCAGTGGCGCAATCCGCCATCGGTTTCCAGGTTCCCGTACCAGCCATAGTAGAAGGTGTGAATGGAACCGTTGACCGACCTGTCCGGGGGATCGGACGAGCAGCCCAGGAAGCACGGAAAGACCAGTATGGCGATCAGAACGAGGTGCTTTACCTGGAAGATAACCGGGAGCCGGTCACGGACAAGCATTGCCAACATCCCGCCTTCCATGTCGGGGAAAAAGAGCTTCAGCGGAGCAAGGTCATCTTGCGCGTCATGGTCTTGCCCTGCATTTGCAGCTGGTAAAGATATGTCCCGGACGGGGCCATGCGGCCGCCGGCGTCACGGCCGTTCCAAAGAACCTGGTGGGGGCCGGCCGGCATTTGCCCGTCGATGAGAACGTCCACGATCCGTCCGCGCGCGTCAAACACACTCAGCCGGACATCCGTGACCTGAGGCAGCGAAAAAGAAATGTTCGTGCGCGGGTTGAACGGGTTGGGGTGGTTTTGTCCCAGCACCACCTGGCCCACGGTCTCGGGTACATCCGACAGGTAGGAGCATTCTTCGCTCACTCCACTTCCCATTAATCCGATGGGCAGCAAGTAAAGGACCTCATCGAAAGTGCGGTGGTCGATCCAGGAGGCGTAGAACTCTTCGGGACCGCCGAGCGCGATCTCCGGGTCGAGTTGCTGGTAGTCGAAAACGGCCACCATGACACCGTCGGTCTGCCACTGAAGGACGCCTGCCTCATTCACCTTCTGGCCAAAAATGTCCACGCAGAGGCCGCGACGGGTGTCTTGCCAGATGACGTAGCTGTCGCCACTGGAAGCGACCACCAGTTCGGGTTGATACTGGTCGCGATCCGCACCCGATATCAGGACACCGTCGGGAGTCCAGAGCGGGAGGCCCTGGCTGTCCAGACGTTGCCCGCGCAGGTCATGGCCATCGAGGCTGCCGACGGCCCAAACCGTGATCAGCCCACCGGACTTGTCGGACGCCACCGCGAATTCCTCGGAGCCGAAGGCGTTGCCCAGCACAGGCAATCCGTTCTCCTGCCATTGCCGAACGCCAAGGTTGTCGTAGTGCTGGGCGAAGATCCCACGCGGCTCCTGCTCGTAGTCGCGCCAGACCACATAGACGCCGCCGGTGCCGTCCGGGACGGCCTTGGCATTCCACTGGGTGTTTTCGACCTGGCAGATCGGCCGGCCATTCTCTTCCCACAAAGGGGTTCCGGCGGGGTCGACGTGCTGGGCGTAGATGTCCAGGTGGGGCATGATGCGCCGGTCCGACCAGGCGGCATAGGCGCCGCCGCTGCTGTCGCTGCATATCCTCGGCAGGGACCCGTCGTAGTCGCAGATGCGCCGCCCATTGTCTCCCCAGAGCCGGTTGCCCGTGGCATCGATCCGCTGCATGAAAACGCCGCGGTCCTCGGTGAGGCCCATCTCGTACCACACCGCGATGAATCCGGCGCTGTCGTCCAGGATGAGCTCGCAGTTGCCCTGGCTGTAGGCGTCCAGCTTGAATTGTACCGGTGCCGGCCAGCTTTCTACACCGTCGGTGTCCAGGTGTTGGGTCACCAGCAGACCGCTGGCGCGCCACACCACGTAGATGCCGCCTGTGCCGTCTTCCAGCAGGACGGGCGCCGAGTTGTCCACCTCTGCGGAAACCGCTTGGCCGTCCGTCTGCCATAGCGGATCGCCTTGGGGGTCCATGTGCTGGAGGTAGATCTGGCTGACCAGATCGCGACGGTCGGTCCAGGCGCAATAGACACCACCGGCGCCATCGGGCACCATGCGCAGGCCGTAGCGTTCGTGCGGTGCGGAACAGACCACATTGCCGCCGGGATCCCAGGCGGCAAGGGTGATGGTGGGTGCTGAAAGGACGAGGGTCAAAAACAGGAAGGTAAGGATTCCGCAGCTCCGGGTCATGAGTGCAATCCTCTCTACAGGAAGATGGCTGGTGCGAACGATCTATATCATAGCATATCAGCGCACCAAGGTGACGCGTCCCACGGTCCGTTCGTTCAACCACTCGCCCACCGCCAGGTAGACGCCCGAAGCCGCCGCACGCCCCGAGTCGTCGCGCCCGTCCCAGAACGCGCGATGCGCTCCCGCGGGCCGCCAACCATCGATCAGGGTGCGCACCAAGCGACCTCGCACGTCGACGATGCGCAGGGTCGCCCGGGAGGCCAGGGGAATATCGTAACCGATGACCGTACCTGGGTTGGCCGGATTGGGTGTTACGGACAACTGGGGCCGAGCAATGAAGGCCGGGGTTGCATCAGGTCCCACCGCGGACACCGTACCGCCCAGGTCCACTTCGCGGTCAGGCCAGTCTGTCACGCTCACCGCCGAAAAAACCTGCACCTCACTGAGACCCACGCCGTGGCCGGCCAGCGGAAGGATGTCCAGCCGTATTTGGCTGGCGGTGACCGGTGTATCGAGCACCAACCAGTAGCCGTGGGCCAGGCGGCCTTGAGCGGGCAGGTCTGCGAAATCACCCGAGCGCGAGTAGCCCCAGTCGAGGTGGTCGCCCGCCGGGCTCCAGATGTCATCGTGCTGGATGACGCCCAGGCTGGTGGCTGCGCCGCCATTGTCCAATCCAAAGGCGGCGATGGTGCCGGCATGGCCGAACTGGGCGTCGGGTTGGTGTGAGGTGACCCGCAGGGCATGGACGGTTTGCTCGCTGCCCAGATCGACGGTCATCGTCAAGGGAGCGTCGCCCTCCCAGTAGGCCGCTTGGCCCTGGACCAGAGAGGAGGTCATGTACGGGGTGGGCGGGATGATCACGCCGTCGGTGAGTTCACTGCCGTCGGTGTCCGGATTGATGGCCGCCGCTGGTCGCGACACAGTGTAGGGCCTGCCGAAGGCCAGGTCGTCCAGCCAGTCGGCCGCGATCTGCACCTTGTCGTGACGGGCACCCGGACCCACGTCGGTCCCATCATCGTAGCCCTCTGGAGTGCCCGTTTCCGCTAGGCGCATCCGCACCCACTTCATGGTGGGGTCACGGTAGCCGGCCACGTTGAGGTCCCAGACCTCGTCGGCTGAGGCGACCACACGAGTATGTTGCCGGACCACGTCACCTTCGGTGCGGTGCTCCGTCCAGCACCAGGTCACTTCCACTGGGGCAAATGTGGGATCATGGGCGGCGTGGTGCACCTGCAGGAGGGCGTCCTGGATACCCGTGCTCATGATTGACGCGTTCACCGAACTGTTCAGGTCGTATTGCAGCCAGATGGAGCGGGCACCGCCGGGAACCTGATCAGGTGAGGCGTAAAGGCTGGCATTCCAGGTGGGGGCGGTGGCCTCGTCAAATACGGCCGCAGTGGTGAAATTCTGGCCGTCCCACGAATAGCGCAACCGCACCTGGTCGCCGGACCCGCTGAAACGGGTCAGGTAACTGCCGCCGAAAGTGGCGCCGAGCAGGTCGCTGGGGGTGTCGATGCGCCAGGTCACATGACCGGGCACGCCGGCCTGGGTGGGGACCACGATGGCCGACGAGTAGCCACCTTCCTCAACCTGCGAGGTGAGGCCGGCATAGTCGGCGGCCGACACGGACCAGTGGTACTGGGACCCGGCGTGAAGCGTGGGACGCAGGGTCAAGGTTTCCTGGGCGGTACCGGCGGCGAAGCGCACCCGGTTGGGACCGCGCTGCAGGCGAGGTAAAGTCTTGACGTTGAGCTGGGTGATGGCTTCGACCCGCAGATCGTCCAACCCGCAATCCTGGCGCGTGGCATCGGGTACCAGGCGCGCGCGCACCAGGACCTCGAAGGCGCCGCCTACCAGGCTTGATGGCAAAACGTGCCAGCCGGCAAAGGAACCCGGCGCGGGCGCCGTAATCTGAGTCCAGGTACTACCGGCGTTGCGGGAGATCTCCAGGGTCACCTGGTCGCCACCGCCCCGCTGGCCGGCCAGGTAAACCAGGGCCGAGGTGAGCACGTTGGCGGCGTCGATTTTGACCACTGCATCGGCCAGGTTCACCCCGGGCCCGGGGCGCAGGGTGGGTCCGGTGCCGCCATCCTGGTCGCGATGGACCAACCCCGTGAGTTGGTGCCACCCGCCCTGGACGTCCGCGGCCGTGAAATCCGGGGCGATTTCCCAGCTGCCGTTGCCGCGGATGTTGGCCGGGTAATAGGAATCGTTGGGGTCGTTACCCATGGTATTGAGACGGGAGTACTCGGGGCCTGAGCCCAGAGGATCCCAGTACCGGGTGTAGGTGTGGCCGGGGTGCAGGTGCAGGCGGTTGCGCCAGCCGGTACGGATGTGGGTGAAGGCCTCCTGGACGTCGAAACCGGAGAGATAGGAGTCGGCCCCGTTGCGCAGGGTCCGCGAAAAGGGCACCGGGTTGTCGGTGGCCTTCCGGTACCCGCTGGGGAAACCCAGGTCGAGGGACTGGTGGGGATCGGGGGGATTGGTCATGCACTCAGCGGAGGCGTGATAAATGTAGAGGTGGCCGGGTTCGTCCCCCGAAGCGCCCCAGAAGTCGGAAAGGGCACAGCTGGTGGAGGTGGCGATGTCGGCACAGGAGGCGATGGCGCCATCGTGCCGGCGGGCAAAGACCACCATGGAGGTGTCGAACATGTGCCAAGTGGCGCCGGCGTCCCAGGACACCTCGGCCACCGTGTGGTCGCTCAACTCGATGTAACGATGGCGCCAATCCCCTCCCATGGTTTCCACGAAGGCGGTCAGGTAGGAGGATTTGTAACCGCAGTTGGCGTTGGGATAGCTGCCGTAGAACCGCATGGGGTCCCATATCGGTGCGCCGTCCTCGCGGGTGGTGCTGGTCTGAAGATGGCTGCGCACCATCCAGCGCCAAAGGGCGATGGCCTGGTCTTCGGGGTCGTCCCAGGCACTGGTGGCGGTGGTGACGAAGTCCTCGATGGACACATAGTCGGGCGAGCTGTCGGTGTGGAGGTGGATGTCGTGCACGGAGGCGCCGGCCGGGAGGGCGCCCAGCATGAGAACGACAAGCAGACATTGAAAAGAAGCTCGCAACATGATGACACCTCGGAGCCAACTTAGACGGCGAGGGGCGGTCGTGTCAATCGGACGAATTTTGTTGGGATTTGTCGCCTGAGTGGATTTGCCCCTTTCTTAGCAGCTTCCAGGCCACAGTTTGGACTTCCCTTTTAACAGTGGACACTCCTGGGGTACTATTCCGCCAGAAGGAGGAGTCCATGTCCAACCCGGGATATTCCGACCATTCGAGACTGGGATCCGGCTGCCGCATCGCCCTGACGCTTGCCAGCTTGGTATTGGTGCTGGTCCCAACCTTGTTTCCCTATGACCCGCAGCCGGGAATCTGGACCGCCGCTTTCGAAGCCAGGTTTGTTTTCAGCCTCATCAGCAGTCCGGTCGACTTCCTATCCAACATCCTGCTCTTCATACCGTTGGGCGCGGGGGCGGCCACGTGGTTGGTGTCACGTAATCGGAGCGGCTGGCTATCCTGGGTGCCGGTGATCCTTGGAGCCATTACTCTCTCAGTTAGTATCGAATGCGTTCAGGTCCTCCTTCCATCCCGTAACCCGTCGTCCGCCGACATTTTTGCCAACACCTTGGGGATGCTGGTGGGGATGCGCTGGGGGAGGACCGGAGCCCGCATCCTCTGCATCGGTGGCTCGCGGCTGCTCAACTCCCTCACCTTGCCGGTTCTCGGTGTACTCCTGCTAATTCATGTTGTCGGTGTATTCTTTCTTTTTCGCACAGCGGAGGAGCGGTCGGCGATAACCAACTGGGATGTGTCCTACCCTCTCCAATGCGGCAACGAAGCCACGGCCAACCGGCCCTGGAAGGGCCGTCTGCGTGAGTTGCGTATCTGGGACCGGGTGATGGATCCCGCCTCCCCCGATTCCAATCCCACAGAGGGCCTGCTCTGCCACTACGAACTTGCCGGGCCCGACGACCGGGGGGATCAGACGGGACATCTGCCGGAGTTTCACTGGCAAGGGACGCCTCCAGCGGCTCCCGCCTCACCGGGGGTGTCTTTGGCGGCCGGCCACTGGCTGTCCTCCCCGGGCGCGGGAAAGAAGCTGAGCCAAGGTCTCCAGGATACCGGTCACTTCACCATCAGGCTCAGGTGTGCGACTGCGGACACCGGCCAGACAGGACCCGCGCGCATCGTTTCCCTGTCAAGGGACCCCTACCACCGGAACTTCACTCTGGGACAGGCAGGCCGGGACCTGGTTGTCCGGCTGCGAACTCCTCTCACCGGGGAAAACGGAACCCAACTTGAACTTAACATCCCCGGCGTGTTTGCCGACGGTGGTTGGCAAACGCTGACCGTGACCTACGATGGCAAGGCTGTTGCGGTCACCGACGGCCAGGGTCAAACTCTTGGGAAACTGGAGCTTTTTTATGGGGGCGTTCTGGGGGGAACGGCCATCAAGATTAATGAGGATGACCAGTTTGGATACAAAGCGGTCTTCTGGAGTGTGGTCTGGGCGCCGGCGATTCTCCTGGCGGTCCTGATGGGGCGGCGGCGGTTCTTCGCCATTCAGGGGTCCTTGAGCATTCCCTAACGGAGAAAAAAGAGGCCCGGGACATAGCCCCGGGCCTCACGCGAATGATGCAGGAAGCGACTACCGGAACAGGCTCTTGACCGAACCCCAGTTCATCTCGTCGTTGTCGACGGGAGCTTCGATGGTCACGGTGACCGGGCAACCGGCGCCCGTGTAGGTGTCCACGCCGAGGTAGTACACGCCGTCGGCTTCGACCACGTAGGAAATCAATTCCTGGGCGCCCGAGCAGCAATTGTCCGAGCCAACCACGCAGGAGGTGAACGGATCCGCACAGTCGGTGAACAGGTACAGGGCCATGTCGCAGTCCCCGTCTTCCATGACCGTGAAAACCTGGCCGGCTGTCAGGGTGACCTTGTAGAAAGCGTCCGGGCCGGGGGTGGTGAAGCCGGTGCAGCTTCCGGAACCCTGGTTCGAGACGTTGGTGAATCCGCCGTCCATCAAGTCCACGTCGAAGATGGCCAGGCCCTGCTCCTGCAGGTCGATGGCGCCTTCACAAACGTCGTTGACCGGGGGAGGAACGACGATGATTTCGTCCATCGTCAGGATGTAGGTCCCGGTGCCAGTGCCGTAGTGGGAAACCATCAGGTAGTAGGTCGTGTTGCCCACCAGGGCAACTTCAAACATGCTGTAGAGGCCGTCGCCGCCGTCATCGTCGAATTCCAGTTCGGTGAGGCAATCGTCGGCGTACAGGTACATCTTGGTGTCGCCCGCGTCGCCGGCAGCGGTCTCGAAGCGGAAGGTGCCGTCGGCCGTGATGAAGACTTCGTAGTAGTCCAGGTCGCCTTCGACATCGATGGCGGAATCGTAGACGTCACCACCGGTGATGATGTTAAAGTTGTCCGAGGCGTCCTGGCAGGTGTCGTTGGGTTCGACTTCGACCAGGTTGACCAGAGCCTTGGAGGCTTCCACGGGTTTCTCGAGAACCGGCTTGGCGATGGCCAGACCACTGATGAGGCAGAGAGTGCAAAGCACGAATAGCAAGGTACGCATGGGTTTCCCCTCGGTAGGAAGTTTGTGTTTTTTAGATGGACGCACATCGCCAAAGGACGGGATTCCAGAGCCCTCTCCCCCAATGCCGCATCCGATCTGCTATGAGGCAATCGTATCAAATCACAACCAAAAATTCAACACATAAGATTTTTTGTTTCAAGGGCCAGGATGTCTGGAGAAACGAGACGGGATTGCAATAGTGATCACGTATAGTTCACGGGGAAGGCTAATTCCGGGTATAACCGCCTGTATGGGTTGCTAAAATATTTAGATAGTTTGAAGATTTGACCTTTGGCATCAATCCCGGTGGACAAAATTTCAGGTTTGTGATAGTCTGACCTCTGAAGGTTGGTTTTACCGCGAATCCAATGGGGGAGGGACTTACGCGGACCCAGTTGCATATATTGCTGGCCGGCGTTGGCCTTGTTGTGGGCTGGTGCCGGTTTTTATCCATTTCCCCCCTTCTCCATCTTTTCATCCCGCCTCACCATTTTCATCCAGCCTCGGGAGATCGGCCATGATACTCCGCGCCATCGTCTGCCTGTTATTGACCTTGCTTGTGGTCTTGTATTCGCCGGCCGTGCAGGCCACCAAGATTATCGAAATGAACCCGGAAGAGCTGGCGGTCCAAGCGACCGAGGTGGTCCGGGGCACGGTAATCCGGGTGGGATCGTTCAAGAACGACTCGGGCACCAAGATTTTCACCGAGACCATTATTGCCGTCGAGGAGTCCTACAAGGGGACTGCCGCCGATGAAGTCCGGCTGGTGCAGCTGGGCGGGGAGGTGGACGGGGTGCGGGTGACCGTTCACGGCGCCCTGAACTGGACCCAGGGAGAGGAAGTCCTAGTCTTTCTGGAGCCCTACCAGGACGGCAGTTTTCACGTGGCCGGCTTTTCCCAGGGAAAATTCAAGATCGAGCGCGATCCCTCGACGGGAAGCGCCTTTGTCACCAGGCCCGACCTGCCGGAAGTGGAGCTGGTGGGAGACGATGGCCATACCCATTCTCAGGGGCAAGAGGTCACCCGGGTGTCCCTGGACCAGTTCCTGACTCAGGCCCTCGGTGACGATTACGTGCCTCGCAATCGATAAAGGCGTCCTCGATTCGGTTCGGACGCAGATTTGACTACGCGCTATGCTTCGGGGGGATAATCATGAAGACGGTAAAGATATTGGGATTGCTGGCCCTGGTTCTTACGATGGCCATGGCGCCAAGAATCGCGGTTGCCCAGTACCCGGATTGCACGGGAATGGGTGACAACCTGGTGGGCCTGGTGTGGTCCAACGGGGAATTCAGTATCGACGGACCGCCGAATCAACCCCAAAGCGCCACCCTGTACCTGTTCAACGTCACGGGGGAGGCGGTAAACGCCTTTGAACTGGATCTGGATTATCCCGAAAATGGGTTGTTTACCCTCGAAGCCACCCTCCCGCCCGGCGCCATCAACGTGGGCCAGCAGCACGGTGAATTTATCGTCGGGCTGGCCGAGGACATCTTCCCTGACGCCAATGGCGCGCTCCCGCTGATCGAATTCCAGTTCCTTCCAGTGGTGGACACCCAGATGGATTTCTTTGCCGGGATGACCAGCGCTCCTTCCATCCCGGGGAACATGGCCTTTCAGGTGGATGGTGCCCTGGTGCCCATGTTTGCCGTGGGTGGGCCGGGTGAACCCATCGGGAATCTCAACGGGCCTCCCCTGAACTACTGTATTCCCGGGGGGAATCTGCAGCCTGCCGTCGACGATATTCCCTCGCAGACCATTGCCGAGGGAGCGAACTTCACCTCCATCAACCTGGATGACTTTGTCAACGATCCGGACAACGAGGACTTTGAAATCACCTGGACGGTCACCGGCAACATCGATCTGATCGTCGACATCTCCGCCAACCGCGTGGCGACCGTCACGGTCCCCGATGCCGAGTGGAACGGCAGTGAAACGCTCATTTTCCGGGCCACCGATCTCGGTGGCCGCTTCGACACGGACAACGCCGTCTTCACCGTCACCGGGATCAACGACCCTCCGGCCGTAGGGGACATCCCTGGCCAGACCATCAACGAGGGGCAGCTGTTCTCGACCATCAATCTGGATGATTTTGTCTTCGACCCCGACAACCTGCCTGCCGACATGAACTGGACCGCAGAAGGCCAAATCGAATTGACCGTTGATATCGACGTCAATCGGGTGGCGACCATCACTGCTCCCGACCTCGATTGGAACGGCAGTGAATTGATCACTTTCGTGGCCACGGATCCCGGCCAGCTTTCCAACGGCCAAGGGGCGGGTTTTACGGTGTTGGCGGTCAATGACGCTCCG
>RCNG010001853.1_pt1 | contig 10569 bp, 11 predicted proteins | sample 2041371 | NCBI WGS metagenome assembly RCNG01 (sample SAMN09708227, study PRJNA481090) | Marine sediment metagenome, whole genome shotgun sequencing project. | biome: marine sediment; feature: ocean; material: sediment; isolation source: Sewage treatment plant 1 marine sediment (STP1) ... | reverse complement strand
TGCCAGGGCACCCAGGATGGCATCATCTGAAGAAAAATTTTCCAAATGCCCGATAGCATCTTCGTATTGTTTCATGTTCAAATATGCCATGCCTGCAGAATAATTTGCCAGGTTGGCCGCTTTTGTCCCTTTATATTCGTCGATTATATCCAGAAAACCATATTTCCCTTCGGCTCCATTTAATGCTAAAGCAAACAATGAATCCTTTTCCGTTGTATTGTTTAAAGCCTGATCAAAATATTGTTGAGGATAAAAAAGTTCATTGGCGGCATTTGCCTCTTTAGGCTTCTGAATGAACTGATTATAAGCAAGATAACCCAACACAGCTATAGCAATCACACCTATCAGGCCAAGGATATAATTTTGATTTTTGGCCACCCATTGTTCAGATCTGGAGGCACTTTCATCCAGGCTACTAAAAACCTCAGCTGTCGCACTTTGCTTAGAATCTAATTCTCTTTCTTCGGCTTTGTTTTTAGGCTTGTAACCCCTTTTCTTATATGTTGCCATCTTTATATTTATTGGTCGCGCAAAAATAAAGTTTTTATCTAAAACCAAAAGCCAAATTATTCGTTATTTTTCAATAATTTGCACCTTCCATGTTTATTGCCAAATTACCTTCCCAATGTTTCTGAAGAATTTATCACTGGTTAACTACAAAAATTTTGAGGCGCAGCAATATGAATTCGATTCCAAAACGAATTGTTTAGTTGGTGATAACGGTAAAGGAAAAACCAATGTACTTGATGCTATTTACCACCTGGCATTTGGCAAAAGTTACTTCAATCCCATGGCCAGTCAGAATATAAGACACGGAGAGGAATTCTTTATCATTGAAGGTACTTTTAAACTCAAAGACAGGAACGAAAAGATTGTTTGCAGCCTCAAAAAAGGCATGAAAAAGATCATAAAACGAAATAATAAAGTATATGATCGCTTATCTGATCATATTGGTCTGTTACCTTTAGTTATTATTTCCCCAGCCGACAGAGATTTAATTCTTGAGGGAAGTGATACCAGAAGAAAATTTGTGGACAGCGTTATATCACAGTCAGATAAGGAGTATCTGCAAACACTTCTTAAATACAATAGAATAATTCAACAGCGTAATACCCTTCTGAAATATTTTGCGGCCAACCATTCTTTTGACCAGGCAACAATTTCTGTTTATAACGAGCAGCTAAACGGCTTTGGAACAAGCATTTTCCAAAAACGGGCGGCTTTTATCGAGGATTTTATTCCTATTTTTAAAGAACAATACCTGGCAATTTCCGGCGGACATGAATTGGTTAACGTGCATTATGAAAGCAAATTATTCGCACAAGATTTTTTATCACTCCTTGAAAGCAATATTGAAAAAGACAGGGCATTGCAATACACCTCCACAGGAATTCATAAGGATGATCTTCGCTTTGAAATTGAAGATTATCCAATAAAGAAATTTGGTAGTCAGGGCCAGCAAAAATCATTTTTAATCGCTTTAAAGTTTGCTCAGTTTCATTTTCTAAAGGCACATGCAGGAACTAACCCGATAATGCTTTTGGATGATATCTTTGACAAATTGGATGAGAATAGAGTAAAACATATTATTACCTTAGTTGATAATGAAAATTTTGGGCAAATATTTATTAGTGATACGCATCCGGAGCGGACGGAAAATGTTGTGAAATCTATTCATCAATCATATAAAATTTTTAAATTGTAGTATGCGTAAGCTGGTTTCTTTGCTGCTGTTTTTATGCTTTCTGGCATGTTCTGAAAAAATATCCGTTTCAGATTTAAATCATATCAACGGATATTGGGAAATTGAAGAAGTTAAATTTCCCGATGGAGAAAGCAAAGAATATAACGTAAATATGACTATTGATTATTTTGAATATAATAATATGAAAGGTTTTCGTAAGAAAGTACAACCCAAATTTGATGGAACTTATATTACTTCCAATGATGCAACCTCATTCCAAATAAATGAAAGAGATGGTTTTTTTTGGATGAGTTACCAGAATGACCTAAGTTCATGGGAAGAGCAAATAACTAAGATTACTACAACCCATATGGTTGTCAAAAATAAAGAAGGCCTGTATTATCATTACAGACGATTTCAGTCCATCAATGTTAAAGAATAATGGCTAAAGAAAAAAATCAACATTCCCTGAGTGAAGCTTTGAATTTATTTATTAAAGAAAATAAATTGCAGAAAGGTTTAGACAAGGTTATGGTCAAGAAAGCCTGGGAGAAGATAATGGACAACGGAGTGAATAACTACACTACCGCAGTAGAGCTGCGCAATGATACGCTTTATGTCTCACTTTCATCTTCTGTATTACGAGAAGAACTAAGTCATGGAAAATCCAAAATCATTGATATGATCAATCAAGAAATGAAGAAGGACCTGGTCAAAAATATTGTATTAAGGTAAGCGGTAAGTTTTATTTATGGTTTTTTCGTACTATTCTCTTTAGTAAATTTCCCTGCCTGAAAAATGGAAACTTCCTTCTATAGCAGCGTTTTCATCACTATCTGAACCGTGTATTGCATTCTCACCTATATCTTTAGCGAATAATTTTCGAATAGTTCCTTCAGCAGCTTCCATAGGATTTGTAGCCCCTATTAAGGCTCTAAAGTCATCTACTGCATTATCCTTCTCTAAAATAGCAGAAACAATAGGTCCTCTTGTCATAAACTGAATCAACTCACCAAAAAAGGGTCGGTCATGGTGAATGGCATAAAACTGCTGGGCATCACGCCTGCTCAACTGAGTATATTTCATAGCTATGATCTTGAAACCTGCAGATGTAATTTTTTCTAAAATGGCTCCAATATGTCCATTTTCAACTGCATCTGGTTTAATCATTGTAAAAGTTCTGTTAGCTGTCATTTATAAAATTTTGGGCAAAAATACATTTTCTTATAGCAAACCACAACATTAATAATTCTGTCTTATCTCAAGAGGCACAATCCCTTCATTTTCAATGATTTGTAATTGAACTTCCTTTGTAATCAAATTCAACTTTACCAGTCCAAAACTCTCTTTAGCAATAACATTACCCAGTCGATACGGATTGGGTTCCCCGGAAAAATCTGAATAGCTGTGTGTAAGTCCGCTACTGGTAAAATCTATTAATGGATAGGAAAGTCCAGGAATATCAATTTTGGAAAACTCAGAAATATGGCGATCCCCTGAAAGGATAATTACCCCCTTGGCCTTAGAATCCGCCAGTAATTGTTTAAATCTATCAACTTCATGGGGAAAATTCCCCCAACATTCAAAACCGTGCTCATTGGACAAGAACTGAATACTACTTACAACCAGATTAAAATCGGCATCCGTATTATTCAACTCATTGTTAAGCCATTTCCATTGTGTTTCTCCAAGCAGGGTGCCCTCTCCATATTGGTTTGGCTTATAACGTTTCTCAGTTTCTGTGTCCGGTGTTAAGGCCGTTCTAAAATATCGAGTATCTAAAACTATTATCTTTATTTTACCCAGACTTCCGCTATAGTCATAAGCAAAATAAACGCCATCCTGAGTACGTCTAGGATGATATGCCGGTACGTTCATAAAATCTAAAAAAGCCTGTTGGCTTTGTTTTTTAGAAACATATTCTGTGCCTCCATCATTTAATCCATAGTCATGATCGTCCCAGGTTCCTATTACCTGCGTCCTTTTTTTTAATTTTTTATAGCCCGAAACCTTATTTTGGGCACTATATAGTTGTCTTATTTCCGTTACATCTTCTGAGTCAGCGTAAATTATATCACCCCCCCAAATCCATAATAAGGGATTTGCTTCTTTTATGTCATCCCACAAAAGATTTTTCAGGTTATGCCTATTACAAGAACCAAAAGCAATTGTAATTTCCGCATCCGGAACAGCTGTTTTAACCGATTTTTTTTTGGTGGCACAACCGAAGGCAAAAGCAAACACTATTACAACAACGAATGATTTATACATGAATCAAATGATTTAGCAAACAAAAATAAACTTTTATAAAAAGGAATATTAGTCCGTCATAAGAATACTTTTAGATCTATTTTAAAGCTGGTTAAATGAAGTATTCTACCAGCCCTTACTTTTGCAATTACCGGTATTGGGAATTTCCAATTTAATTGTATCTTTGCGCGCATGAATTCTGAGGATGTAAAGGCCTTAAAAGCACTGCTTTCAAAGCCACTAAGAATAGTTATTGTGCCACATAAAAACCCTGATGGTGATGCTATTGGCTCTTCGCTGGGTTTATGGCATTATCTTAAGTCAATTGGACATGAAGTAAGGGTAATTGTCCCCAATGATTATCCCAAGTTCCTAAAATGGATGCCTGGCACTAACGAAGTCCTTAATTTCGAAAGAGATAACGCTGCAGCTGTTAAATTCCTTAATAGCGCAGACATTTGTTTTACTCTGGATTTTAATCAACTCGGAAGAGTTGGACAAATGACGCCGATACTGGAAGGTTTGCAAGCCACTTTTATAATGATAGACCATCATCAGGCTCCCGATAATTACGCCCAAATAACATATTCAGATTCAAAAATGAGTTCTACGTCTGAAATGGTTTTTAATTTTATTAGTTCTCTGGGTGATGTCGACAAGATTACAAGTGAAATAGCCGATTGTTTGTATGCCGGAATTGTTACAGACACAGGTTCTTTTAAGTATTCGTCAACAACCAGTAAAACACATCAAGTTGTAGCTGAGCTGATTAATAAAGGGGCAAATAATTTTGAAGTGCAAAATCAAATATTTGATACGAACACCCCTAGTAGGTTACAACTCTTAGGTTGTGCGCTAAAAAACATGGTCATCCTAAAGGAGTATAACACTGCATATACCAGTTTGAGTCAGGAAGAATTGGATACCCATAATTATAAAAAAGGAGATACCGAAGGTTTTGTAAATTATGGCCTTACGCTTCAAAATATTCGATTTGCGGTTATTTTTATTGAGAATAAAGAAGAAAAAATTATTAAGATTTCATTTCGTTCTGAAGGAAATTTCTCCGTTAATGAATTTGCTAGAAATCACTTTCATGGAGGTGGGCATACCAATGCGGCAGGAGGAAGAAGTGAAAGCAATATAAAGAGTACAATAAAGCATTTCGAAGCGTTATTGGAAAACTATAAAGACCAGCTAAGCAAATGAAGAACCTCCTTTATGTAATACCAATCATATGTCTTATTGCTTGTGGCGAACCTGAACCCAGGCGGCCCGTTAAAACTCAGTCCGGAAGTCTTATTAATGCCTCAGTTCAACGGAATATAGAATTGTTAAACCAGGAGGAACAGATTATTCAACAAATCATAGCAAATGATACTCTTCATCACTATCTGGCATCGGCCACAGGATCCTGGTACTTTTATAGTGCTATAAATGAGGAAAGTGATTACACTCCCCTTTCTGATGATTTGGTGACTCTTAATTACAATTTAGTTAGTCTTCAGAATGATACCATCTATTCTATGGAGAACATAGGGACAATAGAGTATAAAGTAGATAAACAGGATGTATTTCCAGGCCTGCGTAGCAGCGTAAAACTTCTTAAAGAAAATGAAACGGCTACTTTCTTTTTTCCCTCTGCCATGGCATATGGCTATCACGGTGATAATAACAAAATTGGACCTAACGTAGCACTAAAGTCCACCATTAGCATTCTAAAAATTGATAAACAAAAAGAAAATCCTGATAATTAAATTTTAAAAAATGAAAAAAATAGTTGTAATTTTTTTAATTGGCTTATCAGCATTAACAAGCTGTACATCAAGTAAGTACCGGGATCTGGGAGATGGTTTATTCGCAGATATAAATACCAGCCAGGGAGACATCATTATAAAGCTCGAAATGGAAAAAACTCCTGTAACGGTGGCTAATTTCGTTTCCCTTGCAGAAGGTAACAATCCCTTTGTAAGTGAAGAGTATAAAGACCGTAAGTACTATGATGGTACAATTTTTCATAGAGTCATTAAAGATTTTATGATTCAGGGAGGTGATCCTACTGGTACAGGTAGTGGTAACCCGGGGTATAGGTTTAAAGATGAATTCAATGATTCCCTGGTACATGATAGGGCAGGTATTATTTCCATGGCTAATTCGGGACCAAAAACCAATGGAAGTCAGTTTTTCATAACTCATAAAGAGACACCTTTCCTAAATGGTAAACACAGTGTTTTTGCAGAAGTCGTATCGGGAATGGATGTTGTAGATTCCATTGCAAATGTAAAAATCTATACAGAACCCAACAAAAAGGACAAACCCGTAGTTGATGTAGTAATAAATTCCATGAACATAGTTAGAAATGGAAAAGAAGCCAAGGATTTTGATGCTGTACAAGTGATGACAGATTATTTTGCGGAGGAAGAGGCTCTTATTGCGGCTATGGCCAAGGTTAAAACCGATTTCGAAGCAGAAATAAAACAACAACAGGAACTTGCAAAAGAGCTCCCGTCTGGTTTAAAAATTATTAGCCTAAAAGAAGGAACTGGTGCTAATCCAAAAATTGGTGATAAAGTATTAGTGTATTATGCTGGCTGGCTGGCAGATGGAACTCTTTTCGACAGTAATTATGAAGAAATTGCTATCAAGTTTGATAAATTCGATGAAAGAAGAAAAGAAGGAGGAGGTTATGAGGCCTTTCCCATGGATTACAGTCCGGATTCAAGGCTCGTAGCCGGTTTTAAAGAGGGTTTATTAGGTATGAAAATTGGAGACAAAATCAGGATATTTATTCCACCACATTTGGGTTATGGCGAACAAGGTGGAGGTCCAATCCCTCCAAACGCTGATCTCATTTTTGACCTGGAAATTATAGGTATAGCCGAGTAAAAAAAGGGCCCGAAAATTTTCGGGCCTTTTTTATTTAAGGTGTATTCTTTAAAATCTGTAATAGAAAGGTCCAAAACTTCTTTACGGAAGAGATACTTACTCTTTCATCCGGAGAATGCGCACCTTTAATGGTAGGCCCGAAACTTATCATATCCATTTCAGGGTAATTTTTTCCGAGAATACCGCATTCCAATCCGGCATGACAGGCTACTACTTGCGGTTTTTCATTAAAAAGTATTTCGTACTGATCTTTAAGTACTTCCAATATCTCAGAATTCGTATTTGGACTCCAACCCGGATATTCTCCTGTTAAAGTAACCGTACAATCTGCAAGCTCAAAAACGGATTTGAGAGAATTAGCCAAATCAATTTTGGCCGTATCTACGGAAGATCTGGTTAGACAACCAATCCTAATCTTCCCGGATTGGACTTCAATTCTGGCGATGTTATTGGAAGTTTCCACCAAATCGGGAATTGCTGCGCTCATTGCATAAACACCGTTATGAGCTCCATATACAGCTCTTATAATTTTATCCTGAGCGGTTTTCTCCATCATCTTTCCCGGCATTTTAACTTTGTTCAGGCTAATATCCAGATTGGATTCAATAAATGAATTCTCACTTTTAATGTTCTGTACCCACTCGGTTATTTTGATTTCAAAATCTTCTTTTAGGTCTGCCCTTAAAACAACTGTTGCAAAACTCTCGCGAGGAATAGCATTCCTCAAACTTCCTCCATCAATTTGTGACACTCCAATACCGAATTCTTCTGTACTTTTAAACAAAAGACGGTTCATTATTTTATTTGCATTCCCAAAACCTCGGTGTATGTCCATACCACTATGTCCGCCGTGTAATCCTTTAACGCTTATGCCGTATGCAATCGACTCTTTTGGCACTGTTTGTTCCTCATAGGTTCTGGTAGCTGTAATATCTATCCCGCCGGCGCATCCAATGTCTATCTCGTCATCTTCTTCTGTGTCTAAATTCAATAAAATCTGACCTTTGAGGACACCTCCTTTTAGTCCCATTGCCCCCGTCATACCTGTTTCTTCATCAATAGTGAACAAGGCTTCAAGAGGGGGATGTGGAATATCATGGCTTTCTAGTAAACTCATAATCGCTGCTACTCCCATCCCGTTATCTGCACCAAGAGTTGTTCCCCTGGCTCTAACCCAATCACCATCCACATACATCTCAATTCCCTGAGTATCAAAATTAAAATCTGTAGCGGAATTTTTTTGATGCACCATGTCTAAATGTGATTGAAGTGTAATTGTTTTACAATCTTCCATTCCAAGCGATGACTCTTTTCTGATAATAACATTGCCTACTTCATCTTTAAAGGTCTCTAACTGCAAAGACCTGCCAAAATTCAGCATGAATTCAATTACTTTTTCTTCCTTCTTGGAAGGACGCGGTACCGCATTAAGTTTTGAGAAATTATTCCAGATTCTCTTTGGTTCTAATTGTTCTATTTCTTGGTTCATAATTTAATTTAAAAGATCAAAAATACATATTGAAAATTAACCTAGCGAGATAATTGTTATTTTTGAATTCATGAATAATAAGTTGAAGAATGGGATTGCATTATCAATTATCCCGCAAATAATAATAGTCAAGTGGCTCGGCAGTTACCCGGAACTTATTGAAAATTATTACAGCAAAGGCCTATATCCCCTTATTTCACACTTTTTTCGGATAGCTTTTGGATGGTCCCCATTATCCATTGGCGATCTAATTTACACCATCCTCATAATACTTGCCATCCGGTATGTAATTATCAAAAGAAATCAAATAAGAAAAAACCTGAAACTTTTCTTTAGAGATATAGTTTTAATACTTTCCGTAGCCTACTTCACATTTCATCTCATGTGGGGTTTCAATTATTACCGTGTGCCGCTTTCTCAAACACTTGACCTAAAAGACACCTATACGACCAATGAATTGATAAGGTTCACAGAAAAGCTCATAAAAAGGACGAATAAACTTCAGTATGAAGTGACTTCAGATAGTTCACTAATAGTAAATATCCCGTATAATCAAAAGGAAATCTTTCAAAAGACCTTGGAGGGGTACACAAAACTCGGAATCAGGTATTCTTTTTTTAGTTACAAGGATCCAAGTTTAAAGAAATCTATTTTTAGTACTCCCCTTACTTATATGGGATATGGAGGCTATCTTAATCCTTTTACAAATGAGGCGCAGGTGAATAGTAAAATACCTAATTTCAGATTTCCGGTGATTACGGGGCATGAAATAGGACATCAAGTTGGTTATTCTGCAGAAAACGAAGTTAATTTTATAGGCTACCTCGTTACCGCCAATAATAAAAATATTTACTTTAAGTATTCTGCCGCAGCATATGCTCTTAGTTATTCATTAAGTGAAATAAAATTAAGAGATGAAGCGAAATTTCGTGAATTATATTCCAGCTTAAACCGGGGTGTTCAAAAAAACTACGAAGAGTTGAATAAATTTTGGCTGGCCTATAAAAATCCTTTTGAACCTGTGTTTAAGTCAATTTTTAATACATTTCTGAAAGTTAACAACCAGGAAGAGGGGATAAAAAGTTATAGACTTATTGTTACACTCTTGGTTACATATGATATAAAATATCCGATGGAATGAGTGCCTTAATCGATTTTTAGGTAATAAAGTGGATGCTTCTGATATTCTTAACTTTACTCTTGTTTCCTTCAACTGTTTTACCGCCAACCGGCATGGAATAACAGGAATCCGGTTTTAAAGCTTCAGAAAGGGTAACGCTCTCAAATTGCACAATGTTTTTAACTTCTTTTATTCTTTTCCTTCGTTGGCATGCCAGGTTAATGCTTTTGAAAATATGATATTATTTGCTTCCATCCAATCGGCATATCGTATCTATTTAACATTGTCCGACTTTTCCCTAATTCTTCTATTTTTGTCCTATGAACAAAGTTAAGCAGATTAGTAGTTTACAAAATCCTTTGGTTAAAAGAGTATTCCTATTAAAGGAAAAATCACGTGAACGTAGAAATTCTGGCCTATTTGTATTGGAAGGACAGCGAGAATTTGAATTGGCATGTAAAGGCGGTTATACTATTCAGATTGTCTTTTTTTGCCCCAATATTATTTCTGAAGAAAAAGTAAGGCTAATTATTGCCCAGCTTGAGAAATCTCCAGAATTAATAGAAGTTACACAGGAGATTTACCAAAAAATAGCCTATCGCGAAAGTACGGAGGGAATTGTTGCTATTGCCTGTTCAAAAAATCACAATCTGAATGATATTTCATTTAGGAATAAAAACCCATTGATATTGATTGCGGAAGCACCGGAAAAACCTGGAAATGTTGGTGCTTTATTAAGAACTGCGGATGCAGCTAAATTAGATGCTGTAATTATTGTAAATAGCAAGGGTGATCTTTATAATCCAAATATAATCAGGGCCAGCGTTGGATGCCTTTTTACTGTAAATGTTGCAACTGGAAAAACTCAGGAGGTAATCAATTTTTTAAAAAAGAATAAAATAACTATTTATTCAGCCACCTTGTCAGCTTCATGTAACTATACCGAAGTGGATTTTAAGAAACCTTGTGCCATTGCGGTAGGTGCCGAGGCTACCGGACTCACATCAGGGTGGTTGCAGGAATCCGATCAGAATATAATAATACCAATGCAAGGTGAGATAGATTCCATGAATGTTTCTGTATCGGCTGCAATTCTTATCTTTGAGGCAAAGCGGCAAAGAGAATTTCTTTAAGATTATA
>RCNG010001852.1_pt1 | contig 10569 bp, 7 predicted proteins | sample 2041371 | NCBI WGS metagenome assembly RCNG01 (sample SAMN09708227, study PRJNA481090) | Marine sediment metagenome, whole genome shotgun sequencing project. | biome: marine sediment; feature: ocean; material: sediment; isolation source: Sewage treatment plant 1 marine sediment (STP1) ... | reverse complement strand
AAGCCCCGTGACCACTACCAAAGGCCGCCTGGCCATCCTCCTGGTCTTTCTTTTGCTGTACGTCCCTTTTGTGACCCTCAACGGTTTTCAGATGGCCGATGAGCGGAGCATCGATCTGCCCTCGTTCTACTTCGCAGCTGACGTTACCTTCAACGACCACGAATCCCCCTACCGGGTAGGCGCCTGGGACGATCTTCAGAAGCAGTTGCAACAGAAGGTTTTCCCGTTCCTGTACCCGCCACCGAGTTTGCTGTTTTTCTGGCCCTTTTCCTGGTTTTCCTATGATCAGGTCAAGACCGGGCTGCTGGTGGTCAACCATCTTGGGTTTTTGTATCTACTCTATTTGCTGTTATTCCGGATCCTGAAACTGCCGTCACTGTGGAAACGCGCCCAAAATGATGAATCCGATTTCCCGCCCTGGCTATTCCTGGCGGTGTTGGTCCTCTACGCCTTGGTTTTCCATCCCATTGCCGTGACGATGAACCACGGTCAGGTCAATATTCTGGTGATGGTCCAGATCTGCCTGTTCTGGGTCTGGTTGCGCGAAGGCAAGCACCCCGCGGTGACCGCCTTGCCGCTGGCCATGGCGATCATCCTGAAGACCTATCCCGTCATTTTCCTGCCCCTGCTGCTGATCCGCAGGCAGTACCTGGTCGCCGCCTGGGCCCTGGGTTACACGGTGACGATGACGCTGGTGAGTCTGGTGGTCTTACCCCACGGAACCTGGGGCGACTGGATGAACTCGGTGCTTCCCACCGGCGGTTACGGGAAAATTCCCTACCATCTGTTTTCGCCGGCCTTGCCCTGGAACCAGAGCATCAACGGGTTCACCTCGCGACTGTTCCTGCATCCGGACTACGCGGTGACGGTCAATGCCGCGGCGGCCAGATGGGTGCCCTCGGTGTTGGCGGTCCTGGTCATCGCCGCCTTGGTCTGGGTGAGTCTGCGCCTGAACAAAAAGGCACCGAACACCTTTGGTGACGAAGAAATCGCCCTGGTGCTGACAACCGTTTTCCTGGTGGCTCCGTTGTCCTGGGAACACCACCTCGTTTTCGTGCTGCCGGCCGCCCTGTTTGCGGTGATCCACCTGCTGGAGGGACGCCTTTCGATCGGCCCCGCCATTGCCGTGGGGCTGGCCGCCGGCATCGTGGCCTGGCCGCTGAAATATCTTTTCGAGATCCAGGGCCAAGGGGCCCTGAATCTGCTGGTTTCGGTGAAGTTCTTCGCCGCGGTTGTCCTGTGGGCGTTTCTTTTGATCCGACTCTGGCGGCCCCGACCGGCCCGAGGGTAAACTTCCCTCCCACGGAAAATTAGGTTAACTTCCACGGATTCCGGAAACATTCTGAATAATCAGCCCACCCGTGTCCGAAAGGCCACCCAGCGTCATGAACGATGACAAGAACATGGAAACGAATGCCGAAGAAGCCGGCGAGAACCTGGATTTCATCCGCACCATGGTCAAGGCCGACGTGGAAGCCGGCGTCAACGATGGTCGCGTTCAAACGCGTTTTCCTCCCGAGCCCAACGGCTATCTGCACATCGGACACTCGAAGGCCATCCTGCTGAGCTACAGCATCGCCCAGGAATTCGGCGGCAAGTTCAACCTGCGCTTCGACGATACAAATCCCGAGAAGGAAGATGTCGAGTACGTCGACTCCATCAAGGAAGATCTGCGCTGGCTGGGGGCCGACTGGGAGGACCGCGAGTTCTACGCCTCCGATTATTTCGACACGCTTTACGAGTGGGCCCAGCACCTGATCCGCGAGGGTAAGGCTTACGTGTGCAGTCTGGGCGAAGCGGAGATCAGGCAGTACCGCGGCACGGTGACCGAGGCCGGCATCGACAGCCCCGATCGGAATCGTCCCATTGAAGAAAGCTTGGATCTGCTCGAACGGATGAAGGCCGGCGAGTTTGACGAGGGGGCCTACACCCTGCGCGCGAAGATCGACATGGCGCACGCAAACATGAAGATGCGTGATCCGTTGATCTACCGCATCCGCAAGGTGCCCCACCACCGCACGGGCGACAAGTGGAACATCTATCCGCTGTACGACTTCGCGCACGGGCAAAGTGACGCCATAGAAGGCATCACCCACTCGCTGTGCACACTCGAATTCGAGGTCAACCGGCCATTGTACGACTGGTTCATCCAGAACCTGCCCGTGCCCTTCGAACCCCATCAGACCGAGTTTGCCCGGTTGAACCTGACTTATACTGTCATGAGCAAGCGCAAGCTGCTGCAGCTGGTGCAGGACGAGGTTGTGGAAGGCTGGGATGATCCCCGCATGCCGACCATCAGCGGGTTGCGCCGACTGGGCTACACGTCGGAGTCGATCCGAAGATTCGCTGACACCGTCGGCATCGCCAAACGCAACTCGACGGTGGACCTCGACCTTTTGAAATGGTCGTTGCGCGAAGAGCTCAACCGCACCGCTAACCGGGTGATGGCGGTGTTGCGGCCCCTGAAGGTCGTGATCACCAATTATCCCGAGGGCCAGGTGGAGGACATCGAGTGCGTGAACAACCCCGAGGATGAAAACGCCGGCACCCGCATGGTGCCGTTCTCCCGCGAGCTGTGGATCGAGCGGGACGACTTCCGCGAGGAAGCTCCGCGAAAGTTCTTCCGACTCAAGCCGGGCAAGGAAGTGCGGCTCAAGCACGCCTATTTCATCACCTGCGACGAGGTGATCAAGGACGACAGCGGCGAAATCGTGGAGCTTCGTTGTAGCTATGATCCCGCGTCGCGCGGCGGTCAGTCGCCCGACGGCCGCAAGGTCAAGGGCACCCTGCACTGGGTCTCGGCCCAGCACGCGGTCGAAGCCGAGGTCAGGCTTTACGACAACCTGTTCAAGGAGCCGTTCCCCGAAGAGGGCGGCAACTTCATGGACAACCTGAATCCCGAATCGCTGGAAATCCTGACCGACGCCAAGCTGGAACCCGGCCTGGCAGGTAAGGAATCCGGTTACCGCTGTCAGTTCATGCGGCAGGGGTATTTCTGCATCGACAGCAAGGACTCAAAACCCGACAAGATGGTCTTCAACCGGACCGTCACCCTGAAGGACTCCTGGGCGAAGCTGGAAAGCAAGGGCAAGACGGGATGATGACAGTTCGAATTGGGCTACTCCTGATACTCCTGGTCATTATTTCAGGGACCGCCACCGCCCAGATGGGCATGGGTGGTGGCGAAGGCGCCTACGCCCTGGAAGAAGGCGAGCGCAATCTCAAGTTCGCGGGCATCCCTATTCCGGGCTACAGCGATGTGCTGGGATTCAACGTGGCCATCGTCGTCATGGCCTACTACAAGATGGACCGCAACGACGCCGACCTGCCCCCCTCCAGTACTGGTATATTCGGATTCTACAGTGAAAACAAATCCTGGATGGGCGGGCTCTTCCAGAAGTTCCACCTGGACGGGGACAAATGGCGCGTCACCGCGGCCTACATGAACGGGTCCATCAAGTACCAGTTCAACCCGGCGGCCATCGGACCGGGGTTTCCGGATGTCTTCCTGGACTACACCTCCGGCAACAACATGATTTTCGCCCAGGGTTCACGCCGTACCTGGGACAAACTCTATCTCGGTCTCGCGGCCCTATCCTGGTCCTCCCAGAACACCTTCGGCGACGATCTTATCACCGACGATGAAGAAACCTACACTGGGCCCGGAATCCTGGCCGAGTGGGACAAGCGCGACCACATCATGTATCCCACCGACGGGATGTACGTTGACGGACGCCTTCTTTTCTTTTCCGATACTTTCGGATCCGATCGCGACTTCCAGAAATTGAACCTGGAGACTGGCGGTTACGAAGCCGTCAAGGACAGCACCGGAGTTCTGGCCGGGCGCGTCCTCTACGAGGCCGGCTTCGATGACGTGCCCTTCAGTGGTCAATCCGTGCTGAACGGGAATCGCAATCTCCGCGGCTACTCCAACGGACGGTACCGGGCCGACCAACTGCTGGTCCTGGAAACCGAATACCGTTGGAAATTCCACAGGCGATGGGGCGCCGTGGCCTTCGCCGGGGTGGCCTGGTCGGCCGATGAGTTATCCCAGATGTCCCTGGGCGACACCCTCCCCGCTTCGGGGATCGGACTTCGCTGGACCATGATTCCGACCTACAAGATCAACGCCCGCATCGACTATGGCTGGGGGAAACACGACCAGGCCATCTATATAGCCATCGGCGAGGCCTATTGACGGACGGTTGACGTCCCGGCCCCTCGTGCCGAAATTGTGGCGAGTGCCATACCGAAGGGAGGTGACCATGTCGAACGACGAGAAAGTCTTCCTGACGAAGTTTGCCAAGAGCTCGGGTTGAGCGGCCAAACTGAGTCCGGGTGACTTGTCCGAAATCCTGAAACCCATTCGGGCCGCGGCCGGGCCGAATCTGCTCGTCGGTTTCGACACCTCCGACGATGCCGGCGTCTACCTCGTGGATGACGACCGCGCTATCGTTTCGACCGCCGATTTCATCACCCCCGTGGTCGACGACCCCCGCACCTTCGGCCGGGTCGCCGCCGCCAATTCGATCAGCGACGTTTACGCCATGGGCGGCACCCCGATCATGGCCCTGAATCTTCTCGGCTATCCCCCGGTCGGCCTGCCGAACCATGTCCTGGGTGAGATTCTGACCGGCAGCGGCGAGATCTGCACCGAAGCCGGCTGCACGGTGGCCGGTGGACACACCGTGCGCGACGAAGAGGTCAAGTTCGGCCTCAGTGTGACCGGCACCGTTCACCCCGACAAGATCCTGCGCAACAGCACCGCCAAGCCGGGCGACCAGCTGGTTCTGACCAAACCCCTGGGCACCGGCGCTCTGGTCGCGGCCATGAAAAAGAGCCGCCTGGACAACACCGGTTACGAAGCCCTGGTCACCTGCATGACCACCCTGAACAAATGCGGCGCCCGCCTACACGAATTCGGCGCCACTGCCTGTACCGACATCACGGGATTCGGCCTGACCGGCCACGGCCTGGAAATGGCCCAGGGATCACAGGTGCGTCTGGTCATCAACACCGGCTCCCTGCCCCTGTTGCCTGAGGCGGTCCAGCTGTGCGGCGAGGGGTTCACCTGCGGCGGCACCAAGAGCAACGCCAGCTTCACCGGGGGCGGCATTCGTTACGCCGATGGGCTGGGCCAGGACATGATCGGCCTGCTGAACGACCCGCAAACCAGCGGCGGGCTTCTTATCGCCGTTCCGGAAAAGCGTTTGGCCGCTCTGACCGCTTATCTGTCTGATTCGGGCACTTTGGCTGTCGCAGTCATCGGCGAAGCCACCGATTATCGACCAGACGGCCCCTGGCTGGACTTTAACGCCTGATTCTCGCCTTTTTTAAGTCAACTTCCTGCGAAACCTGCCGATATCAAAAATAGAATCATTTTTTGGCTGAACCGTGCGAAGGAGCCCTCATGTCCACGGTGCTGCAGAAATCACTCCGCAACATCCATCCTCGAGAATTGAAGGGGATGGTGAACGACATCCCGACCTTGCCGGCGATTTACCAGAAATTGTTCGACAAGCTGCAGGATCCCGACGTTTCGGTGCCGGAAATCGCCGAGATCATCACCCAGGACCAGGCCCTGTCGGCCAAGATCCTCCACCTGGTGAATTCCGCGCTCTACGGCTCAGGCACCAAGACGATGACCATCAGCCGGGCCGTCGTGATTCTCGGTTTCCGCGCCGTGCGCGGGGCCGCCATGGCCAGCGGAGTGTTCGACTACTTCAAGGATGAAGAGAGCTCCGAAGGCATCGACATGATCAGGTTCTGGGAACACAGCATCGCCGTGGCCTGCATCAGCAAGGTGCTGGCCGAGGACCTGCGTCTGCACCACCGCGAAGAGGCGTTTGTTGCCGGCCTGCTTCACGATGTGGGCAAGCTCATCGAAAAGAGTTATTTCTCCGCTGATTTTGATGAAATCTGCGTGGTCGCCGAAGACGAAGGCCTGTCCTGGTTCGAGGCCGAAAAGAGACTGTTCCTTATCCACCACGGCACCATCGGAAAGACCGTGTTCCGTAGCTGGAAATTTTCACCCAGCGTGGTCGATGCCGTGCAGTTCCATCACAAACCCGGCGCTTCCTCCAGCGCGCCGGAACTGACCGCCCTGGTCCACGTAGCCGACTTCATGGCCTACGATCTGGGTTACGGCGCACCCGGGGCCCATGGGCCGCGCGAATGTGATACCGAAGCCCTGCAAATCCTGGGCCTGACCCTGAAAGACACCCTGGAATACCACGGACGCATCAACGATGCGATGGAGCGGTCCCTGGATATCCTGGATATGGTGGGCTGATTTCCCTTTCTTTCGTTGATGACCTGCGGCCAAAGTTGCGGTAGCCTGCAACGCATGGATATCAAGAACATTTGGGCCAAGATCCGGTCGTACACCAAGGTCATCGTGGCAGTCCTCGCCGTGGTGCTGGTGGGCCTGTCCCTGCTGTCGCTCCGGTGTAATCCGATGGTGGACCGTAAAGATGTCCAGGGACTGGTCCTGGAGATCGAGGCCGAAGGCATCCTGCCCCCGGAGGGCGGTTCGCCCCAGGCCCGCGTTTTGATGGCGGTCGTGGACACCATCAAGGTCAGAGTCCTTCTTCCGCCCCCTGTTCCGGCTCCCGGCAACTTCATTCCCCTGATCGCCGAACACTACCGCAAGGGAAACGTCGAATACCTGCTGGACCTCGAAAAATGGCAGGCCGAAGGCCCCCAGTAAGGAGCCATATGTGGCCGGTTGCCAGTAAAGAAGTCTTCAACGTACGGCAAAAGAGAATTCGCGACCTGGAATGGGGTGCCGCGGAAGAAATTTTGAAAAACTTCACGTCCGGCCGTTTCCTTGATGTCGGTTGTGGAACCGGCTACACCCTTTCCAAGGCCCAGGAACTGGGTTTTTCCGTTGTCGGCACGGAGCCGGAAATCGGAATTTACGGAGTTACCGATGCGGCCAGTTCCCAGGTTGAAATAGTCGAAGCGGTTGCCGAGGACTTGCCTTTTCCCGACAACGATTTCGACATTGTCTATTCGTCCCATGCGCTGGAACATTTCCAGGATAGAGAGCAAGGTCTGCGGGAATTCGCCCGGGTCCTTAAAAAAGACGGGACCGCCGTCATCGTGGTCCCCACCGGAACGATGGCCCTGGTGAATTTCATTTCCCGAATCCTGTTCACCACCCACATCCGCATCGGGAAGTTTCTGATCAAAGAACCTTCGCTGTTGAACTTCAAACGCATTTTCCTGCCTCCGGCACATGGCTCCAAGGCCGGGTCGTCCCTTGCCGAAACCCGGGATTTCAGCATCAAGAGTTGGCAAGAATTGATTTCAAAATATTTTTCCATCCAAAAGGTCGTATTGCCCAGCTTGTACCCCTACCCGGACTTCCCTCAGTTTTTCCCCTTCATTAAATCCGATAGATATTCCAGCAGCGTTCTTTTCGTTTGCCGCCCCTCAACCTGAGGCGGATTGGCTGGACTTCCCCGCCCTGTCGGCCCATACTGAACGCAACCCATTGTTCTTGTTTTCCGGAGCCTCATGATGCCCTCAGATTCCACCGTCAGGATCCTATTCGTAGGCGACATGCACCTGGGACGGCTGCCGTCCAGTGTTCCTGACGCCGTATCCGAACAGGGAGGATTTTCCCCGCGGGACCTCGGTCCGGCCGCGGCCTGGGAACGGATTGTTGACGCGGCCTTGACCCACCGGGTGCACGCCGTTGCCCTGGCCGGCGATCTGGTCGATCACGACAACGCCATGTTCGAAGCCTACGGTCCCCTGGCCACCGGGGTGCGCCGGTTGGTGGAACATGGTGTTCTTGTGGCCGCCGTGGCCGGCAATCACGATACCGAGGTGCTGCCCCGGCTGGCGTCCGAAATAATAGGGTTTCATTTGCTGGGCCCCGGCGGAACCTGGTCCACCCTGGACATCCCGGGAGACCAGGGCCTCGATGTTCAGCTGACCGGCTGGTCCTTCCCCGCCCGCCATCATAGCGCCAGCCCACTGCAGAGCGGACTTCCGCCCTTGAAGGGCATCACTTTCGGCCTTCTTCACGCCGACCTCGACGCCTTCGGCAGCGAATACGCCCCCGTGCGAAAAGCGGAACTGGAAAAGGCCGGATTGCAGGGCTGGTTTCTGGGACACGTTCACCGGCCTGACGAGATTCCCCCCGACGGGGAACCCTTTTATCTCGGATCGGTGACCGGATTGAATCCCAACGAGACCGGTCTTCACGGCCCGGTTCTGGTTCAGGTATCAGGAAACGGCGGGTGGGCCGCCCGGCGTCTTCCGCTGGCTCCGTTGCGCTGGGAAAAGCTGGAGGTGGATTGTTCCGGGCTGGACGACCCAGCCAATCAAATCGAGAGTCATCTTCTCGGACGGCTGGGACATTTTTTCGGGAGTCCCGGGAACCAGCTCGATGAAGTCCGCGCCCTCGGAGTGCGCCTGACTCTGACCGGTTCCGTCGATGATCCGGCCGCGATGGAAAAAGTCCTTCGGGATCTCGAACGAGACCAACTGGTCACCAGTCACGAGGGCACCGTTCTTTTCGTGCAGAAAATCACCAACCGGTTGGTTACCCGCATGGATCTGGTCCAGGTGGCCCAAAGGGGCGATCCGCCAGGCCTTCTCGCCCGCCGGATCCTGGCCCTGGAAAATCCCCGCTCGCCTGTTCCCGGGGTCCCCGATCCTGTCCAGCTGAGCTCCGACCTGGTCGATCAGGCCCGCCAATCCCTGACCCGGGTGGACAGCGTACCCGCCTTCAAGGATCTGATGCCCGACAGTTCGGCTCCGGCGTCCGACCAGATCCGTCAGATCCTGGCTCGGTCCGGCCGGCTGGCTTTGGCCGGAATGTTGAACCAGCCCGACGACGCCAAGGAGGCCGGCCATGCGGTTGGTTGAGCTCCGCCTGGTGCGCTCGCCGGGGATCAAGACCGGTTTCTCCCTGGAACCGAGCCCGGGAATCAATCTGGTGACCGGCCCCAACGGGGTGGGAAAAAGTTCCGTCTGCCGCGCCATTCTGTCCCTGCTCTGGCCCGATACCCACCGCCAAGAACCCTTCGAGGCCGCCGCCGTGTTCGAGATGGGCGGCAGGCGGCTCACGGTCTCCCGGCGTGATCTGGATTCTCCGGTGTGGAGCGGACCCCGGCCCGACCTGGGGGCAGAACATCTGGCGGTCCGGTACGATCTGGGTGTTATCGACTTGCTTGTGGACCGCCGCGGCGGCGATCGGCTGGCCCGGGAAATCCGCAAACACATTGCGGGCGGATTCGACCTGGACCTCCTGCGCCAGGATCTTTTCCCCCTCAAGACCGGCCTTCCTGAAAGCAGGGAGCTCAAGTCGGCGACCGGCCGGGCCGTCCGGATTCAGAAGGACCAGCGCTCGCTGGCTTCGGAACAGGAACAGCTGACAGGATTGAAGGAACAACGGAATCTGGCCGGCAGGGCTCGTGACCGGTTGGCGGCCCTGGAAACCCTTCGCGATCTGATCGGGCAACAGACAACCCGAGATGAAGCCGCCTCGCGCCTGGCCGACTATCCTGCGGCCGCTGGGCTGGTCCGCGCCGAGGACCCGGGGAAACTGGCCGACCTGCGCCGCCGGGAAAGGGAGCACCTGCAGGAGATCGAGATGCGAACCACCGCGTTGGCGGTCACCGAAAAGGAATTGCAGGGACTGGAAAAATCCCGGGGAAGTCGGAAAGATCCGCCCATTGACCTCTTGAAGAAAAAACTCGCCACCGTGGCCGACCTGGAACGTGACCACCGCCAGGCCGAACGGGAAGCCCATGACAACCACCTCGCCCTGGAGCTGGAAACCGCGGCCCGGAAACCGTCTTTGTTACCCGTACTCCTGCCGCTGATGGCGGGGGTGGCCTTGATAATCGCCGGGTTATGGATTTTGCCTCCGGGATTGATCCCGGTCTGGGCTCTCGCCGCCGCAGGAGGCATCCCCGCGGGTATTTCCGTGCTGGGGCTGGTCTACTATTTCAAGGGGCGCAACCTGGCCTCCATCGCCCGGGAAAATCAAAGGGTGATGGCCCGGAAACAGGATCATCTGGAAATCTGCCGCCTGCAGTGGGAAGAAGCCCTGACCGGGTTCAATCGCGAGCTGGCCCAAGCGGGGGGCGAACCGGTGGCCGACGCCCAGGAAGCGGATCACCGTGTCGATGCTCTATTCCTGAACCAGGAACGATCCCGATCTCTGGAAACCACCCGAGCCGACGGTGAAAATTTCTTGAAGCGGGAACGCGCGCATCTTGATCGGGTTCGCCGGGAAGTCCAGGATCTTTTCGACCGCCTGGAATTGAAACCCGGGCCCAAAACCGATGCTGAAGTTTCGCGCCTCCTGGAACTCAAGCCCCATCATGACCGGACCCTTCGGGACCGCGACAATGCCGCGCGGGAAACATCACGACTGGAAAAGGACCTGGCTGCCCGCGCAAGCCACCTCCTGGAAGGTGAAACCACCAGCACCCCCGCGGGGATTCTCGAGGATTTGATCGCCAGGGAAAAAACCCTGGCCGAGAAGCTCCAATCCCTGCAGGAAGAAATCGCCGGAATCCAGGCCGATATCGAAAAGACCCGGCG